>Ga0255340_1001858_pt1 | contig 26265 bp, 27 predicted proteins | sample wastewater_treat_7_FD_192417 | JGI IMG/M metagenome (GOLD analysis project Ga0255340, IMG submission 192417) | Wastewater microbial communities from Lulu Island WWTP, Vancouver, Canada - plant10 | ecosystem: Engineered > WWTP > Wastewater > Unclassified | place: Canada: Vancouver, British... | reverse complement strand
CATTTTCAAAAGTGTTTAATACTATCACAAAATACTTAATGTTTAAGCCTGTTAGGCAAGTTGTGTGGCCTTGATACAGGCAGACTCTGTGAAGGTGTAATTAACTATGGTATTTCATCCACCCGTACAAATAGTTGCAAAGGGTTCAGGAGCGGGGCAGTATAAGTGCGGTCTGCCGGCATGGAACATGATTGTTCGTGGGTTCATGTCAGGGGCATACATCGCCATGGGAGCGGCCCTGGCAACAGTCTGTTCAACCGCAGTTGCAGATAACCTCGGTGCAGGTTTTGGTCAGCTCATTCTGGGAGCGGTGTTCCCTGTCGGTCTTATTATTACCGTCCTTACTGGTGCAGAACTCTTTACCGGAGACGCAATGCTTGCACCACTTGCAGCCTTCCATAACAAGGTGACTTGGGCCAAAGTCTTAAATCTCTGGGTCTGGGTTTACATAGGAAACCTGATCGGTTCGATCTTCTTTGCATATATCATGGCCAATGGTCCGTTTGTCTCATTTAATGCAGCAGGACTGGCAACCGTTAATGCATTTGGTTTAAGGGCTGTTACTATCGGACTTGCAAAAACGAGTTATGTTGGCGGAATGGGATTCTATTCTGCACTATTGAAAGGACTTGGTTGTAACTGGCTTGTTAACCTTGCCATTCTGCTTGGTATCTGTGCAGATGATGCAATTGGAAAATTCTTCGGTATCTGGTTCCCGATCATGGCTTTCGTATCAATCGGATTTGAACACAGTGTTGCCAACATGTACTTCATACCCGCAGGTATACTGACGTCAGGTTACCTGAATGCAGAACAGGTTGCAACATTCACCGCTGAAAAACTTGCGTCATTAAACTGGGTTTCGATGTGGACCAGCAACATTATTCCTGTCACCATTGGTAACATCATCGGTGGAATGATCTTTGTCGGTGTTATATACTGGGTAGCTTTCAAGAAAGAAATCGAAGCACTTGAGTAATTTAACACCCTATCTTTTTTATGCAGAATTTACTAAAGCAGATACGACCATCGATTCTTCATCTCTTTGTCTTTGCATTTTTCCTGGTTTTAATCGCCATATACATCTTTACCTCCGGCGATTATCACATGCTCATCTGGGGTATTCCGACTCTTTTATGCCTGCTGGCATTCCCGATGGCCCTGGCGTACCTGTCTCAAAACCAGTATGCCAGCCTTATCCCGGAATATGAGGCAGATGCAAAAAGTGTGAATATCAGGGAGATTAACCGGTCTATGCTCTCAAAGCGGATCAGGATCGAAGGGCTTGTTGAAGAGGTCAGGTTCAGATCCTTAAACCGCCCTCATTTTATCATCGGCGATCGAACCGGGGTTACCATTGTCAAGATGTTTACAAATCCCAGGTTTGATGTGAAAAAAGGAGATGTTGTTCAGGTATACGGACAGGTCATGAAGAGATACATCTTCTATGGTGACCCGATCATCAATGGCGTGGACGTCAGGGTGATCAGATCCGGTGAAAAGAGTTCAACGCCGCCTGCAAGGGGCGGGAAAAAATAAGTGGACCAGCCAGGTGCGCACAGGTTTTTTTCATCCCCTTTTTACTTTTTTTATTAGGGTTGTGTGCGCCAGTGATTAAATAAAAACAATTTATATTTATGATATAGTTAATCTGATTGAAAAGAATCCGGCTCATCTTCCCCACCACAAATCATCATTTTTGAAACTTTTTTCATAAGGCTTATCTGCCTTCATCCTGAACCTTTTCTTACCGAGGAATCGTAATGGATCTCAAGTATGTCCAGACTACATGCCCGTACTGTGGTACAGGGTGTTCTTTTAACCTCGTGGTAAAGGACGGAAAAGTTGTGGGGACCGCTCCATACCAGCGTTCTCCTGTGAATGAAGGTAAGGTATGCCCCAAGGGAACCTATGCCCATGAATTCATCAACAGCCCTGACCGTCTGACAAAGCCACTGATAAAAAAGGATGGTAAATTCGTCGAAGCTACCTGGGAAGAGGCAATCAAACTGATCACTGAGAAGTTTAAATCCTACAAGCCTGATGAATGTGCTGTCCTTTCTTCGGCCCGTGTCTCAAATGAAGAAAATTATGCCATGATGAAATTTGCGCGTGGTGTATTGAAGACACGCCATATCGATCATTGTGCCCGTCTTTGTCACTCATCAACCGTTGCCGGTCTTGCAAATATCTTTGGTTCAGGTGCGATGACAAACTCCATTCCTGACATTGCAGAGTCAAAATGTGTCTTTGTTATCGGGTCCAACACCTTTGAGAACCATCCGCTTATCGGCCGCCAGATAATGAAGGCAAAAGCAAATGGTGCCAAGGTCGTCTATGTTGACCCACGTAAGACCCCGACCGGAAAACAGGCAGATCTCTTCATACAATTTTACTCAGGAACAGATGTCTGTCTTCTCAACGGCATGATGCAGGAGATTATCCGGAACGGGTGGGAAAATAAGGAATTCATCGAAAAACGCTGTAATGGTTTTGAAGATCTTAAGAGCGAGGTCATGAAGGATGATTACAGCCTTGAGAACGTCTCATCAGTCACCGGCGTCCCGGTAGATGATATCAAGACTGCAGCCGAGTGGTTTGCAAAATCAGGTGCCACCGCAATCCTTTACTCCATGGGTATCACCCAGCACACAACCGGGGTTGACAATGTCAAATCCGTAGGAAACATCCAGATGCTGACCGGAAACCTTGGCAGGCCAGGGACCGGAGTCAATGCCCTTCGTGGACAGAACAATGTTCAGGGCGCCTGTGACATGGGATGCCTTCCGGTTGTCTTTACCGGGTACCAGAAAGTCATCGATGAAGCTGCCCACAAAAAGTTTGCAGATGCCTGGAAGTTCCCTGATGGTATTGCAGAAGGAAAGAACGGGTATGAAGTCACCGTCATGATGAATGTCCTGACAGACAACCCTGGTGAGCTCAAGTGCATGTACATCATGGGTGAAAACCCGATGATATCAGATCCTGACCTTAACCACGTGGAAGAGGCTTTAAAGAACCTTGAATTCCTCGTTGTCCAGGATATCTTCATGAATGAGACCGGCGAACTTGCAGATGTCATCCTCCCGTCCTGCTGTTATGCAGAAAAGGATGGAACACAGACCAACACCGAACGGCGAGTCCAGATGTGGAGAAAAGCCCAGGATCCACCAGGAGAAGCTAAACTTGACTGGCAGATTATCGCTGACATTGCAAAGGCCATGGGGTATGGCGAACAATTTGCCTGGAATTCTGCCGAAGAGATCTTCAATGAGATGGCAGCACTCACCCCGTCCTATGCAGGAATGGACTATACACGGTTAAACCGGCCTGAAGCACTTCACTGGCCATGTCCGACCAAAGACCATCCGGGAACCCCCATCCTTCATGGAGAAAAGTTTGGAATGCCTGACGGCAAGGGTCTGATGACCGCTATTCCGTTCAAATACCAGCAGGAAAGACCAGATGCGGAGTATCCGATTCTGCTTACAACCGGCCGTTGTATCTGGCACTGGCATACGGGAACTATGACAAGGAGATCTGAAAACCTTGAACGGGAAGAACCAACCGGATGGATTGAGATGCATCCTGAAGATGCAAAAGCCCTTGGCGTCAAAAACGACGAGATGGTTCGGGCAATCAGCCGTCGTGGAGAGATAACCATAAAGGCACGCATCACCGACACAATTAAAAAGGGCGTCATGTTCATCCCATTCCACTTTGTCGAGTGTGCTGCAAATGTGCTGACCATCAATGCTCTTGACCCGATCGCAAAGATTCCTGAGTCAAAAGCATGTGCAATAAAAGTTGAGAAGATTACGGAGGCCTGAACATGGCAGCAAAAGGCGATATGAGCTATGTCTGGGCAAAAGACAAAGAGATCCTTGAGAAAGGAGAGTGTGGAGGAGCTGTCACCGCACTCCTGAAATACGCACTTGAAAGCAAATTCGTGGACGCAGTCTTTGCGGTCAGAAAAGGTCAGGACATCTATGATGCAGTACCTGTATTCATCACTGACCCGGCAGAAGTTGTATCTACTGCAGGGTCACTGCACTGTGGAACCCTTCTGCTTCCAAAGATATTAAAGAACTACGCTGACGGTGCAAAAAACATGAAGATCGCTGTGACCTGCAAGGGTTGCGATGTCATGGCTTTTTACGAGCTTGCAAAGAGAAACCAGATCAACCTTGACAATATCGTCATGGTTGGCGTCAACTGTGGTGGATCTGTAAGTCCGGTCAGTGCAAGGAAGATGATAGCTGAAAAGTTCGGCGTCGATCCAGACACAGTTCACAAGGAAGAGATCGACAAGGGCCAGTTCATCATCGAGTATGAAGGCGGGCACAAGGGCATCAAGATTGATGATCTTGAGGAAGAAGGGTTTGGGCGCCGGTCCAACTGCCGCCGCTGCAAGATGAAAATCCCACGCCAGGCAGATCTTGCATGTGGTAACTGGGGAGTCATTGGTGACAAGGCCGGAAAGGCAACCTTTGTTGAAGTCTGCTCAGAGAAAGGTGCAAAACTCCTCTCTGATGCACAGGCCAAAGGTGCCGTTGAAGTTGCAGCAGCAGATCCAAAGGGCATTGAGATTCGTGGCAAGGTTGAAAAAGCCATGCTCAAACTTGGTGATGAATGGCGTGCAAGAGACTTTGCCTCACTTGGAAAAGGCAGGGACCGGCTAAAGCTTCTGATGGACGAGACATCCAGGTGTATCAAATGCTATGCCTGTATTGACAACTGTCCGATCTGTTACTGTATCGAGTGCTCAACCAAAAAGCCATGGTACATCAAGCCAGGACAACTACCACCAGGGTTCATGTTCCACCTGATAAGGTTTGCTCATGTTTCAGACTCCTGTATCAACTGCGGTCAGTGTGAGGAACTCTGTTCCATGGACATCCCCAATGCACTCTTCATGCACTCCCAGCAGGTTGAGATTGAGAAACAGTTCAAACACATACCGGGTATTGACATGACTCCGCCCATCCATGCATTTGTTGAGGAGAAGGCAGAGCGTGCCAGGCTTGATGCAACCGGAACTGACTCCATCTTTACGAACATATTCCAGGATGAGTAACATCCTCCATTTTTTTAGCACCAGCCAGCTTCTTTCCGGAGATGATCCGGAAAGGATCACCTTATCTGCATTGCAGGCTCCCGGTACACATGAACGAGTACTTGCGTAAATCTTCCCACATATTATTTGGGCTTCTTATTGCCGGTGTAATCCTTTTCTTTCCAGCTTACCATGCCGCAATGATCATCGGGTTTTCCCTGTATGCAGGTCTTATCCTGATTGACTTATGCATGAAAGATTACTGCATCCCGCTCATCAGCACTCTCATTCACCACATGGAACGGGACGGAGAATTCCCTGGGAAAGGCGCGTTTTTCTTTGTGTTCAGTGCTCTTGTAACCCTGATGTTTTTTCCGCCAGTGGTTGCAGCAGTGTCTGTTGCAGTTCTTGCAGTGCTTGACGGCTTTTCAACCATTATTGGCATCAGGTTTGGTAAACATCGCATATGGAAGAAAAAGACTCTGGAAGGGTTTTTTGGCGGAGTCATCATCACAACAGCCTTGCTCCTGCTGATATCCCCTCCAGTCTATGCAGTTCTCATCTCTCTGGTTGCAGGGCTTGTTGAACTTATAAGCCCGGTGGATGACAATCTCATCATTCCATGGATAGTTGCAATGCTGATTACCTTGCTCTGAAAAGTATACAACCCATGTTTTTTCCGCGTTGTTACACCTGATGAGATGATGAGACAAGATTCATCATCATATACTCTGCAGGGAACACCAGCAACCATTATACTTATATTCCCCTGGCACGCAGAATATGCGATGGAAATACCTTCTTTTTCAGACCTCCAGCTTTCACCTGGAATTCTTAAAGCCATCCGTGATATCGGATATGAAGAACCAACCCCAATACAGTCTCAGGTTATCCCCCTGATCCTTGCAGGTAACGATGTAGCAGGGCAGGCATATACAGGAACCGGTAAAACCGCATCATATGGTATCCCTGCGCTGGAGATGTGCCAGCCTGCAGACCGGAAAGTCCAGACGATGATCCTCTGTCCAACCAGGGAGCTTGCAGTGCAGGTTGGAACCGAACTGAACCGTCTTGCCATGCACCGGAAAGGAATCTCCATCCTTCCGGTGTACGGAGGCCAGCCGATAGAACGCCAGCTAAAAGCCCTGTCCCGCGGGGTTCACATTGTTATTGGTACACCCGGGAGAGTGATTGATCATATAAACCGCGGGACCCTGACCCTTGACTCAGTCTCCCTGGTTGTCCTGGACGAAGCTGATCAGATGCTTGACATGGGTTTTCGTGATGATATCGAGGAGATATTATCTCACATCCCAAAAAACCACCAGACAGTTATCCTTTCTGCAACCTTCCCGTCAGAAATCCTGGATATCTCACGCAAGTACCAGAAAGATCCGATTGATATCAAGATGGTTCACCAGGAACTGACCGTCCCACAGATTGAGCAGTACTATATCGAAGTCAGGGAACCAGCAAAGTCTGACACTCTCATCAGGGTTCTTGAATTTTACCAGCCACAGAGGACAATCATATTCTGTAATACCCAGATCGCAGTGGATGCAGTTTCAAGTGCTCTAAAGGCAGAAGGGTTCATGGCCGATGGACTTCATGGTGGTATGGCGCAGGCCCAGCGCGATAAAGTGATGAATGCATTCAGGAAAGGTCAACTGGAGATCCTGATCGCAACCGATGTTGCTGCACGTGGAATTGATGTTGAAGAGATAGACCTTGTATGCAACTATGACTTTCCGCAGGATGATGAGTACTATGTACACCGGATTGGCCGGACGGCAAGAGCAGGAAGAACCGGGCGGGCAATCAGTTTTGTAAGTCCCCGTGAGCGGTACAGATTAAGGGATGTCAGAAGAAGTACACGTGCTGAACCGATACCACTCCCAATTCCCACCCTTCGCGAGATTGGTGGCAAGAAAGCCACAACTACCCTTGCAGATGCCCATGCCCTGATGAACACCGGTGATCTCTCTTTCTGCAGACCGATGATAGAAGAGAAACTTGCTGAAGGTGTTGATCCGGTTGCCCTTGCAACTTCCCTTCTCATGATTGCAGCAGGTATTGCAACTGAAAAAGAGGATGAACTTGAGAAATACCTGGGAGAGCAGGCGGTGGTAAGGCTGTCTGCAGGCCGGCAGGATGGAATTCTGGTCAGGGACATTTTGCAGGTTGTCAGAAACAGCGGAAGGAACATACAGAATGATATCGGAAATATCCGTATAGGGCAGACTGCAACATATATTGATGTTCCTGAAACCTCGGTTAAAGAGGTCATTGATGTCCTGAATGGTGCACAGATAGGACGTATAAGGCTTGTTGCAAAAAGGGGAAGAAAACAGTCTGATATCCCAAAAAAACGTTTTTCCAAATAATCCTCTAAATTACTTTAACGCGCTGCACAGCGGGCTGAATAAACTGAATAAAATGAAGGATATTTCAAGGCGTGCATGCTAATTGCACTTCATAGTTATCATAGTTATTAGCAAACTTTCTGCACTATTGCAGAAAGTTTTGCCATACTATAATTCAGAGACTTGTAGATTTATCCTGTTTTTAATGGTTTACCCGGATCGATGACCTCAAGCTTTGCTGTTGACATCCGGTAGTAGAGCCCTATGACCTGAAGCCTGCCAGCATCCTCTGCCTCCCTGACCACCGGGTAAGTCCGGAGATTTTTAAGCTGAAGCTTCACATTCTCTATCTCAAGCTCTGACTGCCACTTCCTGGCCTCTTCAGGATCAGATGGCTTCTTTCCTCTCTTCTCAACCAGCTCAAGAGCGGTATGGGCATGACTGAGCCATCCAGGGATAAGGACATCATCACCACTCTCCCCGCTGGAAAGAGCTTTCATGGCGCCACACTCTTCATGACCACACACAACAAGAGTATTCACCTTCAGGTGACGAATCCCGTATTCCAGGAATGTTCCAATGTTCCAGTCACCAGGGGGGACGATGTTCCCGATGTTCCGGTGAACAAAGATCTCCCCTGGCTTTGCATGACAGGTTATCTCAGGGACAACCCGTGAATCGCAGCACCCGATCAGCATGGCATGAGGGTTCTGCCCCTTGAGAAGTTCCTTATAATAGTCGATGTCCTTTGCGTAATCGCCTTCGACGAAGGCCTGGTTTCCTTCCATTAATCTTTCAATACCCATGTATTGTCTCCCAGGGTCCTTAAGTTACATAAGGATAAATGATCGTGAACCGAAGGACGAATATACGTTACGGTTTATCATCGGACTGATGTAAAAAACCGAAAGATTGAAAAAGTCTATCACCTGATTAAACCACATGAAAGAAGCTACATTACAGGCGGTTAAACGGGCCATGCCAGGCCACGGAAGAGCCCGCATTCATGAAAAAGTCCTTTCATTCCTTGGAGTTGATGACCAGTCGGAGGTTGAAATAAGAACAGATGAAGGGGCAACCCTCACTCTGACAATATTTTCTGACGCTGTTGTTGAAGAAGGAACAATAAGAATTAGCGGTGAGGATCTTAAAAAACTGAATATTCCCGATGGCGGGAAGGTGCATGTAACCAGGAAGATACCGCTTGAAGAACAGATAAAAGCTGCTGCTGAATCTACCGCTGAACAGATAAAGGAAGGGGCACAGGAAGTGGGAACGAAACTTACTGAGACTGCCGGGAAGATACAGAAAGGAGCAGCTGAAACTGCAGAACAGATAAGCACAAAGGCAAAGGAGCTTAAAGAGAAGGTAAAGGAAGATGCAAAACCCATCGGTGAGAAAGTCAGCAAGGCAGCAAAGAGCTCTGCCGATGCCATCATGGAAAAAATACCGATTGGAAAACTCAGTGCCGATATTGAGAAGAACCTGACTGCCGCAGGCCCTGATGAAGCAAAAAGAATAAGAGGTATCCTTGCCGGAATGGAAGGAGAAAAGGCGGCGGTTCGTGTGCAGGCAGCAGCTGGCCGGACGGTAGGCAACCTTACCATCCCGCCGGAAGTAAATCTTGTGACCGTTCAGCGAAATAATCAGATCCTGGGACTTGACAAGGACATTATTCTAAAAGAAGATGATATCATTTACTTATCCGGAACACCCGATGCCGTCCGGTTTGTTACCAGGATGTTGGAGGGATAGACTTGGAGATCTCATTTTCCCAGGATGGTCTTATAGGAATTGCAGTTCTCCTGATCATCGTCCTCATGATATACCTGATCATGAGAGAGATCAGGCTTATGAGAACCAATACCCGAAAACTTGAACTGGAACTGGAACGGGACAAGCTGCAGATATTAAGGGAAGATAATGCATCATCGGTCCAGCCTGCCTTACGGCTTACACCAGAACAGATCTCAACATTAAAGGATATTGAGGAGTCAAACATCGCCCTTGAAACTGAAATCTTCATGAAACAGAAGACGATAGATGGCAGGTTAAAACGTCTTGAAAATTATGTCAAGCGGGAGAAACTTGACCTGATGATGGATCGTATAGAATCAGAGGAAAAAAAGATTTAGGTGTGTAAAATGTTTGAGACATCAGGAAGTACACGAAAGTTTTTTGACAGCCTGACAAGCTTTGAAACAAAGGCTGAAGACCTGGTTCCAACCTTTGACCGGACACTTGACTCCTACTTTGAAAGGAATTTTGAGTCCATCATCGAGGAATGGGGGCTTATCACCGAGGCTGACCTTAGTGAATACGGACGAAGACTTGAGTTTTTAAGTTATGAGATAGGAAGGCTCCAGGCAGGCAAAGATCTTCTGATGAACCGTGCCAGTGCGATAGAAAAGTCAATAAAGGAACTGGAGGCGAAAAAATGAGCATGGACAGGTACATGAATGCTTATATTGACCGCCGGATGAAACTTGTGATCGATGACTGGCAGCTTGCAACAACTGCAGATATCAGGGATTTATCGCAGAGGTTTCGACAGGTACGGCAGGAGGCAGAGAGTCTGAAAACATTTGAACGTGAATCACAGGACAGGATGGACAGGATGGAAGAACGTATCAGAAAACTAAAGGAGCGTATGAAATGACGCTCATCGAGATACTCCTGATAATCCTCATCGTCCTGGTCATACTCTTCATGCTGTTCTGGTTCTTCCAGGGAACGACAGGAAGAATATCCCTTCGAAGACCAGTGGAGAGCAGGGTTGATGAGTACCTGGACAGGAGATTTGCAAGGCTTGTCGAGGATTATGAAGTGGTCCGCAGACCCAAGCTGAACCGGTTCAGGGAAGAACGCGGCCTGGCCCTGGATGCTGATGCCAGGAAAATTGCTGAGTTAAAACAGTTTGAGAATGATTTCAGCCAAAACCTCTCTGATCTTGAGGCCAGACTTGATGAACTTGAAAGATCGTTTGATTCGAAGAAGTAAAGATGATCTTTCACCAGGAAAGATGTACCAGGTTCTTAAAAGCCAGGTTCACAGGGTGCGAAAGGAAAATGAACCTCCAACCCGGGATCCTGAATCTTTTTCCAGGTATGTCTGCGATCTCTGTCATAGTTCAGGTCCTCTGTCAGGACTTCGTCAATGCGTCATCTGCGGAAGATGGGGATGCAGTTCCTGCTGGCATGATGACTATTACCTGTGCAGGTCATGCAGCGGGATCATGAATCTGCTTTTAATTGATGTACCAGCCAATAGTTCGCCATCAGACCCCGGAAAAAAGGATGACTCAGAGGGTTTTCCTGTCGAAGATCACACCTGACTTTTTACTGAAGGCAGGACTGGATAATTCAATAGTCTCCTAAACAGATAAAATAAGGGATACCTGTCCGGGAGCCTGCCTTGAAAAGCATAAAAATACCATCTCTTATCACATCTGTTGTCCAGAATGCATTTTCAGGACTGGAAGGGATGGAGTTTACATTACTTGACTCCTGCCCGCACTGCGGAGGGGAGATAAGGTATCATGACAACCGGAAGAAGAGATTTGCAACCATTATTGCTGATGGGAAGAAGAAGATAATCAACGTTATCGTTACAAGGTATTATTGCAAGGCATGTGGACGGCTTTGTTATGCCATGGCCCCTTTTTATCCAAATACCAAGTTTGGATCACCTGTCATCGACCTTTGCATGACCATTGCCAGGGTCCATCCTTTCAACCATAGTGCCAGAATTCTCCAGGAGATGGGGGTTGTGGTCGACCGGGGAACAATAAGGAATTTTTTTTCAAAGGATATTCCTGAGGTCAGTTATGCGAAAATTTATGACCTCCCGATCCCTCTCTCCATCTTTTACCTGTCAGATCTCTCATCAAAACGCCGGCAGTCAAGGCTTGTGACACAGGAGGATGTACTCAGGGTATGTGGATTTCCGGCAGGAAAAAAAGCTGTCCAGGAGTAACCGATCTTCATTCTTCTTTAATATCTTCTGTATCAGCAACTTTCTGACTGAAGAGACGGATCATCTTCTGGTAGCTGTTCTCATAATGATGCTCCCATTCCTCATGCTGGTTGACTTTTGCAAGGATGGGCATACCCTCCGGTCTTCCAGGATGATACCCGAACATCTTTTCAAGTTCGTCCTGCAGGGCATGCATCATGAGCGAGACAGGGATATCCATGGCACACCTGTCCTCGCACTGTCCACAGTTCACACAGGAGTCGGCTATGTGAGAGAACCTTATCAGGTGAAACATCAGTGGAGGTGGCACTTCACCAGGTTTTACAAGCCAGGGTTTTTTTGTCTGACAGTACTGGCATATGCATAGCGGGCAGGCATGTGAACACTGGTAACATTTGATACATCTTGATGTCTCCTCCATGATCCAGGTAAGCCTCTCCATCCCAGAGCCGGTTTTTGCAAACATCTCCTTTCGGTTCTTCTCCGATATGGTCAGCATTGCAGCTTCGACCCTTGATCGTGCCTTCACTCCGCCCTGATCCGCAGGAACTAATGTGATGTGACCATTTTTCTCTGCCTGGCTAAGGAAATCCAGCCCTTTATCTGTACATACCTCAACAAACGTGGCACGGTCAGAATTTTCTCCATAAAGACCCCAGGTGCCACATACAATGTCGCACTGCCTTGGAATGGGGGTATCACATCTCCTGCATGAGTCCCGTCTGCCAAATCCACGCTCTTCGATGTTCTCCAAGGGATATTCTTTTGTAATATCTCCTGACCTGACAACAACCCTGCCATCTCTTATCAGAAATGAATCAACAGAATCAGGATTCATGCCGCAGACTTCCCTGATAAATGTTCTTGTCTGAACTGGAGAGAATGTCCCGGAACAGTTCAGTCCAATCAGAAAGAGATCGTCTCTATCAAGCTTGTTTCGTTTGATGAGTTCATAAATTACCTTTGCATCACATCCTTTTACGACTGAGGCGATCTTTATCCCGGGGTTTGCCTCTACAGCGCCAAGAACCCAGTCTGCGGTCAGAATACTCCCGCAGAACATGGAACCTGCACATTCCTGTATCTCTTCAGGACTGGTAACAAGTACAGGGCGTGGATCGTACAAGTCATCACCTCTTTTTAATGCACAGACTGCATCAACCATCTCCGAGCTGAGCAGGGAGAGCAGAAGACCTGTGACAAGGCCACCAGATGCTGCCGTCTCCCTGATATTGTCGTTTGCCGACCATCCATACCACATCCGGCCGCTCATGTCAGTCACCGCCTGGCAAAGGTTCAACAGCAACGCAGATGGGCCGGTACTCAGATACTTCAGGGCCTGCAGATGGGGCACCAGTCAGCCGGCTTAAGGCTGCATCAAACAGTGAGGGCATAAAGATCATTCCCTCCTTGATATCAGGTACAATCCTGACTTTACAGGACAGCTGCCCTTTTCTCGACCTGACCCTGATCATGTCCCCGTCTGCCACCCTCACTTTTTCTGCATCAGCCGGGTGGACCTCAATATATGCCTCCTGCACTTCATCATTGAGGTTCTTACTTCTCCTGGTCATCGTTCCAGTATGCCAGTGCCAGATAACCCTGCCGGATGTCAGCCTGAACGGGTAGCTGGAATCAGGCAACTCTGCCGGGATTTTCCATTCAACTGGACAGAAGACTCCTTTTCCGTCAGGATGATAGAACCGGTCAGTATAAAGTATTGCAGTGCCGGGATGATCAGGAGAAGGGCAGGGCCAGCAGATCCCGTCCGGAAGGCTGACCTGTTCAAATGTCATCCCCTTGTACGGTTCACAGACCGTCGTAATCTCCCTGAAGATATCGGAAGGATCCTTGTATGGGAACTGATCGCTATATCCCATCAGGCAGGCAAGTTCGGTGATTATCTGCCAGTCAGGTTTTGCAATACCTGGAGGATCTACTGCTTTGCAAAGCCTCTGAACCCTTCGCTCGGTATTGGTTACCGTCCCATCCTTTTCCGCGTAACAGGCGGCGGGGAGGACAACATGGGCATATTCACAGGTTTTTGTAAAGAAGATATCAGACACAACCAGGAACTCAAGGTTTTTTACTGCATGTTCCACCATGTTCTGGTCAGGTTCGGTCACCAGGGGGTTTTCTCCAACCAGGACCATGGCTTTTATATTGTCATGCTTCATTCCGGCCTTTCGAAACATCTGGTTGATATCAAGACCTGTCCTTGCAGGAGCGATACCGTCCGGAAAGTTCCATATTCTTCCTATCTTCCTGTGAAATGTGCTGTCAGTTACAGGCTGATATCCGGGGAAGAAGTTTGGGATGCAACCCATGTCACAGGCCCCCTGCACATTATTTTGTCCACGAAGTGCATTTACCCCTGTTCCAGGCCTTCCGATATTCCCGGTAAGCATCATCAGGTTTGCAATGGCCCTGACATTGCTAATTCCTCCTGAAAGATGGGAAAGACCCATCGCATAAAGGACCGTGCACTTGTCTGCCGTTCCAATCCATTCAGCAGCCCTGAGAAGATCTTCTTCTGAAACGCCGGTAAGAAAACTCACTTCACCAGGGGTGTACTTAGTCTGCAGAACGGTTTTTTTCAGTGAGTCATATTCCCTTGTTCGCAGGCTGATAAATTCCTTGTTTTCCCAGCCGTTCCTGATTATTTCTCCCATTATACAGTTAAGAACCGCAACATCACTTCCGCTATAGAACTGGAGAAACAGATCTGCCTGTATTGCGGTAGGGGTGTACCTGGGATCTGCATAGATAAATTTCCCGCCTGAAGACTGTGCACGAACTATCTGCCTGCCGATTAGTGGGTGCTGCTCAAAAGTATTTGATCCAAGGCAGAAGATACAGTCTGATTTTCCGATATCAGGGATGGAATTTGTCATCGCCCCGTTCCCAAAAGAGAGGGAGAGGCCGGTCATGGTAGCTTCATGACATAACCTTGCGCAATGATCCAGGTTATTTGTCTTTAGTACACCCCTGGCAAACTTCATCAGGGCATAATTATCTTCATTGGAGCAGCGTGCCGATGCAAGCACTCCAACTTCGCCGGCATTGCATTCTTTGAGTTTTTTCGCAATAAGGTGATAAGCAGTCTCCCAGTCAGTCTCGATAAACACCCCGCCTTTTCGAATCAACGGTTTTTTAAGACGATCCATGCTGTGAACAAACTGGTGACAATAAGTTCCTTTCGGGCAAAGCTTTCCTTCATTTACTGGGGAACGGATATTAGGTGTTGTTCCGATGATCTTTCCATCCTGGACTATAAGATTTACAGAGCACCCGGTACCGCAGTACGGGCAGATGGTTGGAATCTGATTAAGCATAACAGGTGAGGTATCATCAGTTACCAGGAAGGATAAATCCTTGCACGTTTTTGATGATTTTGATGATTTATGGTGGGTGATACCATTTGAATGAACCCTGTTACGCAAATAACGGCTGTTGATGCGGCCTGCAATATAATGGATCCAAAAAAACCCGGACAGAAGGATTATACTGCTTTCAAATTGTGTGCATAGATGTTTATTTGGATTATTAAGGAGAATACAGGCACGCAGGGATTATTGCCCTGCATATTATCTGAAATAAAACAATTAAAACGGATATTTTCGTAAAAAGAAAGGGTTATGCGAGCTATGCACATAAGTATGAAAGGGTCCTGTTACTTTTTTTTCACATAGTACCAACAAAAGGCAATATCTGGATTATTCGAACGATTAAGGGCTGATTTTGGATTTTAATCAAAAGACAAAGTCATCAGATCACTATTTTATCATGATTTATCATTAAATATGGGACTTCATATGATAAGCTTATAAGATTTACTTCTTATAAAGAGTAAAAATAAAAACCACACTTTCTTCCCTTTTTTTTGTTAAAAAACTCGTATCGATTTCAGAACCTTTATCTACATTTTCTAACAACCTTTGTTCAGTCGATTTTAATCGATCAGGCTGGTGCGACAAATATGGCATTTGCAGTTCATGTAAACATGGAACGCTGTACCGGCTGCAACAATTGTGTGGTAGCATGTCCAGTGAATGCACTGGAGTTATTCACGGTTAACCCGGTGAGCACAGATAAGATCTACAAAGTCATCAATGGCGTTGCAATTACCCTTGATGTAAAGTACGAACTATGTGCAGGCTGTGGCATCTGTGTTGATGCATGCCCATATGATGTGATTCAGCTCTCCGGTCAACCACCACAGGCTGTTGCAGCCTTCTGAGTGCGGAGTTCAGTTAAGCGTTTCAGGAACAGAATTCGTGAACAACCGAGGTATCTTAATGTCTACACTGTTTCCAAAGTATTCCAAGACCTCTGACGGGTCTAAGGTTATCATGGAGCAGAGGCTTCTCCAGCAGGTAAACAACCTCATCCTTGACAATGATATTTGTACCGGATGTGGTATCTGTGCTGAAGTCTGTCCCGAAGAGGCAATTTTAGTAGGGGCGGTCGGAGGAGTCAGAAGAGGACTTGTTGATGACGCAGCAAGCATTCATGTCGACGAGACAAAATGTTCATACTGTGGTGTCTGTGTTATCCTTTGTCCATTCTCAGCTCTTGCTCTGAAAATTGATGGCGAAGAACGTCTGCCGATCCTTGAAAAGGAAGGATTCCCAACCTATGACAAGGGAACGGCAATTGACCAGGACAAATGTGTCAGGTGCAACATCTGTGATGATGTCTGTCCACGTGATGCAATTGACCGTGATGTCCCCCTGTTTGAAGGGCAGGACAAGGAAGGCCTTGCAAAAGGGCAGGCCGTCGAACTCAAGATCGAATTTGTCGTTGATGATGATAAGTGTACCAAGTGTGGTATCTGTGGCAACCTGTGTGAAGCCATTAACGTTCTCCACAAGCCATTCAGCCCTGAGACGGGCAAGGTGGAGGGTGAAGTTATCTGGGACGAAGCATACTGTGATGGATGTAATGTCTGTGCAGAGGCCTGTCCGGAAGAGGCGATCAAAGTCACACGGACTGTAGTAGGACAGAAAAAACTTGGAAACGTCAATATCATCGAGGAAGACTGCTGCACATGCCAGTGGTGCGTGAAGAACTGTCCGGAAGAGGCAATTACAGTTAACAAGATCTTCGAAGGAGAGATCACCTTCCATGCAGAGAAATGTCCGGGAGGATGTTCCACCTGTGTTGATGTATGCCCGGCAAATGCCATTTATCTCCCGACACCAAAGCCTGCAAAGGATATGAAGGGACTGGTCGAGCCAAATATTGCTGTAAACGCAGATTACTGTATACTGTGCGGGGCCTGCGTTCATGCCTGTCCGGGTGAGGATATCATATATCTCCGCCGTGACAGCGTGAAGATCAAAGGCAAAGAGACTGACCTCTTTAAGAAGATCAAGGCAAAACTCTTCACTCCGCGGACTTCTAAGGTCAAAGAGCAGGCATCCCTTGCGGGTTCTGTCGAATTAAAGGTGGTAAGCCAGTAATAGAGGTGTATAATGGCTGCAAAAACATACAACATTCCAGAACTGGATACAAAACTTGCGGACCGCCGGTACCATCTTACCGATGCCAACCCTGAGTTTACACAGAAAATTCTCAAGACCAGCAGGACTATTGCAAATATGTGCTACCAGTGCGGTACATGTACCGGCTCCTGCCCGTCAGCACCAAGAAGTTCATACCGGATTCGTCTTTTCATGAGGCGATGTGTTCTTGGTCTTGAGGATGAAGCCCTGACTGACCCGGATCTCTGGCTCTGTACAACCTGCTACTCATGTACAGACAGATGTCCACGTGACATTGCTCCGACTGATGTCATAATGGCAATGAGAAATCTTGCATTTCTGCGGGACATTGTTCCAAAGAACTTCCTGCAGACCTGCCAGCTGATCTACAACTCAGGTCACGGCGTGCCAAATAATGATGTCAACCGTGCTGCCAGAACCAAGCTTGGTCTTCCTGCAGATCCGCCAACGACCCATTCGTACCCTGAATTTATCAAGGGTATCCAGAAGATTATCGATCATTATGGGCTGAAAGAGAATGCAGACCGAATTCTGAAGGGTGACTGAACGTGCACGAATATGCATTTTTCCTTGGGTGTATTGCCCCAAACAGGTACCCGGGCTGTGAAGCGTCTGCCATTAAGACCAGTGAAAAGGTCGGCATCAAGCTTCTTCCGCTCAAGGGTGCCAGCTGCTGTCCTGCTCCAGGTGCATTCGGGTCTATTGATCTGAATGTCTGGTATGCAATGGCGGCCCGTAACGTCGTCCTTGCAGAGGAGATGAAGAAAGATATTGCACTCATCTGCAATGGCTGTTACAAGTCAATCTACGAAGTAAACCATATCCTTAAGCACAACGACGAACTTCGTGACGGTGTGAACGAGGTCCTTGCCGAGATTGACATGCAGTTTAAAGGTTCCATCGATGTCTGGCACCTTGCAGAACTCTACTATGATGAGAAGATCTGCGGTCTTAAAAAGATAAGGGACAGTGTTACAACTCCGCTCAACGGTGTTAAGATCGCTGCCCATTATGGTTGTCACCTGATGAAACCACAAAAAGAGAGGCACTTTGGAGATACTGAGAACCCGATGTGGTTTGAAGAACTCATCGAAGCCCTTGGTGCAGAACCTGTCCAATACCGCAACAAGATGCAGTGCTGTGGTGCCGGTGGCGGTGTCCGTGGATATGATATTGTCCATGCTCTTGATATTACCAATGAGAAGATGATAAATGTCAGAGAGGCCGGTGCTGACGCAATCACCGAAGTCTGTCCATTCTGTCAGCTCCAGTTTGACCGTGGTCAGATAGAGATCAAGGAGAAGTTCGGTGACGTCTATAACATCCCGGTCCTGCACTACAACGAACTGCTTGGTCTTGCCCAGGGTATGAGCCCGCAGGATCTTGCACTTGACCTGCATGCAATTGACTGTACACCATTCCTGAAGAAGGTGCTTTAAGGAGGACAAAGACATGGCAGAAAATACTGAACCAAGAATCGGTGTCTTCCTGTGCCACTGTGGTACCAACATCGCTGGTTCCTTATCCATTCAGGATGTCGTTGACTATGCGAAGACACTCCCGTACGTAACAATTGCAGATCAGTACCAGTACATGTGCTCCACCCCTGGTCAGAAGAAGATAGATGACGCAATCAAGGAACACAACCTGACCGGCGTTGTTGTAGCAGCATGTTCACCCCGTCTTCATGAACCAACCTTCCGGACAGCAACGAAGGAAGGAGGATTAAATCCGTTCAGGTTCGAGATGGCAAATATCCGTGAACAGAACTCCTGGGTCCACATGCATGGAATGTGGGAAGAGGCAACCGAGAAGGCCAAAGACCAGGTACGGATGGCCGTCGCAAAAGCTGCAAAACTGGAAGACCTTATACCAAAGAGTGTTCCGGTTGAGCGTGCCGCGATGGTTGTCGGTGCCGGTGTAGGTGGTATGCAGGCAGCTCTTGATCTTGCAAGTGCCGGTATCAAGACCTACCTGATTGAGGCGACTCCCACTATCGGTGGACGTATGTCTCAGCTTGACAAGACCTTCCCGACCCTTGACTGTTCACAGTGTATTCTTACACCAAAGATGGTGGATGTTGGTCGTCACCCGAACATCGAGATGATGACTTACACCGAGGTCGAGAAAGTAGAAGGATACATCGGCAACTTCGATATCACCCTTCGAAAGAAAGCCCGTGGTGTTCTGACTCCTGATGAGGCAACCGCCAAAGGGATTGTAGGCGGTGGCTGTAATGGCTGTGGAGACTGTGCTGAAGTCTGTCCGGTAATTAAGCCAAACCCGTTCGAGATGGGAATGGCGCCAAGAAAGGCTATTTACATCTACCATGCCCAGGTCATGCCCCTGATCTATACCGTCGACTTTGACTCCTGTGTCAAGTGTAACCTTTGCGTTGATGCCTGTGGAGACAAGAAGGCGATTGATCTTGAGATGCAGGACGAGTTCATCACTGTCAAAGTAGGAACAGCGATCCTTGCAACCGGCTTTGACCTTATTCCGATCGAAGGCAAGAGAGAGTGGGGTTACAAGCAGTTTGACAATGTCATCTCCTCGCTTGAGTTTGAGCGTCTGATCTGTGCATCAGGTCCGACCGGAGGTCATCTTATCCGTCCAAGTGATGGTAAAACCCCGATGGCCGTTGGTTATGTGCTCTGTGCAGGATCCCGTGATAATACCGGCGGGGTTGCCAAGGCATACTGTTCACGGTTCTGCTGCATGTACTCGCTCAAGCATGCTCACCAGATGTATGAAAAGATACCAGGCTGTAAAGTCTATCTCTTCTACATGGATATCAGGTCATTTGGAAAAGCATACGAAGAGTTCTACTACCGTATCCAGAATGAAGGTACAAAGTTCATCCGGGGACGTGTTGCAAATGTGCTTGAGGATCCGGTGACAAAGAACCTGCACGTCTATACTGAAGATACTCTTCTTGGACGCCCGGTTGATATCGAAGTTGAAATGCTCGTCCTTGCAGCTGCTATCCAGCCAAAGGAAGGGGCAGATGTTCTTCGGAAGAAGTTTGGTGTATCCGCATCTCAGGATGGCTGGATGCTCGAAGCTCACCCGAAATTAAACCCCTGTGGTACTACTACTGCGGGAGTATTCCTTGCCGGTGTCTGTCAGGGTCCAAAAGACATTCCGGATACAGTAGCCCAGGCTGAAGGGGCAGCATCAGCAGCTTCAATCCCTATTCACATGGGAGAAGTTGAACTTGAACCATACTTTGCCATGTGTATCGAGGATCTGTGCGCCGGTTGTGGAATGTGTGTCAATCTCTGTCCCTATGCCGCTCTTGCCCTTGGTGAGAAGAATGGCAGAACTGTCATGGTTGTCACCGAAGCCAAGTGTAAAGGCTGCGGTACCTGTGGAGGGTTCTGTCCTGGCGGGGCAATCAAGATGCAACACTTTACAACACCGCAGATCGCAGCACAAATTGATGCATTCTTTGCAGGAGGAGAACAGTAATGGCAGACGAATGGAAACCACAAATTCTCGCTATCATCTGCAACTGGTGTTCCTATGCAGGTGCTGACCTTGCCGGTGGTGCACGTATACAGTATCCGCCAACGATTCGCGCTATCCGTGTCATGTGTACCGGTCGCGTTGACATGCTTTTCATCTTAAAGGCATTTGTTGAGGGTGCAGATGGTGTCCTCGTCTCTGGTTGTCACTTTGGTGACTGTCACTACCTTGAAGGAAACTACAAGGCAGCAAAGAGGATGTTCATGATCAAGTCCCTGCTCAGAAATATTGGTCTTGATGACAAACGTTTCAGGATGACCTTTGTCTCTGCATCTGAGGGTGCAAAGTGGGCAACGGTCATGGAAGATGTCACCAATACCGTAAAGCAGCTTGGTCCCAGCCCGATCAAGGAATTCAAAAAATAATTTTTTTTTGTTCTGGCTTTTGTTCAAAATTTAGTTCACAGTTGATTAACTGGGTTTGTTCACTCAATCGCAATTACATGGTTGCATTTTGCCACGCTATCTTTAAATACAACTTTATGGCTGACTGTATAATTTCCATGCGATTGGTAGGAGTGGTTAATAGGTCTTCCATATGTTGTCGATTCATCACCATATTCCCAAATCTCGTATAAACAATCAGGATAATAATCAGAAGTAAACATAACCTGGCTTATATTATTATCGCGTGAAGAACTCATATTGAAATCGGCCCAGTAAGGGGAGATCTTTCTCTTGGTAACAAGTTGGATCGTATGGTTTGAGTGCACCGATTGAAGAACCCAGGATCCATTCACGAACAATGGAACATCGTCGACGAGAAGATATGACACAATAAAATCTTCAAGACACTCCATTTGAAATGTGACATCTGATCCTTTTAATACGTTTATTGTCCCATCCGGCCTGATTTTCCCTCCATAATTTGCAGAAATGTTCAGCGTGTAAAATACAGGGTTTTCTGTAGGGACAGGGGTGGGCATTACCGTTGGCACAGGAACCGGTGATGGATTAATTTTTGAAAAATCCACGAAAACGTTATGGTTTGAGGTAATGTCGGTTAATAACAAGGAATTTAAGTCACCCTTGGGGATGGTATCAAGGTAAACATTTTGAATTTTGTATCCTGCATTCGCCTGGATCCGAATGTTAAGATCTGAATGGCAGGGTACATGAACGATGCCACCCGGAGTTGCAAAGCCACCTTGTCCGGCAGTGACATGGATAACATATGTCGGCTCATATGGTTCTTTCACTTCAAAATGAATATTTTCGTTTGAAACCTTATCATCCGGGTTTTTCACCTTCACCGTGTATGTTCCTGCCGTACCGGCTGACAGATTAAATAAACTCAGAACACATGTCCCCTGTTCAGACGTAACCGTTGAGCTGGCATTTGTGAAAATAGTCTGAGTCAGATTGCAAAGATGTATACTGCAACCATCCATAAAACCTGAACCAGTAACTGCTAACGCAAAGTTGGTATCGCTGGTTAACCCTGAAGCAGGACTGACCGAAGTTACCACGGGTGCAGGAAATGTTACGGTAAAATAAATCTCCTCTTCACTCTCCTGTCCGTCAGGGTTTTCAGTAACTACTCTGCAAGGACCTCCAGGCAGCAGGGACAGGTCAAAATAACCTGAAACTTCCTGACCCTCATTTGTAACCATTGTCTGGCTCAAATTTGATATGGACATCCCATTCAGGTTCATCAGATGCATACTGCAACCATCAATAAAACCTGAACCAGTTACTGTTAAAGCAAAGTTGGTATCGCAGTTTAACCCTGAAGCAGGACTGACCGAAGTTACCACGGGTGCCGGAAATGTTATGGTAAAATAAATCTCCTCTTCACTCTCCTGTCCGTCAGGGTTTTCGTTCACCACCCTGTATGCACCTGTTGGTAACCTTGACAGATCAAAGTAACCTGTCACTTCCTGTCCTTCATTTGTAATCACTGTCTGGCTCAAATTTGATATAGATATCCCATTCAGGTTCATCAGGTGTATGCTGCATCCATCAGTAAAATCTGAACCAGTTACTGTTAACGCAAAGTTAGCATCGCAGTTTAACCCTGAAGCAGGACTGACCGAAGTTACCACGGGTGCCGGAAGTGTTACGGAAAAATTAATCTCTTCTTCACTTTCCTGTCCGTCAGGATTTTCAATCACCACTCTGTATGCACCAGTTGGTAACATTGACAGATCAAAGTAACTTGTCACTTCCTTTCCTTCATTTGTAACCACTGTCTGGCTCAAATTTGATATGGACATCCCATTCAGGTTCATCAGGTGTATACTACAACCATCAATAAAACCTGAACCGGTTACTGTTAACGCAAAGTTAGTATCCCCTTTCATTCCGTTTTCAGGAACTACACTGGTAACAATGGGAAGTGCTGGAAATACTGTAAAATAAACAGGCTCCTGTGAAACCTGGGTATCAATGTTTTTTACCCTTACCAGGTACTTATCTCCGTCGTCCTGGTTCCCTGTAAACGAACATTTAATCGTATTCAAATTTGAATTAGTGGGAATTGATGTGAATATTTCACCGTCACTACTTTCAAATTCCACGATGCACCCTGATATGAAATCACCTCCGGTAATCTGAATTGAAAAAGGTTCTTCCCCCAGGCGGCCTGAACTCGGAGTAATGTAATCGATGTGAGGGGAAACGGCATAAAGAGCCGTAAAGTTGGTTGACGACTGGTATTCCTTCATTCCATTGGTTTTTATGACAATTTTGTACGGCCCTGGATAGCCCGACGATAATGAAAATTTCACGATCAGTTCAGTATCTGACTTGATTGAAAAACTTATCTGGTCAACAGTATGAGTTTCTGATTGTATAAGCCGAATACTGAATATGCTATCTGATTTAAACCCGGTCCCAAAGATGGTAATAGCAACTATACCTCCAAGCTTCGCTGTATCTGGTGTGAAAGAAGTGATTACCATTTCTGCTGAAACTGGGATCGCGATAAATTGAGCGAGAATTATCAAAAATACGAATAAATAGAGAAATTTTTTATTCACAGCCATAAATGAGCTTGAAATTTAGGGCTGATGTACTTAAAAATTTACCGATTTTTATTTTGTAAAATATTGGACATCATCATCCCAGTTCGAAAGTAGTAACACCAAAAATTTCATGAATGGGTAATTGGGGGTTTTTCTTTGTATACATCCGTGCGGTTCCGAACACTTTGGCCATTGATCTGTCCCTGGCCATCTTCAGTGCAGCTCCATTTGGTTCAGGTGTATCCAGAAAAATTGTTTCGCCTGGTATTTCAGCCATAAGGCCTTCAAATATTTCATTGGCTATCTCCGGGTTTTCTGCAAAAAGAGGGCCTGTCTTATATCCTTCGAAACATTTCCTTATTACTCCGTATCCCCTGATATTCTCATGATTATCTAGCTTTACAAGTGCTGAGCTTTCTGGCTGGGATATCCACTTTTCAAGAAATGTTCGTCGTGTTGCAGGAAAATGTTCTGAATCATAGATGAGAAGCTGATTAAAAGGTACATCCTTTGCAGGCAGTAGATCAGGTTGTTCATTACCATTGGCAATACCCTGCCATCTGATGTTCCTGTACGCAAATTGAAAACCTACCGCTTTTGTATATTTGTCCTGCATCTCAAAGACACCATCACCACCAAAATTCCGTTCTCCGGCATGGGTGAGCATGGCGGAAAAAATCTCCCAACCCGCCCCCTGGTGGCGGTATTGTTTTTTTACAATGTAATACCCCCCAAAGCTGAAGGTCTCATCATAGTTTGTTGCAACCCCAACTCCGATAATTTCACCTTCATACTCTGCACAAAACCATCCTTCCGGATCCACTGGATAATGGCATGACCCATCAAAAAGCCCAGGGTTCCAGCCCTCCAGTCTTGCCCATTCAATGGGAAGATGTATCTCATCTTCTTTTAAATTGCGGATAACGTGTAATTTTTCCATGATAGTTGATTACCTGTATGGCATTATTTACATTTTTCACATAGGTACATGCGACAAAGATCAGGCCTTGTATGATGGACGGTGCAAACGGCAAGATTTTCGTTATCAAATCGCAGGAACGGGCATGCAAGGGGATGTTTATCAAGAATGGAGGTATTGAAAAAAATATCCCTCTTGTCCTTGTCAATGGCGACAACCTGCATTATTCCAGTGATCAGGTACTGGATACGGTATTCAAACTGCCCGGTTTTTTCCACAATCCCAAAAACGTCGCCCATGTAACTACAGCAATGACCGCACCTGTTACAGGCCACAGTGCAGGAATTTGATTCTGTCATGACTATAACACTTCTGTTACTCTTTCCACATATGGAAACACATTAATAGGATCCATCTCACATATGATATCATGGTTACTCCTGAGGATCTGGAATGCCTCAAACGGATAGCCCAGATGGGTGGTTTATGCACTCCGGTCTTCCTCAAAACGATCAGTCTTGGTTCTGAGCTTGGATTCAGTCCTCAGACAGCATCCCGTAGATTACGCTCGCTTGAGAGTCAGCACTTAATAAACCGCCAGTTAGGCGCTGATGGGCAACAGGTGACCATCACTTCTGTGGGGGAGGATGCCCTCCGGCAGGAGTACTGCGATTACTACCGGTTGTTTGGCCGTCAGGAAAAAACCCTGTTATTAAATGGAACTATCCAGTCAGGACTTGGTGAAGGTGCATATTATATGGGTCTTCGTCCTTATGCAGACCAGTTCCTGATAATACTGGGATTCACTCCTTTTCCCGGCACATTAAATGTTCAGCTCCTCCCAGGGGCGGCCCTGCAGAGACAACGGCTTTCAAGTGCCGAATGGAAAGTTGTGCAGGGGTTTGAGTCTGAAGGCCGGACCTTTGGTGATGTCAGGTGCCTTCCCTGCAGCATAAGGGATGTTCCCTGTGGGATAATCATTCCTGGCCGGTCACATTATCCTGAAGAACTCATCGAAGTGATCTCCCCGGAAGGGCTTCGAAAAAGATTTTTGCTCGTGGATGGCGATGAAGTGACAATAGAGGTGACAATATGACAAAAGACGCATTTACTGCACTTAGGCAGGGTGAGATGGTCCTGCTATATGATTTTGATGACCGTGAACGTGAGACCGACTTTGCGATGCGGTCTGACATGATTACTTCCCATGACATCTGCAGGATGAGAAATGATGCAGGAGGCTTGATCTGCACAGCAATACCGTACATGGCCGCAAAAAAACTGGGACTTCCTTTTGCCCGTGAAGTACTACGTAACTGTGCAATGGTAGAACAACTTGGAGATATCCCTTATGACCCCTCTAATAACTCCTCGTTTTCGCTCTGGGTCAATCACCGTGATACATTCACCGGAATTACCGATCATGATCGGACAAAGACCGTGAATGCAATATCAGACGTGGTCCAGGCTGTCATGAATGGAGAGCCTGTATCATTTAAAGAGCAGTTCAGGACTCCCGGGCATATGCCCGTGCTCATCGCCGCAGAACATCTCCTGTCACAGCGACATGGGCAGACTGAATTGTCGGTTGCAATGGCAGAGATGTCAGGGATCATACCAAGTATAACAATCTGTGAAATGCTTGACGATGAATCAGGATATGCATTGTCAAAAGAAGATGCGATTCGGTATGCAAAAAGACATGACCTTGCCTTTATCGAAGGGTCTGAGGTTCTTGACCGGTGGGAGAAGGTGGCATACCCAAAGGCCGAATGCACTGACTCTCTGGCTGCTGCAGTAAATAGAATTTAATCCTCTTCATCTCTTCATCCACCCTTGTTCTTATTCTCTGCCATTTCCATAACCGGCTCTCCCGGCTCAGGGCCTTTGGAATTACCTGTTCTTAAGGAAATTTCCCGGTGAACAATGTACATTCCTGCCATGGTACCAAG
>Ga0255340_1001848_pt1 | contig 26374 bp, 14 predicted proteins | sample wastewater_treat_7_FD_192417 | JGI IMG/M metagenome (GOLD analysis project Ga0255340, IMG submission 192417) | Wastewater microbial communities from Lulu Island WWTP, Vancouver, Canada - plant10 | ecosystem: Engineered > WWTP > Wastewater > Unclassified | place: Canada: Vancouver, British... | reverse complement strand
TGGTATCAGAATTGGGAGGAGGAACTTGAACTCCATCCCTGCGAGTATATTGAACCCCCAAAGTGGCAGTCCGATCTATAGTTTTCAAGATAGTAATAATTCCGCTGTCATAATCGGTTACAAAATCGGTGCCTTCAATCAATTCATCATACCAGGGCTCATACGGGGGTCTTGTATCCCCGGAATAGTAAATTGTATCTCCTTTGGCAGCAGCGGTATCATTCGTATAATTAGCATCATCATAAAATAAGCGCACTGTTCCATTAGCTGGTAAAAAATTCTCATTCACAAGCCAGGAACCGTCGGGAGCTGTTTCAATTGCATTATTAACCCAACCGGGAGGGATATTGGAGCCGGTTTTCAGCTGGTATAGTTGATAGGGATCGTGAAGAAAATACATCGTCCTTTTAGCATATTTCCAGCTACTAACCGTAGAAGAATCTGCCTGACTTTTACCTATGTAGGTCTGCGTGTTTTTCTGACTTTCTTCTTTACTGGCAATTACACTTAAGTCCAAATTCCCGTATTTGAATTTACTGGTTATCCCAAAAAGTCCCTGAGAGCTTGCAGAATAGCTAACATAGCGCGAACCGCTTAAAGCTAAAGCAATATTTCCCCCCTCAATACTTTGGATAAATTCATCATCGTAACCGGTATATTTTACATTTACATTGTTCATATCAAACAGTTCTTCATCCTGTTTGGAATTGTATTTAAAGTTTACGGCAATTTTATCTCCAATTGTTCCGGATAAACGCAAATTGGTTTCCATTTCCATTTTCAGGTCAAACACATTTTTGCCCGATTCATCATATATAGGAACCTGTTTTCTATGGGTATTGCTTGCTTGCATAGTTAGTTTCTGTGTTCCATCCAGATTTAAGCGTCCCGCAGAGGAACCCAAAACCTTTTGCATTGCTTTTGGCATAGCTATTTCCGGTAGCAAAGTAAGGTCTTTAAATAAGCCACTGCTAACTGTTTGCGCTACTTGTTCCTGAGTTTTTAAATTGGCAAGCAGGGATTTATGAAATGCTTTAACCTGCATATTAGCAAAATAGCGGTCAAAACTGATGAGAACATCCGGCGTAATTTGGAAGTTATCCACTTCCACGCTTAGTTTTACTTTGCTCTTGGCAAAATCCACTTTTTCTTTATAACTGGGCGCAAAAGCTGGAATTGCCAACGGTGTTGTTTTATAATAATTCATCCCCTTATTTATCTTGTAGACCTCAATACGATTATTAATTAGGGGATTGTAACCGGTTATATAGAGCCGGGGATATAATGCTTTTTCTGTTAACGGGTCAAGCTCGTGTTGAATTTCCTCTTTTGGACGGAAGGGCTTTACTGGAAAAATCCCTTTATGCTCAATCTTTTCTTCTGGCGGGTTATTACCTTCTGGAACTGTTTCCTTAGCCCAAAGCACACATATAGAGAACAGTATTAAACAGGCAACAAACTTTTTTAGCATATAGTTATAATCTATTCTGCAAAACCTTGCATAAAGCCAGATAAAATCCGTCCAAAGTAAGACCCTTATCCATAATATCAATACCGTCAATATATGGTCTTACCAACGATGCCATCCCACCAGTAAGAATTGTTTTAAATGGGGCTAAAGGCGAATATTGCTCTTTAATTTTATGCAAAAATGCATTGAGCATCAAAGAATGACCGTAAACAATTCCCGAAAGCATTGCCTCGGTTGTATTCAAACCCATTAGCGCAGAGGGCGGCACCAGTTCTATAGAATATAGTTTAGCTGCCTTACTGAACAAATTATCTGCCCCGGTTTTCATCCCGGGAGCAATAACCGCACCTTCAAACATACCTGTGGCACTAATTAGTTCAATCGTTGTAGCTGTTCCTAAATCTATGATAATTGAACTGCTCTTGTATTTTTGCCAGGCAGCATAAGCATTGGCAATTAAATCTGCTCCAATAAAAGAAGGATTATCTATTCTAAAACTGAGCCCTAATGGACTAACTGCGTCTATTTCAATTACTTCTGCCGGAAAGTATTTACTGAACAAATGTTTCCAGACTCTTGTAAGTTCTGGAACTACGCTTCCCAAAGCAATATAACGAATGTCTTGCCATCCGAAAGTATTTACTGTGGCTATATTGGATGCCTGCAACAAGCTACCCAGAAGAACATAATATTCATCTGAAGTATTATCCTTGTCAGCTTTTAAGCGTGCTGTCCATATTACTTCGTTTTTACTGTAAATGGCACAAACGATATTAGTATTACCGATGTCCACTATTAGAACGGATTCTTGTAATAATGTATGATACATAATCCCTGCTCAATTTCATTTCCTGTAAAGATAATAAATCAGACACACTTAATCGGAGTTGTTACCATTCTATAACTGCATATTTCTGTCAATAGATTTCTCAACTGCTTTCTATCCTACAGGGTAAAATGGAGAGTAAAATTAACTATTGACAAGAATTGTTGTTCAGAAGAAAGGGAAATAAAATTCTATTTTGAATGCTGCAAAGAAGGTGTATAAGACATCAGATTTTTTTTTGCAGAAAATAAGCAGAATTTGGATTGGAAAAAACGCCGGTGTTATAACATCGGAAGAGGAGAAAAGATGAATAAAGTAATCTCTGCCTGTGGAGTTGATTGTTTCCACTGTGAGGCATATCTTGCTACCCAGAATGATGATTGGGAAAGAAAAGTAGATATTGCAACTCGTTGGAGCGAACATTATCAAGGCAAAATTCAACCCGAAGATATTAGTTGTGATGGTTGTATGAGCGAAGGAGCAAAGTTTTCTTGGTGTGGATTGTGTCCTATTCGTTTATGTGCAATAGAAAAAGGATATAAAAGCTGTGCCGAATGCGCGGATTTTCCCTGCGAAAAAACTGAATATGTATACCAAGTAGATCCCTCAGCTAAAGAAAACATAGAAAGGATACGACAAAAGCTGAACTAAAATCCTAAGGTGACACTAACTGGAAATAATAAGCAAGGATGTTCTTGTCTGATAAATTCGGAACAAGAGAGTTACTGAACTTCTTTTGTATTCTGTTAATTTCCGTTCCAGTTGCTCCCGCTTGTATTCTTTATCATCCTAACTTATACGAACTTATTCGTTTGCTGTTAGTTTTGAGTTCTGAGTTCTGAGTTCTGAGTTCTGAGTTCATAGTCAATCTAACCTCACATAAGTGATTTCAAAAGCCCGGCACTTCCGGTATCTCTGATTCCTGTTCTCAAGTGCAAAGGCGTCTTTGTCGTCGAATCTATGAAAAATATCAAGACCACGACCAAGGATGATCTTCCAGCCATTATCGCTTTGGATGTAGCGATCGTGGATAGTATCGTCTATCTCGTAGGTAAAGGTTATGCCAACCTTGCTGCAGGAGTTTTCTATCTGCCGAAAATATTCCTCCTGATTGGAGTCCTGATATTCACTGTGCTTGGTAATCAAGTGAACTTCTACCTCATCAGCATCGCTTTTAATGGCTGCCACCACTTCCATAAACTCCATCAGATTACGGCATTGGTAGAAGGAACCTATGAAAGGGTCCTTGATCTCTATCCGCTTGGAGCCCTTCAGATACCTGGAAAAAAGCCTTCGATAGGATATTCCGGTCTGGTTATCCTGGATGGTGATGTTACCTGGCTTCAGAATAGGCTCTACCAGGGCCTCTTTCTGATTAGATAGACCTGCACCACCAATTTCGGCTGTTTGCTCTTCTTGGGGTTCTACATCATCCTCGGTAGGGCTTTCCTTGCCATAGTAGTAGAAAGGATACTGGATTTCCTCGGCGGTCTTGACGAAATGTAGGTTTCCTTCCTTATCAGTATAAGCGAAACGCACCGCTTCGTAGGTCTTGTCTATTCGCATTAGCTGGTCTTTAACCCGTTTACGGCTCTCCATAGCGTATTCAAGCAGTTCTTTAATCTCGTCCTTAGTTGCCACCTGATTGGGATAAATCACCTTCATCAAGCCAGAGAAGGTCTTTTGCACCCCATCTCTATCACGAGTGGAAATGTCTGAAACCAGTTCATAATGTTCACGATACAAGGCAGAAAAGTCCTGATTGCGAAAAGCTCGCAGGATTTCCGCCAGGTAGTCTACAACAAAACCGTAACCAGAGGAAAACATCTCTCCTCTTATGATCGGCACTTCCCAACCAGGCAAATAACAATGCAATCTATCCAGATAGGCAGAATCGTAATACTGCTCCGGCAGTTCACTAAAGAGGTCAGAGTGCTTCAGCATATAGGCAACATTATGTTGAGTATTGCCCACAAAAGTCATAGAAGCTTCAGCTCCCAAGGTCTCTATTCCCCGGGAGAAGGTTTTGTTCGCCATATAGTTCTTCATAATGTCAACTAGGGCTTTATCGGCTTTCTTCTTGCGTCCCGCAAATTCGTCAAAGGCAACCACATCCCAGAATCCCACCAGCCCTATTTTGCCATTAGAGTTGTTTACAAAGAGCTTGGGGACAGATACCTCGCCCCCGGAGATCAAAATCCCATGCGGAGAGAATTCAGAATAGATGTGCGACTTACCAGTTCCCTTAGGACCTAACTCTATCAGGTTGTAGTTCCGTTCACAATAGGGCACCAACCTGGTTAGCTGCATCAATTTCAAGCGCTTACTCATGAACTCCGGATTGAAGCCAATACTTTGAATAAGCAAATCTATCCATTCATCACTGGTAAATTCGGCGCGTTTTGCCAGAAAACTCTCCATATCAAAGCGGGACATCTGGATCGGTTTGATAGAGTTCAATAGCCACGGACTGCTATCTCTATCCTCGGTATAGCTATATTCCAGCTCAGCGATACACCAAACTCCACTCACAAGAAGCTTGGGGTGATTCTTCACAATCTCAGAACTCACTACAACTTTGGAGATACCCATATTGGAAAAGTTTGCTTGATAGCAGTCCTTCTTCTCATTAAGGGTCACTACGATCTTATCTATCACCTTGTTTATTCGGGATTCCCGCACATTGGACTTGGTTAGTTCAGCGTCCCGTCTATGAACATAGTGTTTCTCTAATATGCTTTTAACTGTTTCTATTCCAGCTTGAATCTCTGCCTCATCGGAAGTAGCGCAATACTGCCCCAAAAGGTATTCCAACACATAAGTAGGAACAATGGCATTGCCTTTAACGGTCTTAACCAGGTCTTTCCGGACTACCAAGCCCTGGAAGTGCTCGTTGATTTTTTCATCCAGGTAATTCATCACTTATCTCCTTCTAACCCCTAACACCTAACCCCTAACCCCTAAAACCTAACCCCTAAAAATCCATCTCAAACATCCGTGAAATTGTATAGCTTTCACTGCGATATTCTTTGAATTTATCTGTTCCAGGGATCATCTCCTCAAGTTTGAGGATGGCGTCTCCTGCTTTATCAGCTTTACTAGTGAGTGTTAATCGGCATTCTATATCACGGGCTTTGTCGCTTGTCTCTTCAGAATCAAAAATCATCGTTTTAAGCTCGGATATGGGCTCTCCGGCATTGTTGTAGAGGGCTATTCGCAGAGTCCTGCCCTGCATTTTTTCACTCACCGGCTGCACTTGATAGAGCCTAAAGACCAGAACTCCGGCACTAATTGTTTTACTTCCGCTGCGCCTTATCTCCACATCCACCTGTGCCACATTGCTAACCCGCTTTATGCTAACCTGTAAGAGGGGAAGGCAAATTTCCTGTAGGGATGCTCCTCCATGCACATAGCGACTTCCTGATCCTGCTTGCCGCATTCTTTGGTTTGCCAGCGGAATGGCTATTTGTGTATCTCCAGCAAGATCCAAATCTTCCGCCTTGTAGATTAGCAGATTGAGATTCCTCTCAATTTTTTTGCCGATGATACAGCGCCTGAGTTTCATCTCGTTTTCGCTCAGTTTTATCTTGTCATCCAGGAATTGATCCTCGCTCAGTTCATCTCTTTGATACAAAAAGCCGTGATCAGCGGTAATTATGATGTTATTGGCATTGGTAGAACTAAGTCGTCTCACCAAGGCAACTAGTTCATTAATCGCTGTCTCCACCGCCTCAAAGACCTTATCTTCTGTTGCCAACTTATCACCGCTGGCATCTATCACATTATGGTATATATAGATTACATCATATTCCGTGTAACGCGTCTTGGCTTGGTCGGTGGGCATATTCAACACATCTTTGGAATGTAAAGCCAGAGACCTATTATGATAATTGTTCATAATCTTCATCCGGTTCTCAATGCTGCTACATTTAAGCCCATCCACCAGCACATTATTCTTGCTATCAAAGCTGATGGTTTCATGGGGTAATAGCGCTGCCATTCCCACCGATGTAATACTGGGCAAAGTTCCAGCCAAAGCACTCAACTCAGCTTCAAAACGATTTTCCCTGCGGATTTTGCTCATTAACTCCGCGGCTACTTCAAATCTCAGGGCATCGGAGATAATCACAAAAATCTTTTTTTTCTTTTGGATATATGGCTTTATCTGGTTTTTCCAAAACTTTGTCTGAGCAGGCAGTTGAGCGAGCGGCCATTTTTTTTGCTGTTGCATCAGCGCCGACCACGATGTCCCCAGTTTAAAGATGAAGCTATTGTCATAGTGATCCTCAAGCTTACGAGAGAGTTGTTCAAAGCTCTTGGTTTCAGGTAATCTTCCGTAGTATAGACAGAACTTGCGGTATAACATATCCAGCTGATAGAGATTTTCAGAATAAGCTTTAAACCCACTCTCAAGCCCCTGTAACTCGGCATTGATTAACGCGGCTTTATCCAAATACTCGGTAGCATAACTTAAGCATTGGTATTGGGTTTCATAGTTTTGATACCAATGACTGCTCCGGCGCTGCATAATTAGCCATAGCAACTTCCTGCTGCTATTCCTGCTCTCCTCCAAAGACCTAATCATCCAATTGATAATTAAACGCTCAATATATTCAAAATAATCAAGCTCGCCTATGGCCTCTAGGCTTTGTTTTTCCAGCCAGGTTGGAGCGTCTATCCACTCAGCACAGCTTTGGCTAAGCCGGTCAAATGGCTCTCTATACTGGCTCATGTCTTTCATTAGTTTCAGAGCATGTTTTCCATCGCTATTAATCTTACTATCGCTCATCATACACGCTGCAGAAAACAGCTCTATGGATAGGCCCTTCAAATTTGCTTGCGCACTGGAATAGCCGTAATTCACGGCTATCTGTTCCCAGAGGAAACTATTCAAACCGCATTTCCCAATCAGGTTCAGCTTCTCATTTTTTCCCATAGCGAATTCGGAAAGCAGACAGAGCAAAACCTCTTCCCATCTTGCTTCACAAGTGGCACATACAGCCAGCATTTTCAAGCGTAGGGAAACCTGCGTTTCTGTGTCCTTTGTAACAAGTCCCTTAAGAGCTTCAATGCGTTTTACCGATTTGAAAAAGTCCTTATGCTCTCTGGTAAGCTCAATAAAGCGGTTGCGGTCCAAACCCAGTTCTTGCAGCCATAGCGAACCTTGGTCTATATGAACCATCCCTTCTGAGAGCTGCAAATCCAGCAGCCAATTCTCTTGATAGATAGGTTCCGCATAAGCAAAATAGAGCAGGAACTTTTTATCCGGTTCCAGAACCAGCATCCGATACTTTACGCCAAATTCATTATGCACTACTTCTATCTTTTCAAAGTCAGCGGGTAGCTGCAATGCCCAGTAATCTTCCCGAAATTCCTGCTCTGGGTCATACCAGAAGAGGATGCGGTATTTTTCAAACTGCTTAGTGACTATCTGCTCAATCTTATTCATTTTTATTCCAGGTTTTAGGGGTTAGGTTTTAGGTTTTAGGGGATAGGGGTTAGGTGTTAGAGGGGATACCGTTTTTAGCTGGGAACGCATTTTGTTTAGCATGCGTCCTATTTCATCACATAATGAGAGAGGCCTCGCCGCTTCACTATCTGATAGGTATTTAATCCTTATAGATAACATTATTTGGGTTTCAAGTTCAGTTAATGAGCCCTGGGCTATAGCCAGAAAATGCAAGTATTCTTGCTTGGATTCTCTCCCTTTGCCTTCTGCGATATTTGATACTATGGACACCGCGGCTCTGCGCATCTGATCCGTTAATGAATACAGTTCTGCCTTGGGATAATCAGCAGTTAAATAGTAAACCATCTCTGCCAGATCCATCCCCTTCTGCCATACGATCAAATCCTTATAACTTAATATCTTACTCATCTCTATCTCCTTCTAACGCCTAACCCCTAACCCCTAACCCCTAAAACCTAAAACCTAACCCCTAACCCCTAACACCTAACCCCTAGCACCTAAAACCTCTTCAGTGCTGCCCCAAACTTCGCATAATTCACTTTCACACCATCATCTAAATCAATCTCTATGCGTTTCTCCGCCAGGGGCAGGATCACCTTAGCTTCCCAAGCTTCAAGTTCCGCAATTATATCTTTCAAACGCTCACTTTCCTTGCGGGTAAGCATTTTATCGCGTTCGCTCTGCCCACTTGCGTTTAGCTGATGTTCAAGCTGAGAAACCTTAGCCCGCAGTTTGTGGATATATTCTCTCAAGTAGCTATTGAGCATAATAGAAACGGTATCCTGAGTATAGCGATGCATATAGATCAGCGCATTGAAACTCCCCTTGGGGCTACTGAACAGCCAGTAGATAGGCCGTTTCTTATAGCGTTTGATATGGTCAGCATAGAAATCTTTCAGGAAGTAAGTTCGCAGGTCTTTACCCAGTGCTTCTTCAATGAAGCTGATATTCTCGGAGTATTTCTCAGCTCCAAAGGCTACTTTCAGGAAGTTAGTAAAGCGGCTGACAATGTCATCCGTAAACCACTCTCCCTCCAGAATAGGGATCACATTGTCCTTATCAGGTAGAAAAGAAGGGGTTAGCTTATAGGTATTAGGTTTTAGGTTTTGGGTGTTAGGTTTTAGGGCAGCTTCGCCGCTTCCGCAGTCACTAACACCTAAATTGCTAAAACCTAACACCTTAACCAAATAGTCGTCCAGCCCTTCTCTCTGATTCGCTAAAATCAGACCTGGCTTATCCAAAGAATATCTGCCAAACATACAACCCACAGCATAAGAAATCAGTTCCTTCATTGTATCAGCTAAAAGTCTGTCTTCCAAATCTTTACGCAAGGGGAATTTTCTTTTTCCCTGCTTGGAGGCGTCTATCACGCCTTCATCAAGCGTTAATTTAGCGTTAATAGTTAACGCTTGATTAAGGGTAGATGAAGAACTGATTGATGCTTTGGAGTAGGCAATATTTTCCCCTGATTCCTCACCATTAACACCTAATTCACTAACACCTAACACCTCTTCTACTCCATACCGGTAATAGGGATTGCAGGTAAGTGTTATCTCCTTTAAAGAGACATCCGGACTCAATTCATCCTGTAAACCATAAGCTTCAATAAAAATGCGGTTATTCTCCTCCTCCAGTTCCTGCATCTTGAGTGTGTTTTCTATCCACTGCTCACGCAGCTTGGCATAACACTCCCTAAGTGTAGGTTTTAGGTTTTGGGTGTTAGGTTTTAGGTTTTGGGTGTTAGGTTTTAGGTTTTGAGTGTTAGGTTTTAGGGTGGAGTCACCGATTCCACAGTCACTAAAAATTAACTCGCTAACACCTAACCTCTCGTCTCTAACACCTAACCCCTCATCATCCCTAACACCTAACAATGGTAATTGCTGAAAATCCCAAGAGGTTTCGTAGGAGTCCCAATCGGATTTGTGATATGTAACTAATATATATATGAGATAATTATTGTCGACACCACTTTCTATGTAGGGTATGTTTTGAATATCCCCAAGTTGAAATGTCAAAGTAGGAGCAAGAATCTTTAAGGTTTCTTCGGAAATCTTTGAGTTACATACTCCGATAATTTTAGCTGTATAAATATGATTATCAAAAAAGAAGCAACACGCAGCACAGTCGAACACAACACCCTTTTCATAATACCTGAAAGCAGCCACACCGCTTGATATACGAGACCAACTCACACTTTCCTTAAAGTAGAAATCAGGATTCCTGACCACAGATCGCTGCTTACCATTTTCAAAAGTAAAAGCTCTAATCTCCTCTCCATCATTCTCCCAATTTACCACATATTCCTGATTGCCATACCACTTGCGAAATTCGCCCCCTTTGTTATAGGGAAACCATTTCTTGCCAGAGTTTTTAGCTTCCTGCCGTGAACCCATGCCAAAGCCAATACGACAAAAATCAGTTTCAAACCAAAAGCGGAGAAAGCGGTCATTATCTCCGGTTTGCAAGCCAACTTTGGCATTAGCTATGCTTCCCAAGGGTTTAGAAGTGGCAAAGATATCCCTAATACTTTTGCTAACCCAATAAGCTATTGGTGCTCCGGGGATTTTCTTGAATTCCGAGGAGGCAATGCGGAAGAAATAGCCACAATCAGGATTGGCAATGGCTTGCAGGGTCTTTGGAGCTTGGTTCTCTGAGCCACGGAAATCGGAAAGTTTTATAAAACCCCCCTTGTAATTTGGCTTAATACTGTTTTCCAGAGTGAAAGTGCAGATTGGAACTGTAGCACCTTCAAAACCGGAATACTCAAGCTGGATCAGAGAGGTAATGCAAGTTTTTTCTATCAGATGATAGCGCAGTTTTTCATAGGAAGAAATAAACATCCAGACGAAGGGAGTCATAAAACCAAGCTGGCCGCCTGGTAAGCAAAGCTCCAGATTGCGAATAATGAAAGCAGAGAACAGATCTGATTTATAGTCTTTGTAGTTGACCTGCAGATATTTGGAGAGCTTATCACTCATTCCTTTGCCCATATAGGGTGGATTAGTGACGACCACCTGATATTTAGTGCTGAGGTAATCTGCCTGTTTCAGCAAGGTTAGCACTTTCTTATGGGTAGGGGCAAGGAAGACATCTCCGCTGAAGTCCTTGGCGTTCAGAGAATCACGAATGCCTTCTATATCTTGTTCTACTGGTACAATCAGAGAGCCGTAGGTATCGGCATTTTCAAATTGGGAGAGCATCTGATAGAAGTTTAGGGTGAAGATGTCGCGTCCACATTCGTCTATATAGTGTTCTATCTCATTATCATCAAAGCTGATATTTACTAAGTGGCAGATATTGGGGTCAATCCCTCGGGAAAACCAGTATTTGTCCTTATCCCGGGCTTTCATAGTAAGGGCAAAGGCAGCAAGCTCGCTGGCGCGTTCATCAATTTCTATACCAAAGAGGTTTTTGCTGATGATTAGCCTAGGGATTTCTATGGGGTCATAGCCCTCTTCGCTATAGATATCGTAGAGCAGGTCAAAGGCATAGGTGAGGATGTGTCCACTGCCGCAACAGGGATCGCAGAATTTTATCTCTTCAGGGCTACCGACGCTTGCTGTATTGGCGCTCGCTGTAGCGCCATTGTTTTGATTAGGCGGATCAGCGTCTGTATTGGCGCTCGCCGTAGCGCCATTGTTTTGATTAGGCAGATCAGCGTCCGCCTGTACATAATACTCCATTTTGTCTTTGAGGGATGACTTAGGATGGCTATTCAGCCAGAACCTGCCCAGGGAGTTTTGCACCATATATTTTACTATCCAGTGAGGGGTAAAAAGTTGAGTGACGGCAGGAATCTCTGCACTCTGCACTTTTTTGCCTTTTTTTACATTGGCAAAGACCTCATCTTTCTTTTCAGAGATGTAATACTGATATAGCCAACCAATTACTTCCACATCCTGACAAGCATCGGCTGTCATTACTTCCCGAATCTTTGCCAGAATACCATGTTCGCCTAAAAGGTCATCCGGAAGCAGCAGTTCCATCCAATCTTTAATCGGTTTAAAAAGGAAAGGTAGGTATTTCCCGAAATTATTACAGGCACTCAACAGGAGTATGCGGTAAGCTTCGCTTTGGGCGTCACTTTTATGATAGGTGCTTTCCACTGTCCCGGATAACAGCCCCAAAACCCTTTGCCTGTCCTCAGGTTTGATTAAAGAGGCATCTATGACCCCCATCTTGGCTTCAGCCAGAATCTGGGGCAAACTATCTCCGGTTTGGGGACTGATGATACCTACCGGATTAAAGTGCTTCAAATCCATATAGCGTAAAGCGGTTAAGCGGTTAAACCAGGTGTAGGCAACATATTCCGCGAGAGGTTTCAGTTTATCAATTTCCAAGGGTAAAGATTCGTTACCGGTTATTTTTTTAACTTCTAATAGAAGAGCGGAATAGAGAGGTTTCGTCTTTTCATAAGTGGCAGCATCGCTATCTGGTGATAGCACTTCACTGAGCTTAGTATTTACCTGGTCTATCAGGTAGCGGCGAGCTTCCTGGGCAAAGCGTTTAAGGCGGGTATTGGTTTGTTTATCTATCATCGCAGTTCCTGTTTCAGGGATTTTTCCAGGAAAGCTTGCATTTCTTCTTTGGATGGCAGCTCCAGGAGGTATTTGGAAACGAAGAGATTGTTGTCCATACCTGCTAGTGCATACTCTACCAAGGTGCTGTCCTTACCAGTGCAAAGCAGGATTCCTACGGGTGGGTTATCCCCTTCCCGCATTTCATTTGCACGATACCAACTAACATAGGTATTAAGCTGTCCAATATTCTCATGATTGAATTCCGCCACCTTTAGCTCAATCAAGATGTGGCACTTCAAGATACGATGATAGAAGACCAAATCTATGTAAAACTGGGTATCCCCAATCAGGATTCGTTTCTGTCTGGCTTCAAAACAGAAGCCATTCCCCAGTTCCAATAGGAAGTCCTGCAAGTTGTCCAAAAGCTGATCTTCAAGATCCGATTCCGATAGCACTTCTTTGGCTTTCAGCCCCAGGAATTCAAATACATAAGGATCACGAATAGCCTGCAAGGGATTATATAGTTCGCATCCTTTATTAGTTACGCTTAGCAGCTCTGGCTTGTTAACTGAGAGCAGACTACGCTCATAGAGCAGCGAGTTTATCTGCCGGGATAGTTCCCTAACAGACCAGTTTCCCTGGATACAAAGGCTTTGGTAGAATTCCCGCTTCTCGGAAGGATCCAATTCTATCAATAGCTTGAGATGTGTAAAGGACAATAGTGTAAAAATGTGACCTGCTGGCAAATACAATTGTGGACTCGCCGAGTCCAAAATCTTGGAGAATAGCACCTGGTTACCATTAGGGCAATTTATGGCTGTAACAGATTCATTATCATAGTATTGTAATTGTGGACTCGCTGTCTCCACTATTTGGGGATATGTCTTGTAGAACTTCAAATAGCGATACAATTCCCTTTTATCAGTTCGGGATACATCAAGCTTCTTGAGTTCTATTGCCAGAGTTTCAATAATCTTATCTCCATATTCAGCTCTATCCGAGCCCCTTAGCTCATATTCTGCTATATAATATCCAATCATCCAATTGCGCAGGGTCAGCATAGTGTTTACAGATTTGGCTGCCTCATTCTGCAAACTGGTATGCAGTTCCTGGATTCTGGTTACTAGGCTTGAAAACTCAAGGATGGGTCTATCGCCATCAATCATCTCTTCTCCTAACCCCTAACCCCTAACACCTAAACCCTAATCCTATTGCCCTTTCCAAGTTCCGTGAGGAAAACTTCTTTGAGAGATTGGAGATATTCATCCAGATCAGCATCAGATTCAATGATTTCTTTGCTAAAGAGGGGCTTCAGGTTTTTGGCATTGATAATCTTAAATCTGGGTTTATTTGCACCTTCCGGAGCTTGAATAGCTTCAATTTCATTCAGTAGCTCCAAATAGATATGGTCTACAAACTGCGTTTTATGGGAGGATATGATAGGGATCGTTGTTTCCTCAGTTATCAAGGAAGATACCTTTTGATAAACAGCTTCTATCTTATCCAGCATATCCTGTTTTCCTCCAGATTTGGCTTTTAGAGATTCATAAAGCGGCTTAATCTCCGCCAGGGCTTTTTCTTTTTCGGAATTAAATGCGTGCTTAAGTTGGTCTTCCAGAAGTCCAAGTTTGGCTTTGGCATCTTTAAGCTTGCCGCCACTATAAACATTCTCGTCCACCATTAGCTCTTGTAGGGCTTTCACTGCCTCCTGATCCAAGCAGCTAAGGTTTGGCTTGTTATCCTTGAGAAACACAAAGATGCCTCTATAGATATCTGCCTGAGGGCTTTCCATAAACCGTTTGATGGGGTCAACCAGATTATGCTTTTGCGCTAAGAGGACTGCTGACTTTTCCTTGAACTCACTAAAGAACCAGGAAGCAGGTTTAGCAGAAATGTCACGATACTGCTTTATCACCTCTTCCAAGGACTCCAGAAAATGATATATATCCTTTTTTTGCAGGTAGCCACTAAGTATGTCCGCTTCTGTTTTCAAAGCTTCTTTCAGTTCTTTACTCAGCTCTTTGGCACCTTTACTTGTGGCTGGATGTCCCATTAGTTCTTCTGCAGTTTTCTTGAACTGATGGAAGTCAGCCTGGGAGATTTCTGCCTGGGGTTGGATGATAATTGAGGCATACTTTTCCTTTTGCCTCAGTTCCCTCACCAATTCCTCTTTTTCCAACACCCTGCCTTGAGAAAACACCTCAACCTTATTCAACGAGATAAGTTTGGCAAGGATGTAGAGGCAAGCAGATTCGCTCCAGCCATAAGGATTACGGGAGTATTTTTGAATCAAAGCTAAGAGATTCAGCTTCTGAGCGCTGACTTGGGCAAGGTTTATCGTGCTCAGCATATCGCGTTCTGCCTCATTAAGCTCTATTAGATCATCAAAGCTTGACTGGGGACTCAGGATCACGCTTGAAAAGTCACTGTCCTTAACAGTCCTAATCATAGCCAAATTAGGGTAGCTTCTGGAGATCAGGGCTTGGGCAGCTTCACTTATTCTGGTTACTGCATCAGAGCTCTTGGAAGTGAAAAGATCACCTCTTATAATCAAACTGGAGCTGCCAATCAGCTCAGCAAAGCGTTTCTTGATAGCCGTCATGCGGGAAATATTCTGCTGTTGCTTGGTTGCCACTACATATCTAGTGCTGTCGCTGATAGAAGTCATAGCTTGCTGAGTGCAGTATTTATCGGTTTTCTTATAGAGCGCCAGATCCTCCCAAAAACGGTTATCCGCCGGTAATATTATCAATAGTTCCGCCTTGCCCATAGAGTTTGCCCTAAGTTGGTTTTCGTTATCGTAATATTGGTAATTGGGAGTTATGAGTTGGATGGTGATTTCCTGAGTTTTACCAAAAACTCGGTCATCCACTTTTCTGGTATAGGCAAAATCCTGTCCACTATCATCATGGCGGATTTTAGTTTTAAGAAAGTCATTGTATGTGAACATCAGTTTATCTAACTCTTCTGCAATTGCGGAATCATCTATCTGGGTATTCTTGATCTCCTGTTCTATCGTTTTTTCGTCACTGGTCAGGTAGGAATACTCTTCACCGTTGCGCTCAATATAGGTCTCACGCTCCAGCAAGTCCAGAGCTTGTTTGATCTTCTCATCCAAGCTTTCAGGATCTGTTTGCAGGTCATCCAGTAGCAAGATGCGGATATTCCGGATAGTGGTTTTGAAGTCCTTTACATATTTTAGGATAAATAGGATTTTGAGGATACGCAGAGCAAAGGTATCAGTTATTGATACTTCCGCTATTTGAAGAGTGTGCAACAGGTGAGATTTGACCATCGGTTTCAAGCCCTCATACATCAGATCAAATCCAGCTATACTTCCGATCTCTCTGGTTGCAGATTGGATCAAGACAAACTGGAATATGGAGAGCAGGCTGCGAGCTGCAACTGATGTGTATTTACCTGGGAAGGCGTCATGCTCTGAGAGCGAGATAAAGGCAGATTGAAGAAGAAACGACTGGTAGGGGATAAAAGGATATAAGCCGATAAAATCGTCTGAATCCCGAAAGGTTCTGTAAGTTTTAGTCCCATCAGCGAAGTGAAATAATGTGCGCAAACTGTTTTCGTGCTCGTGATAAAGCTTCAAAAGTTCTGTTTGATGTTCTTTCTTCTTTAGTAAGAGTCTCTTCTGAATGACCTCCTCTACATTGGCTCCTCCCAGATTCAGCTTGATTGGAAATCTGGCAGTAATCTTTCCATATTCTGTGCTCTGAGATTGTTTGAGCTGCCCCACCACCGTCTCAAGATCAGATTGGGAAGTAACTATAATCCAGGCTCTGCCTTTGCATATTGAATAGAAGCTTTCAGAGATTGTCTGCAGGTTCAGCATAAGTTTAGTATTATCCGCTATGAACTGTCCGAGTTCATCTACACAAAAGATCAAGCGAAAGTCCTTGCCTTGGGTATCAATGTATTCTGCTACATCTTTAGTAAAATCCTCTATGGATACTTTGTAATTCTTGGCGTAATTGCTTAAGATGGAATTGATACTGCCATCCGAAACCTGTTTAATATTGGCGTAAGCTTTAGATACATTATGATCTTCCATCTCTGCCATTGCCCTGCCGATTTTCCAGTCCTTGCCGGAGATTTTTGTATACTCATTCTTAAATTCCTCCAGCAAGCCCTGCCGATCCAAATCTCTTTCAAACTTGGCAATATAAGCATACTTACCATAGTAACCGCAAGCTTCATTAAAGACCTTAACAAATACACTCAAGATGGCATCGGTCTCTTTGGGAGAGCTGGTATCAGCTTTTTGATCAATATTGAAGAGAATGCTCTTAGCAGGAATGGTTTTTACCCTGCCAATATTAGCTTTCAGAATTTGGTCATCATCACACTTTTGCATCATCACATCAGCAATATGAATGTCATCATTATGCCAACCTTCCAAGAGGAGTGAGATCATCTTGAGTAAGTGAGATTTACCTGTGCCAAAGAAGCCAGATATCCACACCCCTGGCAAACTGTCGTTATTGATGTATGATTCCAGCAGGTTATCCAGTTGTGATTTGATCTCGTGGGTCAGCACATACTCATCTATCTCAGTTTGAATATTACTATCGTCATCTGCCATAATGACTCCGGCGATTTTACGTTCTATATCTTTTTGGAATAGTTCCTTAATCTGCATAATTCCTCCTGTGTTTAAGGTTCACAGTGATATATGTTAAAGGCTCTATAGTATCTATCGTCAAGGATGCCAAACAAGGTTAGGTTTGAACCCTTTACATTGTCGGTTTCATACTTACCTGGAAAGAAAAGAACCAAAGGTCTCTCAGTGTATTTACTATCCAGGGTAGAAAGTATCTTATGGGAGCGGATATAAGGATATACTTCTCCCACTCCGGTTATGAAAATCACATCCGGTGATGCTTCAGTAATTTTGGCTATCATTAAGTCACAAAAGAAATCCTTCTCATCGGTTAAGCCGGAGATGGACTTGAAGAATACTTCTCTTGGTGTGCTGGTTTCATCATTAATGTGTCTCTTCAGTTCGTTTATAGAGTCCAGATGTTCAATAGTAAGGATATAGAGATTGATGTTCAGGACTTTGATTTGCTTCAGTTCCAAAGCGTTCATAAGCTGGTTTATGATCTCGTACATAGATTTCGTTTCTTCCACCCGGAAAGGGCAGATATAGTAGGGGATGTCGCTACTGGGGCCAGTCATATCCAGAAACTTTCTGCTGCTCATAAGTTCCAATAGGTGATTATAGCGGATGTGGAGCTCGCTATACTCGTTGATAATAGCCATAATTAGTATCCCATTACTACTGAAGGAAAGATAGCGGGCGAGAGAATCCCTTCCTTGATTATCAGCTCACGCACTCTGGGACTCACAATCATCAGACGTAGCTTCTTCTCTGAATCTGTTATCCCAGAGCTAACCAGCATTCTAAATAGATTGGTCTGAAGCTTTTTTCTGCTACTTTCAGAAATACTAGCCAATTTATCATATAACTCTGCTTTGGTGTTATAGTAGAGATTGAAGTCAGCAATTGTAATCTCATATTCGTGCCGCTTCACTTTCTCAGCCAGAACCTCCAAGGCGAACTCTCTCACAAAATCGTATTTCATACAGATGGCATACCAGATAATTTGGCACTGTTCGTCTCTGGTTCCGAACACCAAAATTTCCAGCGCTTCCAGGGAAAGCTGTTTGACCCTTGTGTATGCTTCCGAATAGATCCTCTTTTGAGCCGTAAGCGTCCTGATCTGCAACAGATTGTCTTGCATAACGGAATTCTTTACTTTATCCCAATCTCTATGCTCCAGATACAGCTGAGCCAGCAGTATAGAATCTCGGAAGAGGAACGCTGCGGCTGTGCTCCCGATAGTGTAGCCTTTCACTTCTTGGGATTGCCGATAGTCTTGGCTTGTTTTTTTACCCACAGGTCCACATCCTCCTTTTTAAATTTCCACAACCTACCGATCTTATGAGCCGGAAGATCCCTCTCGCTCAGCCATTTATACACAGTATCCTTGGTAACCCCAAGATAGACACTAATCTCTTCTACCGAGAACCATCTATCTTCCATACTAAGCTCCTTTCAAGATGCAAACACATCTAAAGACCCCATCAGAATCAGTATAAAATGGGATCAAATTGGAATAAAACCACTATAAAGAGCGGGATTATTCTGTCAATAACCAATTTGCCTTAACCGATTCTCTTTAGTATATCAGTTACTGACCAATCTACAATCCTTCCTTCTTTGACTAATACAATTTCGCTTGCATAATCCCAAAAAACGATTATATTGTCTCCAGAGTTTACAAGCTGGAGGTAAACATGAACCACATCCATATTAACGACACAATGACTGCTGATGAGTTCAAGTTCAGGATGCTAAGCAGCAAAGACATTCAAGAGCACAATCGCTGGCAGGCATTATATTTGGCAAAAGCCAAAGGATTCTCAGTTCAAGAGATAGCTGATATAATCGGAGTATCTAAATACTCAGTAAATAAGTGGGTGTATAACTTCAATCATCTTGGAGAAGAGAGTATATTTAGCCATAGTAAAGGTGGTAATCGCACTTCCTTTCTCAGTTGGGAAGAGGAAGAAGAGCTTCTATCCGCAATTGGCAAACAAGCTGAAAAAGATCTGTTGGTAGTTGTCAAAACGGTCAAAGCAGAAGTAGAAGCCAGGTTAGGGAGGGTTGTTTCCAAGGATTATCCTTATGATTTGCTGCATAGACATAGCTGGAGAAGAATAGTTCTTCAATCTAATCATCCCCAGCAAGATGCTGAAAAACAGGAGGACTTTAAAAAAACTCCCGGAATGCCTGGCAAGCGCCTCGCTAAGTTTTCAACCTAACGATGCAAGACCCATACAGGTATTCTTCCAAGACGAAGCCCGCTTTGGAAAAATCAAGATTCCCAAGCGATTATTCAGAACAGCCATAGTTTATTTTCTGTCAAAATGCCAGCAGCCATCCCAGTTTTCCCAATCAATTTCAGTTAAACGCTGCAGCATAATTTTGCTGGGGTTGTCTTCTGGTAATACGGTTAAGACCTGTTCCAATATGCTTTTTGCCTCATTTTTCTGTTTCGCACAAAGCAGAGCTAAAGCGGATTCATATTTACTGTAAGCGGTAATCAGTTCTGGTTTATTCTGCATATTTTCCAGGGTATCTATCACTTCGTATATCTCACAATTCTCGGATTTTCCTTTTACACTCACTCTGTCCAGTTTGCGGCAAAAATATGTATCCTTCACTGCTTGATAAGTGAATTCATCAATAATTATAGTGGTATGATAATATTTATTCAGTCCTTCCAGGCGGGAACCGAAATTCATTTTATCGCCAATACCGGTATAGTTGAAAATTCTATCCGAACCGATATTACCTACAATCACTTCTCCCGTTGCAATCCCGATGCCTATTCGGAAGTTTTTCAATGCGGGATGGTTTTGATTTGATTCTTTAATATCCAGGGCTATTTGACGAATGGCAAGAGCGCTTTGGACGGCATTTTTCTCAAAACCGGGGTAAGATACCGGTGCTCCATATAAAGCCAAAATGGCATCTCCAATATATTTATCCAAAGTTCCCCGGCAGGATATAATTGTTTGCGTTGCCAAATTGAAGTAGTTATTCATAAAAGCCGTTATTTCTGCGGGGGATAATTGCTCGCAGAGAGAAGTGAAATTGCGGACATCTACATACATAATACTGATATAGGTCTTTTCTCCCCCAGCTTTCAATTTTTCCGGTTCTTTCATAATTTCCTGAATAACTTCCGGCGAAACATAATGCTCAAAAGCGTTGCGCACCATTCTTTTTTCTTTGCCTTGTTCATGTGCCTGAGTAATAAATAGGGCCAAAAAGCCCAGAACCCAAGGGATTAAAGTTTCGGTGTAGTTATAGATGTAACTACTTTTGGTATAAAGGAGATAAATTGCAGGAACGGAAAGCAGGGAGGTTATTAAAAATAAGCCAATGGAAAGAAAAGGTTTGCAACGGGGAATAAGAAAAGCCATCAGCATTACTGCCAATACATTAGTAAGCATAAGCCAACGGAAATCCACCCAGCGCACATAATTTTCATCTAAAACATTCCTGATAAAAGTGGTATGTAATTCCACCCCCGGGAAGGATTTATCTAACGGGGTTATTTTACTGTCTTTCAATCCGTAAGCAGTAGTTCCGACTAAAATAATGCGGTCTTTAAAATATCCCGGAGGAATTCTTCTCTTAAGCACATCCGAAAAGGAAACATAGCGAAAGGTTTTATCGTGACCACCCTGACCGTAATATTTGAAATAGAAACGGCCATCAGGGCTGAGAGGTAATTCCCGCACTATTTCATTATGGGCAAGAAGCTGACAACTCTTATTCATTCTTACTTCGTCTATCCCTAATAAATCCATACACAATTGCATACTGAAATTCACATAGGCATCTGCTCCGTATTGCATAAAAAGAGGATAATCATGAATCTTTCCGGAAACATCGGGAACAATATGGGCAAAACCCACTCCTCTTGCCGCATTAACAAATTGAGGAACAGGAGGAATAGGGTATTGTAGCTGTAAAGAATGCTTGGGTTGCACTTTCCAGGCAACTAATTTATCGGGAAGAGCTCCGGTAAATGAAGGATAATCACTATTGAACATTGCCAGATATACCATTCCGGCATTCTCTATAGCTTTAATGAAGCTATCATCAGTACTTAAGGCATCCATAATTTTATCGGGATTTGCTTGTAGACCTTCAAATTCCGGACGCATCCTTTGCCTGGCATATCCCTGAATACTGTCGCTTTCGGAAAAGAAAACATCAAAAGCAATGGCTATCGGTTCATCTGCAGCCAGATTATTCACTAAATCGGCAAAATACAAGCTGGGCCAGGAAGAAAACTGACCTAATTCCTTGATGCTTTTCTCATTTATATCCACAATGCAAATTTGGTCATAAACACCTTGATATTCATTGTAAGTGATGGTATTGTGCACTTGGAGAAGGGTATCGTAAATACTTAAATCCAAACTGCGTAATAAAATGCTGATAATAGGCAATTGCGGCAGGATTATAGAGAGGATCAATACTGCCAAAGCAATTAGGTAGTAACGCCAACGGGACATTAATTCCCTGAACTTTCTTATTTATCTGGTGGTAAACTATCTAAGGTAGAGCTATCCGGAAAATCCTCCTTCAGCTGTTGAATATGTTTTTTCATCATCGTTTTATTCCCCTGTTCGTCATAAATCATAATCAGGCAGGCATGAGCAAGTTCTGCGTTTTTAGCTAACGGTGCCTGTTCAATGATTTTTTCAAAAATTGCCACTGCTTGGGGGTAATCCTTATCATCCATATAGGTTAAGGCATCCTGAATATTATACTCGGGCTCATCATCCCAGAATAATTGGCTCTCGGGCATCACTTCCACTTCTTCTCTTCTAACCCCGGCAACATCACTGGCATTGTGTTGTTCATTTTGCACACGCAGATTAGTGATTCTATCCCACATCTTGTTTCTATAGTCAGGATTACTTAGTGCTTTCTTTTGTAATTCACTGATACTGATTTGCGTGTTGGCATTGATGGAAGAGACAGTATTGTTGTTCCATCTAATTTCTGCCTTGGAATCTGGCCCTGTTTTAATAATGCCTTCAGGTTCCACTTCCAGATTTAAAGTGGCTGTTCTATAACTGAGATTGGGGGATGCTTTGTATTGCACTTCGCCTACTATAAAACGAATTTTGCCTACGGATGCGGCTGAAAGGCATAATGCTATCAGCACAAAAGTGATAGCGAGCATAGTTTTTTTCATTTGTTTTACTCTCCTGTATATAGCAGTAAATCGGAATAAATTTGTTGATTAACAGAGCGTAATAGATTTTTATCGCTCATCCGGTTAAAATATTCTCGGGCTTGATACAGATTGCTGCATTGATATTCCAGAATGCATAAATTGCGCAAAATCAAATCCAAATCTTGATTATGTTCCATTGCTTTCAAATAATTGGCTCGGGCTGCCTCATAATTTTTATTATTCAGCTGCAGGTTTCCTAAATTGATTAAAGCGCTATGATTATCCGGGTCTTGGTTCAAAATATATGTCCATAATTCAGCAGCTTTGCCGGAACGCTCATTTTTTACGCACCAAAGAGCATATTTATTAGCTACAATTAAATTGTTGGGATATTTTTTGAGCGTAGCAATAAATTCTTCTTCCTGAGCAACTTTCCCCATCAGTTTGATACTTTCAATTTCTTCTTCGTATTTGGATATTGCCTGTTCCCTATTACCATATTCATAGCTGGAAATTATTTCTGTATAAGGTGCTGGAGGATAAAGCTGGTGAGCACTTGCAAATTCAATCAATTGCAGGTCTATGCCTTTTTCTATAAGCAGATTATAGCGTTTACTGGCTTCCTTCCAACTGTTCGTAAAGGTCTCTTTGCCCAATAGAGTGGTCTCTATAGGTAACCAGTATTTTCTATTTTTATAGATAAACTGGCTGGGGCTAAAACCATAGGCAAAAATCTCTTCGGTAGTAATTCCAGTATTAATAACCAGCATCACATGCTCCTGAATATCCACAAAACCACACTCTACTCCAATAACGGATAAACTGGATGCTAATAGAGCTAGCAAATCGTCACAGTCACCTGCTTTCTGAATTAAGGTCTGAAAAGGATATTGCACATTGTCTATCTGGCTGCCGGCTATATTGGAGGAAGACATATCGCTTATATACCTAATCCCGTTGGCGCTGTAAAAACTCCACACTTGCACAGCCCGTTGAATGTTTTTATTCATTTCTCCCGAGGGCTGAGATTTGAATAGCTGCGTGATTTTTGTAGTAACAAAGTTCCGCAGATTTTCATCGGCAGGATTTACAAAACAGGCATATTGTTTGCGATCATTCCAGTCCATAGCATTTATCCCCTGGGCATGAATAACATCGCTTTTATTTATTACGCCATGTCTTTGGGCAAATTGCCATTCCACCTGTACTTCCACATTAAAGTTTGCAGCTCCGTTTTTGCATAAGTCAAATATCCTTTGATTGATCGGAAGCTTGATATCTATTTGCTGTTCGGTGCCTCCCATTATAGCAGGAATCACGATATTAAAAGGTTTATCCGTTATTTGGGGAATAGTAACATTCACTGTAATATTCTCTATGGAAATATTCCGGGTATTATAGAGAGTAACGGTTCCGAGAGGATGGGTCTTATAATATTCGGAGAGAGCGGGAAAGACCTTGTAAAATTCAAGTTTTTTAATTTCTATCTCATCTCTTTTTTCGTTATAGAACTTCCTTGTTTCGGAAGTAGTCATTACTTTGTCCTGTATAAGCTTATCATCAGGTGCATATTCAAGAGCAATATTAATTACTTTCCAGGCCTCATCATAGCGATTTCCTTTCATTAACAAATCGTGATAAAATACATGATACGCAGTTGTAGTGCTATCCGCAGCAATATATTGATAGATATTATCCATCACCGCTAACGCTTCAGAAGAATGCATTTCTTTATCTAATGCCTGAGCATAGGCAAAACCATATTTAACTTCTTTAGGCATTATTTGATAAGCACTGGCAAAATTATTTGTAGCTTCACTAGATTTCCGATTTTTTTCATAAGCTTTTCCCAAACAGTAGTAATATTCCGCTTCGTTAGGATTAAGCTGAAGAGCATCATTATATTTATCAATTGCATCGGCATATTTTCCTTCGGCAAAATAGCAATCTCCAATCAGTTTCTGAATAACATCCGCACTCTGATTGTCGGCTCGGAGTAAGGTTCTCTGTAAAGAATTTCTGGCAGCTACATAATCTCTATTCAGCATCAGCAGTTCACCCAGTTTAATCTCATTATCCAGATTATTTTCCAGAGCAATCAATTGCCGCATAGCAGATAAGGCATTGGCATAATTTCCCAGGTTTTCCTCGGAATATGCTGAATAGCGAATTACATCCTTATCATCAGAAAATTTGGTTAAATATGAATTGCAGAGTTCTTTCACCTTGGCATAGTTCTTATCCATATAATAAAGTGCAATTAGCTCGCGCATAATACTCTGGTCATCTGTTCTTTTGAAGTTTTCCAGATAGGCAATACCCTGTTTGTAATCACCCATCATTCTATATATTTCGGCTTTCTGGAGAGCAGTATTAACCCGCACCCCAACAATTTTTTCTATAGAGCCAATGCTGATTAATGCTTTCTCAAATTCGTTCTGACTGATGAACATTTGAGCTTCCAGAGTGTAGGTTTGCACAATCTCTTCGCCAAAATTTACTCCGGTAAAGATTTTAGAAGCTCGCTCCAAAGCTTGAACCGCTCCTTCATAGTTTTTGCTTTGTGCCAAAAAACGGTAGTAGGAATAAGCATCTTCAATCTCTTCACTGAGAGGACCGGGTTTCTCGTCCGCGGATATAGATTGCACTCTGTAAGTGCTAATTTGCGGTTTGGGTTCGGTAATTATAAAACGCGGTTCACTCACCTTGTAAGTTTGGGTCTGATTTCCTGCCTTTTCAATAACATACCAGTTATATATTCCTTCTGCAGCATCCCAGGAAAGCTCCGCCTGTTTATCTTGATTAACGATAAAGCGAATGGTCTGCGGTTTTTTAGGACTGAAGTAAAAAGTAAGTAAGCGAGTATTGGCTGCCATATTATCGCATATATAGAGATTGTTTTCCTTCGGTATATAGCGGATTAAGTATATATCCGTGAAACCAGGAAAAGCGCCATTTGTATTTTTGGCAAAGTATTGTTGCTCGGTTCGGTTGTTATTTTTAATGTTCAGCTGTTGAGTTTGCCCGTCAATGTAACCAATGCTGTTGTTATACAATATATCAAAAGTGCTGATTTTAGGTGCAGATGCCACAAGCTGGAGATTTTTTTCATTACTAAGCGGTATTTGATAGATTGCTGAATTATTGGCTAAAAAATATAGATTTCGTCCGTCAGTTCTTAATAACTGTGGTTTCAGCATTTTACTTCTCAGGTCAATATTCCGCATATGCGCAGAATTTTCGCTGAAAATGGCAATCCGGTAATTTCCCTGATCGGCTATATAAACCATTCCTTCAGAATCTATGGCTATGCCAGTAGGCATTTTCAACTGGCCATTTTGAGAACCTTTTCCGCCAAAGGAATCTATATAATCACCGGTTAGTGCGTTATAAATAAAGACCTTGCAGGATTTGCTATCCACAGCATAAAGTTTATTATTATAGATGGCAATAGCATCAAAACCTTTCACTCCCTTTTTTTCTTGCGCTACGGCATAGATACTGAAAATGTTATTATCGCCTACCCTGCAAGCAATGGCCTCGGTGGTCTTTTTGGCTTTATTATATTGCACTGTAGTGTGGTGAATATAATATTTTTTGCCGTCCTGAACAAGATAATCCTTGGTTTTCAGTTCTTTACTTTCCACCAATTGGGGACGCATTGTATAAGGAGGTTTCTGTAATACCTCCATTGTAGAAAATTCGCTATCCAGGTATAACTTAACAGTTCTAACCTTGCTGTCCAGAATTCCTATAAGCACTTTTCCGTTATTCGCCACCGTTTTAACAGCAGTGGGTTGTTGAAAGGAAACCATTGAAACATTCGTAGCTTTTGAACCCCAGGTTGATTTGGCAAAAAGGCGTCCAGAGGAATCCGTCTTACCAATTTTAGTGCTAAGAGCATAAATTACATAATACTCATTATATTGATTTATGGAAGCATCCGGAATCCGATCAATTTTATTCTCAGGCGTTGCAAACACAAAACCGCCGCAAGGAGTTAAATTCTGATCGAAATGCAGCATTGATTGATTTTTGCCTTTGTTTACCAGAACATGAATTATTTGGTCTTCTCCCAAACACATAGCTATTGGAGCCAGAATGGACACTTTGCCTAAAAACATTCCTTCGTTAGTAAAAGCAAAAAGCATATTGCGTCCAGCATCCAAAACATAGATAAAGCCCTGATAATTTACCAGAATGCGAATAGCTTTTTTAAACTGAACAGCTGGTGAACCCTTAAAAGATATAGTTCTTAAATAGTTGCCGTCGTATCCATATAAATAAATTGAGCTGGCTTTG
>Ga0255340_1001840_pt1 | contig 26507 bp, 23 predicted proteins | sample wastewater_treat_7_FD_192417 | JGI IMG/M metagenome (GOLD analysis project Ga0255340, IMG submission 192417) | Wastewater microbial communities from Lulu Island WWTP, Vancouver, Canada - plant10 | ecosystem: Engineered > WWTP > Wastewater > Unclassified | place: Canada: Vancouver, British... | reverse complement strand
GGCCCGACTTTCGCGAGGCCGAGTTCGCCGAGGCGCTGGCCGAATATGCCCGCCGTCAACGCCGCTATGGAGCCCACTCATGAGTCTTCCCGGTATCGCCCATCGTTTGGTCAGCGGCATTTCTTTGGCGGCGCTGTTGTTCACCGCGATATTTTGCCTGCCGGATATCGGCGTTCCATTTATACTGGCCGCGCTGGCCGCGATTATGGCGCTGGAGTTTTACCAGATGCTGGCCGCAGGCGGTGTGCCCACCTTCAGCCGCTATGGCACGATTGGCGTGGTCGCGCTGGTGGGGGTCACGTGGTGGGCCGGCGTGACGGAGAGCGGGGGAGCCGACGGCAGTTGGGATGCCGTGGTGTTGTTCCTCATCACCATCGGCATTTTCTTGCGCCAGTTTCCGCAGAAAAACAATCCGCATCCGTTGCGCACCATTGGCGGCACGCTCTTTGGCGTGCTGTACGTTGGCCTGCTCTGGAACTTTCTGACCAAACTGCTGCTTTTCCAGCGGCCCGTTCCCCCGGAATCCAGCATCTATATGCCCGGACGCTGGTTGCTGTTGTATGCCCTTTTTGCCGCCAAATTCTCGGACATCGGCGCCTACTTGATTGGCTGCAAGTTTGGCCGCCACAAGTTGATTCCCCGCATTTCGCCGGGCAAGTCGTGGGAAGGCGTATTCGGAGGCATTTTCACCGGCACGCTCTCATGCGTGATTTTGACGTGGTGCCTGAGTGACGTCTATCGCGCCTTTCACATCACGCCGTTGCGGGCCATTCCGCTGGGCATCTTCTTGTGCGTGTGCGCGATTGTCGGCGACTTGACTGAATCGCTCTTCAAGCGCGCCGCGAACGTCAAGGATTCCGGGGGCGTCATCCCCGGCATGGGCGGCCTGCTTGACGTTCTCGACAGCATTCTGTTCGCCGTCCCGGGCCTGTACCTGTACCTCCGGCTCGTGGCATGACATCACCCCTGACCTCTGAACTCTGACCCCTGAACTCTCTCTTTTAAATTTCCATGATGGCTCTACTTTACATTTGCACGATTATCCTGCTTTTCAGCGCCAGCATTTTTGTCCACGAATTGGGCCATTATCTGGCGGCGCGCGCCCTGGGTTTTGTGGTGGATACGTTTTCCATCGGCATGGGGCCGGCGATTTGGAAGCGTCGTGTCGGCGAAACCACCTGGCAAATCGGCGGGATTCCGTTCGGCGGCTTTGTCGCGCTGCCCCAAATGGACCCCAACGCGTTTCTGGAAACCACGCATAACGACAAAAAGCGGGAACTGCCCCGCCTGCCGCCTTGGAAGAAAATCGTTGTGGCGGTTGCCGGAGCCACCGGCAACATCATTTTTGCTTTTCTGCTGGCCGTTGTCGTCTGGCTGGTCGGCAAACCTTCTTCGTTGCAGGAGCAGAACGCTATCATCGGCTATGTAGCCACCAACAGCCCCGCCCTGAATTTGGGTGTGGCGCCGGGCGATGAAATCCTCACCATCCATCAGCGCCCGGTGCGCAATTGGAATGACATTCTCGAAAGCGTCGCCCTCGCCCCGGAAGGGAATATCATCGCCGACGTGCGCGCCGCGGATCAAACCGTGCGCACGCTGGAGCTGGCCACGCGCAAACATCCGCTTGGCGTGCGCACACTGGACGGCATTGAGGGGATGGACCCTTGCCTGGTGGCCGCCGTCATGCCCGGTTCCGGCGCGGAAGCCGCCCAGTTGCAGGCCGGCGACCAAATCCTGCAGGTGAACGGGTTGCGCGTGTTCAGCCGCGGCCATTTGAGCCAGTTGGTGGAAGAGTTCAGCCCGCAACCGATGCAGTTGACCGTGCTGCGGGCGGGCAAGAACATTCAGGCGACCGTCAGCGCGCATTACGATGCCGAGCTCAAGCGCAACTTGATTGGCATTCAGTTCAATACGTTGAGCGATTTGGATTTCACCACGCGCGCGCATCCGACGCCCTGGGAGCAAATACGCGCCCACGCCACCGCCCTCTTTTCGTTTTTGCGCGCGTTGAGCCGGCCGTCCACCAGCGGCGCGGCCGCCGGTGCGGTGGGCGGTCCCGTCATGATTCTCTACATGCTCTGGCTGATGCTGAAAGCCAGTTTCATTCTCGGCGTTTGGTTTACGGGCCTGTTGAACGTCCAGCTCGCCATCATCAATCTGTTGCCGATTCCGATTCTCGACGGCGGCCATGTGGTGATGAATCTTTGGGAATGGGTGACGCGCCGTCCGGCGCCCGCCCGCCTCGTACACGCATTGGCGAATCTGTTTGCGCTGTTGTTCATCACGCTCTTTGTCGTGCTGGTATTCCGCGACAGCGCGCGGTTCATCGCCCCCATTTTTCGGCCGTAATTCCGTCGGCGGGGTGGGGCGGAGGTGTCTGTCAGCAAAAATAGTTTTGTGCCTGCTGCAGCTGTGGCATAATACCCGATTACTGATTTTGATTTTTAGTGAAACCGAAATGTAGATAAATGGCGGGCCGTAGCAAAAAACGACGAAATGTGTCGCGGACAGATGTTCTTCGCGCCGCCGCGCGAAAGTCTGCCCGGCGGCAGCATGCGCGGCGGCGGGTGGGGGGCTTGCTGGTGCTGCTGATTGGCCTGCCCGCCCTGATTGCGGGTCTGATTCTGGGCGCGCGCGCGGCTTGGATGGGGCTGTTTCTGGAAAATGATTATTTTCTCATTCGCGCGATTGAAGTGACCACGGATGGCGAATTGAGCCGGGCCGATATTCTCGAATACGCGGGTGTTCAAGAGGGGATGAATTTATTTGCCGTTCGCCCCGCCGACATGCGCGCGAGTTTGCAGACCGTTCCGGTGATTGCCTCCGCGCAGGTCGGCCGACGGCTTCCGGATGCCTTGGTCATTGAGGTCATCGAGCGCGTGGCGGTCGCGCGTCTGGGCCGTCCCGGTGCGGGCAGCCCGCTGGCGGTGGACGCCACCGGCCATGTCCTCGGCCCCAGCTCCGTGCGCCCGTCTTTGCCGGTCATCCTGGGTGTGCGCGATACCGGCCTGCGGCCGGGCGACATCGTGAAAGACCCGTTGTTGGAAGCCGCGCTTTCGGTCTTGGCGATTTGCCAGCAGCCGGAGCTGCGAACGGACTTGCTGGTGGCCACCGTGGATATCGGCAACGCCGATCAACTCGAAGTTGGCTTGGCCACCGGCGAAAGAGTGCTGCTGTCCTACGACCGGCTGGCGGAAAAACTCAGCCGCCTGAAACACATGCGCGAGGCCGCCCGCCGCAAGAATCTCGACTTGTGCGTGTATGACATGACGGCGGACCGGAATTACGCCGGCCGCCCGGCCGCGACGTCAACGGAGGAACGATGAGTATGGATCCAATCGTCGGACTGGAAATCGGCACCAGCCGGGTGCGGGTGTTTGTGGGCGAGACGCGCGAGGATGATGCCCTCATGATTACCGCCGTGGGCGAGGTGCCCAGCAGCGGCATGCGCAAAGGCGAAATGTTTCATTTCGACAGCGTCAATACCTGTCTGGAAACCGCGCTGAATCAGGCGGAGGAAGCCGCCGATTTGAAAATCAACGAAGTCCATTTGGCCATGTCCGGGGCGCGGATTGAAAGCATCCCCAATCGCGGTGAAATCCCCATTGATGGCGAAGAAATTACCGAAAAGCACATGGAGCATGTCCGGCGCGTGGCGAAGGAAGTTGCTCTGCCGGCGGACCGCCAAATCCTGCACTGCATTCATGGACAATTCTGCGTGGATGGATTGTGCGGCGTGTCGCCGCTGGGCATGACCGCCCAGACTCTGTCCGCCGATGTCCTCATTGTGCATGGCATGCACTCGCGCCTGTTGAATCTGGTGCGCGTGGTGCAGAATATGAAGCTGGATATGGCCGACCTGCTTTTCAGTGGGCTATGCTCGGCCATGGCGGTGCTTTCCGCAGAACAAAAGCTGCAAGGAACCCTGCTGATTGATTTGGGCGGCGGCACCACGGATTACATGGTTTATGCGCAGGCCAGAGCCGCCGACGCCGGCGTCATCGGCGTTGGAGGAGACCATGTCACCAATGATATTGCCCGCGCCTACCGCATCTCCACGAGCGAGGCCGAAGCGCTGAAGATTCAACATGGCGATGCCATGGTCAGCGCCGCCGGACGGACGCGCCGCCTGCCGCTGCCCACCGCGCCCGGCGATGCCCCGCGCTCGGCCAAGCTTGCCGACTTGCAGACGATTATTCACCTGCGCATGGAAGAAACCTTTGGACTCATTCGCGCGCGCTTGCAGGAACAAAAGTTGCTCTCATCGCTGGGCGGCGGGGTGGTGCTGACCGGCGGCGGCGCCAACTTGAAGAATGTCACGCAGCTCGCTGAAAAAGTGTTTGGCCTGCCGTGCGAAATCGGCGTCCCGCGCAATGTGTCCGGGCTGGCGGCCAACCTCGCCGTGCCGGAATACGCCACCGGCATCGGCACCGTGCTTTGCGGCTATCTCAGCGCCCGGCAAAAGGCCGAACAGCAAAAATCGGTGCTGAAGAGAATTGGCCAGTGGTTTGGAATCGGATAACGGAGGACAGCGAACATGACGACCCCCAGCGATTCTTCTCGCGACATTCCGCGCCCGACAGCCCCCCGGATGCTGGTCGTCGGTGTCGGCGGCGGCGGCATTGGCATTCTCAATAACGCGCTGGCGGATTGGCCCGACCCGCCGCCCGTGGCCGCGGTCAATACGGATGCCCGCTCGCTGGAGGAATCGCCGATTCCGCTGCGAGTGGCGCTGGGCCGCAATGTCGCCAAGGGCCTTGGCTCGGGCGGTGACGCCGAAATCGGCCGCCTGGCCGCCAACGAGGATTTGGATGCCCTGCGCGCGCTGGTTGCCAATCAGGATTTGCTGATTATGGTGGCCGGGCTTGGCGGCGGCACGGGTACCGGCGTGGCGCCCGTCCTGGCCCGGATTGCCCGCGAGGAGGGCCTGATGGTACTGGCCTATGTCACCACGCCTTTCACGTTTGAGGGAACCCGCCGACAGGAGCAGGCGCAGGAAGGTCTTGCCGCGCTCAAGCAATCCGCAGATGCCGTCATCTGCATGCCCAATGAACGCCTGCATGCCCTGTTGCCCGCCGGCACGCCCCTCCGCGAAGCGTTTGCATTCGTGGATCGCATGATGACCGCCGGCATTCGCGGTCTTTGGACGCTGCTGACCCGCAATAATTCCCTGAATTTAGACTTTTCCGACCTGCAAAGTTTGGTGGAAAACAGCGGCAATGAATGCTCCTTCGGCTATGGTGAAGGCAGCGGGCCGGACAAGGCGGAACAGGCTCTTCGTAGTCTGCTCCAAGGCCCCATGCTCGAAAAGGGGCGCATTCTCGTCAACTCCGGCGCGATGATTCTCAGCGTGATTGGCGGGCCTGATTTATCGCTCTCGGAGCTGGAAATGATTCACCGCCGGTTCGAGGAAGCCGCGCGCCCCGGCGCGCGAATCGCCATGGGCGCCGCCGTCTTCGATGAATGGAGCGACCGCCTCGCGCTGACCGCTCTGGTCGCCGAACACTGGATTCCACCGGCGCTCAAAGCGGATGCGCTGGTGTTTCCAGCGGAAGATGCATCGCCCAAGGCAGAACGCCGCCCCCGCCGCGGACGCAGGGATGCCAGGCAGGCCGAGCTGGATTTGGTATCTGATCGCGGTCGCTTTCAGGATGTCGCGCCCACCATTCACGAGGGCGCAGATTTGGATATCCCCACGTATATCCGCCGGGGCATCCGCATCCCAAGTTGACCCGCGTGCAACAAAAAAGCTTATCTCTTGAAAAAACGGCGAATAATCCTCTATAGTCCTCCCGAATGTTGTCCAGAAAGGATTGAATGATGAATAAAATGAAATGGTTGGCAGTGGCTCTCCTGGTTTGTGTGGCGGCTCCGATGGTTCATGCCGAAGCCCTCATTACGCGTGGCTCCAACGAACTTGGCGTTCAGGGAATGATTGATTTTGCCACCTTCCAGGGTGTCGAAACCGATATTAAGCTGAAATATGCGTATTTCTTCTGGGATCGTATTTCCGTTGGGGTGAAAGCCATTGCATATAATAACGATGCCGTGCACTCCTTCGGTCTGGGTCTGACCGGTGAATACAACTTCCGTTTGCCCGCCGGCTACAAGCCCTTGTTCGGCACCGATTTCGTGCCCTTCCTCGGCATTAATCTGGATTATCGCCGTGCCAAGCTCTTCGACGAAAAAGAAGATGCCCTCGTGGCCGGCGCGGAAGGTGGCGTCAAATTCTTCCTGACCGATTGCACCGCGCTGACCCTGTCCCTCTTGGGGGAAGTGGCCTCTGCTGACATCTACGACGATGACCTCGAAGCCACCAACAAAGACCTGGGCCTCAACCTCGGGTTGCGCTTCTACTTCTAAACAGGTCAGTCCAATTACGATGAAAAGCGGCGCGGGCGTCCACCCGCGCCGTTTCTTTTTCTCGCCGCGAAGCGGGCGCGCCGCGAAAAACCAATTGAAATTCTTGCCCGGCTGCGGTATTCATGCCAGCCACCGTCAGCAGACGGTTCCCCGGCGGAGAGATGGCTGAGTGGATTAAGGCACTCGACTCGAAATCGAGCGGGCGTGAAGAGCGCCCCGTGGGTTCGAATCCCACTCTCTCCGCCATTTTTGATGCCTTCGGCAATGCCCTTCGGCCTGATTATGTCCATTCCTCGCAAAGGACTTCGGCTTGCTCAAGAACCAGCTCGGTTGCTCGGGCCTGTTTGTCTGGCGGATAGCCATATTTTCGCAATATCCGTTTGACAATCACTCGCATTTGAGCCTGAACATTATTGCGCACGGTCCAATCAATAGTAATATTGGCGCGTACAGCTTTTACAAGCTCTTGGGCGATCAGCCGCAGTGTTTCGTCTCCGAGCACGGCCACGGCGCTGTCGTTGACCTCCAGGGCATCGTAGAAGGCCACCTCATCTTCGGTCAGCCCCAGCTCCTCACCGCGACGCGCTGCCTCGCGCATTTCACACGCCAGCCGGATAAGCTCCTCGATGACTTGCGCGGTCTCAATGGCGCGGTTCTGATACTTCCGGATGGATGTCTCCAGGAGTTCGGCGAAGGATCGCGCCTGCACAATGTTCTTGCGGAAGCGTGTCCTGATCTCGCCTTCCAGCAGCTTGCGTAGCATCTCAATCGCCAGATTCCGCTGGGGCATGCCGCGCACTTCCGCCAGAAATTCATCGGACAGGATCGATATGTCCGGCTTCTTTAACCCGGCCGCCGCGAAGATGTCGATGACCTCATCCGAAGCCACCGCCTTGGAGACGATCTGCCTGATGGCGAGGTCAAGCTCTTCGGGGCTGCGCTGTCCATCGCCCACGTTCTTCATGAGCACCGACCGTACAGCCTGAAAGAAACCCACATCATCCCGAATCTCAAGCGCCTTGTCGTGCGGCACGGCCAAGGCGAAGGCTTTTGACAACTCGCCCACCGCCCTTACAAACCGTAGTTTGCCATCCTCCTGCGCCAGCACATGCTCCTGTGCTGCGGGTAGCACCGAGAGGCGTTCCTGGGGCTCACGGGCATTCCATTGCGTCCAGTCAAATCCGTGGAAGATGCCGCAGCAGACCTCGTAGCGCTCCAGCATGACCGCGACGGCCTCCTCCTGGTCTATCGCCGTCTTTCCCTTTCCGCCGCTCTGGGTGTAGTTCGCCAGCGCGTACTTGAGTTGATCGGCCAGCCCCAGGTAGTCCACGACCAGCCCGCCCGGCTTGTCCTTGAAGACCCGGTTCACGCGCGCAATGGCCTGCATCAGTCCATGACCGCGCATCGGCTTGTCCACATACATCGTGTGCAGACACGGGGCATCAAAGCCCGTCAGCCACATGTCGCGGACAATGACCACCCTGAACGGATCCCCGGGATTTTTGAAGCGCCTGGCCAGCTCCTCGCGTCTTGGCTTGTTGCGGATGTGCTCCTGCCACCCCTCGGGGTCGGAGGCCGAGCCGGTCATGACGATCTTCATGGCGCCCGCCGTGTCGCCATCGCCGTGCCATTCCGGACGGATGGCCGCTATGGCGTTATAGAGCTCTACGCAGATGCGGCGGCTCATGCAGACGATCATCGCCTTGCCATCCATTGTTTCCAGACGGGCTTCGAAGTGACGCACCAAATCCTCGGCAATCAGATTCAGACGCTTCTCCGTGCCGACCAAAGCCTCCAGCGCCGCCCATTTGGTCTTCAGCCGCTCCTTGTGCTCGACCTCCTCGCCCTCAGTGACCTCTTCGAACTCGGAGTCTATTCGGGGGCGCTCCTCCTCCTTCAGTTCCAGCTTGGCAAGACGGCTCTCGTAGTAGATCGGCACCGTTGCGCCGTCCTTCACGGCCCGCTCGATGTCGTAGATGCTGATATAGTCGCCGAACACCGAGCGCGTATTCTTGTCGTTCAGTTCGACAGGGGTACCTGTGAAGCCGATGAAGGAGGCGTTGGGCAACGCGTCCCGCATGTGCCGCGCAAAGCCATCTATGAAGTCATACTGGCTGCGGTGCGCCTCGTCGGCGATTACCACGATGTTGCGGCGCTCCGACAACAGTGGGTGGTCTTTTTCGGTGGCAGCCGGGAAGAACTTATGGACCGTTGTAAAGACCACGCCGCCCGATGCCGTCTTCAACAGTTCCCGCAGATGCGTTCGGCTTTGCGCCTGTACCGGCGGCTGGCGCAGCAGCTCATGACACCGGGCAAAGGTGCCGAAAAGCTGGTCGTCGAGGTCATTCCGATCGGTGATAACCACCAGCGTCGGGTTCTTCATGGCCGGATGCAGAATCACCCGGCCAGCGTAGAAGGCCATGGTGAGGCTCTTGCCCGATCCCTGCGTGTGCCATACCACGCCGACACGGCGATCACCGGGTTTGGCGTCTTTCTGGGCTTTGGCGAAATAGGCCCCTTCGCCCTCTCGCACCTTCGAGGATGTCTCAGGCGGCAGGCATGCGCGGACAGTCTCTTGCACGGCGACGTTGACGGCATGGTACTGGTGATAGCCCGCCATCTTCTTGACCAGCAGGCCGCCGCCGACATCCTCGAACAAAATGAAATACCGGATCAGGTCCAGAAACCGGCGTTTCTCAAACACACCTTCCAACATGACTTGGAGTTGCGACAACTTCGCGTCAGCCAAGTTCTCGCCGTCGGTCGTCCGCCATGGCATGAACCATTCGCGGCTCGCCGTCAACGTGCCGATCCGTGCCTGCACGCCGTCAGAGATGACCAGTGCCTGGTTGAAGGCAAACAGAGAGGGAATCTGCTGCTTATAGGTCTGAAGCTGATTGAACGCCGACCAGATGGTCGCATTCTCCGTGGCTGGGTTCTTCAACTCAATCACCGCAACCGGCAGCCCGTTGATGAACAGCACCACATCGGGACGCCGTTCATGCTGATCCTCTGCCACGGTGTATTGGTTGACCGCCAAAAAATCATTCGCGTCAGGGGCATCGTAGTCAATCACACGTACAAGGTCGCCGCCGAGCGAGCCGTCGGTCCTCCGGTACTCGACCGGCACGCCTTCGACCAGATACTTGTGGACAGCGTGATTGTTCATTACCGGCGACGGTGAATCCAGGCGGGTAAGCTTTCGGAATGCCTCATCCAGCGCGTCTGATGGTATCTGCGGATTCAACCGCTGTAACGCCTGACGAAGCCGCTGTTCGAGCACGACCTGCCCGTAGCTCTCTCGCTCCGCCAGCGGCTCACCCGGCGCGATCTCCGGGCCAAACAGGATTTGATAGCCCAAACGTTCCAGCCAGGCGAGGGCGGCTTGCTCGACGGTTGTTTCGGTGAAGTTCGTCATTTCAATGAAATCCTCTACAGTCTACTCGCCCTGGGCCTCGTGTGGGGGGGGCATTAGCCCCAACGGGGCGTGATATGCCAGCCCAGGGCAACGCCCTGGGTGGAGTCCCCCCGTTAGCACAAGCCCTGAAAGGGCGTGACATCGTTGTGTTCAATCCCAGATGTACCTTTCATCGTAATCTATGCCATACCGCTTCAGAAACTCGACAAGCTCTTCTTTGAATGTCCGTTTCCGGTGGTGTTCCTCTTGTCTATCAATGTATGCGATCAATGCGTCAAGTTGTGATTGGCCAAGAGAAAATGCACCATAACCCGCTTGCCAGGCGAAGTCATGGCATGCGGGAGCCTGTTGTTTAATCCATGCGGACGACGATTTCTTGATTTCCTCCAGCAACTTGCTAACTGGCATGGTACGCGGCAACGTGCAGGCCAGATGGACATGGTCGGCGACACCACCGACACGGTAGGCTTCGGCATTAAAGGAACGCACGGCGCCGGCCAGATAGGCATGAAGTGCAGGACGGATCTCCGGAACAATCCACGGTTCACGCTGTTTCGTGCTGAACACCAAGTGTAAAAGGATTTTGGACAGGGATTGGGCCATGGAGGTTCTCTATGTCACGCCCTTTCAGGGCTTATTGGACGTGTTGATCCCCAACCCAGGGCGTTGCCCTGGGCTGGTATGTCATGCCCTTTCAGGGCTGGGGCATGCGCTCTGTCAATCCTAGGGGCGTTTTTGTATGTCCGTTTGGGCATCACATCGCCCTCTCCAAAATCCGTTCCGCATTCGGCACCCGTAACTCACCGGAGATCAGTTTTGGCAACAGGGCGTCGCGCAATTCAGCAAGGACGGCAGACTCATATCCTCGCCGCCCAATGCTTTTAAGAAATGGTTCAACCAGATCGTTGAAGACAGACAGCACGCCGGATGTCGGCATGGCTACCATGTGTTGCTGGCAAAACCTTGTAAAGGCCAAATTCTTAATTCCTGTTGTTCCATTTTCGTATTGCAGAAACTGATTGCTCGAGTACAACCACCTGAACCACAAATAAACAAAATGACTCAAGCCAGGCTTTGGTCGATATAGGCGACAGAAGTTAGAGCAAATCAATGGATAATGCAGTTGTTCCAGTAAAGCCATCGAAACTAAGACTGAACGTCCAGTCGACTGGGTTGGGCTACCACCAGAAATCTCAACAATAATGTCATAAGGGCGGAGCGAACGCTTTTCGATGCTGCTTTCCTTTAGATATCTGATAGGCATACTCCCAACGCCACCTCTCTGCAGGCTTGGAACATCAGCCCCACGAATGCAGAATGCCGGTCGGGGAAAGTCATCGGATACAGCGTCTTTACCCCAGTCGCCACCAAGCACGAATGAGGCCAAATCATTGGCCACACAGGCTTGCCAACCGGCAGGGATCTCGCCCAGTTCGGAATCTTCGAAGCTGTCGGGGAAGAGGGCGGCGATTTCGGCGGGAAGGCCGGTGTTGCGACCATCGGCTTTGGCGCGGACGGGGTCGAAGTCCACGAACCAGCTCTTGAAGATTGCCCGTGCCATTTCCTCCAGCGTCCGGTTCATCCGCCGGTTCAACTCAATCTTGTCGTCCAGTGTGCCGAGGATGTGGGCGATGGCGCGTTGTTCCTTGAGAGGAGGCAAAGGAATCACTGCATTTCCAATGTCCTCCGGTGACACCGCAGGATACGCCGCTCCCTTCTCCCGTGAAATGAGGTATTCGGTAAAGGATTGACTGAAGACACATGCGTACAGAAATCGCGGAGCAATCATATGCACTTGCGGGCGTAGCACAGCAAAGCCCGTTGAGACTACCCAATTGGATCCGGGCTGGTCAGCAAAGAACATTGAACGGCGATTGGGACGCACGGTTGAAAGAACTGTGTCACCGCTTCGGATAAGCCGCTTTGCACGGCTAGGTGCATCCGCAAGTGCAAGTGGCTGTGGAGGAACCTGAATCAGCCCTTCACCAACTGATGAAATGTCGATGTAGTAGATTTGCGTGTGCGGCCAGTCGCGTCCGATAGTATCGGGGTTTATCTGCGCCACATCTGCAAGGCGTGCGGGGGTGATGTTCATGGTTTCTGCCCTCCCTGCCGATTCCGTTCCGCTAAACGTGCGCGGGTCATTCGTTCGCGCAATCCGCCTTGTTCCACAAAGTCTTTCTCCAGGCGCTTCAGTTGCTGGTCCAGAAGGTAGTTGGTGACCTTGATCAGGCCGATGATGGCATTTGCCCGAATTGCCGGGTCGGGATGTTCGACGGCTTTGCGAAAGGTGTCGTAATTGGCATCCGGCGTTCGGTTCAGTTCCTGGAGGCGCTTTACATACGGGTGGTTCTTGGGCCATTCTGTTGCCCCGCGTGTCCGTAGAAAGTCGCGGTAGTCCGTCAAGAGTTCTTCGAGACTTGCCCGCGCCACATTCGTGAGCTTGATTTCCGTTTCTTTGGATGTTCCGGAAGCCATGCTGGCTTCAACGATATTCTGTTTGCCGGAACGCGCCGCCTGCACCATCTGGTCAACCGTGCGGTCGCGCCTGTCGAGGAGATCGGCGCAAAACCTGACGGTGGCGTCATAGACGATTTCCGCCTTCTGGAACGATAAAAGGTCTTTGTAGCCGCCATGAGGTGGTATGAACTGTTTACTCATGCGGCATGGACCTCCAGGAGAGTGACGTAAGGGACCTCAGGGACATCAGCCTTTGGTCGTTGTTGTCCCTTGTGTCGCCGCGGTCTGGGTGACCCTTACCCGCCATAGCCGATATCCTTCAGGTTGGCCCAAATGATCTGGTCGAGCTTCCTTGACTTCTCAGTCTGTTCACGCAGGGCGGATGTCAGGCGGGCCATCTTCTCCTCGAACGGCTCGCCGTCGTCCTCAACCTCCTCGGCACCGACGTAACGGCCGGGGGTGAGGATGTGACCGTGCTGGCGTATCTCTTCTGTCGTGGCGGACTTGCAGAAGCCCGGGACGTCCTCGTATTTCGCCTTGCACTGCTTATCACCGCGCCAGGCGTGGTAGGTATCAGCGATTTTGCGGATGTCGTCATCCGTCAATTCGCGGTGGGTGCGGTCAATCATGGTGCCCAGCTTGCGGGCGTCGATGAAGAGCGTATGGCCGCGCCGGTCACGGAAGCGGCCGTTCTTCTTGGCGCGGGCGATGAACCAGAGGCAGACCGGGATTTGCGTCGAGTAGAAGAGCTGGCCGGGCAGCGCCACCATGCAGTCCACCAAGTCGGCCTCGATGATGTTCTTGCGGATTTCTCCCTCGCCGGACTGGTTGGACGACATGGAGCCGTTGGCTAGAACAAAGCCCGCCAAACCGGTCGGCGCCAGATGATAGATGAAGTGCTGCACCCAAGCGAAGTTGGCGTTGGAAGCGGGCGGCGTGCCGAATTGCCAGCGCTTATCATCCGCAAGCACATCACCGCGCCAGTCGCTGGCGTTGAAGGGCGGGTTGGCCAGGACGTAGTCGGCCTTGAGGTCGGGGTGCTGGTTGTTGTGGAAGGTGTCGGCGTGCTCCTTGCCCAGATTGCCCTCGATGCCGCGGATGGCGAGGTTCATCTTGGCCAGCCGCCAGGTGGTGTGGTTGGACTCCTGGCCGTAGATGCTGATGTCGCCGATCTTGCCGCCGTGGGCTTCGACGAACTTCTCCGACTGGACGAACATGCCGCCCGAACCGCAGCAGGGGTCGTACACACGGCCTTTGTAGGGGGCGAGCATCTCGACCAGCACGTGTACCACGCAGCGGGGCGTGTAGAACTGTCCGCCTTTCTTGCCCTCGGCACTGGCGAATTCTGAAAGAAAGTATTCGTACACCCGGCCAAGGATGTCCTTGGAACGATTCGCCTTGTCACCCAAGCTGATATTGCCGACCAAGTCGATGAGTTGGCCAAGGCGCTGCTTGTCAAGTCGCGGATGGGCGTAGTCCTTTGGCAGCACACCCTTTAGCGAGGGGTTGTCGCGTTCGATGGCGAGCATGGCATCATCTACGACCTTGCCGATAGTCGGCTGGCGGGTGTTGGCTTTGAGATGTGACCAGCGCGCCTCCTGCGGCACCCAGAAGATGTTGACGGCCCGGTATTCGTCCGCATCTTCCGGATCGGCCCCCTTGGCGCGTTCAGCCTCGAGCTTGGCGTGCTGCTCCTCGAAGGCGTCCGAGATGTACTTGAGGAAGATCAGGCCAAGAACGACGTGCTTGTACTCCGCCGCGTCCATATTCGACCGCAGGGCATCTGCTGCGTGCCAAAGTTTTCGCTCAAATCCTAATTTGGCTCCGTTGCTATTTTCCGCTGTTTGTTCACTCATTGCTTTTCCGCCGGGATAAAGAGATTTTCCATGCCATGGAAGGTATTTTCGCAGATTTTCCACGCTATGGACAACTTTTTTCCACGGTGTGGAAAAGGGTTGGCGTGGGGCGGGGATAGATTCTTGACGCGTGGGGCGGGAGGTTCATATTCTTTTGGGGATGAAGGCTTGCAGGTTGGTTTGTTTCCTTTGGTTGGCGGGGGTGGCGGGGGCGGCGGGGGCTTTGAAGGGGTCGGCGTTTTATGTGGCGCATTGGAATGTCGAGAATTTGTTCGACACGCAGGACGACCCGCGCAACCGGGGGGATGACGAGTTTCTGCCGAATAATCCGACCACGCGCTGGACGCGGGTTCGCTATGAGGCGAAGCTGGATAATCTCGCGGAGGTGATTTCGGGCATGAACCGGAAGCGGGGGCCGGATATTCTCGGCATGTGCGAGGTCGAGAACAAGCAGGTTGTTCGCGATTTGGTGGCGCGGCTGCCGGGGCGGTCGTATGGCATCGTTCATGAGGAGTCGCGGGATGGGCGTGGCATTGATACGGCTTTGATTTTTGACCAGAAGCTGTTTTCGCTGGCGGGTTCGCGGACGTATTCCGTGAATTTGCGCTGGCGGCGCAGGACGCGGGATATTTTGCATGCCACGCTGGTGGATGCCGCGGGGCGGAAGCTGCATGTGCTGGTGAATCACTGGCCTTCCCGGAGTGGCGGCATTGATGAGACGGAGGGGGATCGCGTTGTGGCGGCTCGCATGTTGCTGAGGGCCGTGGGGTGGATTTTCCGGGATGATTCTTCCGCGCGGATTGTGGTGCTGGGGGATTTTAACGACGACCCCACCAATCGTTCCGTTCGCGATGTGCTGGGCGCGGAGGTGTATCCTTCTCCTTCCGGGCGGTACGTGGACAAGAGGCTGTATAATTTGTCGTTGCTGCCGTTCAAGGGGGGCGATGGCTCGTTCTTTCATGCGTTTGGCGGGAAGGTGAATTGGCGGATGTATGACCAAATTATTGTTTCGGGCACGTTGTTGCAAAGGTCGGGGGGTGAATCGGACGTGGCGGAGTTCCATGTGGTTCGTCCGGCGTGTATGACGGTTGCGCGCGGCTGGAACAAGGGGGCGCCGCTGCCGACTTTTGAGGATCAGGAGTTTTACAAGGGTGGGTACAGCGACCATTTCCCTGTTGCGGCCAAGATTTTTGTTTCTGATGCCAAGCCTGCGCTGGTGCCGGCGCTGCCGAGAGTGAAGCCGAAGGTGAAGGTGGAGCCGGTGCCGCCGCCGCCCGCGCCAAGGGTGAAGCCGAGGGTGAAGGTGGAGTCGGTGCCGCGTCCGAAAGTGCCGGAGAGCGAAGAGCCGGTGGTGTGGTAGCTGGGCGATTCGGGTTTTTCCACGGTATGGAAAAGTTTTTTGCAATTTTTCCATGCTATGGAAAAAATGTTTCCACGGTGTGGAAAAATTCGGCCTGCCGTAGCTTTTTTCGCTAAACGTTTTCCACGGTGTGGAAAAAATGTTTGCCGCTACGCTCGCAGAGCCTCGCTCGCTCGTCCGGCTTCGCCGGCCGCTATAGACCTCGCGTTCGCTCTGCGCCTTCGGCTTGAGCTCGGCACTCGGCTATTCCACAGTGTGGAAAAGGGGGTCAGGGCCGGGGGGGGCGGAAGGTGGCGTAGAGGGTGGCGAGGGTTTCGGGGAGGGTGATTTCAGGGGTCCAGCCGACGTGCTGGCGGATGCGGGTGGTGTCGTAGGAGGGGCGGTCCTGGTTGGGGCGGTAGAGGTCGGGGGAGATTTGGACTTCGGGGTGGATGCCGGAAATTTCGCACAGGGTGTCGAGGATTTGGCGGACGGGTATCATGCGGCCGGATGCGATGTTATAGGCGTGGCCGGTTTGGCCGTGTTCGAGGAGGAGGGTGTAGGCGCGGACGACGTCGCGGACGTCGGTGAAGTCGCGGCGCTGGTCGAGGTTGCCAACGCGGATGGCGGGGGGGGCGCCGGCGGCGATGGCGGCGAGTTGCGCGGCGAAGGCGGAGGAGACAAAGTCTTTGGATTGGCCGGGGCCGATGTGGTTGGAGGGGCGCGCAACCATGACGTTGAGGGCGTGATGGCTGGCGTAGAGGAGGGCGGCGTGGTCGGCGGCGGCTTTGGCGATGCCGTAGATGTTGTCGGGGCGGTAGGGGGCGTCTTCGGTCAGGGGGGCGGGGGCGGGATGGGAGCCGTAGACTTCGGCGGAGGTGACGACGAGGATGCGGGTGGCGGGGGTTTCGCGGCGGACGGCGTCGAGTATGTTCAGGGTGCCGATGGTGTTGACGCGGAATACGTTTTGGGGGTCGCTCCAGCCGAGGGGGACGAAGGCGAGGCCGCCGAGGTGCAGGATGGCGTCGGGGCGGGTGTGGCGGAGGGCGCTTTGGATGTCGTCGAGGTTGCGGACGTCGAGGGGGAGGCCGGCGCCGGTTGGGGTGATGTTGATGTCGGCGCCGATGGTTTCGTGGCCGGCGGCTTGGAGGGCGGCGAGGGCGTGCCGCCCGACGAATCCGTTGCTGCCGGTGACGAGGATTTTCATGGGGCGACGATGGCTTTCAGGGGCGCGTGTTCGGGGCTTCCTCAGGCGGTGACGGTTTTGCCCATTTGGCGGTCCATGTCGGCGTCCACCATCATGGTGACGAGTTGCTCGAAGCTGACTTGGGGTTCCCACTTCAGTTCGGCTTTGGCTTTGGCGGGGTTGCCGAGGAGGAGGTCCACTTCGGCGGGGCGGATGAAGGCGGGGTCAATGACGACGTAGTCTTCGTAGTTGAGGCCGACGTGGGAGAAGGCGATTTCGAGGAATTGCCGGACGGAGTGGGTTTTGCCGGTGGCGACGACGTAGTCGGCGGCGGTGTCCTGCTGGAGCATGAGCCACATGGCGCGGACGTAGTCGCCGGCGAAGCCCCAGTCGCGCTTGGCGTCGAGGTTGCCCATGCGCAGTTCCTTTTGCGTGCCGAGCTTGATGCGGGCGACGGCGTCGGTGATTTTGCGGGTGACGAATTCTTTGCCGCGGCGGGGGGATTCGTGGTTGAAGAGAATGCCGGAGAGGGCGAAGAGGTTGTAGGATTCGCGGTAGTTGACCGTGATGAAGTGGCCGTAGACCTTGGCGACGCCGTAGGGGCTGCGGGGGTAGAAGGGGGTGGTTTCGGATTGGGGCACTTCGAGTACCTTGCCGAACATTTCGGAGGAGGAGGCCTGGTAGAAGCGGGCCTTGGGGCACACCATCCGCATGGCTTCGAGCAGTTTGGTGACGCCGAGGGCGGTGAATTCGCCGGTCAGGACGGGTTGGTTCCAGGAGGTGGGGACGAATGACATGGCGGCGAGGTTGTAGATTTCGTCGGGCTGGATTTCGTCGAGCAGCTTGACGAGGGAGAATTGGTCGAGCAGGTCGGCCTGGCGCAGATTGATTTGATTTTTGAAATGGGCGATGCGCTCGAAGGTTTCGGTGCTGGCGCGGCGCACCATTCCGGTGACTTCATAGCCTTTGGAGAGGAGTAGTTCCGCCAAATAGGAGCCGTCTTGGCCGGTGATGCCGGTAATCAATGCTTTCTTCATTTTATTTGTTTCCTTCCGTCGTTAGGTCGTCCAAATTCCAAGCGGCGCGCAAGTACTTGATGGCTTCCGCCAGGTGCGCGGTTTCCGTATTCGGCGCCGGTTCCAAAACACGAACTATATCTGTTCGTGCCCAGTCCGCCAAGGCGGGAAAATCAATTTTTCCGCGCGGGGGGGCGAGGTGGTCCTGGCCGGGGGGGGCTACGTCGTGAATGTGGCAGCCGGCAATGTACGGGGCGAGGCGCTGGAGCCAGCGGCTGGCATTGATGAAGCCCATGTTCTCGCGGATTTGCGCGTGGCCGATATCCCACCACAGCCGAATGCCGGCGGCGTGGAATTGGCGCATCAGTTTTTCGGATTCCAGCTCGGTGGGCAGGGCTTCCCATGTCGGCAGGTTTTCCAGACACAGATGGACGCCGGTTTCCTGTACGACGGGGGCGAGTTTTTCGAGGCTGTCTATGAGGGCTTTGATTTGGCGAGGCGCTTTTCTATCGCGGGTGATTTGCGCTTTCAGCTTGAGGTTTTCATATTCCTGGCTGAAGTGCTGGCCGCGTTCGGCCATGCCCAGCAGGTCAAAGGAAAACTTGGGCATATCCACGTTGCCGGAGTGGCAGACAACGACTTCGGCGCCGACTTCGGCGGCAAAGCGCAGAGTGCGGGAGATGTGCGTGACGGCGAATTCGCGTTCGCGGCGGTCGAGGGAGCCGGGGGTGTAAAGTTCGGGGTGGGGGCGGGGCGCGCCAATGGGCACGGGGCAGAAGTTGTGTACGCTGCGGACCTTCACCGCGCCGGAGGCAATCATGGCTTTGACGCCGGGGACCAGCTCAAGGCGCAGGTCGTAGCCCAGTTCCACTTGCTGCAAGCCCAGCGCGAGGATTTCCTCCAACATGGCTTCGCCGGACAGATGCCGCCCGGCGTTCCAGCGTGTGCTGAGGCAAAGTGGAATCATGATTTCACTTGGGCCTGAATGGCGGTGATGGCGATGGTATTGACGATGTCCACGATGGTGCAGCCGCGCGAGAGGTCGTTGACGGGTTTGTTCAAGCCCTGAATGACCGGCCCAATCGCGACCGCGCCGGCGGAGCGCTGGACGGCTTTGTAGGTGTTGTTGCCCGTGTTGAGGTCGGGGAAAATAAAGACCGTGGCGCGTCCGGCCACCTTGGAGTCGGGCATCTTGGTGCGGGCCACGCCGGCATCAATGGCGGCGTCGTATTGAAGCGGGCCTTCGATGGGCAGCTCCGGGGCCATTTTTTGCGCGATGGCGGTGGCTTCGCGCACGCGCTCGACGTCCGCGCCGGTGCCGGATTCGCCGGTGGAGTAGGAGAGCATGGCCACGCGCGGTTCGAGGCCGAAGGTTTGGGCGGTGCGCGCCGAGGTCACGGCGATTTCCGCCAACTGCTGGGCCGTGGGGTTCGTATTGATGGCGCAATCGCCATAGACCAGCACGCGGTCTTTCAGGCACATGAAAAATACCGACGAGACAATGGAAAAGCCCGGCTGGGTGCGAATGAATTGCAACGCGGGGCGCACCGTGTGGGCGGTGGTGTTGATGGAGCCGGAAACCATGCCGTCGGCGAGGCCCTGATGCACCATCATGGTGCCGTAGTAGGAGGCGTCGGCCATGATGGTTTCGGCCATGTCCGGGGTGACGCCCTTGGCCTTGCGCAACTCGTAGTAGGTTTGCACGAAGTCGCGGAAATTGGGCGCGGAGGCCGGGTGAATGATTTCCACGCCGGGCAGGTTGAGGCCCAGATGCGAAATTTTGCTGCGGATGCGCTCTTCGTCGCCCAGCAGGATGATGTCGGCGATGCCGCGGGTGACGGCTTGTTCCGTTGCGTAGAGGATGCGGTCTTCTTCGCCTTCGGGCAGGACGATGCGCTGGCGCGGCGATTGCGCGCGCTGAATGAGGCCGAATTCAAACATCTTGGGCGTGACGACGCCGGTCTTGGTGGTTTTGAGGAGGTCCAGCAACTTGTCATCATCCACGCGCGACTCGAAGAGGGCGAGGGCGGTGGTGATTTTGCGGGTGGCGCCGGGGTAGATGCGCGAGTGCATGCGCGAGACGCGATTCACGGCGTCGTAGGTGTTGCAGCTTGCCGAAAGCACCGGCACCATGTTGCGCACATCCTTGAGCAGGGCGGCCACCGCGCCGCTGGGACGGAAGCCGTTGGTTAGCACGATGCCGGCGATGTTCACCGGCTGGGAGGAATTGAGCTTGAGCATCACGCCGAGCAAGTTGCCGAAGCGGTCGCCGGAAATAAACAGCAGCGCGCCGTCGGTGAGTTGCGAAAGAAAGGTTTCCGGCGAGGAGTCCGCCACGAGGTACGAGGTGGCTTGCAGGGAGTCGAGCAGGTCCGGGCGATAAAAAGTTTCGGCGTTGAGGACTTGCGCCACCTCCGACATCATGGGGGCGGCCAGCAGGGGGTCATCGGGGATGGCATACACCGGCACTTGCTTGCTGCGCGGGGAGCGGTGGCAGACCTTGATGTCGTCCAGACAATCGTTCGGCACGCGATTGAGAATGGCGGCGAGGACCGTGCAGTCGCCTTCCTCGAAACTGCGAATGGCAAAATCCACGGCGGCCAGATGGCCGCTGTTGCGGGCTTCCTGACCATCCACCACCAGCAAGACCGGCGCGTCAATGTTGCGCGCGATGGCGGCGTTGATGTTGAATTCAAAGGCCGATGTTTCGCCTTCGAAGTCGGAGCCTTCACATACCACGAAATCAAAGCGAGCGGCCACGGCATTATAGCGTTCGAGAATGCCGTCGAGCAGGGCGGAGGTTTGGCCGGCCTGAATGAGTTCCGCCGCCTCGCGCCGGGTGTAGGCAAACGCCTCTTCATACGGCAAATCCAGACGGAAGTGGCTGGTAATCAGCGAAATATCATTGTCGCGGACGGGGCTGTCGCGCTCCGCGCCGATAATCGGACGGAAAAAGCCGACATGGCCGACATTCTTGACCATCATTTCCATGACGCCCAGGGCAATCGCGGATTTTCCACTGCCGGGCTTGGTGGCGGCGATATAGACATTACGAGACATCGGGCAACCTTTCGCAAAGAAGCAAACAAACTCAAAACCTAAAGTTGCGCGGATTGTAGCGATTCGTTCCCGCGCGTGCAAGCAGTGGCGCGTGCAAGCAGTGGCGCAAAAGGGATTGCTCGCGCCCATGCGGTTTGATACAACGTCGCAATACTATGAAGATACTGGTGACAGGCGGCTCCGGCTATATTGGAAGCGTGACCACCGAGTTGCTTTGCAACGACGGTCACGAGGTAACCGTGTTTGACAATCTGGAGCGCGGCCATCGCGAAGCCGTGGACCCGCGCGCCCGCCTCATCGTTGGCGATTTGCGCTCGCCCGATGGCATCCGCGATGCCATGCAGTCCGTCAAGCCGGATGCGGTGGTTCACTTTGCCGCCTATGCGCTGGTGGGCGAGTCCATGCAGGAGCCGCACCTTTATTTTGAAAATAACGTTGGCGGCGGCCTGAACTTGCTTGATGCCATGCAGCGAACCGGCGTGAAGAAAATCATTTTTTCCTCCACATGCGCCACCTATGGCGAGCCCGATGTCGTGCCCATGACGGAAGTTTTGCTGCAGCGGCCCACCAACCCCTATGGCGAATCCAAGCTGATGCTGGAAACCGTTCTGCGCTGGGCGCAGGAACGCAGCGGCATCCAGCCGGTTTTTCTGCGCTATTTCAATGCTTGCGGCGCCACCGAGAAATATGGCGAGGACCACGAGCCGGAGACTCACCTGATTCCCAACGTGCTGAAAGTGGCGCTGGGGCAGACTCCCGCCGTCTCCGTGTTTGGCGACGACTATCCGACGCCCGACGGCACCTGCATCCGGGATTACATTCACATTGTGGACCTCGCGCGCGCGCACATCCTTGCTTTGGAAAAGGACGTCACCGGCGCTTTCAACCTCGGCACGGGCACCGGTTTTTCCGTGCAGGAAGTCATTGCGACCTGCCGCGCCGTGACCGGGCACGAAATTCCCGTGAAGATTTCGCCCCGGCGTCCCGGCGATCCGCCGCGTCTGGTGGCGGGTGCGGATAAAGCCCGCGCGGAACTGGGCTGGCAGCCGCAGTTTGCCGACTTGCGCACCATTGTTCAACACGCATGGAACTGGCATCAAGCCCATCCCCACGGTTATGGCACCAAGTAAGATATCTTTCGCGGTTCAAGACGAGAACTTCCGGGTGGATACCCGCCGCTCGCGCAGCCGCAGTAAAATGCGGGCGCAATTCCGCCATGTCATGGCCGTGGCCGCCGGCATGCTGCCGCTGATGGCGCTGTTTGTGTATCTGATGTCCTTCCGGCGTCTGCCTATTGAGCGTCCGCCCTATCACCGGCTGTCCTTGATTTTTCTGGCCGCGGGAATGGTCGCCCTGATGTTCTACGCCTGGGCCCGCGCGGAAAAAATTCGCCGCCGGGAAAAATCGGCCCGCAACCGGGAGCAGAAATATCGCGACCGGCAGGCCGCCGCCCAAGCCGAGCTGGCGCGCAAGCGCGAAGCCCTGCACACGCCGCCGACGACTCCCAAGGGGGAGTAATGCGCCCCACTCACTCAGCCCGCACCGGCATGGCGCTCATTCTGACGCTGGCCGCCATTGTGCTTGGCGGTGCGCTGGCGTTGCTGATGCAGGCGCGAGGCGCCCGCGTCGCCCAAGCCGAACAAGCCGAGCTGATTCAGGAGCGTCTGCGCATTGCCGCCGCCGAAGCCGCGCGCGACGCCCTCTGGGTTCTTGCCGCAGATGACAATTTGAACGTGGACCACGCCGGCGAAGACTGGGCGCAGCCGCGCGAACACACATTTCCCGATGGGCTGGCCACGTGGGCCGTGGTGGAAGACGCCGGGCGCTTTTTCAATTGGAACAACCTTGCCGCCGCGCAACAGCCGGGCCGTACCTCGAGGGATATTTGCGGCGACTTGCTGACGTTCTGCGGCGATTTTCAGGCGCTTCCCATCGTGGCGGCCCTGAGCGACTACGTGGACAGCGACGACACGGGCGATTACGAAGAAAAGTTCTATCGCCACGCCACGCCGCCCCTCCAGCCCCCCAATCGCGAGTTGTGGGCACCGGGGGAATTGCTGAATGTCCACGGCTTCACCGCGCGTTTTTTACGGCCACGCCCCAAAGCGGATTCCAGCGACATGTTCAGTGGGGACATTGCCACCGCCGCCGTTGTTGTGCCGGTCGCGCTGACCCAGCCCATCCCCATCAACCTCAACACGGCGAGCCGCGAAGTCCTGATGGCGCTGGCCGGGTTGCAACATGAAGACGCCGTTCGCTCCGTTCTGGCCCTGCGCATGGTGCAGCCCTTTGAATCCCTCGGCGCGCTGCTCATGGCCCATCCGGAGCTGGCCGCCAAGCTTGGCGACTCCGTCCGCGTCAACAGCGTCTATTTCCGCGTGCGCGCCCGCGCCTCGCTGGGCGACCAGTTCAGCACGGTGCTGGCGTGGGTGGAGCGTGATTCCCACAGCGGCGATATTCGCATTCTTCAGTGGGTGCCGGAGGTGGGCTGACGATGGCTCTGGCGCATTCCATCGCCTATGGGATTGATTTCTCCGCCGACCGCCTGTTGGTGGCCCGCGCCACGCGCCGCGCCCCCGCCAGCGTTATCCTCGACACGCCGACCACCTCGCCCGAAGCCCGCGAGTGGCTGGCGGCGGCGGCGCGCGAAAGCGCTCGCGCCGGCAGCGCGCTGGCCGTCAGCGCCCCCGCCGCGCAAACCATTTTACGCTGCCTGCAAACGCCCTTCACGGCTCCGCGCAAAGCCGCCGGCGTTTGGGCCACGCTGCTGGATGTGGACCTGCCGTTTCCCGTCGAAGCCGCCGCCTGCGCCTACACGCCGCCGCGTCGCGAAGCCAGTGGAACCGCTGTCACGGCTGCCGTTATTCGCGCCATAGATTTGGATGCCTTTGAAGAAACCTGCCGCGAAAGCGGATGTGAGCCGACCCACTGCGACGCCGAAGCCCTGGCCCTGTGGAGCCAAATCGCGCACGAAGCGCCCCCGGCCCGCGCCGAGACGCCCCGAGCTGTCGTCTGGCTGGCCCCCGACCACGTGACCCTCGCGCGCGGGCGCGGCACCGATTTCATGGCCGCCCACGTGCTGCGCCTCTCGTACAACGCGGCTGACCGCGCGTCATTCGAGGCGCTCTGGGCCGCCCGTGGCCGCCAAATACTTTCCGCCCATTTAACTGAAACCGGCGCGGCGGAAATGGACATCTGGTGGGCCGGCCCCGGCGCGAAAGACAGCGCCCTCGTCGCCCGCTTGCAACAGGCGCTGGGCGGCGACTTGCGCCTGCGCCACGCCACACCCGCCCAGCCCGAGTCGCTGCTGGCGCGCGCTCTGGCACAACGCGCGCTGGATGGCAGCGGCCTGAACTTCAAAACCGGCAAACGCATTCATCCCGGCCTTTTGCGGCGCGCGCAACGGAAAGTCCGCCGCGCCAGCCAGGCGCTTCTGGCGGTGGCACTGCTTGTGTTGGGCCTGAACGCCGGCATCATCAGCCATCGCCGCGCGCAAGACCGCGACCAGCAGCGCGCCCTCTACGCCGCGGCAGCCGCGATTGCCGGTCCGCACATTCCGCCCGGTCAGGAGCGCTTGCTCGTCGAGCGCGCGCTGGCCCGCCGTGATGAAGACATGCGCCCCTTTCGCAACGCGGCCGATCCCTTCGGGCTTGAAATTCAGTGGGTGGAAATTCTGAATGCCGCCGCCGACATGGATGTGGAAATCAGCCGCCTGGAGCTGACGGATTTAGCCCTCACCATCGAAGGCGCCAGCGCCAACATTCAGGCCGGCGAAGCCCTCGCCGACAAGTTGCGCGCCCAAGGCTGGAATGTGCAGGTGGACAGCCCCGGACGCACCCCCGAAGGCCGCCAGCAATTTATCGTGAAAGGCCCCGCCATCTATGCGCGCTAACCGTTCTTGGGCACTTCTGGCCGCGCTAACCGCGGGCATTGCCGTGGCCGTCACGCTGCATGTGGGCCTCTCCGCCGCCCGCCACCGCGAAATCCTCGCCCGCAAGCAACAGGACTTGGCCGCGATTCAGCAATTCGCCGGCCGCTGGGCGCCGGAAGAAGCCTGGCGCGACTTCCTTGAAAGCCAGCGCGCCTACACCCCGGCGGACCTGGAAGACATCGCCACGCGCACGCTTGGCGCCAATCAAGCCCGCATTACGCTCCGCCCCGCCGAAGCCATCGCCGACGGCTGGCAACGCCGCAGCGCCGCCGTTGAGCTGGCAAACGTCAATTTAGCCGAAGCCGTCACGTTCCTCTCCACGGCGGCGGAAACATCCCCCGCCTGGCGACTGCGCGAAATAACCGTGCGCGCCACCGCCCAGCCGGGGCACGGCGCCATGAGCGTTGTTCTCGAAACCCTCGAAAAACGCCTGTAAAAAACGCCCCCGCGCCGGCGTTTATTCGGACCGGCGAATGATGGGGAGTTGCAAGCCCCAGCGAATGGCAAGCAACCGGATGACAATCACCGTCACCATGCCGACCCAAAACGCCACGGAACGCTGGAGGCCAAACGACTGCAAGAGCAGGTAGAGAATGATGCCCGCGATGGCGGCCGTGGCGTAGATGTCTCGTCGCAAAATCAAAGGCACTTGCGCGGTGATGACGTCCCGCAAAAAGCCTCCGGCGACGCCGGTTATCGTCCCCATCAGCACCACGATGACCGCTGAATGCTGGGCGGCTTCGGCCACTCTGGCTCCCAGCAGCGCAAACAGCCCCAGCCCCACGGCATCGGCCACGAGGATGGCATGCTCCGGCGGCGGCCGGACCCGGACATAAGCGAAGGTCAGCACCGCTGACACAAAGATGACCGTCAGATAGTGCGTGTCGGTAATCCAAAAGAGCGGATGCCGATTCAGGAGGATATCGCGGAGAGTGCCGCCGCCGATAGCGGTAATGGCCGCAACGACGATGACCCCCAGAAGGTCCAACCCCCGGTCACGCGCCGCAAGCACTCCGCTCACCGCAAAAACGGCAACACCCGCAAGGTCGAATAAATAAAAGCTCATGTGGTTTTCAGGGGTGCTGGGCGTTAGAGGTCTGGGTACTCGCCACTTGTGGCGGGTATCTAGGAATGCCTTTATCGACATCTTCTAGCGAGTTGTACGACCAACTGTACCCATTAAATCTGTCTTTAATGTCTGCAGTAGCGCGGTATCACTGCCAGTAATCCAGCCATTCTTTGTCTGATAGTTTGCTTCAGACTTTACATCAACCTTCTTGTGGTCAGGAGAAAACTTAACTGTAACTCTTACTCTGTAGTCTTCCCGGAGTTGTCCAGTCCAACTGAAAAGCCATGTTGTACGCATATACCCGTTTTCTTTGGATAATACTTCCATGTCGAACTTCCTTATCAAAAGATCAACAATAGTATTCCAAGCGTTGTCGTAATTTACACCATCGCGAAGTTCAATAGAGGCCCAGCTGGGCTCCATTGTTTGAACAAAAGACACGGGAGCTTGTCTTTCCTGTTCAAGAATAAAATGATACTGTTGTGTTTGTCCCGCTACGGTTGGTGGCATCAATATTCGCGATGCAGACTCATAACCATCTTTCTTAACGGTTATTGTGCCTTTTGTGCCGGGGGAAGTTTCAATCCGCAGAGGTGTTGTTCCTTGTGGGTTCCCATTTAGTAGGACATTGGCGCCAGATGGATCAGATGAAATGTCATATATCGACATACATCCTGCGGTGATTAATATGTAGCATAGCGCTACAAAGAGCCTACTTATTTTCCAGTTCATTATTTTCTCCTTTTGTTTGTTTAGGCCGAACAGTACTGCTTAACCTGATTTCAAACTTGTTTTGTGTGGTCTGGGGC
>Ga0255340_1001835_pt1 | contig 26525 bp, 16 predicted proteins | sample wastewater_treat_7_FD_192417 | JGI IMG/M metagenome (GOLD analysis project Ga0255340, IMG submission 192417) | Wastewater microbial communities from Lulu Island WWTP, Vancouver, Canada - plant10 | ecosystem: Engineered > WWTP > Wastewater > Unclassified | place: Canada: Vancouver, British... | reverse complement strand
TCAAGCGGGGCTTAATCCGCAGTTTTTTGGAATACTTATTTGGGGAATTAGCTCAGCTGGCCAGAGCATCCCGACTTTAGTCGGGAGGGTCAAGCGGGGCTTAATCCGCAGCTTTTTGGAATACTTATTTGGGGAATTAGCTCAGCTGGCCAGAGCATCCCGACTTTAGTCGGGAGGGTCAAGCGGGCTTAATCCGCAGCTTTTTGGAATACTAATTTGGGGAATTAGCTCAGCTGGCCAGAGCATCCCGACTTTGGTCGGGAGGGTCAAGCGGGGCTTAATCCGCAGTTTTTTGGAATACTTATTTGGGGAATTAGCTCAGCTGGCCAGAGCACCTGCTTTGCAAGCAGGGGGTCAAGGGTTCGAATCCCTTATTCTCCACAAACTAAATCACTCCTGTGAGCTGCCCAGCTGACAGGATTTTTTATTTTCATATGGCCGAATCCGGTTTGCCGCAGTGAGGACAGATGAAAATAAAAAGACCTTATGAGCGAAGCGAATAAGCCAGTGATTTAGTTTACAGAGCCCTCCCGCCGGGATCACGAGCGAAGCGAGTAATCCCTTATTCTCCACAATTTAGTTTGGAGTTATGGATTAACTTCAAACTCCCAACTTGAAAAGTTCTGACATATTGGCAAAAAAAAGTTAGTCATAATATTAGACAGAAGTCGGAAGACCTAAGATGGAAGACGGAAGTCAGGGAAGGTAGATTCTTCGGACTCCGGACTCCGGACTTCAAACAAATGTGGTTAATTTCTTAATTCTTCCGAACCATCCTGAAATTTATCAGAAATATTGCATTCCTGATAACTGTTTGCTGCAACTTTGTGATAATATTATTTAAATATTTATACATTTTGTAATTTACAATTTGTAAATCGCAAGATGTAAATAATACTCAATTAATGCCATGAGAAAACCGGAGAATCCTTTCCTGATATCGGGCTATCACAGCCCTGATTATTTCTGCGACCGGAAAAAAGAACCCTGAGTTCGGTAATTTCTGTAAGCAGGTCCCTTTCATAATTCACGTAACCTTTAACTGTATCTACTGGTGCCGGAATAAGGTCATGCCTTCTCTTTAGCATTACATCAATAGATGCAAATGCATTTTCAACGTCGTTTTTCTTTCTGATAAGGGAATTATAAAAAACAAGGCAATAAGTGCAAGGAAAACGATTAATACCAGTAAGTAGATCATTATTTCCACAGATTTGATAATGTTCAAAGTAATTCCCTTTTACTATGGAAATAAGGTAAAAACAGGAAGATTTTTTTAGCATAAAAATAGAGGAATCTTAGAAATTATACATTGTTGCGTAATGCAAAATTGCGTAAATTTGTTTAAAACATTTTTTAATGGGAACTGAAAAAAATAATCCTTTCCGATATGGAATTGCTGTCGATGACCCATATTTCATTGACAGAGAACAGGAACTGAAAGATATACCTAAATGGTTGAAGAATGGGCAAAGTCTTGTAATATACTCTCCCCGTAGGTATGGTAAGACTTCTTTGATACTTAAAATTCTGAATAAACTTAAAGATGAAGGATTCAAAACAATTTACATTGATTTTTTCAAAGTTACATCCAGACGTCGCTTTACTGAATTATATTTCAATGAGATTATCAAACAGTTGACCTCATGGGAAAAGGCTTTACGCAAAATATCTCTGCTTACAAAGAGGATCCGGCCTGTAGTCACACTCGACAATCAGGGTTTACCAAATATCAGCGTGAGATATGAAGATGGTTCTGATGATGTTGATATGACAGAGGTCTTTGATCTTCCACAGAAACTTGCGGAGAAAAAGCAGTGGATTGTTGTTTTTGATGAGTTTCAGGATGTGGAAAAGCTTAATGGTGAGAGCTTTGAAAAGGAACTAAGGTCAGCTTTAATACATCATACGAAGGTAAGTTATGTATTCATGGGTTCAAAAATGCATATGCTTTTAAATATGTTCACTCACAAAAACCGGGCTTTTTATCAGTTTGGAAAACTATTGGAATTGAAAAAAATTCCAAAAAATCAGTTGATTGATTTCATGGAAGCCGGATTTAATAACTCTGGAATAAAATATATCGTAGGGGTTGCAGGAAATATAGCAAATATCTGTAACGATATCCCTCATTATGTTCAATATCTTGCCGCCGGTGCATGGGAGGAAGCCCTGGAAAACAATTTGATTCTGGATCAGTCTGCTCTTGGCAGAGCTGTTGATAAGATAATTACGAATCAGACAGATTATTTTATGCAACAGCTTGAGGAACTTACGGCACATCAGCAAAGGGTATTACTGGCAGTAAGCGTGGAAAATAAAAATCTGTTTACGGCCTCGTTTGCTGAAAGATTTCACTTATCTCCGGTCTCATCTGTTCAAAGGTCCTTACAAAAATTATTGAAAAAAGGAATTCTTACAAAACATGAAAGAACTTATTTTTTCACCGATCCTTTTTTCAAGCTCTGGATAGAGAGAGAATTATCCTGATTAACAAGGATTCATGTGAAAATAATATTACTATATTGTTGAAAATTAAGTGATTCACATGAAACCTTCATGATTGAAAAATATTTTCATAATCTTTTGTCCCGCATATGCGGGATGAAGGTTTCATATGAAAGTGATAGTCTTGAATTATTATAATTTGATTAGTTATAATTTAAACATGTTCTTTGGCCGAACTTATTTCATTCTTATGATTTTCAGCCTGTGAACAATTTTTCCGTCGCTCAGATTCATCAGGTAAACACCTTCAGGGATACCGGCAATATTAATAGTGACCGGACCGGATGACAGATTAAAATGATCATTGACCAGAACACATTTGCCTGAGAGATCGAAAATGCTTAATCTGATGGAATTTCCGAGGAATAGTCCTTCCGGTATTTCAATTACCAGGTGATCGCCTGCAGGAACCGGATAGATTTTTATGCCTGAAAGATTTACATCCTCTGACCCGGCGGGTGTATCGGTAATTTTTATATTGTCAGTACCCACAGTTGCCAGAATCTCGACAGTATTTCTTGAGGCATCAACTGTTAGCGGAATATTTCCTGCATCCATCGGTTTCCCTTTCCAGTCGGCAATGAAATAATATGACCCTGCCGGAAGATTGCCGAATTCAAATGATCCGTCCCCGGCGGTAATATCATAAGCTTTCAGGGATCCATCTGCAGAATCTTTCAGATATACAAGCGCTCCGGCAACAGGATCACCTTTTAAATCAGCCTTATTAAATGTTACTGTGAGTCCTTTTCCGTCAAATGTCTGGATCATTTGCCCGGAGATCAGATATGAACCTGTATTTGGCGGAGGTATATTAATGAGTCTGATATCTTTATCTGTAATACTGCCGGAAGCCTGAATCCAGGTGGCTTCAAACATGGAAAGGGTGTTGCCGAGATATGTCGGCAGGTAACCGGGATATAGAACAGCATCAGGAAGAACCCTGACAGTATAGTTTGCCTCAGAAAGGTTCGGAAACATGTATGAGTTGCTACCGTTCAATGAAAGATTTAAGGGATGGGTGATATCCGATTCCGGATACAGAAGGGTAACAGATTTTATTACCGGTCTGGTTCCCGTTTCATCCCAGATCTGTCCTGCAATGCTGTTGGGCGACCGGACAGTGATCAGCACGGAATCCCTTCCTACATCAGCATCCGTGTCTGTGACAGTGATCCTTGCCCAGTAACTGCCGGGTGAATTATAAATATGAACCGGATTCATGATGTTGCTGGTTGTGCCGTCCCTGAATTCCCACAGATATGTAAAAGGCTGCTGACCTCCCGTTATAATTGCATCTAACTGTACCTCGAGGGGCACCGGACCGTTGACCCGCGTTGCAGAAGCTCTTACTATGAGGTCGTCACCCGTTCGCACGAAAACCGGTTTTCCGGCACTGGTTTTGGAACCATGAACATCTTCCACCTGAAGAGAGACATTATACAAATTTGGTTCATCATATGTATGCACAGGTGCTTTTTCCTCACTGACAGTCAGATCACCAAAATCCCACTGGTATCTGAAAGGTGGCTGTCCCCCTGTTATTTTTGCAGAGAACTGAACCTCCATTGGCGCTGTTCCGATTCCGGGATCAGCATTGATGGTTGCTTCAAGCGGCAAGGCAGATCCTCCCGTACCCTGAAGGATTACAGACTGTGTTGGTTCATAAGCATCATCTGATACAACAACAAGTGAAGCTGTTTTTGAACCGGGGAAAAGCGGAAAAAACCATACTGTAACATTACATGTTGCACCTTCATTAATTATAGTGCAATTGTGTTCAGGCATGAATTCATACATGTCCGTGCCAGACAACTCAATGCCGGAAATATTGATATTCCCGCTCCCGGTATTGCGCAGCTGAATCTGTCTGGAGAATATTGCACCCGTGTTTATCTCCCCGAAATCTATCAGCGCCGGTGTGATTTCCAGATTTTTTAAATAAGTCGATCCTGTCAGGCTTACATTATAAGTGCTGAAATACTGGGAGTTTGATACTATTGTCAGGGTTGCCGTTAAATCTGCAGCACTGGTGGGAGTCATGGTGATCTGCATTACACACGATTCATCCGGCTGCAGAATTGTACATGGATTTTCCAGTGTAAACTGATTTGCACTGCTGCCGGAGATTGTAGCCCTGGTAATGTTTAATGGCAGCCTGCCGACATTTTTAACAGTAAGTTGTTTCGTAACGCTCTGACCAACCGTGCAATACCCGAAGTTGATTTTTGATTGATCGCAACTGATCAACGGATATGCTGTCGTGCCCGAAAGAGAGATTTTCTTATAAGGATTTACGGGATCATTTGAATAAATGTGAAGATAAGAATAGTGATTGCCGGTCTTTCCCGGTTTAAAGCTTAACTCCACTTCACAGAACTGTCCTGGCCGGAGTATAGAACAATTATGGCCCACCAGACTGAAATAGTCAGGTTCCAGGCTTCCCAGGACTTTATACTCTTCAATTTTTGAGAAGATCAGATCAAGATTACCGGTGTTGGTGAGTTTTACTTTTGTTGTTGTGGTTGTGTTTAGAGGTGTATCTTCAAATCTGACAGAAGAAGGATCGACTGTCAGCACTGGCTGCCAGCTGGTTGCCTGCACGGGAACATCTGCACATAACCCGCCATACCAAATGCTTAACAGGTTGTCTCTCCAGGACCTGTTTGTATGATTTAAGGTGATATTTACTGTGCCAGTGGCATTACTATTGATAATGAATGAATTTTTGTCCTTGCTCAGCCTTGGATCTCTGAGGGTTATAGAATCTATTTCCAAGCTCTGAGATGTCTGATTAATTATCTGCATTGTCAGTGTTTTCGTAGCGCCAGGCAGCACTTCCCTGAAGTCAAGTATATCAGGTTCAACATCGAAATAACCAAGAGGTGATATTAAAGCATAAGCAACCTTGTATGGATCAGATTCTTTAGGATATGCGATATGAACATGATTATCCTGATCAATACCCATATCAATAGTATGCGGCCACAGACTTCCCGGACTCGTGTCAAATACCTTCTTGATCCAGATTCCTGCCTTGTTTGTTGCATATCTCATTTCGTTTTTATCAATCAGAGCATAAGAGAAATGAGGATATCCATCCTTATCAAGAACGATATCATTACCTGCACTTCGATGTTCGCCCTGGTCAACCATGCTGATATTCCATTTCCCATTCTTCTTCCAGGCATATTTAATATTTTCCCTGTTGTCGTGGTTTACCTGTCCCACATAAGAAATATGAGGATTCAGGTCATCGTCGGTAATTATGGAAGTAACCATTCCTTCAAGCTGGGCTCCGGACCATCCTGGTTCAGGAACTTCCGGTTCACTCCATGGTCTGCCGGCGTCTTTTTTCATATAGCCGAATCCGATATCGGTGGAATAATAACTGATATGAAGATTATCTTCTGAATCAACCTCCATATCAACGTGATCATAGGCATGGATAGTTGAAGGAATTAATTCGGGTTTTGTCCACTTTCCTCCTGAGGTGTGCATTTCAAACAAGGGAGCTGGCCAGGCGCTACCCGGACTTCCCTGAAATACAAGATGCAGTTCGTTATGGCTGTCGACCTTCAGGGACATACTGTGAAATCCCCAATTAGCGGCGGCATAAAAGAGCGATCTTTTATTGTATGTTCCCTGCGGGGTCACAGTAACATGAAAATGTCCGTGGACTCCGTAGGTATTTTTCCACACGGAGTTCTGGACAACAATCTGAATATTGCCGGTTTTATCCATAACAATATCGTTCTGATTGCAGTCTATACAGCTGCCAAGTGATTTGTAGACCCACTCACTCTGACGGCCTTTTTTTGCATACATCAGTGTGTTATTTTTAACATATGCCAGGTGGGCAGTACCGTCAGGCTCAACGTACATTGAAGGGAATACATCCGAATCACTTTTATCAACTATGTCTATTTCAATGCCCTTGGAACCGGAATCATTCCCCCGTGTATCTATGGTTTTGATGCCGGATACCTGTGCGAATATTGATAATTCACAAATGTAGATCAGAATTGCAACTGTAAAAATTGTCTTTTTGATGATTGTTCTTTCAGAAAGGAATAAACGTGATTTCATAATCCAGTGGGTGTTTTTATTAATCATATCTGTTATCCAGAATTAAGCAAATTCATCTTATTCTCCTCTGAATTTAGGAATTATAACAATTTAAGTCAATAAGAAATGAGTAAAACGGGATTTCGGATTAGTATCGGGGTGGTTTGGATAAGAGTTCAGTTATAATTTCATTTTAACCTCGGAGATCGTGGAATTTCAAGGAGCTTAATCCGGAAGGCACAGTTAACCCAAAAACATAATACCAGACCAAATCTGATCGACTGATCACATTTATTATACACTATCAACCGGTAAGTCAACTTTATTGAGACAGCTCCGGGATTATTGCAAATTGCAGAAAATGCTGATCCGATTCAATTCTGGCGTACTGCCAGTGGTAATGAAGTTCATTTTGTTACAGCGGTCAAAGAAAGCTATGGCTGACAAAGCCGTTAACTATCTTACCGGACCTTCGCTCCGGAAAAATAAGTAAAAGAATAATCAACTTCGGCATTTCCATAGACCACCGCTGGCGGATTGGGATCAATGACAAAGCCACCAAGGTAAGCTGATTCTCCTGCTGCCATATATATGGTTATGTTAATATCCACCAGGTCATGACTCGAGGTCGCGTTTTTCCAGCAACCGTAATAGAACTTATCACCTGCATTAATGAAAGGGTATATTAAACGCCCGGGGGTTATTTCATCGAAACTTATTGCACCCCTGAAAGAATATATCCCAGCCTCGGGTGCAGTAAAAGTGCTTGTAGTTTTGTCGAAAGCATTTCCCTGATTTTCCCACACCGTACCTCCGGAGCTGAAATCGATCTTCCGGTTTACTCCAAGCGGCGTCGGGAAGTTGTAAGAGGTGGTAAGTTTAACCTCAAAATAAATATGATTAACAGGTGGGGCAGGGATCGGCTCCCATGTTGCACGGCCAAAGGGATCCGAGGTCAGAACCTTACCTGTACCAGGATTACCTCCCCTGATCCTTACCTGTCCGTCGATATCTAGTTTTGCATTGGGAGTTGTGGTACCGATCCCAATATTACGAGTGTTAAAAGCAATATACATCAATGTTAAGGGATCGTCATTATTTTCATTTAACATGGAAAAATTACTGCTACCGTCAATATTTATATACCATTCATATTTAGGTTGGTTAGTATTTCCAATTTTAAATTGAGGCCCATAATAGTCTTTGATATGTAATTTAGCTTCGGGACTAAATACCCCCATTCCAATATTGGTGCCATCGTCAATAATGGATCCTGATACAAGGCCGGTCCCGTTACCTCTTGGAATCTGTTTATCCCCTATTCCTGTAATCTTACCCGCTGCCATTGAGCTTATCTGTCCCGATGTAATACCAGCCGCTGGTGAGAGTTGTGTGGTGGTGATACCTGAAAGTCTGGCAAGGGGCAACGTTCCCTCCGTAATATTATTAGCCAAAATGCCTGTTCCGACTTTTGATCCTGACAGACTACCATCAGCAAGATCCGCCACATTAGCATTCACATTGGTAAGATTATTCCAGTGAACAGATGCCTGACCACTTGTCTGAAGATTGGATTTTGTATAATAATTACCTGAAGCTGCTGCCCAAACCGGGTCAGTTTCCGAATAAGATGATGTTCTTTCGGAATATAATGCATAAGGAACACTCAGGATCTGGCTTTGACCTGAAATAGTATAATTGGTACCGCCTTTCGGATCAATTTCAGTCAGGAGAAAATAAGGTCCTTTTGACCAGTCGATTTTCGAGAAATCCCCGGAGGTAACACCGCTTCCGATCTTAAGAGTTAGTAGCCCGTTTTCATTTGTGGAAGGATTGGGAGAATAAGTCTCCTCGTAAACAATTATCTGGAAAGGACTTCCCCGAGAAATAGTGGTTTTTACTCCTATGCTCTTTTCGGTGATAAGTTCACCGCCTGCACCTCTTACCACACATTGATAACTCATCAATTGCGGCGCTTGGGCAATAATATTAGCAGACAAGACAGCAATTGCTGTAAGAGTTAATAATTTTTTCATAATGATTTACTGTTTAACGATTTTAAAAACTTTAACCTGAAGATTATTTTTAATGACTTTCAGGAAATAGATCCCTGGCCTGAGATTATCCATTAATAAAATGGTCTCTTTATCTTCAATCTTAAAGTCTTGAATTAGTATTCCACTCATAGTAATAAGCTGGAAACTCATATTGTCATTCTCAAACGATCCGATAACCAGTTTGAGACAACCTTTGACAGGATTGGGATATACCATACAATCCAGAGTTATATCCTCTGTATTTTCAATTGCCGTAACAATTGAGATCTCCCAGGGTTGTTGAACACCCTGTATTATATACCCGGTTGATCCCTTAAATTGATGGTAAACTACCTGACCGACCGTATAGGAGGCACGGCCTCCCGCACCGGTGGCTGTGCCGCCGGTTGCGGGAATGGATTCCTGACCTGTTGAAATCTGAGTATAGAATAAGATCAGGGAGAGGAAAGAAATGATTCTTTTAATTTGTCTCATAGATTTCGAATTATTATTTATTCTTAATTCCCTTTCAGGAAATCATTGTTTCTAAAACATCATCGGCATTTCGGAGAACTTGATATTCTTTGGAATAGCAAAATATTTGGCATCAACGGGAATATTGGTCTGGATCTTTGTCGCCTCCTGATGGGACACCGTTCCCATTACATTCATATCCAGAAGCATGAGTATACCGTTCCATGTAAGGACTTTCCCCATATCCCCTTTTACTACCTTACATGGTTTACCAAGGAAAGTTTCATCAGGGGCCTTGTTGAATCCCATCTTAGAAAACATCGATTCCGTGAAGGATTCAAAATCTCCTTTTGATGATTCGGCCAGCCATGTGATTATCGGGTTTTCGAGCTTTAATCCCTCATCAGGATGATCAAGATCCCATATATACTGGTAGTCCCCGAAAGTAACAATCCAGCCTTTACCTTTTTCACCATCTGCAACCGCATCGGTATACATGGCGCTTTTCATACCATAATCGTCAAAATAAAGTGTTCCTTTTCCGACTTTATCACCAGAATAGGAATATTCAATAATCCCTGATTTAATACCGTAAGGTTTCAGGGTAATTTCCTGTCCTGCCAGCTTCGGCAGGATAATAAACAGACTGACTGTTAATACAATTAGTTTTTTCATGATCATAATTATTGGAATGTTTCTATTGTTTTAATAATTGAAGAATGAACCATAATATGTATATATTTAGCATTTTACGGTCTTAACAGTATCAGTTTCCCGGCAGACCTATATTCACCTGACATAATATGAATGAAATACATCCCGTCGGGGAGCGACTCTGCATGAAATTCAAATTCATTATATCCCGGAGACTTGTTTTCATTGATCATTGTCCTGACTTTATGACCTGACAGGTTATATACCTCGATCTTCACATGTGTTGGTTGTGACAGCTCATAACCGATGATGGCTGATTCGCGGAATGGATTGGGATAGATCCTGATCCGGCTGATTACATCAATAGTCTCAGACTGATCTATCCCTGTCTGGCTCGATTCAATAAAAGTATATGTATCCGGTGTACTTTTCATTGTTTCAGTATTTCCAACCCTGTCGGTTGCAATGGACCAGAAACCATAGTACGAACCATTTTCACCGGTGAATGTCACGGTCGTATCTTTAGTCGTTTTCCATAAATAGGCATCTCCATAGTCCTTTGAAACATAAATGTCGAAATGATCGATTCCGCTCCCGGTATCATCTCCGTTAAGATTAATATTGAATGACAGGCTGGTTTGAACTGGTTCAAGTTGTTCAACATAACTCCGGGGAGGGATAAAGTCGAAAATATTGGTGTAAGGCCCATATTCCGGTGCAGGCCCCCAAGGGCCGACACCGTCGAAATTCACAAATGCCTGGTTCTCGAAGCTGGTTCCATGGGGTAACCGGGCTTCGGGTTCTATGGTGAAATTCACCCAGCCTGCCTGATACCCGGTTGAATCAATGGGCGGAAGATATCCTGCCATAGGATTATCGGGTAATTCCCTTGTGAACGGATCAAGTGTGGTATGAACCCAGAACACTTCCCTGCTCCGGTAATCAACGCTTCCTTTTACATTCACAACATACGGCATTTCAGGCCGGCAATCGATATTGATGTCAAAATACTGTCCTCCGTCGAGGTTCATTTTCCATTTCAGGAAACCTATTTCGGTAAACCTGAGTGTTTTCAGGTTGAAATTGGTATCAATAGTATCCCTTATATAAACGATCGCAGCCGGAGCAGTGGCATCTTCCTTATTCCAGTAATCGATACGGTATTCAAACAGATCGAGTTTACCAATATATCCATTGCCAAATTCCATTCCAAAGCCTGCCGGACCATATTTATCCTCCGGTGTACTCGACGAAACTGCTCTCTTATTTTTTTCTTCCTCGTTATAAGCATCCCTTGTACAAAGTTCCTTCAGGTAATTGTGAAGCTTGTCCAGGCTGTTGGCGCATTCTCTTCCTTTCTCCGAAACAACTTTTACACCTTCCCTGGCTAAATGGTATGGAATAATATAAGGCAGCTTACCAGGGAGATGATCTAAAACGCTGATATACTTTTCGTTCGCGTTTCTGGCCTTTTTCTTGCCACTGCTACTGCTTTCTTTCTTCTTATTTGTATCACCCTTATCATTCCAGAGATCAATAAACCCGGTAAGTTTTAGATCTTCGAGATAACTTTTCGTAGAATCGGGGGTGCTTTCAGATGAAATTAAAAACTGATACCAGGCGGTAGCCATAGGTTCCTGTAAGGAATAATAATCGGCTTCACTTATGATTATCGTCTTATACCCTACTTTAAAAGTTTCATCAGCAGGAATAATGGATTTATAGTCTCCTTTTTTAGTTTGGCCGGCGGGGAAAGAGGAAGAATAAATATTATAAATAAACTCCACCTCATCTCCCACCCTCAGGTTCTCTATAAAAAATGGCATTACGGTAAATACCTCATCCTGGAATGCTTCATTCATTAATCCGGCATCATATTCAGATTCGGGTGTATCGGTTACCAGAATACGTACAAGTTCACTATCGGTATAGAAATAACCGGCTATAAAAGGAATATCTACTGTTCCTTTGTTCGAAATCCTGATAATGCACTTCTGCTCCCTTCCGACACGGTAAGTGTCACTGGTAAGCAAATATCCACCGATCGTCGCATTTACCCGGGGTGATATTTTAATATTTTTGCTGTAACGTACCAGTGTATCAGGTCTTGACACTTCCAGGCGATAGTTACCCGGATCAGCTTCACTGAAATCATAACCGGCAACCAGTTCCCTTCCCTCACTGGCAATTTCCCTTATATTCAGAGGGATTATCACTTTTCCGGTTTCACTTATAAGGTTTACATGGTTTACTGAAGACAAACCCGATCCGAAGAGAGTGAAGGAAGCGTCGCCTTTTCCCAGCTCATGGGTTGATAAATCACGCAGGGTTAACAGCGCTGAATTTTCCGACCATGCCCCCCCGACATACAGTAAATAAACTCTCGACTGGTCCTGGCCATATTTATCTGAACTTTCGTCACTTCCGAAAAGTACAGCGGAATCCATATACCGGATGTAATAACGTCCTGCTTTGGCATCGGGAACTTTTCCCCTGATATGATAGCCTTCCCCCGGGTTTTCAAATATCCAGCCCTTATCAAGATCACTGATTTCATCATATGCGACATAGATTTTGCTCCAAATGCCATATCCCTGGGTTTCTAAATAGAGCGTATCCACCGGCTGGCTGATTTCAATCATTTTCCAGTCGTTTCCGTAGGGATGGGTTATCACTCCTGTACACCAACCGTTCAATTTTGCTTCAGGCAACCGACCGGTAAAAAGAACAGAACCCCGGATTTCATCTTCAAAGATTTCAGGAAAAACCGGCAAGAGATATTGACCGGGCTCAGGCTGGTTAACTTCAAAAATAAGATCATCATATTTCTCCAGGTCTCCAAAGAGATTAAACCAGGTCTGATCGCCATGTTTTAAGGCAACATTCCCATGCCACGTTTGGTCATATCCAATATTATTACTCCTTTTCAGGATCACAAAAAGCTTTTCGAGCCCTTGAGGTACAGAACAATAATAATTACCGGGTACTTCATAGTCGGAGTATGTCCCGAAAGGAACTTCGATTGATGCACCTCCCCGGTCGATGCGCATAGTGACATCCACAGTATTTTCAGTGACCTCCTTATCCATGCAGAGAGTCATGAAATGGTTGCCGGACTGATCAAGAATAATATTCTTTTTGAAAGAATAGGTTATCAGATATCCGTTGTCAGAAATTCTTCCAGTCGGTTTTCCCTCAATCCTTAACAATCCGCCCGAAGGTCTGGTGACATATAACCAGCTTGGTGTATTGATAATGTTGCCGACATTAGGGGACAAAATCAACTCTTTGATTTCGGCCTGTACAAAAACAGTGTCGCCTGCAATTCCATTATATACTATAGATGGCGTTTCGTACAGTTCAATATTATCTTTAAAAATTTTACCAATTTCAAGCGGGACGGCATTTTCAGGAGGAACAATGGTTTTCAACAGGATATCGGTCTCAGCCGTAACGGTTAAAGAATTAATGGCACTTATTGTAAAATTGCCTGATTGCTGTACCATATGAGTTTTACCGGTGTTAACGGTAATTACATCGCCTGCTGGTGTTACCATTGGCGAAGCTTCAGGAAGAATAATCCTGATAACATGATCGGCTTCAGCATTAAAAGAATAGGGGTATCTATGATAGGGAGGAACAGAAATATGGTACATATTATCTATTTCTATCACTGAAGGTTCCGGGACAAGAGAAGCGCAAAACCTCATCTCAACAGGGCTATACCCTGTAAAATCATGCCAGATGGTAATTAAATAAATACCGGTGCTTTCCAGTGTTATTTCATTGAAAGAAAGTGATTTATCATTGTCTGAAGAAGTGCTGTCCAGCCTGAGGATTATTTCTCCCCCCGGATCTTTTAACTCCAGAATCCTGGATGGAAGATCCAGGCCGATCCTTAAAATATCATTCCGAGAGGCATGAAATGAGTAAACTTTTTTATACAGATGAGCCATTTCCCTGATGATGAATCTACTCAGTTTATAAAATTCGGGTTTCATTTCAACACTCAGTCCATACCCTAAAATACCCTGCATGTCATAGCTGATGACCACCACATATGTTCCATCCTCTTCAACAGGGAGGGTATGAGCAATATGGTTTTCATCGATTATGTCCTTGCAGATTACAGTTTCGCCTCCCGGTGTTATAACTTGCATGGTTGTGTATGCTGTTGAACCTGTATAATTGATCTGCAGTGTATCTCCTGTACAGGCATAAAACCGTAAATAATTCACACCGAAGTTGGCCAGTGCACCAGCGTACAGTTCATTGAATTTAATAAATGAAGCCTGAACAGGTTCAAGCAGGTAAAGAGAAAGGGAATATTGCTGAAAGCCCCATCCCGGAGTAACCGTGATCAGGTAGTCGCCGTTTTCCTCCAGTTCAAAATCCAGTTTGAGTCCATTTGGGGGAGGCGCAGCAAATGACTGATCATACAACACGGTTTTCGACGGGCTTGTAATTTTTAAATTAGCCACAAACATTCCCGAAATGCCAATCCGGATCTTATCATCGGCTTTCCCGCTGAAAGAGTAATTGACAGGGGAATCATCCGCACTTATTTCCTTAAGAACATACTCACCGTATTTAACAGGGATTGCCTCCCCGGGTACTATATTATCCGCCTTGACAATCCGGCACTGGTACACAGCCATTGTTCCGGTGGTGGAAAAACAAATCTGGTATGTACCCGGGTTTTGGAATATTATTTGCGCCTTCTTCGGGTCAGTTGCAAAGATGGCCATATAATCGCTGAATAGTTCCTGCCCGTTGTAAATAACTTTAATGTTGACATTCATGAGATTATAGCTCAGCAGGTATTCTCCGGCCTCTTCAATGAAGAGTTCATAGCATTCCGTACCCGGAGCATTGAATGCACCCATAATATCCTCCCCTGGTTCGATAATTTCCTGGCTGTATAAAGTAAAAGATGTTATTAAAAGCAGGGGAAGAATTGACAGTTTCATATATATATGATTTATAATGGTTTCTTTTTTCTTGTTACCTGCCAGTTAAAGGTCATTTCTGTACGATCAGTATTTGATCTGAGTAAATATTCTTTTTCGGGAATCTGTCTTTTCAGTGGACTTTTTTTTCTGATTGTTGTCGCTTCATGGCCAAAACCTGGTCGACTATTTGAATAATCATATTGTATGGATATTAATGAAGCATTGAATGAAGACAGATTATTATCAAGAGGCCGGTAATATTCCCATCGCTGGTTAAGCATCGGCATGTCGGAGAATTCGATATTCTTTGGAATGACAAAATATTTGGCATCAACGGGAACATTGGTCTGGATCTTTGTTGTCTCCTGATGGGATCCTGTTCCCATTACCTTCATATCCAGAAGCATAATTAATAAGCTGATTGTAAATGCCACCATTATTTATATAATCTTATTGTTTTTTGTTTACTCGTTTATTTCCTAGTGCGTGTTATTTGCCAGTAGAAGGTTTTTTCGGAATATCGCCTGGAGTCAGGTCCGTATTCATTTTCGAGGACTACTTTACCTTTTCCTCCAAAAAATTTTTTACCATCACCGAATTTAACCAGCAGCTCGGGTTCTATTTCCGGGTGTTCTTCATCTTCAGGTATCTCTATATTAGCAGGCAGGGGAGTACCCATGTTATTTAAGAATGTCCTGAGAGACTGTGATATACTCCTGAACGTCGGATCAGGAACCGGGTCCTCAACAGGTCCGGGAGAATACTCGGAACGATATTCATCGGTCTTGTTTTCTGACACATTGACAGGTTTTTCTCCTTCTTCCTTGGACCATACTTTTCCTTTCTGCTGGTACCTTTCATGCCAGAAAAAATCAACGGCAAAACCTCCTGGTGAAGCCTTTACCACCTTGCCGGTTTCCTTATCAATAATTACCAGGATATTTGATTGCAGTGCAGCTTCCTTTCCGAAAATTTCAAGGTACAGAGGTTCTTTGATGGTTATACTTTTCAAATCATGTCCTCCCGCCGGGGATGATGCATAACTACTGGTATATTTCCGGGAATAAATATTACAGTTGGTAAGGGTAATGCTTTTTGGCCGGTAATATTCCCATACCTGGTTTAATATGGGCATATCATCAGACCGTTCAAGCTCAAGAGGAACATAAAAAGTAGCTTCCTGTACTTCATTCAGGTCCTCTCTGTATCTCTCAGTTCCCTTTTCATCTTTAAAATTACGCCTGTAACTTGCATTGTTGATAAAACTGCCTTTTACAATCAGGCGGGTCTCATATACCGGATTTATATCTATATCCACTGATCCGATTTCTTCACGTTCATCAACCATTTCCATTCGGATGACAGGAGGATCACGGGTCACGCATCCATTAAATACAGTTATATGATCAAGTCTTGATCCCTCTTCCGGAGGGGCCTTATATTCAATAGTCACGTTGCCGTTTTCGCACAAAAAAGAATAAAACTTAGGCCCCTCGCTAAAATCACAACACCTTGTCCCATTTGTCAGAGAGCCATGGTCAACTTTAACTGCCAGTCTTTGCCATTTCTTTGGTTTTTCTCCCTTTTCATCTGTAACTTTGAAGGTGATCCTTTTTGTTTTATCAGATTCGACCTTAATTACTTCGCTTTCAAATTCAGCTTTTTTTGGAGCTTTCTCGTAGTCGATGATGATTTTCTTCAGATCTTTGAATTCTCTGTTAAAAAGCTCTTTCAGAATCTCAATCCGGATTTTCTCTGTTTTTCCGGCAAAATATTCATTCTTCAAATTTTTCTGAAATCCTAATGGTGTTCCTGTCCAGGTTGTGTGTGCCTCTTTTACTATCTCATCGTGCTGGACGTCGTATAACTGAATGGTGAATTTCCATCCACCCTCAACATAACCCGGGATATATTCAGTTCCTCCCTCATATGCAGGTTCTATCGAGCCGGGTACTATTTTTTCAATATATGTAAGTTCAAGGATACCCTTCCAGATGTAATCAACATTCATTTTCGGATCTTGATATTCTGAAGGATTCCGCTTTGGCTTGCCTGTTGTCACGGCAGTTATGCCTTCGACCATTTCATTAAGGTCTCTTACCCCGGAGTGACTTAGAATTTCAATCTTTAGAGGACATTCATCCAGATATGCCGCACCTAAGTCAAGAATACGCGAATTCCAGTCACCAGCAATAAACCCGCTAAAATCGTGTTCCTGTTCTTTAGGCATCTTAAAAGGCGGGAACATTATGGTTCTCCAGCAACAATATTCTTCCTGTGCTGATCCGGATAATGAGATTACACCCAATAGCAATATCAGGCATCTTTTTAGTAATTTGCGGATTGTAATTCTTTTCATATAATTAGATAATCAGAGTATTTCCACGTTACAAATTATCAGAAGCAGTCATCCGGGATAGTCAGCTGGTATACTTCCGCCATCAGCGCCTATTACTGAGCTTTCACGGATGTCGGGGAAGTAAGCTGCAGCGATCAGCAAGGGAAATATTAATGTCTGCAGGGATATAAGAAGAAATCGCTTCCTTAATGTTCCGGTGTTCATAACAGGAGTTATTTATATCCGTTTAAACTCAATATCTTCTCCGGGATCCTCCGTATCACCATCACCATATAAATCCCTAACAAGCCAGAGGTAATTCTCATCGGCTTCAAATTCTGCCACGACGGTCAGCTGGAATAATTTGATATTGTCTGTGTAAAATTGTGTTCCCGGGCCATGCCACTTTACATCGGATGTGCATTTATCCTCTGCATCCCTGGCGCATTCACCCAGTTCCTTAAGTGTGAATGTCATTTTGTTGCCCTTGACCGATATATCACCTTTTAATCCGAGGATACTCAAAATAACGCTTGAATTATCACGCCGGACGACATAAACTTCTGTATATGTTGTTTTTGTAAGAGTAAGGGTGCGTGTCGTATTCAAAATAATATCCTTTACATTAATCTTCTCTTTATATTCCCATGTCCCAACATAGGCTGGATTTTCTTTCATTAATTCACAGGACGGTATTATCGAAGAAGCAATAAGAAATATCGTAAGGAGGATCGATGATTTGAAATTTGGTTTCATATGCAGCTGTTTAGTTGGTTGTCAGATTTTTACGAATTCAACTCTGCGGTTATTGGCTTTGCCTTCGGGTGTTCCGTTACTGTCGACGGGTTTGCTTTCACCCCAGCCTTTTGATGACAGGCGCTCCGAAGCTATTCCCATTTTTGTAAGGGCAGCTTTAACGGTTGCCGCACGCTGTTCTGAGAGTGTCTGATTGAAAGCATCGTCGCCGTCACTGTCGGTATGGCCCTCAATACTGAATTTTATCTCGGGATGTTGTTTCATGAGAGCCGCTATTTCATTTATTATACCCATTGACTCAGGCTTAAGGGTTGCCTTGTTCACATCGAAACGGATACCATTTGCAATGATTTTTCCATCCTGCAGATAGCGGTCGTAATAACTGACTCCCCCCTCGGCTATCCTTATATTTTTGATATAGTAATGAGATTCATCGCCTGAATGCAATGCGCGAATTGTTATACCTGTGGGATTAAATCCGAGATTAGGAATATTGATCAGTCTGGTTTCATTGATGTATGCCTTCATTTTTCCGCTTGTATAGGCTATTGACACATGCATCCAACTCTTTTCGAGATTTGCGTTACCGGGAAGGTTGCTTGCGGCAGAACCCAGTTCCATCCCATCACCCATAACATATAATTTCTCATTGCTGTTATGTGGAGAGGACTGATTCCTGGTATCATAGAAAAATACCTCGATATGGTCGTGAGGGATAAAAGCATCAAACTCAATGGTAAAAATATCAGGCAGGTAGTCTGACTCCGGGTTTTTCATATAAGGAATAATTGCAGATCCATACCGTCTGAACATGATTACATTTTCACCGTCCAGCGATGCACACTCTACGGTTCCTTCCTCAAGGTCCCACCGCGAGGGGAACTCCCCGTTCCTTTCGCCTGTCAGATTGTCTTCAAAAATCACTTTATCGCCCGGTACAAAGTCGTATTTGCTCCAGGAGAGTACCGGATCAGCACTCCTGCCTGCTTTATTTTCACCGGCTTTCTTTTCTGATGCGGATATACCTTCATCTGTATCCTCAGCATCTGAATCTACAGCATCGGTCTTTTTAGCATCGGTCTTTTTACCTGTGGCTGATTTGTCTTTCTTCTTAAAGACACCCTTTATTCCTTCTTCCAGTTTGTCGAAACCGGCGTCAATAGCCCTGTCAGTAGCCCTGTTGGCACGGTTATCAGCTTCGCTGTTAACTTTACCCTTTACGTCGACCCTGACCTGTGACTTAATTTCTGGAGACAGCAGTATCAGCAGGGCAGGAATCATTAAATAAATAACCGGATATTTCATAGCTTATAAGTTTTTAGTCTGAAGTTAAGCTACGAAGACAGTATTTTCAATAGCAAATGAGTAAACAGGGGATTTGAATTAGTATCGGGGCTGTTTTGGCACAGGGCTCAGGGCTCAGGGCTCAGGGCGCGGAGCTCTTAACCCTTGGTTCTTCGCCCTTTGCTACTCGTACAGGTGTTCAGTAATCGCCTGAAGAACCTGCTTTTTCAGATTTGGAGAGACAGGGATCTTTGAACCATCCTTCAGGATAAGATAACCTCCGTCTTTTTTAACAAATCTGTCTATGGAGCTGATATTTACCATATGTGACCGATGTACCCTTATAATTCCCGAACCAGACAGAAGGTTTTCAAATTCTTTTATTGTCCGGGAGACAAGTATCCGTTTTCCGCCGGAAATGCTGAAACAGGTGTAATTACTGTCGGCTTCGGCCCGGATTATTTCACTGACTGATACCAGTTGAAGATGATCTGATGTATGGAGTATGATCCTTTTCAGCACTTTTCTGCTTTGGAGGTTTTCACTTAGAGCCTGGAACTTGAGTTGCTGATCGGCCTGATTTATTATTTCCATGGCTTTCTTCACCGCTCTGCACAGCTCATCTGTATCAATGGGTTTCAGCACATAATCCAGGGCACTCACCTTAATTGCATCAAGTGCATATTCCTGATGCCCTGTAACAAAGATAACTTTGAAAGTTACAGGACTGAATTTTTTCAGCAGATCAAAACCTGTACCATCGGGAAGTTCGATATCAAGGAATACAAGATCGGGCTTATTCTGCCGGATCACTTCATGTCCTTCCTCAATGTTACCTGCAGCGGCAAGGATATTTATACCGGGAAAATGTTCATTGAGCAACGATCTGATCGTATTCCTTACTGTCGCTTCGTCATCTACAATAATAACATTCATTTTATTAGTTTGTTAAACCCTGGAACCCTTAACCTTAGCTTTAACCTTAGCCTTAACCTCAGCCTTTGCTTTAATCTTAAACACCTCCTCTTTTTCCGCCAGTAAGCTGGCACTTGGCAAAAGGCAGCCGGCAATTGAAATAACGATTACTCATGCATAAATCTTCCTGTATGGCAGCATCATTACTACTCTTGTCCCTGCTGCCTGTTTGTTATTATAAAGGTCTGTAATCTCATAGCTGATATTTTTCTGCCGCATTGTTTTCCTGAAATTCTCAAGTCTCTCTCTGGTGACCTGTGTAGATAGTGATTTCTTATTCTTCTTTACAGAGGTCCTCACCTCTGCCTCCTTTCTTCCAATACCATTGTCGGTTACTTCAAGTTTCATGAGTCCGTCACTGAGGCTGTATGATATCTTAATATTACCTTTTTCTTTCATCGGAATCAGTCCATGTTCGATCGAATTCTCGACACAGGGCTGAGTGAGCATTGGAGGTATGCTGATATTCTCAGGATCCAGTCCTTCACCAAGATGTATGTTATAATCAAATTCATTTTCAAATCTGAGCTGCTGCAGGTCGAGATACAATTTTACAGTTTCAATTTCCTTTTTCAGAGGTATATATTCTTCCCTTGAATTTTCAAGGATATTCCTCATGAGTCTGGCGATTTTTGTAAGGAATGTATTGGCTTTCTGAGATTTTCCTGCAAGAATGAAATCCTGTACTGCGCATAGTGAATTGAAAATAAAATGAGGGTTCATTTGTGCTCTCAGCAGCCTTTGTTCTAGGTCTATCCGGGTTAAGCGGTTGCGGAGACTGATATGTCTCAGGGTAAGGAAAGAAATCAGCGCTACAAGCAGGATAAGTATTCCAAGTCCGGCCAAGGCACGTCTTTGCTGTCTTATCTGGTTCTCATGACGGATACTTTCCTTCTTACGTTCGTAGTCTGCAGCTTTCTGTTTTTTATCATAGTCATACTGGAGTTCCATCCTTGTTACCTGCTTAAGGTAGGCTGCATTACTGATACTGTCCTTAATCTGATAGTGTTCTTTCAGATATTTGTAAGCAAGGTCTTTACGATTCATGCTGCTGTAGAGATCACTGAGCACCAGCGACACATCCTGAATTACCATTGGCAGCTTTTGTTTCCTGGCCATGTTGTAGGCTTTGGTAAGGTTCTCCTGGGCCTGAAGAGTCTGGCCTTGTGATTTAAGAATATTGCCGAAAGTGATATAATAAGTAACATGTTCAGGATCAGTAATCTTATCGGCTATTTCCAAAGCCTTTATTATGTACCAGTGTGCAGAATCAGCTTGAGAAAGAAGAAGATGTGTAGATGCAATGTCATTGTATGATGAAGCAATCATTTGCTGATAGTTCATTTTATGATTTAACTGTAATGATTTTCGCTGGAAGATCAGCGCACTGTCATTTTTATTTTTTGCGTTATAAATTGAAGCAATGGTATTATATATTTTACTTAATTCCCAGATATTATTTCTGGCTTTCATTATTGAAGCCGTTTTAAAGCAATATTGTAAAGCCATGATCCAGTCTTGTTGATAATAGTACATTAATCCGATACTGCCATTAGCGATAGCTATTCCATTGGAGTCACCTTTAATTTCCCAAAGGCGTAAGGCTTCAAAATATGCATCTATGGCTTGATTGAACAGGGCCATATCTTTATATATGTTGCCCATGCTGTTGGTTACGTCTGCAAGCGGAAGAGTATCATTTGTCGAGCGTGCAATATCAACTGCCTGTTTTATCAATGCGATTGCTTTTTTGAATTCTGTCTGACGTTGTGCAAGAAAAGCAAGGTTATGATATGAATTTATTATTCCCCGATTATCGCCAGCTTCCTGAAAGAAATTCAGACTGAGTGCGGCATAGCGTTCTGCTTCGGTCAGATCACCTTTGATACTGTATACATATGAAAGATAGAAACAGGCTCTTGCTTTGCCGGCACTGTTATCAAGGTTCCGGTAAATATCATAAGCCTTCATGATATAATACTCTGCACTGTCATCTCTGTTGAAGTATTTTGTATACCAGGCCAGCCCAAGGGTAAGGGAAGCGTCGGCCATACCCCTTTGGTAGTTCATCTTTTCTGATTCAAGAAGTATATGCCGTGCCATGGGGATTACCAGGTCGGGGTTTCTTCTTGCATTAGCAAACAGGTTCTTGTTGGTTTTATTAACCGAAATGGTATCATCCTGTTCCAGAAATGATATACTAAGTATAAAAATCCGGGATAATATATTTATATGTAAAAGGAGTGTTATGAAGATACCTGTAATCACCGGTTGATCATTTATACATTAAATATAATCAAAAAATAGCTCATTCAGCTGATGTATGGAATGATTTAATATTTCCCGCTCTTGTTATTATGTTATATTTGAATAAGTTATGTCAGACAGTTGTAAGCCGGAAGTTAAATTTACAAAAAATATTTAAAAAAACTTGTTAAATGAAATTCATTGCATATATTTGCACCCGCTTTTGAACACAAAGTTGATTGAAGGGTTAGAAAAAAGAGTATTCCGGCAAAGGTTTTACGAAGGAGAAAGCTTGTTTGGGACGCCGGAAAAATATTTACCTTTTTTTGGAGAATAATAAGAAAAGGTTTATCTTTGAAGCCCTGAAATTAAAAAAGCAGTTCTTTGAAAATATGAAGTAGCATCCAGGCGGGAAAATTATTAAATCTCGTCAGAGGTAACTTGTTAGTAATCTGAAAGAGATCGGGATACTTTGTCAAGGAATAATAAAATACAAATTTATACCATGAAGAGTTTGATCCTGGCTCAGGATGAACGCTAGCGGGAGGCTTAACACATGCAAGTCGAGGGGCAGCACTGGGTAGCAATACTCTGGTGGCGACCGGCGCACGGGTGAGTAACGCGTATGCAACCTGCCCTTTACCGGAAGATAACCCGGAGAAATCCGGACTAATATTCCATGTTATTACAGAAAGGCATCTTTTTATAATCAAAGTTTATGGCGAAAGCTGTATGCGGTAAAGGAGGGGCATGCGTAACATTAGCTAGTTGGCAGGGTAACGGCCTGCCAAGGCGATGATGTTTAGGGGGCCTGAGAGGGTGATCCCCCACACTGGTACTGAGACACGGACCAGACTCCTACGGGAGGCAGCAGTGAGGAATATTGGTCAATGGGCGGCAGCCTGAACCAGCCATCCCGCGTGAAGGAAGAATGCGCTATGCGTTGTAAACTTCTTTTCCAGGAGAATAAAATGCCATACGTGTATGGTACTGAAGGTATCCTGGGAATAAGCATCGGCTAACTCCGTGCCAGCAGCCGCGGTAATACGGAGGATGCGAGCGTTATCCGGATTTATTGGGTTTAAAGGGTGCGTAGGCGGGATTATAAGTCAGTGGTGAAAACCTGCAGCTTAACTGTAGACTTGCCATTGATACTGTAGTTCTTGAGTGTGGTCAAGGCAGGCGGAATGTGTAATGTAGCGGTGAAATGCTTAGATATTACACAGAACACCGATTGCGAAGGCAGCTTGCTGGGCCAATACTGACGCTGAGGCACGAAAGCGTGGGGATCAAACAGGATTAGATACCCTGGTAGTCCACGCCGTAAACGATGATCACTAGCTGTTGGCGATATACCGTTCAGCGGCAAAGCAAAAGCATTAAGTGATCCACCTGGGGAGTACGGCCGCAAGGCTGAAACTCAAAGGAATTGACGGGGGCCCGCACAAGCGGAGGAACATGTGGTTTAATTCGATGATACGCGAGGAACCTTACCTGGGCTTAAATGTAGAGTGCATTTCCGGGAAACCGGAATTTTCTTCGGAACTCTTTACAAGGTGCTGCATGGTTGTCGTCAGCTCGTGCCGTGAGGTGTCGGGTTAAGTCCCATAACGAGCGCAACCCCTATCGTTAGTTGCCATCGGGTAATGCCGGGGACTCTAACGAAACTGCCGGTGTAAACCGCGAGGAAGGTGGGGATGACGTCAAATCAGCACGGCCCTTATGTCCAGGGCTACACACGTGTTACAATGGCCGGTACAGAGGGCAGCCACCTGGTGACAGGGAGCGAATCTCGAAAGCCGGTCTCAGTTCGGATCGAAGTCTGCAACTCGACTTCGTGAAGCCGGATTCGCTAGTAATCGCGCATCAGCCACGGCGCGGTGAATACGTTCCCGGGCCTTGTACACACCGCCCGTCAAGCCATGGAAGTTGGGGGTACCTGAAGTCCGTAACCGAAAGGAGCGGCCTAGGGTAAAACCAGTGACTGGGGCTAAGTCGTAACAAGGTAGCCGTACCGGAAGGTGCGGCTGGAATACCTCCTTTCTGGAGAAAGTATTCCAAATTCTCCGCCTGGAAATACTTCATTAAAATATTCTGAATTCCGGATCCTGTATCAGAAATATTCTGATCCTGAAACGGATTCATAAAGTTCTTTGACATATTGGCAATAAAAAGTTAGTAAAATGATTACTCTATAGAAAGTAAATAAGAGCGTATGGTGAATGCCTTGGCTCTCAGAGGCGAAGAAGGACGTGACAAGCTGCGATAATCTGCGGGGAGGAGCAAATATCCATTATATCCGCAGGTCTCCGAATGGGGCAACCCGCCACGATGAAGACGTGGCATCCCGATTTGTCGGGAGGCAAACCCGGGGAACTGAAACATCTTAGTACCCGGAGGAAAAGAAAACAAACCAGTGATTCCCTTAGTAGTGGCGATCGAACGGGGAAGAGCCCAAACCGTTGTTGTTTCGGCAATAACGGGGTTGTAGGACCACAACATTTGATATATATAGGAAGTGGAACATTTCTGGAAAGTCAGACCACAGAAGGTGATAGTCCTGTACACGTAATTATATGTATTGATAGTGGTATCCTGAGTAGGTCGGGACACGTGAAATCCTGATTGAATCCGCGAGGACCATCTCGCAAGGCTAAATACTACTGAGAGACCGATAGTGAACCAGTACCGTGAGGGAAAGGTGAAAAGAACCCCGGACAGGGGAGTGAAATAGTACCTGAAACCGTACGCTTACAACCGGTCGGAGTTCCGCTTATGCGGAATGACGGCGTGCCTTTTGCATAATGAGCCTACGAGTTACTCCTCACTAGCAAGGTTAATCCCGTTAACGGGAGGAGCCGAAGCGAAAGCGAGTCTGAACAGGGCGTACAGTTAGTGGGGGTAGACGCGAAACTTTGTGATCTATCCTTGGTCAGGCTGAAGTTCCGGTAACACGGGATGGAGGGCCGAACCAGTAAACGTTGAAAAGTTTTTGGATGAACTGAGGATAGGGGTGAAAGGCTAATCAAACTGAGAAATAGCTCGTACTCCCCGAAATGCATTTAGGTGCAGCCTCGGGATGAGTCTTACGGAGGTAGAGCTACTGATAAGGCTAGAGGGCTTCGCCGCCTATCAACCCTTGACAAACTCCGAATACCGTAAGATGCTGCCCGGGAGTGAGCCTGCGGGTGCTAAGGTCCGTGGACGAGAGGGAAAGAACCCAGATCATCAGCTAAGGTCCCTAAATATATGCTAAGTTGAAAAAACGAAGTTCGACTGCAGAGACAGCTAGGATGTTGGCTTGGAAGCAGCCATTCATTTAAAGAGTGCGTAACAGCTCACTAGTCGAGCGGTTGTGCGTGGATAATAAACGGGCATAAGCATATTACCGAAGCTATGGTTCTCCTGCTTTAGGCGGGAGGAGGTAGGGGAGCATTCCAGTCGGCACTGAAGGAGTGATGTGAGTCATTCTGGAGCGTCTGGAAAAGAAGATGTAGGCATAAGTAACGATAATCCCGGTGAGAAACCGGGACACCGAAAGACTAAGGTTTCCTGATCAACGCTAATCGGATCAGGGTTAGTCGGGTCCTAAGGGTAATCCCGTAAACGGGAGATCCCGATGGATAGCTGGTTAATATTCCAGCACCGCCGTATACTGCGATGGGATGACGGAGGAGTGAAAGGTCCGCGTACTGACGGAATAGTACGTTGAAGGGTGTAGTTATATTCTGGTGTTAACAGCATCGGAATGATGAACCTGAAAGTACCATGAGCCTTCGGGCAAGTGGATAGTGACCCTAATCAGACTTCCAAGAAAATTCTCTAAGCTTCAGGTATATGGCGCCCGTACCGTAAACCGACACAGGTAGTTGGGGAGAGAATCCTAAGGTGCTCGAGTGATCCGTGGCTAAGGAACTAGGCAAATTAGACCTGTAACTTCGGAATAAAGGTCTCCCGCGAGAGCGGGACGCAGTGAAACGGCCCAGACGACTGTTTAGCAAAAACATATGGCTTTGCGAAATCGAAAGATAATGTATAAGGCCTGACACCTGCCCGGTGCCGGAAGGTTAAGAGGGGGAGTCATCCCGAGCAATCGGGAGAAGCTCTGAATTGAAGCCCCGGTAAACGGCGGCCGTAACTATAACGGTCCTAAGGTAGCGAAATTCCTTGTCGGGTAAGTTCCGACCTGCACGAATGGTGTAACGATCTGGGCACTGTCTCAGCCACGAGCTC
>Ga0255340_1001833_pt1 | contig 26559 bp, 21 predicted proteins | sample wastewater_treat_7_FD_192417 | JGI IMG/M metagenome (GOLD analysis project Ga0255340, IMG submission 192417) | Wastewater microbial communities from Lulu Island WWTP, Vancouver, Canada - plant10 | ecosystem: Engineered > WWTP > Wastewater > Unclassified | place: Canada: Vancouver, British... | reverse complement strand
TGCAATGGGCATGGGCGTTTTTGATGGATTAAGCATGGCGTTTTCTGATGCCAAGCGAACCACCTCTACACTCCATGATGCACTGAGTACACTGAAGTCGAAAATTGATGTTGCAGCCACAGCAGCTTCAGTTGATACTTCACAAACGCAAGCTCAGCAAGCGCAAGCTCGTGAATCTACGAAGAAGAGTTCTCTAACGCTTGCCTATGAAAAGCTCGATGCACTCATCTCCGATACCGGAAGAGTAGATCAAAGAGCTTCAAGTAAAATCAGCAGTCGTGAGGATGACTTTTATAAGCGTTATTACTACTTAAAACCTGAATGTAAGAAGTCTAAGAAAGAAAAAAGGCACGATAAGTGGGCAGAACGCTGGCAAAACTTCAAGGATTTCTGGGGTGGCGTAGGTAACGCTATTGCCAACATAGCCAAGAATGTCGTTGATTTCTGCAAAGAGCATTGGAAAGAAATTCTTGCTACTGTAGTGATTGTTGTAGGAGCAGTATTGGCAATTGCTGCCGTAATTGCAACAGGTGGTGTGGCGTTAGTACCTTTACTTACGGGATTAATAACCGGTGCTGGTTCACTGTTCGGTGCGACAATTGCAGTTAGTACGGCAATGACAATCGCAACTGTCATTAGTATGACTGTTGCTGTGGTTGCGGTTGGCTCAACTCTTGCCTCCAGTACTCTTAATATCATTGATGTATGGTGCGATACTAGTGATAATCCAACTTTCAAGAAGTGGCAGAAAGGCTTGAATATAACAGCTGCAATATCTAACGGATTATATTCTATAGGAAATCTCTACAATTCAGTTAAAGGCGTTTCAGGTAAGGAATTTATTGCTAGAAATAAAGCAATAGAAAACGGAAAAATGGGCTATTCAAATTTGGATGCCAAGCACCCAAATATGAAACATAAGTCCGGTGCAGATTACGATCAAACACGTAAGACGGAAATCCTAAACGAAAATAGGGCTAGAAACAATGGACAATTAAGAAGCGATAAAACAGGAAAGCTTCTTGAGCAACCTCAAAAATCAGCTAGAGGCGTTAAGCCGCCAAGTAACGAGGCTCAAGTTGATCATATTGTGCCACGTTCAAATGGAGGCGCAAATAGTTTTGAGAACGCACAAGTGATAGAAAGATCTTCTAACATAGCTAAATCAAACAAACCGTTCTTTAGTGAATCGGACTATTTTAAGTATAGTATTCCAGATAAGCCTAATGTTGGCGGATCGATATTCTCGACTATTACGGGGTCTACATCCGGCGGAATAGGTATTTGGGGTTCAACACAAGGAGATTAATATAATGAATGAATTAACCAAGATAGACTACGAGCAGCTTTACAAGAATTGTGTATATTCCTCTATAGCGCATGCTATATTCACTTTAAAAGAGCCATTCTTCTCTTATACTCAGTCATGGGATGATTACAACTATTCTTTTCACCACGGAACAACAAGAGGAACTCTATCATTTTATAAAAATGATAGAATAGTCGTAGGTGCTGCAAGAGATGAGCATAGTACGCGGAGAAAGCTATATCCTAATTATGATGCCATAAAACTCTTTGCTGAAGCATCTGAACAGATTAAAGCACTGGCTTTACAAGATCCTCTGGAATATTTGTACGATGAAGAGGAAGATGTAGTCAAACCCATTGCTTCCATAGGTTTTTGGCTTGACCGCGGTTCGCTGAGTTCTTCGGATAGTATAGAAGAATTCAACATAAATGGCGGTGCTTATGTTTTTATTATATCGCAATCCTTCGATACCCTAATGCAGTACTGGAGAGACGAGTATCAGTTTAGCGATGATGAAATGGCGGTTGTTAATCAGATTTATAGTAGTTGGGAACAAAATCGTAAAATAGATGTAAAAGATGTGAAGCGTGTAATAAATAAAAAATGTGTTGGTTTCAATGAGTGCATAGTTTCGTTAAATGAAATTGGCATATTGCTTTAACTATTTTATAAAAAGGAGGGGTTAATAAATGAATTACGAAGAACTTACTGCAGAAGCAAATCTTGCATTTTCTAGTAATGACTTTTCCCGTGCATTGGATAGTGCTAAAAAAGCGATACAGCTGTCTCCACATAACAAGGAAGCGTATGTTATTGCCGGAAAGATTGCTATGTCAATGGAGAACCTTGACAGTGCCATTGAATATTTTCAGTCTGCTTTAGCACTTGACAAGAGCAATGGTAATATCCTATTTTTACTGGCGTATGCGCAAGCATATAATGGCGATTCAATCTCTGCATTGAGGAATTTAACGAGAGCTTTGGAAAATCACTGTGATGATGGTACTAGAGGCCAGATATACAAAATGATCGCAATCATCAATTCAGATCAAAATGATTTTGATAATGCTCTTATTAATCTCAAACAAGCTGAAGATTACATTGGTGTAGATTACGAAATACTGCAGCAAAAAGCCGCTTGTTATGCAAATCTTCACGATTATCATCAAACAATATTTGTCCTCAATCAAATGAAATTGCTTTCTCCGAAAGAATATAAAGCTTATAGTCTTGCTTTCAATATCTTCATGGAACTTGAAATATACGATGAAGCTAAAGCCGAATTGGAACGTGCCGAGAAGTTCGCTAATCTGACGATGGCTTACTATAACGACCGAATCGCATATACGCTTCTGCATGATCCAACTAATGACAATCAAGACAATATCAAGTCCAAATGGATGGCAACTCTTATAGCTATTGATGATGGCTTACGAAAAGGAGAACCTACAAGCGAACAGGTGTTTGAACTTTATCTCCGTGCAGCTCAATTATATCTGTCGTTAGAAAATCCGTCTATGGCTATCACAATTCTTGATGCAGCAGTAAATCCTGTATATGCATTTAACAACGGCTTTTCTGTACTATCAGATGATGTTTCTGAAGAATCGGCAGCTTCAACCTCATGCGTAGAACTGTCCCCTGAAGATGAAGAAGCCATTATGCAGGAAAAATGGGAAAGCGGAGAATTTGATGATATCCGTGAAGACATTGGAAATGCTCTGCTTGACAGCATCACAGAAGATTCAGATGAATTGGCTGATGAAATACACCAGTACCTTACTCCAGTCGATGTCATTCCAAAGGCTGAAAGCGAAAAAGAAGAGTATACGCTTACCGGAGAATTCCAAATGGAACAAGTTCAAGCAGATATGCGCAATTCAATGTACATAGCGGCATATGAACTGCTTGGTGACTATGAAAAAATGCTTCAGAAAGCGCGCGAACTTCAAGCTTCCTCGATTGTTGTCAACCAATACAGTGGCATTTACTACGAATTAAAGGTTGGCAAGTACACTCAGAAGGAAAACTGGGAGAAAAAATATAAGGAGCGCATTAACTTCTGGACAAAACGGATGCTGGAAGATCCCACAGATTTCATTTCAGCTAGCTACCGCATCCGTTCCTACATCGATATTGGCGATTTTGATAATGCAGAACAGCTTTGTGCGTGTCTGCCTACTGATGTCAAAGCACCGTTGATGGAGGAAATAAATAAGGCGAAAGCTCAGGGAGGTGGTGAAGATGGCAGTACACATTGATGATCAGGCTTTGAAGGACGCTGCACGCGATATGTTAGCTTTAAGGCAGCGAAACCAACGCTTGAAGGAGAAACTTGAAAAGATGTTCCAGGATCTCACAACTGCATTGGACACACCAGCGGGTCATGCAGTTCAGTGGACGGGCAAAGATGTCTTGATTCAACCGATTGATGATATGGGCAAAGTTCTTGAACATATGTCTGATACTCTTAATATTATCATCGGTCAGGGCGGCGAGGCACGAGGAACATACTATGACAAGCTATTCGACGAGTATGATGAGCTTGATCGAATTCTCAAGAATAAAACCACAAAATAAGGAGGAAAATTACAATGGCAATGGGTTCAGAAAGCAAAGTAGTTCTTGATAGCGAAATGCAGAAGGCAAAGCAGGACTGTCAGACATTCCGCAGCGATGTTTCAACTCTCATGCAGGAGCTTGAATCAGCAGTAAACACACTTCTCGCTTCCGGATTTAAGGGAGAAGCAGCAAATGGATTTCAGGATTTCTACAAAAACAATATCGTTGCGTTCTTTGCACAGGGCGGTTCGTTTGATCAGTTCATCGGTATGTTCGACAAGGATGGCGAAGGTTTGTTCGACATTATCGAGAAGACATTGGTTGGCGGCGAAGGATTGGATCCGTCTTTGGGTGATAACAATCGCAACATCGGTCAGTCCACTGATGGGCAGTAAGATTGAAAGGAGATAATTAATATGGCAATGCTCGTTGAGAATGCAGCGCTTGAAAAGGCGCGTGATGATATTAACGAAATCGCAGGTAAACTCAGAACTAAGGGAACCGAATTTATTGGAACGCTTACTACAACCCTGGGAACCTTCAGTGGCGAAACAAAGGATGCTCTCATGCAGCATAAGATTGGCGCAGCCGGAACTGAAACAGAAGGAACCCTTGCATGCTTCGTTGAAAAGCAGATGCCTGAGTTGGTGGAGGGTCTTGCTAAACTGCTTGAGGGCAATAGAACCACAATCGATGAAAGTGACCACAAGCTCGCCGAGGCAATCTCCAGTAATGGCGGTGGAAACTAATGCTTCTGTATAACACAAGTGAAACATACTAAATAGCAGTCAGAATGGCACAGCTTTGCCGTGGTTGATTACCTCTGTGCAATGTTTGTGCCATTCTGTTTTATAGGAGGGATTTTAATGGATGAAATGATTGAAATGAATTATGATGAGCATGTTAAAGCACACCAGCGACATGTTCTCATTTCTTGGCTAGAATCTGCTAAGTCTGAGAAAATCAAGGCTGTAAAGGATAGCGTTAAAATCCGTTCTATTAAGGTTATTGCTCCCACTCTGGATATTAATATGATTGCGCAGCCTATCATCTCCGATGAGTTGCTGCAGACGATTAATCATAGGTTCGATGGTATTCCTACTGGTGTAGAGGTACCTTCTGCCGTTGTGATAGCTGAACAGACCGAAGAAGAAGCGCAGGCTATCAAGCAGAGGTTCGATGGTATTCCTACGGGTGTAGAGGTACCTTCTGCCGTTGTGGTAGCTGAACAGACCGAAGAAGAAGCGCAGGCTATCAAGCAGAGGTTCGATGCCATTCCTACTGGAGTAGAAGTACCTTCTGCTGTTGTGGTAGCTGAACAGACCGAAGAAGAAGCACAGGCTATCAAGCAGAGGTTTGACGGTATTCCTACTGGAGTAGAAGTACCTTCTGCTGTTGTGGTAGCTGAACAGACCGAAGAAGAAGCACAGGCTATCAAGCAGAGGTTCGATGGTATTCCTACTGGTGTAGATGTACCTTCTGCTGTAGTGGTAGCTGAACAGACCGAAGAAGAAGCACAGGCTATCAAGCAGAGGTTCGATGGCATTCCTACTGGTGTAGATGTACCTTCTGCTGTAGTGGTAGCTGAACAGACCGAAGAAGAAGCACAGGCTATCAAGCAAAAGTTCGATGGAATTAGAACGAATGTGGCAGTTCCGGAAAAAATCACTGTTGACCCAGAGGTCATTTCAGTTCATCTTCCGAGCATTTCTCTTCCCCCCAAGCCGCAGCTTGATATTTCTGACATTATCGAACGTCTAATAGCCGAAAAATCTCGAATTGGAAGGACTGAATCTCAATGAAAAACAATGAACTGCTTCTGTCTGTTAAATTTGAAAAAGATGGCGAAGAATTATCGCTTTTACTATATAAAGACATTACTCTTAAAGCTCTACTTGAAGCTATATACTATGGACTCAAGAAGAATGACTCTGAACATTTTGGTATTTTTAAGGAATATGTGAAATCGCATTCAGAGATTGTGGTTTTCTTCAGAGCTAAGAAGGAACTTGACTTAATAAAAGTTAGTGACAATCTTGACAAAAAGCTTTATGAACTGGGAATAGTAACTACAAGTTGTTTGGTAATACCGAAAAACAATACTGTAACGCTGACAGCACTTTTCCCACAGTATGATCAACCTGCACTGTGCGACAGCGAAACAATGGAGTACAATATCAGCACTAGAAGAATTGCTGTTGCAGAGCCTTCTGTTATTGATATACTTCCGGCTGGAGAAATCCCCGGAGGACAAAAAAGAAGTTATTTTGACATTATAATCCCTACAGGTATTTCAATGGCAGCGCTATGCGGAAGCAGACTTTTAATGGCATTGTTCAATGACAATGCATCTGGTTTTTCAATGATAGCAATGATGATGACTACTTCAATTGCTACTATGGTTACGCAGAGCTATAATTTCTTTAAGCAAGGTAAGGATAGTGAGAAATCCATTGAAGAATGGAAAACAAATTACGAAAGTTACCTAACCAGAATCTGGGAGCGAATACTTGAATGGCAGAACAGTGATATAAATTACCTGTGTACTACATATCCTAGGATTTCTGAGTTGTTCGAGCATACAAAAAAACTTGATCGCGCTATATTTGCAAGATCTCAAAGCGATCTGGATTTCTTTAAGATTACACTTGGTGAGTCTAAGCAGGTTGCTCCAATGTTTGAAATTAAGAATGAGAAAAAAGATGAGATCGTTTCAGATATTGGATTTGTAATACATAAAAATAAGGATGATAAAGGAAGATACATTGAAATAATCATCCCGCCCGAAAAACTGCCTAAAAAGAAGAAAGAAACAGTCACAGTAAAACAAACAGGTCTTCTGTCGGAATTATCTGATTATTTGGCTAACGATCAATTCAAATATCTACAAGCGGAGCAAAGTGGACAAAAGCCACCTTTGGTGCTTAATTTGAAAAACTGTGGTGCTCTCGGTGTGATTGAATCTAACACAAATTATTCTTCAAGATTCATTGAACACATTGTTTTTGAGTTGGCGTATTACCACACTCCGGAAGATCTGCAATTTGTTTTCTTCTTCAAAAAAGAAAGCGATAAACGTAAGCAGGCTGAGATAATTAAGAATCTGAAGAGCCTTCCGCATACAAATGAGCTGTTTGAAGATGCATCACAGTTCGTTTTTGATGAGATGAGTGCTGCTATCGTTTTTGGTAAGTTGCAGGCAATCATGGGTGAGCGTACAAAACAAGCTAGTGAAGATGAAGAGGAGGATAAGACAGAAGAGCAGTACACGCAAATCGTATGCATTGTATTTGATGATTACGACATCAAAGAGACAGGTTTCTCTAAATATCTTCCAAAGCCGCCTGCTGAAGGTGAAGATTATATCAATTCTAATGGCCTTACATTCATCTTTGCGTGCCAGAATCTTGCACAGCTTCCTAGATATTGTGGAAACATCATAGAATTCACACATTCAACTGAAGATGATGCAAAGGTTAGTGACCGATATAATGTGCTTTCAAGAGTAACACTTAACAGTCTAAGCAAGAATGGAAGTTCTGGTGGAAATACCACAAGTAATATTGAGAATCTGATTGACTATAAGAAATTTAGTAACAGTGATGTGTTCTTTGATCCAATGAGCGAAGAGGGAAGAAAAAAAGTTAGTGCATACGAAACAGCTTTTAGACAGTTAAGTGCGATTTACTATCGACGTATCGCAGAAAACGGTAATGTTCCCTCAATGGTAACTCTGTTTGAAATGTACGGATACACCCCGGAGATGGTAAAACAGAACCAAATTGTTCAGCAAATCTATGAAAACTGGTTATCAAATGATGTGACTCGTAATTTGTCTGTTCATATTGGAAAAAACGAACATGGAATAGTAGACTTGGATTTGTACGAAAAAGCCGACGGACCCCATATGCTCGTAGCAGGTACCACGGGATCAGGTAAATCAGAAACCATCATAACCTACCTCATAGGCTTGTGTATGAAGTTCTCCCCTACATATCTTAACTTAATGCTAGTTGATATGAAGGGCGGCGGCTTCTCGAATAGATTGCAGTCTCTCCCTCATTGCGTTGGCGTCGTTGATGATACCGCTGGTGAGAGTGAAGGCATCTCAGCCGTATATATGTTGAAGCGATTTCTTGAAGTGCTGAATGCAGAAATAAAAAGGCGCAAAATTCTGCTTAATTCTTTTGGCGTTGACAATGTTGATGCATATATCAGAGCTGAAAGGACAATATCTCTGATTCTAAAAGGTAAGAGTGCTCCTGAAGCTGAACAGTCCCTAAATCCGCAGCAGCGAGAGCAGTTGCGCAAACTTCGTAAAGATAATAAGTTACCGCAGACTCTTTCGCATCTCGTACTTGTTGTTGATGAGTTTACAGAACTTAAACGCTTCAGCAGCGAAAGCGATGATATTGATTTTATCGCTGAGATCACAACAATCGCAAGAGTTGGCCGAACTTTAGGCTTTCATATTATTCTGGTATCTCAGAACATTGAAGGCGCAATCACCGAGGATATCCGTATCAATTCAAAATCCAGAATATGCTTGAAAGTTGCTACTCGAGCCGCATCGAAAGAAATGCTCGATGGTAGAACAGATGCCGCATCACCTACAATGCCAGGTAATGGCAGAGCATATCTGCTTGTAGGAACAGGTAGCAAATTCATGTACTTTCAATCGGCATATACCGGTGCAAATAAAGACGAGAATATTGAGCCTGTTGTTAGTGTTACTCAGGTTGAGCCGTGCGGTCCACACAAAACAGACTTTTATATTTCTACAAAGAACAATGCAAGAATCCGTCAGGCTTCTGTAAATGTCAATGAGCACGATACACAGTTAAGTTATATTGTTCAGGTCATTGGCGCGTTAAAAAAAGCGAACAACGAGCCTAATACGAAGGAAGCGTATTATCGAACTCCAAGAGTTATTTTCAAACGTCCGCTTAGCAGTAACACGCCTGATCCTACAGAGTGGAGGTGATCGTAATGGCTATTAGCAAGATGCTGTGTTTACTCGGAACACAGGATATTCCAGTTATACAGGATCAGCCTAAGTTTGTTGTCGACCTGTTGGAATCAAATATTGTACTTTATGGGTCATCAATGAGCGGCAAAACAAATTTCATCAAGCTGCTTGTTACGATCTTACATAAGCAGTATCGAGAGAGTCAGGAGCAGATCTTTATCCTTGATTTTGGTGGGGCTTTAGCTGAATTTGAGCATCTTCCGCTCGTAGCTGCATATTTTGATAATGCTAATGAGGAATATGTTAAGCGTGTATTCAAACTTCTGGAAGATCAGTTGAAGGACAATATTAAGCAGCTTAAGGGTAAGAATTACCGTGATGTTACTCAAGGACAGCCAATACACACTACATTACTGATAGACAATGTAAATGCATTCCTTGATGAACCTCGATATACGGCATACCAAGAAAAGCTAGCGAAATTGTGTAGAGATGGCTTGTCAAAGGGAATTACAGTAGTCATGACAGCGGGATCAACCAAAGGTACAAGTTCGCTAATGGGTAGTTTTAAGCAGAAAATAGCATTAGAGCTTCCGCAGGACAGCTATCTTGAGGTTTTTAATCATAAAGTTATTCCAGTTGGCAATAACCCCGGGCATGGATTTGCGAATGTTACAGTCAATACCGCAGATAATGCGGCTACATATCCAATGCAGGTGGCATATGAACTACAGCTTAATATAGCGGATGATATCGGTTCAAAAGAATTCCAGGAAAACCTCATTAAGTATTTCCAACAAAGAGCAGTCAAGAAATACAAACGATTTCCTGAAATCCTCACATGTGAATCTTATCAAGAATTTGCAGGTGAACAGCCAATTTGCTCCTCTTGTGCTGTAAGTGTTGGATTAGATTATACAGAATGCAAGCCAATTACTGTGGACTTCACCACGACAAAATGTGTAGCCATCTATGGTAAAAAAGGCTTTGGTAAGACCAACCTATTAAAAGTGCTGCTAAAGGGCTTTATCGAAGATTTATTGTATAATTTCGTATTTTTCGATGATGGAAGAGAACAACTGAAGTGGTTTTCTAATCAGGTAAGTACAGTCCGTAAGGAAGATATCTCCGGACATGAAGAAAAGGATCTGACATATAAAGAAAAGGCTACTACAACAGTAAGCCGGGAACAAGCGCTGAAAACAGTAACTACAAAATTATCTCCTATGCAGCTTTTTGTAAAACTAATCCATGAGCAGTATATGGATCTTTCACAAGTGAGAAGAATGAGTAATCCTGTTCTTGCTGAGATTTTTGGCACAGGAATAGTTCTTCCCTCACAGGCTGCAACAGTCGATAAACGCAATACTGTGTTTGTATTACAGAGTAAATTCTTGTATGTCAACTCAACAGCGTCAAAAGATTTTATGGAAGTAATTCTTCCTTCACTGGTAGCTCGCGCAGATGAGATGAACTGGATCTTCATTTTTACTGATGTAAAACCAATAAGTGATAGTGAAACTAGGGATAACTTCCATACGACAATTGGCAATGCGTTTCTCCTTGATAGCATCGCCGAGTTTGTCAGCGAACGTGGCGGAAAGTCGATTTTCGGTTCAATGGATGTTAAGTCATTGCAAGAGGAATACGCCCCTTGTGAAGAGGGTGATGGTTATTTCTATTCTATTGATAAGGACGATTTGAAGAAACTGAAATTCATCAAGGAAAAGGAGGAATCCTAAATGTCTGAGTTTATCAAAGCAGATATTGGAAAACTTGAAGGTTTTCTCACTGGTAGCGAAGAAGCAATCAAAGAGTTTGCAGCGATTCGCACTGAGTTTGAGCGGATAAATAGCACGCTCCTTGCAAACTGGGACGGTGTCGGACGCGCCTCTTACAAGTCTGTATCTGACCACATCCTGGAAAAGGTTGGAGGTATTCAGGAGGTTTTAAATACAATCAATGATACGATTGTCAGAGACCTTGTTGATCAGTATAACGCAATTGATCGAGATTTGGGTGAGTCGAACAGAAAAGCCGGCGAACCGGAAGAGGGTGCGAACAAATGACAGACAATAAACGTCGGACTGGAGTATCTGGTTCAGTTGGGGCTTCTTCAAATAGCACGGGCGAAGCCGTGACATTATCACTAAAGCCAACAACAGAAAACGATCCCGATACTATCTACAACATACTTTTCAGGGATTATGACGAGGAGAAGGATGAATGAGCAGCGTAATCCGAGGAACGGAATTTAACTACAGAATCGATACAGAATATGGTATAAACCAAGATGGCTTTATTGCTGAGGGTACAGAAAGTATTGTTTTCAAAGGCGTTAAATATGGAAATGATTTACGGTACTCTTGTGCTTTAAAATTTAAACCTAAATCCAGACTATATGATTTTATGAATCGAGAGTATCGAATATTGGAGTCTTTACAAACATGCCGATCTGTCGTTCGTGTGCTTGACGTAATCGAGGATTTGGGGGATTTTCAGCTTCCGTATAATGGTGGCTATATCACAAGCGAAGGATACTTCTGTGTTGTGGAAGAGTACATTGATGGTGATTCTCTTCAAGACTATTGTATAAAGCAATGGTATACATACAACACGAAAACCAGAAGATGGGAGCGAAATACAACAGATCATTCCTACCGTGAAGTAGTTAAATTCCAGAATCAGATTATCCAATTCATGATCAATCTTTGTGAGATAATGAAGTTTGTCTCGAACGTTAATGATAGAAATGGAAAAACAAATGTTAATTCTCCCATTATTCTTCATTGCGATATTAAACCTGAAAACATCATGGTTACTAAACACGGTAAAGAACTGGTGTTGATAGATTTTGGAAGATCTCAAAGTATTTATGAAGGACGAACCTATCAACACTATAGCGATAAATCTGAATGTACTTTTACTGCGGACTACAGCGATACACAATGGCAGGACGTTGGAAAAGATAACTTTTACGCCTATGGTACTGTTGGATACGCTGCCCCGGAGTGCTACGCTTCCCCGAATAAAGGCTTATTCCCTTTTATATCACAGCGACCTGTTCTTACTCATGGACTCGTGTCTGTAGAAAGTGATATTTTTGGATTTGGTGCTACTTTTTCGGAATGCCTTCGTATTTATGAAATATGCGACGAAGCGTTTAAGCGAATTCCTAATTCTAGTGACCCTCGCTTTTTTAATCGTGAAATCGAGGCACAGGCTGAAACCAGCGTCCGAAACGGCACTACTGAGGGTTACTGTGATCGCGACTTTCGGGGGATTGATATTGCATTCCATGAAGCATTAGAGAATATTATTCGTAAATGTACTAAGACAAGATTCAAAGGATTTCAATCACCTAATGAGTCACAGGATTCATATTATCATAATTTCTATCAATTACAAGCGGAGATTGAAAGAGCAAGAGATGCCATTCCATCTCTTGATCGAAAGTCCGACCCTCTTGTTAGACAAATGCTTGGTGTTTCAGGCTTCTGTGCTGCATTTGCGAGTTGCTTCTTGGCTCTATGGCTTATTATGATAATTTTGGCGAACCCCTTAGCACGAGACAGGTGGAAAACATTAAAAAAGAACTACACCGATAATCAGAAAAGAACTACTTTTACAACTGTTGCTGAAGACATGATGGAAGTACCCTTGAAAAAATCGAGAAAAAAGAATTTTGAAGATATCCTTCAATTTACTTACGGCGGTAGTCCCAATGATAATGTGATCGACAGCGAAGAGGCAGATATATTAGCTACGCTAATGAAAAAGCATCTTCCTAATCAATCAGAATGGTCATCATATATTGACTTGATTATTCAAAATGGTAAGAGTGACAACATGGATGAGGTAGCCAAAACTATCTACAGACTGAATATATCTTCTAATATTGACTGTGACGGATACATACTGGCAAAAGCACTAACACAAGTGAATGATGCTGATGATAGCGACACAGAAATACTTTCTTCAGCCTATAATGTTCTTCTTGAATACTCTGAAAAAGAAGAATACCGAAAGATAGTAGCCAAAATCGCAATTAAACTTATGTCAGGTAGAAAAACTGATACTGTAGCCAGCTCTCTTGGAGTAGAGAGAGAAACCGTTCAAAATTTACTTGCCCCGCTCACAAAGATTGGAGGTGATTGATATGCCATTAATGTCAGGAGCTGAAGAAAGACAAAAACTCGACCTCAAGGAAGAACGCAAACAGACTTTGCTTAAATTCTGGCAAGATTTAAAGGCTTCTTATTTAATATGGATAAGAATCGGAGGCATAATTACCGGCGCTTTGATCTTGGTATATCTTTTCACCAGGTTTGTAATAAAATGGGATCTGTTTTACGAAACTGACTTGAAATATTCGACTATATTTTTCATCGTTTTCGTTATTTTCCTTGTATCGGTTGGCTTATGCTGGCTTGGAGCTTATTTTCTTTACAATACTAAGCACAAAAGAAATACTAAGTACAAGGATCAGGATATAGGACGAGGTGGCGTGTAAATGATTAAGAAACTTACTTTATTAAATGCCATTTCCGCTGTTTCGTTCTTTGTATCATCAGTTAGTTTGCTGTTTATCCCAACATTAAAAACAGATAATGGACTACCAAAATCAGGTTATATCATAGCAGTTCTGTTCTGGATAGGATTACTTTTCGGGATAATTATTCAAATCGTTTTGACAATTAAATGCAAACAAATGCATTTACAATGCAAGACTAAAACACAACGGATACCTCTTGTGACCGCAGCGGCATCTTTTATGATTCTACTGATAATGGTGATAATGAAAAGCAAAAACAGTTTTGCAGTAGTTGGATTACTGTTCTGCACAGTTCTATCCCTGCAACTATCTGCAATAATCAAACGGAAGGGGTGCTTAAAATGAGAGGAACTAAAATACTTGCATTCGCATGTAGCATGATAGTAGCATGGAATCAGATTCCCATTTCGGTTGTTCCAACCTATGCTATCGAAGAAGACGAACTAAAATCAGTTACAGTAGAAGCGAATTTCGTTGATTCTATGACTGTTTATGACAAGGAATATGATGGAACAACAACTGCTGAGATTGATCTTTCTAATGTAAAGCTGATTGGCATCGATACAGGAGATGATGTTACGCTAACAGCGAAAGCTGTCTTTGATGATGCTAATGCTGGTGACGCAAAAAATGTACAGGTATCTGACTTTGAGCTTATCGGTGATGACAAAGACAAGTACACACTCAATTTGGAGCCAAACTTCCAAATCGTCACAAAGACAGCCAAAATATCTCCGGCAATTATACACTTAACTCCTGTTGGCACTTTTGTCGAAGGCGAAAAGCTGCCCAAGGAGATTGAGTATAATATTAACCAGAATGATATTAAAGCCAACGATAATGTTAATGTTACAGCTATTGTTAGCATTTCAGTTGATGAAAACAACGTTTACATCTATCAAATTGATGATGCTACAGCAACTGGTAATGCAAACTATATCCTTGCAATGCAAGAAGATAGTACACCTACTCCCTCTAGTCCTTCGGCAGCAACTCTGTCTTCCGCTTCAATAGACAGAGCTGGCGCATCGTATCTGGAACAGTATGATTTTGGTATTGTTGCAAATGGTGCTGTAAAAATCACATTGAATGCTGAACTGAGCCACGATATGCCTGTGAAGTTTATTCTGTCTGATGGGCAGGAAGTGATTGATGATTCTCCCCGTTTTTATTCTCGTGAAAATATTTATCGGGCGAGTGGTGAGTTCATTGTAGAATTAGCAGAAAGTGAAACATTCAAGGATATTTCCTTGTCTGCTACAATTGAGAATGGTGATCAATCTTCAACTGTTGATTTGCCATTAAAGCTTAATGGCAACAATTCCACATCCCGTCTTATTATTGACAACAATCTCCCCAGTGTATCATCATTAACTCTCAAGAATCACGGCTTGGAGGGTGAGCATTATTTTGATGCAAAAGGCGTTTTTGTTGATGGTGAATCCGGTATTCGCAGTATCCGGTATAGATGGGACAACGATGTAAAGTCTGCAAATTGGATTAATTATGAGAATTTCTCTCACAATCCCAGTGACAAAGTTGACTTCTATGTTAAAACAGACTGGAATAATTCTACTGACCCTCGCTCAGTTCGACCTGACGGAAGCCACAAACTCGAACTTGAAATAACCGACAATGCGGGTAACGTTTATCGTGATGGAGGTAACCTGATCACTGATGGTGCAGATACGAAAGCACCTCAGCCCACATATATTCGGCTAGACAAAACTACGGAAACCACTTGGGACAAAATTGTTAACATTTTGTCGTTTGGCACATTCGTTAACCAGAAACTCGTATTGTCTCTAAAGGTTGAGGACAGAACCGAGACCGAGCAGTCCAGTGGTGTGAAATCCGTTGCATTAACTGATGGGAAAGGCGAAGATGAAAAAGTAATTGCTGCCGATATTAAGTCTTCTGATGGCGTCTATACTTATTCTATGGAACCTGACCAGATCATCTCATCGTGGTATTTAAAGCTGACTGACTATAATGGTAACACTGAATACTTCCTGATTCGTGACTTATTAAACAGCGACATTGCCAAGGGACCGGTAGAAGAAACTACCACTTCAGAGGATGGTGAGGAAGAAACAACTACCACAACCACTGGGATGGATTGGAGTCAATTGAAGTCTGATAAATCCGGTATGTGGATTTTTGATAAGACGGCTCCTGTAGTAACACCGGATTATGATAAAGGAGATGGCATTCTCGGAGATGACGGCGTTCATTATTATGATAAAGGCACTTTTATCTTAAATTGTCATGACAATGCAGCATTGCATTTTATAACAATTGAAAAATCCTTCAGAGCAACTGAAAACGATGATTGGAGCGATTTAGAGCCAGAAACAAGAGAGTTCAATGAAATTAAAGAAGACGATGTCTTTAACTTCCATACCGAAAAACTTGTTAATGGTTGGTATCGTTTCAAAGTATCAATTATAGATGGCGCCCAGAACAAAAACGATCCTGCATTTGGTACATTTGAGATTTATGTGGATCATGCCAAGCCGAGTGGTTCAATTTCTGTTATTTCGCCTTCTGATCCTAATTATAAGTTCCAAGATGATGATAGTACATATTGGGTAAGAGAAAGAGACGCAGATGAAAAATACCTTCCAATCACATTCAGAATTGATGCTACTCCCAAGGGTTCAAAGCTGAGAGCTATTAAGGTCGAAGTGTTTGGCGGAAATGGGAAAACAAAGACATTCGATTTCAATAAGAAAGATATCATTGAAGAAGATGGCAAATATTATGCTACAGCTTTAATATCTACAGATCCTTCTTCAAGGGACTATCTCCAGTTGTCTGAGAATAACACTTACGAAGTTAAAGCAACTGTTGAGTCAATGTCGAAAAATAAATCCGATGATATCAACTACACTCTTCATGTTGATACTGAAAATCCTGTGGTTGAAAGTTTCAGTGTTGAAAGAAAAAATACTGCTGCCGAAACTATTCTGAATGTCCTAACTTTCGGTGCTTTTGCCAATGACTCTTTGAAACTCACGGTAAAAGTTAAAGATGGGCAAAATGATATCGGATTAGACCATGTGGACATTAGCTATACAAATACCAATGGCGAATCTGTAAAAACGACTTTGACTGAAGAAAGTGCAGGTGTGTATACATGTGAGCTTGCACTTGATACGAAGGTTTTTCAAAGTGATATTGTTGTTACGGCGTATGATAAATTGAACAAAAGTAGCAAGAATGCGCCTAATATTCAAAATACTACCGGTGACAAGCATACAAAAGACGGAAATACTTTTGTGATGCTTGAGGCGGAAGCTCCAACACTCAAGGTTATTCTTCCTTCTTCTGATAGTTCTAAACGAGATGATGGGCAGATCTGGTATCGCCAACATTCTGATACTAATGAAGATGATGCATTCAAGTACATTGAGGTTGTCGTTAAGGATGACGCTTCTGGAATCCAGCGAATTAATATGTTGATTAATGGTCAACCGATCGACCATCTTGTTGATGAAGCTTCTCAAAATGCTATTATTACAGACATCGAGCGTGACAATACAAAAATATTAGATTTTGATTCAACACGAGCTATGGGAGAACTTGACCGTGCAAGTCTGTGCGATGAATTCCACTATTACTATTCAACAGAGAGTATCGCAGATAAGATTCAAGCGAATGCTGATGGTAGTTATGTCATCACATTTGAAATAACAGATAACGCTGGAAATGTTACCACTGCTCCCGTTGATGAAAACGGAAATCTATATGCTGATGAGAAGGTTGTATATTATCGAGACATCGTAGCTCCTAATGTTACACAGTTCATTTTCGATCCTGCATCGTTCGATAATATCTCTGAGGTTAATCAGGAAGATTTCATCCAGAAGCTCGAATATGGGTATTATTTCAAAACAGCTTTTGATGTAATGCTTACCTCTGTTGATCCTGTACCACCATCGGGGCTTGATTATGCTGTTTTCCGTATGGTTCCGTATGAGAATGGAGAGCTGAAGCCTGAAATTATTAGCGATCCTATACCTTTTAGTAATGGAGTAGCGAAATATAGCATTCCAAAGGGCTTCAAAGGTCAAATCTACGGCAAAGCCTATGACAAGGTAAGCAATGTTTCAGAGGAGCGCACACCCCAGGGATTTGTTATTGACGAAACTGCGCCCACTATTACAATTCAAGAATTGCCCGAAAATCCTGCTGGTAAGGATGCAAATGGTAATAATATATACACTAATTCAATTTCAATTAGAGTAACTATCTCTGACACACAGTCAGGTCTGAGAACAATCAGCTATTCCAAGGATTCTGAGTTAGATAAGTATGATGATGTTATTACTGGTATTCCAAATGACGCAGGAACTGGGGACAATAAGGTGCTTGATAACGGTTGGGAGATTACTGGAACCGATGTGAACCTTGTGACTGAAGTGAGCAAGGTATTTACCTTTGACAAAGATGACAATGATATCAAGATGACATTTAAAGCAACTGACCGTTCTGGTAACGAATGTGATCCAAAGTCTAGTGGTACATTCACAATTGACACCATTGCTCCACAAATTGCAATTAGCAACCCTTCTAGTTTATTGAACGGCTTATACTATAACGGCTCAACCGAATACTCCATTACTGTAACCGAGCGTAATTTCTCTCAGGAGTTGATAATTGCCAACATTAAAAATGAGTTTACAAACGCAACACCTACCATTTCTTTTACATCTAACGGCAATTCAACTCATACCGCTAAGGTTTCTTTCCCCGAAGGAGATTATTCGTTCTCGCTTTCCGGTACAGATCTTGGAGGACATAAAGCTACGATTTCTTATAATGGCGCTGAAGCCAACGAGTATTTCTTCACCTCTTTCAACGTTGACGCAACCAAACCCAAAATCCAAACTAACTTTAAGAGCTTTGGCGCAGATGAGAACGAGGCGGTGTATTTTAACAAGCAGCAGACTGCTGAAATCATTGTTACAGAGCATAATTTTGCAGATAGTGACATGGGGATTAGTGTTAAAAGAAAAGATCCCGGCACCACACATGTTATCGGTGGAGATGGTTGGTCAGAAATCGGCTATTCCAGCAATTGGAAGGATGATGGAGACAAACACACCTTGACTATTAAGTTTGACAAGGATGGAGTCTATCGTATTACTATGGCACCAAAAGATCGTGCTGGAAATCCTGGTGAGTTTGCAGATGGTTCTTCAGACCATTCCACTGTATTTGAGGTCGACACTGTAATACCAACCTACGAAAAACGTGGTAATATTAGCTCTTCTGAGAAGAACTTTGTGGCGACACCATTCTGTGATGTCTACGATGAGAAGAGAAAGGACGATCCGCCACCTACCGTTCAGTTTGATGACGTAAACTTTGACAGAATCGAAGTAGACACAATCATCTATACTCCAACTTATGAAAACGGAAAGGAACTTGGCGAAATCATAATGAGTCCGGTTTCTGAAGAACTGTCCAAACCTATTACAGATAAACAGTTCACACTATCCGATTTCAATAAAGATGGTGTTTACGCATTAACATTTGTTGCTGTTGATAAAGCGGGAAACAAGAGTGAACCAATAAGTAATACATACTTCCGCATGGTTGACACAGATGTACTTGCATATATCTATAACAGTCAAATCGGTGATAAGAATAGTGATGATGAAAGCAAAAAGCCCACTGGATACTATTCTTTAATGAACACTGACGGCAAGGCCATCAGTAAAAAGGCTACCGATTTTGACAATCTTGATATTCTTGTTATCAAACCTAAATCTGATAAACAGGCAGGTACACTAGTTCTTCGAGAAGATGAAAAGCAGTATTCTCCTTATGACTATAATGCATTCTCTATTGAAGAAGAAAGTGTTTCTGAAACGGCTACAATGCTGAAGATGCATCTTCCTGGCGAATACTTCTCAGAAACATTCCGTGATGATGGTCTTAATACCAGAATGTACCTCTCTGTAAGTATTAGAGATGATGTCTATCTTGATTTGGCATCAATTCATATTGATAACGAAGCCCCCACAGCGACTATTCCGGATGACTTTAAGAACTGGCATAACTATTTCTTTGAAAGTGAACAAACTATAACCTTAACAGATATCAGTGAGCTACTTGATGATACAAAAACTAAGGTCTATGAGTGTCCGAGAAATGGTGAGAGAAGAGAAATATCACATACATACGATCCAGAATCCAATACGCTTTCATTCACATTGACAAAGGGAGTACATCATATTGATATTACCCTGGTTGATGAAGCAGGTAATGAATATAACATCGATCGAGTTAAGTATGTGCGTGTGGGTAACTTCAGGCTCTATCTTGGTGGCGGAATTGTGATTGCTCTTGGAGCGTTGGCAGCATTCTTCATAATTCGCAGAAAGAGAAGAAGCTGACAAAAAAGGCGCAATAATTCGTTGTTAATCATATTCCAAAATGCACCCTCTCATTTATTGGGAGGGTGCAACATCAAAAGAGATTATGTCAAAATATTAACGCAATGGGAGACTATTATGTACACGCCTACCCCTATACAGACAGACGATATCATACTTTCAGACGATCTTGTAGCCCTTACAGAGTTGATCGCAGCCAACGTCCATGACGTGTGGGCTGCTGGGCGTATTAAAGAGGGATGGACTTATGGAGAGGTTAAAGATGTTGAAAAAAAAAACACTCCTTGCCTTGTGCCGTATGACGAACTGCCTGAATCAGAAAAAGAGTATGATCGCAATACAGCAATGGAAACGCTCAAACTGATTACCAAGTTGGGCTATGTGATTACCAAAAAGAATGGATGAGCTGACATTCTGCACTTTCAAATAAAAGCTCATCACTTTCAGATGAAAGCTACCTTTCATTTGCATAGTGTTTTTTGTGGAAAACTTTGAGTTAACTCTGTAACGAAACTAACAGCTCATTTTCCTCATACCTACGGTATTTTCTTCACAAACAACACTAAGAAAATGATTGGTGGTTGCGCCCTCAAATAAAAGCCCCTGCACTTTCAAACGAAAGCCTAACCTTTCATTTGCATAGTGTTGTTTGTGGAAAACCTTTCATTTGAAGATGATAAGCAGACTATTGCTATCGTGGACATATGTTTCCAATAACAAAACAAGGTCAACTACCGAAAATGTCGCTATTTAGCGTATTTTTCGGAGGTTGACCTTTTATTTGTTTGTATCCTATCCGTAGTGAAAGCATCTATCTTCCCGTCAAGAGCATCCGCGATCATTCGATTAAAACCGTCCCTGTGCTTCGTATTGGTCGCCGAGATGCCCTGATCCGTATATACACCTGCAAACTCCCAGTCATCACGCTTCTGGATGTACTCTGTGTAGTAGGAAACCTGCGCTTCGTAGGAGGTCTGCTGTTCTTCGGAATCGGTCGAAACTCGTGCATATCCGGCAACCTTACGCTTTTTCGGCTGGTCTAAGGGTGTGAATGTTGCACGATTCAGCTTTGCCGGAATGATTGTTACCTTGCTCATAGCTTCTTTCTCCTTTCTCTCGCTGCTGCACCTTTCTTCCCACACGCTGCTGCCTGGGAGCGATTCTCTGCCGTCCACGCTTCTGATCTTGAATGATCTTTCCAGTGTACTGTCTGCTCGTGACCGTCCTTGAAGATGAAAGTTAACACATTCGGTTTAGGAACTGTGATAGACTCAATCTCAGCCTGGAATACTTCGCTGTCAAACTCGTCAAGCCGCAACACTTCACAAACCTTGTCATACAGGATATCTTCCGGTATCTGCTTGGACTCCGGACAGAATTTCTTCCCCCTCGCATTGTAAGTCCAGCAGATCCACACGGTTCGGTATTTTTGTACTTTCCTGCGATAGTACTTTCCACAGCAGCCGCAGTGAATGATACCTGTAAATGGGTAGGTACCGGTTGTCGGATTGTCAGGTGTATAATAATCTTTTTTCGCCCTTAGAAGTTCCTGCACACGCATAAATGTGTCCTTGTCAATAATGGCTTCATGCGCTTCTTCCACATAATACTGCGGCAGTTCTCCGTGGTTTGGCATTTTCCGCTTTGTGATATGATTTTCACGGTAGGACTTTTGCAGAAGAAGATCGCCGCAGTATTTTTCGTTTTTCAGTATTCGGCGGATCGACCACGCAGTCCATATGCCGCCACCTTTGGTCGGAACGCCCATCGCAAGCAGTTTGTTTGCAAGTGCATTTTTTCCCATCCCGCTGAGAAAGTCATTGAAAATCATTCTGACGATCTCCGCTTCTTCGGGAACAATGATAAGCGTGCCGTCACTGTTGCGTTCATAACCGAGCATTGTAATGCTGCCGAGCCGCCCCTGTTCAAAATCCTTGCGGATACGCCACTTCTGATTTTCGCTGGCGGAGTAGCTTTCCTCCTGTGCATACGAGCCCAAGAGTGTCAGCATGAATTCACCGTCAGGGCTGATAGAGTGGATATTCTGCTCCTCAAAATAGACATCCACACCCAGCTCTTTCAGCTCACGGATAGTCTCCAGCAGCGTGACGGTGTTTCGGGCGAATCTCGAAATCGACTTTGTAATGATAAGGTCGATACGTCCGGCTCGGCATTCGGAGAGTAATCTTTGAAAGTTCTCTCGGTTATCCTTGGTACCGGTCAGGGCTTCATCTGCGTACACGCCGCAGAACAGCCATTCGGGATTGCTTTGGATTAAAGAATTGTAGTAGCTGACCTGCGCCGACAGGGAATGGAGCATAGCGTCCTTGCCGCTGGACACTCTGGCGTAAGCTACCGTTCTCAGCAGCTTGACAGTGGGCTTGTTGGGGAACTGAACCCTCTCTACTATGCGGTCATTTTTGTCCACACAGCAACACCTCCTTCGCTTACCATGTTACCGTCTATCGAGCGATAAGTCAACGATTTTACGCGGATTTCAGCGAAATATGCTGCACGAAGATACGCCGTATTTCTTTGCCATCATTGTATCAATTTTAGCGTACTCTGCTTTGGTGATAAGGGACTTATTTAAGAGATTGCGCACCCATGACATAATCCTCTGGTAGTGATACATCTTATCGAACAGTTCATTATTTTTGAGCATCGTATACCTCCTTCGATTTACCGTAACAGGTGCGGGAGCAGTAAATGCGATGTTTGCTTTTGTATGATAAGAATGAGGTCTTACACACAGGGCAGATACGTTCAATCTGTGAATCTCGTGGAATCAAGGCCGTGTTTTCAGCCCACCACAATTGGCGGCACCTATCGGAGCAGAACTTCTTTTCTTTGCGGTGAGGTTTTTGTTCGATTCTTTTATGACAGTGCAGGCAGAATAGGATTTTTTCATTTGTAGTTTTGCATGACAGGATGTTGTTTCTTTTGCAGAAGGATTTGATCGTATTTACGGAAAGACCGAGCTGTTGTGCAATAGAAGTAATAGGTACTCCTGCATCACGCATAGAACAGATCGCTTGTTTTTGCTCATTTGTCATCGCATACCTCCTTGCAGATGATAAGGAACCATAATATATGAAAAAAGAAGGGCAGAGAATAATCCCTGCCCCTCATGCGGATCACGCTTTCACGAGCGTACCCTTGTAAGTGTCATCGCCGATTTTGATAGTTGCGGTCACGGTGGTATCGGACTTATCCTCAGACTTGTTATCGGTAGGCGCAGGCTTGGCAGCACCGAATCCGTTCAGTCCCTTGCCCTTGATGATAGTCGGGAAGTCTTTGTAGCAAATGTCCAGATCCACATTCCCGTTGATGCCGTCAACCTTTCCCTTTTCACTGTACTGCCAGATACCGTATGCGCCGCTGTAGTTGGTCTTGTCCACCCAGTGCGCCAGCCAGATCGTGTAGCGGGACTTGATGTCATCGGCAGTGTGCGTGGTGAGAGAAGAAGCTGAGCCGTACAGTCCGGTAAAGTAGCCTGCGGATTCAACTCTTTCGAGGAAGGCTCTCATGATCGCAGAGACCTTCTCTTTGCCGAGGTCAAACTGCTTTTTCTCTTCCAGATCGAAGTACACAGGCATCTCGAACTGCTTTCCCTTGATGACCTTGAGAAACACATCTGCTTCCAGTCTTGCCTCGTCCTCGTCCATCGCATAGGAGTACCAGTACGCACCGACCGGAATACCTGCCGCCTTTGCACCGGCGTAATTCTGCTCGAACTTCTCGTCCTTCTGCTTTTCGAGTCTGCCATAGCCCGCACGCAGGATCGCAAAATCAATGCCGTCTGCCTTGACCTTACCCCAGTCGATATTTCCGTTGTGAACGCTCACATCAATACCCTTCATATCCTCGCCTCCGAAATATTTGTAGAAATCATCTGTCACAGTGCTATTGCCATGCACTTCATCACCGTACCACTTGCCGTTCGTTCTCACATCCACATGGGTGTACTGGTAGGCAGCAGTGATATTGGCGATACCAGTAAAACCGATGTCCTGTGCCTTACAGCAGACCACCTTAGAACTGATCGGCTGTCCGTCCTGACCGTAGCAGCAGATGTCCGCTGCGTTGCCTAGTGTGTGCTGACCTGTGCCGCTGCCGCCCACATTCTTATCGTGTGCCGCACAGCGGTATCCGCTTGTCACGATGATCTTGGAGCACTTGAGGGCAGTGAACAGCTTTTCGAGCTTTTCAATAAGCTCCGGATTGTTCAGCGTTTCATGCTCCTTACCGCACTTGCAGCGGAACTCGCTGATATTGAAATGCGGGGAAAGCTGCGTTTTATCGGAATACTCGTAGGTCTTACTCATTTTTATCATCCTCCATTTCATCGATCATCTCCTGAATCTCGTCATCGATATGCGATGCTCTCTTCTGAAGAACCTCGATAGCCTTTTTGATCGCAGGCGGATACGGAATTCCCATCAGACTGGTGTTTTCAATAATGGAAAGCAGCTCATTGACGCAGAAGCCGATGCACGTTGCATCCCTTATATAGGTCGTGCCGATGAGAATGTCCGTACGAACGGCGACCACAACCATGAGCAGGATACAGAACTTCTTTGCAAGTCCCACCCATCCGGCTTTGGAACTGAGCCTGCCGGTCTTGCTGTGCTTGGATTTGCCCATTGATGCAGCGATCAAGCCGGTTGTGAAGTCGATTGCCATGAACAGCACAAGCGTGATGAGAGCCGAATCCCATCCGCCGAGCAGTGCCGCAAAAAAGCCGCCGATCACTCCGGCGGCAGTACAGATATTTTCTTTCATTTCAACATCCTCCTCAAATTGTCACATCCACGATTTTGACCGAACGGATCATCGGACTGGTATTATCCGTCACCGCTTTCCATGCAAGATAGTAATCGCCGGTGTTGATGCCGCTGCATTCGTGCAGCACATTGATATAATTGCCCACAGTACCGAGCCATCCGAACGGTACTGAAATTGCCGTATTGTTCTGAATAGACTCGTAAATATATCTTGCGGTATCCGCCGGAGAAAGTGCCTCATTGCTTTTCGGTACAAGCCACATCTCACCGATATCCGTTGCACCCGACTTATAACTCATCATGATCTTGTTGGAAGAACTGATGTGAACGGGCTCGACACACATCGTGTAAATAGTCTGCCCCCAGTTGAAGTCAGGCTGATTGTAATAGATCGCATAGCCGTTCTCCTCCGAGCAGAAATTCGGATAGGACTCCGCAAAGCCCGAAAGGGAGCGATACCCGTCATTATAGAAGGTATAAACCTTCTCGCCGTAGTCGTGAAGTGTGTCGATGGATGCCTTGAACAGCGTGATATCCGGCTTCGTCTGCGGAATTTGCAGCACCTTCGGCACCAGCGTATTCAGCTTTTCTGTTTCCGAAGCAGATACACCCATCGTTGTAAGGTTTCGTGCTAAAGCATCTCTCTGCTCGTCAAGGGCTGTCAGATAGTTTGCAATGCTCATTCACTCACCTCCACGATAGCTGCCAGTGCATCTTCCACACCGGCGAGAGCAGATTCAAGGGCATCGAGTCTCGTATAAATGTCTGTGATAGAGGTCTTTGCACCCTGCATATCATAGAGGATTTCTGTCTTGAAACGCTCGAACACACCCTCATTCACGCCCACACGCTCATTCAGGTTCATGGCGGCAGTGTATGCCTCATTCCATCTGCTCACATGGGACTCTGTGATGCTGTTCAGCGTTGTAAGGTTGTGATGCCAGTGCGCCTGACCGACCACAGTTGAAATGGAGCCCATGTCGTCCAGCATTTCCTGTGTAATGTTGTCAAGCACAGCCTTATTGGAATGAGAATGTGCCTGTGCGGAAACCTCACTGAGACCTGTGGACAACCCGTGCAGGGCATTGGCGGTCGATGCCTGAAATGCGGTCAGGTCACGGATATACTGCTCTGTGATGCTGTCAAGCACATCCTTGTTTTCATGTGTGTGCGCCGTATTGGAAAAGTTGTTGACGGATTCAAAGAGCGTGTGAATCTGCTCTCTCGTCCAGTCCTCAAAGGGCTGCCACTCGGCGATTGCGTCAACCATTGCCTCGGTGATGCAGTCAAGAACAGCCTGATTATTGTGGCGATGCTTGTACTGCTGAAGGTTCAGAATTTCCTCGTTGACCGTCTGAATGTCATAGATCGTGCTGTCCTCGAACTGCTGCAAACCCTGCAAATCCTCCAACAGAGCCGCAGTCAGGCTGTCAAGTACTGTCTTGTTGTCATGCGTATGGGAATCCTCTGCGATAGGAGCGACCTGCTGCTCGACAATGGTCTGCACTTCCGTCGTTGTCGGATACTCGGACATATCCGGTGTGATACCGTCCTTGCCCTTCAGACTTTCGAGCCATTCCTCCTCCGTACCGACATAACCGTGCTCACACGCGATCTCATACGCAGATTTGCCGTCAAGCCCGTGTTCTGCGTCCTCGATGCGTTTGAGAAGCTGTGTATACAGATCAGGAGTCGGCGGAATGGGCGGTTCTTCACCCTCAAAGCCGGATTCACGGATATTCAGTGTGACCGGAACAGTCGTTGCTCTCACGGTTGTATCCGATGCAGTATCATAGCCGTAGATACCCATTTTCACCGCGCCAACATGAAGCTCCGCAGGCAGATAACAGCTTGTACCATCCACACCGAGAACAACGGAATACACCTCATCGCACTGCGAAAACTGCACGACCTTGTGAAAGCGCTTCCAGTCACCGTCAAAGGTGAACTTGAACTGCACATACTGGATC
>Ga0255340_1001819_pt1 | contig 26694 bp, 24 predicted proteins | sample wastewater_treat_7_FD_192417 | JGI IMG/M metagenome (GOLD analysis project Ga0255340, IMG submission 192417) | Wastewater microbial communities from Lulu Island WWTP, Vancouver, Canada - plant10 | ecosystem: Engineered > WWTP > Wastewater > Unclassified | place: Canada: Vancouver, British... | reverse complement strand
GTCAGCTCCGGTTCTGACTTTTTGTACTTGTTCAAAAGTTCCTCAGCATACTTATAAGCGGTTTCTGTTGCCTCGGTTTTCGAGGTAATGATCTTCAGATATTCTGATCCGATTTTTTGGTAATATTGGATTTCCCCGGGCTCCAACGTCTCTTTCAAACCGACGATCGTCTTTGGTCTTTGCCGCTCCCCACTCGGACGACCACGTATTCGTTACGATCCCACCTCTGTCTATTATTCATCCTTCAACCCGCCCTTTAATAAAGATATATGAAGGGGTAAAAGGAATCCTTAAAACAATGCGGTGGAGAGGTCGGAGCGGTAGCGGCGGGTGGCGACAAATAGGTGCCGGCCGGCTGGGAAAACAATCTGGCGAGGTTTCAATCCACGCCTCCACGCGGGAGGCGACTTGCCGATCGGCAGCGCCGTCTCCGGCCCCTCCCAGTTTCAATCCACGCCTCCACGCGGGAGGCGACGCGAGATAGGCGTTAATAGCGTCGTCGTCGCGGTGTTTCAATCCACGCCTCCACGCGGGAGGCGACTTAAGCAGCTTGCCGGCAATAGTCGCGTGCGTGCCGTTTCAATCCACGCCTCCACGCGGGAGACGACGCTAAAGGAGCACAGCCCGACCGCCCGACCTGTTGTTTCAATCCACGCCTCCACGCGGGAGGCGACCTTAGGATTATTATTATACAGTAACGCCGACCTGTTTCAATCCACGCCTCCACGCGGGAGGCGACTGACGCTGACGGGCAAAATCCAGTTCGCGATCAAGTTTCAATCCACGCCTCCACGCGGAAGACGACTTTAAGATTTTACCAGCTATCGTCGCGTGTGTGCCGTTTCAATCCACGCCTCCACGCGGGAGGCGACCTCACGTCCACGCTCGGGTAATACCCGGCTTCCAGTTTCAATCCACGCCTCCACGCGGGAGGCGACCGGCGCCCATGCTGTTTGACCTGCCGGAGCCAAAGTTTCAATCCACGCCTCCACGCGGGAGGCGACAACAATCCGAAAAAATCAGCGACCTACTTTTTGTGTTTCAATCCACGCCTCCACGCGGGAGGCGACAACAAACCGCTTGACACTGCAGAGAATATCAATTGTTTCAATCCACGCCTCCACGCGGGAGGCGACAGACACGAGACGGGTACATCTGCTATGACTGCATGTTTCAATCCACGCCTCCACGCGGGAGGCGACTCTCTGGTGTCGAAAATACAATAACTTGTGATTGTAGTTTCAATCCACGCCTCCACGCGGGAGGCGACCCCACCCTGGCGCTTCCCGGGGTGGGTTTTTCAAGTTTCAATCCACGCCTCCACGCGGGAGGCGACGACGAACATCAGCACCTATGGATTAATCACTACGTTTCAATCCACGCCTCCACGCGGGAGGCGACGAGCAGGAGGAGCCGGATGAGCCGCCGACGGGTGTTTCAATCCACGCCTCCACGCGGGAGGCGACCAGACACGGTTGTTCCGGTTTTGGAGGTGATCGGGTTTCAATCCACGCCTCCACGCGGGAGGCGACGCTATGCCGTGATAGTCTTTCAGGTCGGCGTTGGTTTCAATCCACGCCTCCACGCGGGAGGCGACTGTATAACAATAATCCCAAGCCGTTATTGTGTTCGTTTCAATCCACGCCTCCACGCGGGAGGCGACCTCCTCCGGCTCCGGCTCTGTCTCCCCCAATCCGGTTTCAATCCACGCCTCCACGCGGGAGGCGACTACGCCCGAGAAGGAGCCACCGCCGATATTGCCGTTTCAATCCACGCCTCCACGCGGGAGGCGACTCAACAGCTCATTGACGCCGACCGATGGTTAATTGTTTCAATCCACGCCTCCACGCGGGAGGCGACGACCGCGTCGGCGTAAGGAAACGAGGAAACGATGGTTTCAATCCACGCCTCCACGCGGGAGGCGACGCGTTATCGCCGCGACGCCTGACGCTATCGCCAGTTTCAATCCACGCCTCCACGCGGGAGGCGACACGGTCACATTATCGGGTTTAACGCCTATGCAAGTTTCAATCCACGCCTCCACGCGGGAGGCGACAGATTTTCATGATTTAATCTGCGAAGATTGCATGTTTCAATCCACGCCTCCACGCGGGAGGCGACACGGCTGACCCGTACCAGCAACTGCCAGGAGAGCCGTTTCAATCCACGCCTCCACGCGGGAGGCGACTTGAGGATGTCATTTTCTCGCCACGCTTTCGCAAAGTTTCAATCCACGCCTCCACGCGGGAGGCGACACGACCCAACAGCAAAAAATCAGCCATCCTATGCAAGTTTCAATCCACGCCTCCACGCGGGAGGCGACGATAATTATCAAGCGTGATTACTTCTGGATGCCAGGTTTCAATCCACGCCTCCACGCGGGAGGCGACTGTCGTGAGGGCAACGAGTTGACGGCGCCAACACAGTTTCAATCCACGCCTCCACGCGGGAGGCGACCAGTTGAGGCAGCGGGTTCGACGACAACCGCCCCAGTTTCAATCCACGCCTCCACGCGGGAGGCGACGCGCGTCGATCCGCCGCGTCAAACTGGTCAGCGCAGTTTCAATCCACGCCTCCACGCGGGAGGCGACCGTTTCCCGGCGGTCATCGGGTAGCTCTGTGACAGTTTCAATCCACGCCTCCACGCGGGAGGCGACGTCAAGCCGCATGAAACTTTGGTTGGTGATTGTCAGTTTCAATCCACGCCTCCACGCGGGAGGCGACCGATCCCCCACCAAACCGGCACGCCCTGGTCGTCGTTTCAATCCACGCCTCCACGCGGGAGGCGACCGCGCTGGGACAGCAATTCCAGCTGACGACAACAAGTTTCAATCCACGCCTCCACGCGGGAGGCGACAAAGTGAGAATAGCAAATGGCTAAGAGAACGGAAGTTTCAATCCACGCCTCCACGCGGGAGGCGACACAAACCCGTCCTGCGCGAACAACATCAAATCGTCGTTTCAATCCACGCCTCCACGCGGGAGGCGACTCCGCCGGGCTCCGTGAACGTGTCCAGCGTCACGTTTCAATCCACGCCTCCACGCGGGAGGCGACTTGGTGGGGGATCGTGAGCCGGGTCGAGGTGCCGGTGTTTCAATCCACGCCTCCACGCGGGAGGCGACCGGACGCGCGGGACATGGCGTTCCAGCTGATGAGGTTTCAATCCACGCCTCCACGCGGGAGGCGACCTGTTCCGGCCGGCTGGGAGAATAATTTGGCACGTTTCAATCCACGCCTCCACGCGGGAGGCGACGGGTACGTGGACAAGTGGTTTCGCTATTCTTGGGAGTTTCAATCCACGCCTCCACGCGGGAGGCGACATAACCGAGCCAGGTGCAGGAATGAACACAGACGTTTCAATCCACGCCTCCACGCGGGAGGCGACCTGTTAGAGGAGGTGCAGGAATGAGTCATAAAATCGTTTCAATCCACGCCTCCACGCGGGAGGCGACGTCCAGCCCCGTTTCGAGTTGGATCACGCGTTCGTGTTTCAATCCACGCCTCCACGCGGGAGGCGACCTCGTAAAGTCCGGCCAGGTTGGTGCTGTCATTGCTGTTTCAATCCACGCCTCCACGCGGGAGGCGACAGCAGAGGATTTGGGTCTGTTAGAGGAGGTGCAGGTTTCAATCCACGCCTCCACGCGGGAGGCGACGCTGACTGTGTAGCAACGCTATCGTCCGCATACGGTTTCAATCCACGCCTCCACGCGGGAGGCGACTCCAGACCAACAAACACAAGACGCAGGAGGCAAACGTTTCAATCCACGCCTCCACGCGGGAGGCGACACTCTTTGCCCTGAATTGCCGACCATAATCGTTTGTTTCAATCCACGCCTCCACGCGGGAGGCGACTAGGTCAGCATCTTGCAGGTTAGCACCTCGAAGGGTTTCAATCCACGCCTCCACGCGGGAGGCGACGGACACGGTTTCAATTCGCTCATCTCATCCTCCTAGTTTCAATCCACGCCTCCACGCGGGAGGCGACCACCATCAGACGAATTCTAACTAATATTTCAAATGTTTCAATCCACGCCTCCACGCGGGAGGCGACTCCTGATGTATTTGCAGACAGCGGTGGATTTTCGGGTTTCAATCCACGCCTCCACGCGGGAGGCGACCCCCTTCGTCATCTGTCCATTTCTCAAATTTAATCGTTTCAATCCACGCCTCCACGCGGGAGGCGACAAGCGTGAGTTTGCCTTGCGCGGCTGCCGGACTGGTTTCAATCCACGCCTCCACGCGGGAGGCGACCTGCTATTTGCTGTTAATGACACGACACGCGAAGGTTTCAATCCACGCCTCCACGCGGGAGGCGACTCGACCGGACAGGGGATTGCGCGAGACTATGAGGTTTCAATCCACGCCTCCACGCGGGAGGCGACCACTCACTCCACCGCTAAAAGACTTATCGTTCCCTGTTTCAATCCACGCCTCCACGCGGGAGGCGACCGCAAGATTTGGGATTCGTATGCCTGATCATCCCCATATCTTGCCTTTATTTTATCCTGATTTTTTTCTTTCCTCTCTTTTCAATTCAAAATTCACCTTAATTTCCCGCGAACCTCAACCTGTATCCATGCTCACTTCAGGTTCGCATTTATAGGATCAAGGTATCGTCCATGCTCACGATGCTTTTGGCACCCACATGCCGAATCTTGTTTTCCCACTGATTCCCAAGCATGTAATAGCGCAGACTGTCCCTTTCCTTATCTATTATTGTCTCCAGTTTATTTTGCAACAACCGCAATTGCGCGGTGTCCAAAATACATTCAAAAACTGAATTCTGGACTCTCTGACCATGACTTTGGCAGGCTCTTGCCACTCTGCGAAGACGTTTTTTACCACCTTCGCTTTCTGTATTTACGTCGTAACTGACTACTATCAGCATGTTAATTTACTCCCATAAAAATGGAGGATATGAATTTAAATCTCCTCTCAGATACCGTGCCAACAAGAGCGCCTGGACATGGGGCAAGAGTCCATAGGGAACCTTTTCTTTTAAAAACGGGTGTTCAATTTCTTCCTTCTTTTTCTCCTGCCAGGCTGTTAAAACGATCTTTCGCGTTTCGTCATCCATTAATACCCCTCCGCTTTCTTTTATTAAGAAACCTTGGGGAGCGATTTGCCGGCGGTTGATCAGATTGAGGGTCAGGCGATCACACAGCACCGGTCTCAATTCTTCCATCAAATCGAGCGCCAAAGAAAATCTGCCTGGCCTGTCGGCATGAAAAAATCCGACATAAGGGTCCAAACCAACGGTTTCAAGAGCCGAAGCACATTCGTTCGCGAGCATCGCATATAAAAAGGATAGCAGCGCATTTACGCGATCCAACGGAGGTCGGCGGTTGCGTTCTTCGAATTTAAATGCTGTTTTATTCTGAAAGATCATCTGATCAAACAAGGCAAAATATCTGCGCGCCGCGTTCCCCTCTATTGCCATCAACTCGTTGACATCCCCGGCATTCCTCAAGGCGTCCAAACAGCTTTTCAGCACCTGTACCACCACTGTGAATTGCTCCGTGTCGATTAAAAGGGCATGATCGCGCATCGTCCGTTGAAGGGATTTTCGTTGGTTATAGACTTTTCCTATCGCAAAGTTTCTGGCAACGGACAAACTTTCATCCTGGCTTTCTGAGACAGCATACTGCTTTTTTCTCAACAAAACGTTTCCGCGTACCTGCCCTTCCACACGCGCCAAAAACCGTCCGCTGGGACGAAGAAAGGTGAGGCCGATCCCACGATCGACACATGCCCCCATCAAGGATGGACTGACTCCCATGTAGTTGAAACAAACAATTGCCTGCAAATTCAATAACGGCAGCTTACGCGTTGGACTTTCCGGTTTACTTATCGTGATTGCCTCGTCTTCGAGCCCGAGGAATGCCTCCGGACTGGTAATGTAGAGTACATTTCCTAGTTTTTTCATGGTTCAGTCCATATCCAGATGTCTGCGGATGTAGGCTTCACTATCCATGTTTGGACCCAACAATTCCGGCAGACAAAGATCTGCCAGTGAACAGGTGCGGCAACCTTTGTGGGTTTTGACTCTGGGAGTATGTTTTCGGCGAAAACAATCTCTCATTTCCTTGGCAGACCGATAAACGGTTTCCCGCAGTTCTTCCGTCAAATCTACCCGAATTCTTCTGCGTGTCAGCCCGTAATAAATCCAACCAAAGTCAATTGTTGCCGAGAGCATTTCTTCGAGACAAATTGATTGAGCGCACACCTGAGCTTCATCAAAATCGCCATCTTTTGGTTTGCCTCTTTTGTATTCAACGACCGCCGGTTGATACAAGCCTTGCCTGCCCGGAAGCGGGATCCCCTGGGGCGATGCTGAAAACTCCACCAAATCGCAGACGCCCGCAAAACCCAGTTGGTCGGATTTTATGGGCACTGACCGGGAGATAACCACGCCAGAGCGGGTCTCATTGAAGAAAGGATCGTCCACCTTTTCGTGCAAGAGTTTTCCGTCAATGGTGTAGTAATTCTCCTTCCACTGGCTCTCCACCTGAATCAGTGCCCACTGTCGCCGGCAAAACAAAAAGTGCTGCAAGCCTGAAAGCGGCAGATAATCTTGGTCTGCTGCCACGTTTACAGTCGCTCGATCAGGGTGACGCCCTCCGGTACCGCGCTGTGATTGACACTGACGACATAGTCGTCAAAACTACGCGCAACTTCCGCGGGGTTTTTCCTTGCTACTTCAATAAGGTCAAAGAGGTCTTGGGCGTGGGCATTCCCCAATGCATTGTCATGCTTGAACACAAACAGCTTTCTTGACGACATTTTTCCCCGCGAAGCGGAATGGTCGAATTCGAACATGTTCATCATCGCCTGCCAAAGCAGTTCAAGATCCTCTTCAGAAAAGCCGGTGAAATAGGAGGTCTGATTTGGCTTGCTCTTCAGGGAAATGGCTTTGTTTGCCAGGTTGGCAGAAACATAACCTTCCATCCTATACAAGCCGTAAGGGACGATATGCTTGCGCCCCATTTCGGTCGTCTTGCCGGCTTCTTCCTGGGTCACGGTGACTCGGGTAATGGTTACTTCCTGCTGGATGATAGGATCAATGCTGCGGGAAAAATTCAATTGAACCGGTCCGCGCACTTGCCCGCAGTTGACGCCTGTGGTCATGACAGCGCCAAAAGTTCGCACATCGTAGAAATTATCACACATCCATTGACGGACGGTAAGCAAATCGTCGGCTGGGGCGTTTTTTGCTTTTTCAGGTAAAGTGATTCCTGTGTTAATATATGCCTGACGGTGCTGCGTGTTGAGCGGGATGCCTTCGGTTACATAAATTTTATAGGGCGCTTCGCCACCCTTGACTAATTCAATGTAGTTCCTGATTTTACGTTTCAGACAGACATCCGTAACGATGCCATAACCGGTTTCAGGATCGATGCGGGGCATATTGCCTGCATCGGGATCTCCGTTGGGATTGCCATTTTCGACATCGTACAGCAAGACAAATTCGTAGCGGTTGTTGAGAGGGGCTTTGTTTTCCATGATTTCTCCTTAATTAAATAAACTGGTTTGATATTCAGCCGAAGAGGTGGGTTCTGTTTCTTCATTTTCCTCTGGCTCCCTGGTTTCGCGCTTCGTGAATAAAGCGGTGCGTTGATGGTAATAACCAAGAATAAAAATCCCCTGTTCGTCCAATGACAAACGGCGGGGGAAAGGATTGTTGTCGATTTCGAGCGCGTCCATGATTTCGCGGATGCGCCATTCGCTGTTTTTTCCATAATCAGATTTGGAAATGTGGTGTTGAGAAAGCCGCAGGAGGATCGGGAAAGTCGAAGCCGGACTGGCACAGGCGGACGTAAAGTAACGATCCTTGATGGTCGCGTTAAGCTTGCCTCCACTGGCGTCTTCCTGCGCTTTTTCAAGCACAGCAAAAAGACGTCCCAACAGGTAAGCCTGGTTGGTTGATTCTGGGTTTAAAGCCATGGTGAGAACCTCCGAATATTGGTTGTTTTTCTGAGAACGGTATTTTCTTAGCAGGTATGCCTTGATGATCCCTGCTCTGATTTGACTGATTTTTTGGAACCGTTTTTCCGGTTCGTCCGAATCTGCCCGGATCCGGTTTATCATTGCATAATACAAGGCTGCCGGATAGGGCAAGCCGGTCAGGATCGAGCGCATCACCGCCCCCCCTAACAAAGGTGCGGGGCTTTGTTCGGAAGCTTTTGGGGATACCGTTTCCTTCAGTATCCTCCAAACAGACCAGCTCTGGCTCTGTCCCATATTGAGATCTTCGTGATGCTGAATCAAGCGCGCAAGAATATTCTTGAAAGGCGCGGTTTCATAAAAGCGGATGGAGATTCTCGCGGCGTTAGGAGATAGCCCCAAAACATGAAAACGGATGTTGGGATCAATTCTTTCACTCAGGGCTTCAAAATCCAGAGACCGGCCAGTTTGAATGGTCTTGCCAATCGTTTCCATTAATTTTGTGGTATTGGAATCGAGCACGGTCTCCGCATCTGATTCGGAATCTTTTCCCGGATCTAATGACGGGTCCATAACCATTTGAAAGATTGTCGCGTAGACCGGATTCGCGCTTTCAGCCCAATAGACTACGGTGGCGTCTCCGATTTGGAGTTTGGGGTGCGGGTTATCCTTGGAAAGCAAAAAATTGAGCGCGGTCGTATAAGCAAAAGCCGCGCTTTCGCCGATGGGCGCGTTGAGCCCCTGCGCTTTTTCTTTGCCATAGGACTCATAGGACCGGTCATTAAATGAAACGATAGCTCCGCCCGAAGAATTGACGTCTCTGACCCCTTGAATCGAGGCATGAATACGTTGGATTGGTTCTTCTTTGCCTGTAATCAGACACTGTGCGACCGCGACCTTCTTCCCGGAATCCGACGTACCCTGTTGGATCGCGTTTTGGATCTCCACAGATTCGGTCAGCAGTTTATCCGTTTCGTCATATTTAAACGTCAAAAAACCGGTGCTTTTGAGTACCGCTTCAATCTTGGGAGCGACTGCCGGATGAGAGATCAGTTGGTCGCGTGTGTATCGATTGAGAAACATTTTGAGAGCCTCAGCTTCGGAGCTGTGAAGATTTTCAAGAAACTGAAGGTTATGAAGACGAAAAGCCTCAAACCGGTCTGCAATAAATTCAGGCGATTTGCTTTCGTCTGCGATTCCAAGAACATAGGTGGCGTTATCCCACATCAGATTTGGGGATACGCCGGAGCTGCGTTTTACAGCCTGGGGCAAGAAAATCCGCCTTGGTTCTTCGATGATTTTTTTCTTTACTTGCCGGGTTTCAAACACATAAACCAGGTCCAAGAGTTCACCATTCGGAGCAAGATTCAACAAGAAGTTAATGTTGACCACACTGTATCCCGGCGGGGCAATATTGACGCCCTCATCGTCGAGTAAGATGTCATAAAAACGTGCAAGGTCCTGTAAAATCATCCTAACTCGCTTTCACTACGTCTCTCAAATCCAGAATACCATCCACCATTACAGCCCGAAAGAAAACCGGTCTGATATCCTCCGGATTACTGAAATCCATATCGTAAAGCATCCAGCCCAAATCTTCTTTCCCGTGAAGCTGACTGACAGGGATCGGTTCATCCTCGACGATCGAGACGTTGGCGGCGAACTCGCGCGTTCCAAGACAAGGTTGGGAGTGATGCTGACCCTTTCGGAGTCTTCTTAAGACAATGTTGTAATGCTTTTCCGGGGTATCGGTTTCACCTGCTTTTTCCGGGACCATTTCAAAATGGGCTTCGACAATATAATCTACGTCTTTCAACACCATCGCGGCTCTTTGTTGGCGCGAAGATAAGACATCCAAAAAGAAATCGTTATTGCTCGTGCCTTTCATCAGCGAATTAGCCGTTGGAAAAGGCGCTTTATCCGCCACTTCATTTCGGCGGATATTTGTGAAATGAATCGGGTTTAATACATGAATACGGTCTATCACCCAGCGGATTGCCGGCTTCCAATAGACCGCCTCGATAATTCCCCTGACAGCTGAAGGGGTGGGCACATCATAGCTGACCCGCTCCACCTTCATCTCAGGGCGGGTAAAAAGAGCATAATCTCCCTTCACCCGGACAACGATACCAAAGCTCATTGATTCCTCCTTAATCGTCAAAAAATATTGCATCACCGCCGCTTGTGGCGGGGATTTTTAATCCGAATTGTTGATCATAATCATTGTCCAAATCAATTAACACGGGAAAATTGCTTGTCATATCAATTTTCCCGGAATCACAGAGTAATTGAAATTCGTTTCGATAGACATTAACGATAAAAGGTTGCAAAGCCCTTAATATTGCTGTCGGGTATTCTGCCCACTTGAGTTGTTCCACCTTTTTAACGGCATCCGGGGTGTGTGGAACAATTATACCAACGCTGTCCTGGCGAATCAGTCTGAAACGTTCTGCAGCCTCGCGAAAGTCAAAATCCAGGTCGCGCAGGCCTGACTTTTCAAAACACGCCAGAACTCCTGCGCTGTCAAAAGCAACCTGGCTATGAAGCCGATAAAGTGATTCATAATAGTCGTGAATCGCTTCAAGACTGATCGGATCGCCTTGCTGCCATCGGCGCAAGATTTGGCGGGTTACGTCTCCGGTTTCGGCAATGATGCCAGGTACGCGTTTGATTGCGTCTGTCACTGGCTCGAAAATATACAGATCGGCTTCTTTGCGCCTGCGATTGCGGTTCACTCTGCCGCCAGCCTGAATGATAGAATCCAACCCCGCCAATGCGCGAAAACCTACCGGGAAATCCAAATCGACTCCGGCTTCGATGAGTTGGGTTGAGATGACCCGACACGTAAGCCCATTTTCTAAACGTTCGTTGATTTTTTCAATCGTGGATCCCCGGTGAGAGGCTGTCATTAGTGTTGAAAGGTGGAAACTGCCATCTTTCGGCAACAGCTCAAAGATTTTTTTGGCATGCTTTCGGGTGTTGACAATACAAAAAACTTGTTCGTGCTCCAAGATGCGTTCCACGAGCATTTCATCCTCTGTCAGCCCAAGGTTCTGAAGCCTAACCCGTTTGAAGGCATTGTACAGACCCTTTGGGTCAGGAGCGATTTCGGTTATTGGCAGGTCATCAGGCAAGAAACGTTTTAGCTCCGGTTGGGTGGCAGTGCATAAGACAGCAGTACTTCTGTAATTCATGACCAATTCAGCAATAGCCAGAAGGCAGGGCTGAAGGTATTCCATTGGCAACATCTGAGTTTCATCGAAGATGATGACACTGTTCGCCATATTATGCACTTTACGCGATCGTGATGAACGAAAAGCGAACAACGATTCAAAAAACTGGACGTTGGTGGTTACCACAACCGGGATATCCCAGTTTTCTGAAGCGAGTTTCAGTTTTTTTAGGATATCGTTATCAGAATCATCCCCCAAATGGTTTTCGGAATCTTTTATTATCTTGCCTTGGGCAGAGAAGTTTTCCCAATCGAAGTTACTGTGATGTTCAAGCACCACTTCAGAGCCCAAAGCAGCTTTGAAAACCTGGGCGTTTTGCTCGATGATATTCGTATACGGAATTACATAGATTATTCTTTGTAAATTGTGCTTTTTTGCATGTTCAAGAGCAAAGGACATGGAAGAAATCGTTTTTCCTCCGCCAGTCGGAACAGTAAGGCTGAATAGTCCCTGTGGGTCATTTGCCCTTTGCTTACAAGCGTTCAAAATTTCATTCCGCAGATCATTAATTGGGGAGGGTTTAAATTGAACCGTTTCAAGATGCTGTTGAAATCGACGCGCGATCTCTTGCATTGGCGGGTAATTGCCCCGAAGGATATCAGGACGATAAAAACGTTCTGTCTCCATAAAATCGGCATCCACCAGGATTGAGTAAAGCATTCGCACGAAGAAGCTGAGGGTAAAAGCGCCTGTTTTGGTTGTTGGTTTCAGCCTCGGCAAGGCAGGAATCAAAAGCTCAGATGGGGGAATCTCGCTTGAATAGTCCTGATAATCAGCTACTTTCCTTTTCAATCTGCCTTGTAATGTCGGTTCGCTTTCGTGGTTAACAAAACTGCCAAAGTCGGGTAAGCCCGTGTGATGCCCGGCAATACAAAACGCATAAGCCTGGCTTAGCCTTGCGAGCGGAGTGTTCTTCAGCAGCTTGATGATTTCTTTGGCGCCAGCCGTGGCATGGTCAGTTTTGGGACCCTTGCCACGAATACGCAATTGGTATTCTTTCGAATATTTTCCCAAATCATGAAACAATGCCGGGATGCGGGCATGGCCTCCAAGCCCGACAGGTTCCCCCAAGAAGGCAGCAATTTCAGCCGTTTTCCGAAGGTGGTCGGCAAGAGTTTGCCATTGCTCTGGATCTTGCCCATTCGAATGGGCAAAAAATATGAACGGATAATCAGGTGGAAATACTGCCATCTCGGGTGACACCCTCCCTATATTAATTTCAATCCCCATCCAAATCACCTCAACGGTTTTTCAGATGACTCAAACCCATTTATTAGGTTTTTAATACGCTGGTAATGCCGGGGAAACGATCTTACTTATATTCTAATACAGGGACTGTGTAGTGTCAAGGTCAAGTGCATTAAAGGCTTAAAATAACGCGCTGGAAAGGTCGGAGCGGTAGCGGCGGGTGGCGGGATGGTCGTCGCTCAACACTTCGAGCAAGCCCAGAAAAACAGCTTTGGTCTGGCCGTCGCGATGGTTTTTGTCTTTCCTCAAGATCCCCAAAAGTCCGTCCAGCGCGATCAGCAATTTCCCCTTTTTCGCCATGCGAAGAGCATTTTTACAAAAGAAAAACATGTTTTATTCAATAATGTGACTATCGATTTTATACACCGGAAATAGTAATGGATGATATGGGCTACTTTGTGTCATTTTCAACCTTCTGGATAACTCCAGTTTACAAACGCCTCGAGAATTTTTATGTTGATTTCGTAATCTGTTTCCTGGTGATTTTTTAATTCAATATCAACAGCTGCTATACCCTGATCTGAAGCCCAATCGACAAACTGGCCTGTATATAAACAGTCTCCATAATTCGGGGGGAAATAATAAGGGCTGACATTCGAGAGAGATTTTGCCAAGTTAATTGACATCTGATTATTCGGATAACCACCGGCAAAAATATTATAGGCTGCGCTATGGTAACTTATTAGCGCTTCAACTTTATTGTTCGTTAGGAAGTTTTTTAGTGCCCTGGTTTCGGGTTCTGACTCAGGATGGTCTCCCGCCTGAATAGGTCTAAGACTCCAACAATTTATTCCGTACCATGATTTCTGCCAATTTGAATCCCAATTTCTGTTAATATCAACATTATTTGCATTTGCACGCCCATCGGGACCTAAATCGTTTTCATATCCGTCAGGATTCAAGTTCGGCAGGATGTAAAGTGTTTTATCATCCGGTATGATACCGGGATTTGCCTTTAAATAATCTATCAACTCGTATGCAAGTTTAACCGTATTCCATTCATATCCTCCATGGATTCCTGCAACAATCATATGGGCGTGTTCCCCCGTCCCAAATCGATACACCTCTAAAGATCTTTCCAAGACGCTATGACCTATAATCTCGAATCCCATAAAAGGTTGCATAGGTGTTGGCGTAAATGTTGGTGAGACGATCGGGGCGGTTGTTGGGGTGGCTGTTGGGGTGGTTGTTGGAATATCTGTTGGTGAATGTGTTGAGGTAGAGGTCATAAAAACTGCCCCAGAAGTATTAGTTGTCCGCTCAGTAGACTTCAATTGTTCAGAAAGAATCGTAACGTAATCGGTACGCTCTGGAATTATTGTCGAAACCATCAATTGGTTTCCCAGATCTTTGTCTTGATTCAGAAGCCAAAAGCAACCGACCAGTACGATTATTAGCGTTATCAACAGAACACTGACGGCTTTTTGACGCTTATCAGTCATTTAATCATCCGTACAAATCAAGTAATCGAAATGATCCTCATGCATTCTACCTTCCATAACCCAGCCAGTATATTCCTCTTTAGAAGTGAATTGATAATTATTACCGACCTGAGATCCTATTGGTACAGAGACCTGCCACCAAACAGTCTCAGGGTCACACCATGGACCTCCAATTATCTTTAACCTGGCATTGGGATATATTCGAATTATTTCATGTTCGGTAACATTGTGATCAGGTCTGAGATTAAGCCGTTCAGGTTCAGTACACACAATTGCGGTATCGCCGATATTAAACCTGGGTGAGAACTCGACTTCACATGAACCATCTTTTGTCGGCGTCGCTGATGGTGGAGATGTTTTTGTTGGCGGCATAGAACTTGAAATAGCTGTGGGAGAATAGCTCGAAACTGTATACTTACTTTTTTGGTTGACTGGTTTCGGTGTAGTAGTTGCATCTTTTAATGCTATCATGGTAAATATCACAGGATTTGGACCCGGTTTATCGTTGCGTCCCATCATCAATAATAGTCCCAATAACAATGCCAGTATTACTCCACTTCCTACTATCATCAATGACTTTTTCGATGTGTCCGGCTTCTTTAGTGCTGATCCCTGCGCGTTGTTTTCCGCCTTTGACATCCCCGTTTTTATCTTCGCGCCTTCCAACCGATCAGGTATTTGCTCCGGATTCATTCCATTCGCATGACAGAGTGCCATCATTAGTTCCTGACACGATGCATATCTCATCCCAGGATCTTTTTCAAGCGACCGCATGACAATCCCAGCTATCGCCGGGCTTATACTCGGATTCAACAACCTTGGGTCTGGCGCAGGCAGGTTCAATTGCGCATATCTGATCCTCTCGTTGACTGTCTGCCCTGATTTCTCCGATGATAGTTCGTTCCCCCGGAACGGTCGCTTTCCCGTCAATAATTCAAATAACAGTATCCCTAATGCGTATACGTCCGTCTCTCGCGTGACTGCTTTTCCAAGAATCTGCTCCGGTGCCATATATGCAGGGGTACCAGCCCCAGGCATCGCCGTGACATCACTCTCCGCGTGTCTGGCTATCCCAAAATCTCCCAGATAAATTTGACCTCCTCGGTCTACCATTACATTTGCTGTTTTGATATCGCAATGGATTACATTGTTATTATGCGCATACCCCACCGCTGAACAGATTGCCTTCATGATGCTCATGACCTGCGCCATGGTTAGCCCATTCCCTGATTTCTCCTGTTTCAACACCTCTTTTAATGTGGGTCCATCTATGTACCGCTCCAATAAAAAAATCAATTGTGGGGTCTCATACAGACCATAAAAAGGGATGATGTTCGGATGCTCCAGCTTCCTCAATGCCCTCGCTTCCCTCTTAAACCGCTCAAACATCACTTGGTCTTCTGCTAAATCTGAATGAAGAACTTTCATAGCCAATGGCACGTTTCGCTTTAGATCCCACACGCGAAAAACCGCCCCCATCCCGCCTGCTGAGATGAACGAGTCCACCCTGAATTGATTCGCTATGACCTGACCAATCAGATTTGACGACATTTTTCACTCCTGAACCTGCTCTTTGAATTGATGGTTATGGTATGAAGGATTTTCATTTTTACTTCAAGACACCCTGTTATATACTTTAATTTTTTATCATGCTCTACTCAGTGAATACCCGTTCAACGGTATTAACCAGAATAATCATGGAATCTCCAATGTTTCGGTGCGTACTTGGTTATCATCATCGACAAAATAAAATCCTTCCGCCTCCGGTGAAACAGCAGGGAACAAAAACCAACCTTCCTTATTTTCTCCCGCTTTCAAAATAACATCCCGGTTTGTTCCGCCTCCAGTTGAGATATGATCTAACCTGTTTCCGAGATTATCCATTATGTACATGTTGTAATTGTCGGAGTCAGCCTGGATATTGATCGCAAAATCTTTGGAACCACTGACCAATGTCCATTTGAAATTAATTAACAGAGATCCATTATCTGTTTTACTCACGTTCGTGATACATTCTTCCAATACCCCATCTCCCAATTGCGACAGATCAATAGTCATACAAGTTTGTTGAAATTGATTTTCCAGGTTCGGACCATCGGCAGTAACAGAAAATTTTTGGCTAGGTTTTCCAAGGGCTAAAAAGATCACCGACAATAACACAACTGCCATTATAACCAATACCTGTAAAATCACTTTTTCTCGAGGTTTTTTAATGGGAATTGATTCAATTTGTATACTGTTTTCGGGAGGTTCGGATTTTTTTGTTGCAATTCCATTCAATTGCAACATTTCCACTGCAGCAAGAAGCTCTAATGTACCCTGATACCTTTTCTGTGGATCCTTACGCAGGCATTTAAGAATAACATCATTTGCCTTCTGACTCAAAGAAGGATTGATCATCATCGGTGCAATCGGATTCAAATTTACTTGTTCCCAACGGATGCATTCGGTTTTTGAATTACAGTCAGGCCTTGATGTTCCCTGAAAAGGTTTTTTTAGTGTTAAAAGCTCATACAGTACAATGCCCAAGGAATAGACATCCGTTTGTGGACCAACAAAAGCACCCAAGACCTGTTCCGGTGAACAATATGCAGGGGTTCCTGCCGAAAGTAAGGATTTGCTTTCATTTCCCTTTTGGAACGCAATACCAAAATCTGTGAGATAGACAATGCCGTTACGATCTATTAATATATTCTCGGGTTTAATGTCGCGATGAAAAATCTGGTTCTGGTGTGCATAATGCAACGCCCTGCAGATCGGTGTAATAATCTCAAGTGTTTTTTCCAGTGTCAATGGAGTCTGTGCTGTTCTAAGAACAGATCGCAAGGTGATTCCGTCTACAAAATCCATCAAGAAGAAGGTTAACCCATCTTCGCTCACCAATTCATAAAACCTGACAATATTCGGGTGTTGCAACTGTGAGAGAGATCTGGCTTCCTCTAGGAAACTTGTAAGCAGCTCGGGATTGTCGTTCCATTCTGGTTTTAGCAACTTCAATGCCAAATAAGTGGATCGGTTTCTATCCCATACCTTATAAACCTCGCCTCCACTTCCTTTTCCAATCAGGCTGATGACCTGATAGCGTTGGGCAACTAATTGGCCTTGGTTAAATCTCATTTTCACTCAGAAAGAAAAATAAATACGTTACTACCAATCTCTATCTTATCTCCAGAATTAAGTTTTTTACCTTCGATTCTTCTTCCATTTACACGTGTTCCGCTGCTACTTCCAAGATCTTGTATATACCATGCGTTGTTGGAGAAACGAAATATGCAATGCTTGCGCGATATGGAAGAATCCTTCAGGATGATGTTGCAAAGCGATCCTCTGCCAATCGAGAGGCCATCCTGCATAGTGATAATCTGATCACGATATTCTCCCATTTCTCCTCGGATCCTTGCTCCAGTCGAGCGATAAACCACTCCTTTACCGTCTTTGTTCTTCAATGTCTTTGTATAAACAAATATTCCCAAACCTGTACCGAAGATTGCAAGTACTATCAAAAAAACAGCAATTCCGCCCGATCCCGAAGGAGGCAAAGGAACCACTTCTGGTGTTGGTGGTTCAGTAATAGTCGGTATAACCCCAGCTCTCGTCGATAGAATTGCATTAAACCGAACAAGGTTTTCCGGAACATCCAATCCTATCAATTTGAAGGTCCAATCACCTGGCAACGGGTCATTTAAAATATATGAAATTAATGAAGAAGCTTCAGAAATAGAAACGCCGGCATATGTGCTGTCAACCGTTTTTCCTAAAGGATCGATCAACACTGGTTGGAGTTTGCTTCCCGGCCAATTCACCGTAAATAAAAATACATCCTGGTATTCAGGTATATTCACCGTTCCAAGATCTAATTCTTCACCCTGAGCAATTTCCCCGTCTTTTCTGAATAAAACTTCTCCCGTTGATGTGTGTCTTAATTCTACATAAACATTCGCCAATTCAATTGCATCAGTTGCGTAATAAAACTTTCCACATCCTGAAGCATTAGCCACCGTAGTTAAAAATGCCTCATCAATCGAATCAATGCCATAGCTTGGATTACCAAAACCTACTGTGAATACACAAATACCTTCTTTGCCTGCCTTTGTAGATAGGTCAATAACCTGCTGTTTTATTGTTTCTTCGTCAATATAAAAATCAGAGTCTAATCCAACATTTGGTAAGCCGTCGCTTAGAAGGATTAATGTCTTCTTGGAAATGACAGAACTGAACTGATCCATTCCCGCCCTGAGTCCATCAGGCATTGCGGTTAAGCCATAAGCATCCATATTGAGGATAATATTCTTTAACAATTGAATATCGGAGGTTAATTCGCTCTCAACGTAAGCCTCTTCTCCATAGCTGACCAATCCTACTTGACTATTTCGTGTAATAGCCTCATTTTCAGCTTCAATAATATTTAATATTTGCATGCCCGCTTGCTGGGCAGCCTGCAGTTTGGATATCCCAGCTGAATCGTAATCTTGCATGCTTCCTGAAGTATCAAAAACGAGAACTGTGTCTGTGCCCCGGCTATCTTGAGGCTGTGAACTCATTGGATATACGTTCTTATTGAGTCCTAATAAATTGGAGTAAGTCGCTTGAACTTTATCAAAGGTTCCCATTGTAAGCATATAAATAAGAAATAAGCTCACTGATCCAATCCAACTAAATCGCTTTATGCTTTTCATAACCTTACCCTTTTGTATATTCAAAAATTAATTGAGATCCGAACTGGATTACATCGCCTACTTTAAGTAGCGTTGGATTGAAGATTTGCCTTCCATTCACAAATGTTCCCCAAGTGCTTGAATTATCCCGAATATAAACACCTCTTGATGTCCGTATAATTGTCGCGTGCTGGCGTGAGACCGTTGTATCATTTATTTTTAAATTTGCTTGGGAACCCCGACCAATAGTGGTCTCTCCCATTGGGATTTGAAAACGTGTTCCTGCGTAGTTCCCAGTGCGCCCGAAAATGACAGGATTTCGACCATATACAGTCAGCCCAGTAAACAGATGTGAACCAAACCGATGATTCGTGGATCGGAACGAAGAAACGTCATTATCCCTAGAAGATTTTGACCTTGATAAAGTGGTATTGGGATCGGAATTAATACCAGATGCCGCTGATGGATCTTGAAAACCAACCTGTGAAACAATTATTCTTCTGTTATTGTCAATTACATTAAAATAATTGGGCATTGTAGATCTGGCATACTCGAAAGCGTACAAGAAACTCATCGCATTTGGAAACCTCCGTTGCGGGTTTTTCTGCATCGCGGTAAAAACAACTTCTTCCATCTCATGGGAACAATTTATATTAATCTTTCTAAGGCTTGGAGGATTCGAATATAAATGTTCCCAGGCAACTCGCTCTTTCATCGTGCTGCCTTCACCTTGAGGTGACGTGCCCTTGAAAGGTGTATGACCGCCCGAAAGAATTTCATAAAGCGTAATACCGAGGGCATAGACATCTGTTCTCGCATCAATTTTGCCCCCTGTGAATTGTTCTGGCGCCATATAAGTAGGTGTTCCCCCGCTCCCAAAATTATCTGCCAACTGAGCTACACCAAAATCGGCTAACAAGGCCTCAAAAGTATTCCCTTTCACATCCAACATGATGTTGGCAGGTTTGATATCACAGTGAAAGATTTGGTTTTCATGCGCATAATTTAGTGCGGAACAAATTGAAGAGAATATATTAAAACAATCACTTAATGGAACAATTTGATGACTTCGGTTTATCAGCTGCTTTAAATTTGAACCTTCTACCCATTGCATAACAAAAAAAGCAATCTCTCCCTCTTTTTGGAATTCGAAAAGCCGAACAATGTTTGGATGCTCAAGTTGTCTGAGTATGTTCGCTTCGGTAGAAAAGCGTTCGAAAAAAAGCTGATTGCCTCCCAAATCTCTGCGCAGGATTTTGACAGCCATTTTTGCGTTTCGCAGCTGATCCCATGCCAGATAAACATCTGCCATCCCGCCGGAACCAACTAATTCACGGAGAAAATACCTGTCAAGTAGAGTTCTGCCAGTCAGATTTTCCATTAATATCAATATCGTCTAATTCAATAACTAATCTAACAAAAATTTAAATTTATATGGTCCTATTTTGATTTCGTCTCCACTATTCAATCTGATGGCATCGGTTTGGACGCCATTGACAAAAGTCCCACCACTGCTATCTGCGTCTTGAATAAACCAATTCCCCTGAGAAAACCTCAGCACCGCATGGTTCCTGGAAACCATTTGGTCTTCAAGATGAAGCTGATTTGAAGAAGCCCGACCAATCGTAAAACCATCATTTCCGACTCGAATCCGTTTTTCCCCCATCCTTTCATTAAGAACAACCAAACTTGCATTTGATATATTTGCGCCTTCGGCTGGAGCCTGGGATTGTCTCTCAGAAACTCGAGGAGAGTAGTCATTGACCGGTGGCCGCACAGGTTCTCTGGGAAAATCTTGTTGATCGTTTGGCTTTGGAGGTGGCGAAGATTCTGTAATTGGATTGAACCTCTTGAGATTAATCCAGCAAAATATATAAAACAAAGCCATCAGAATTAAAAAGTAGGTTCCAAATATTGGTTTAACCTTAACCAGATCGAAGGTCTGGCTTCGAATTCTTGAGGAGATGGAAATGACTGTCATGACAACAATTACTAATTGAAGTATTACAGTAATCAGTTGTGCCCAAATTGCAGTTGAATCCTTTAGGATATTACGACCTTGAATCAAAGAAAATCCTAGAGCGATAAAGGACAAGAGCGGGACTAAATATAGTATCGGTGTGTCGTTTGCCGCAATATCTGCCAAGCTATAATTATTAACGGGCTCAATGTAACCAGCATCACATGAGACCAGCACTGCGGGCAGAAAAAAACCTAAGACGATTAATAAGCTTGCGATGCGTATAAGCCATTTCCACTTCCCCACAATTATTCTCCTCTTAATTACTATCCAAAACCTTTAATACGAGTACCACATCGCCAAACTTTAAAGTATCGTTCTCTTTGATGACTGTTTCTGCTTTAATCCTCTCACCATTTACATAAGATCCGTTTTTAGAATGAAAATCAACTAGAATGTATTCCCCGTTCTCAATCACAATTTTTGCATGTGTCGTAGAGACTTTGGGATCATCAAGGATTAAATCTGCATTTTTCCTTCCAATCACCATTTCTTCTTTTACCTGGTAGATTCGACCACGTCTTTTGCCCTCTTTTACCCATAAAATTGCTTGGGGACCAGTTACAGGTACATCTAATTCTGTGACGTCATCACTGTATCTATGAATACCAAGGTTCGTTTCTTGTTCGTCCATGTCCAAAATTCGGCGGGAACCACCAGGAAGGATTGTTGGGGATTCATCCATATTATTTTGCGGACCAGAAATTCTTTCACGTCCTCCAAAATAATCTGTGGGCATATCGTCTTCAGATGCACCGATAGGTCCGGGATCTTGCGGTCTTACACCAGTCATTTTCGCACATCTGGGACAATTACCGTAAGAGGCAGGATATGGACCGTGCAAAGGGCATGTTAATTCTTGGGTCATCTTAATAAACCTCCAAATTTAATTTCTCGATGTCACAAATGTCACAATGACACTGTCACTGAACTGAATCTGATCGTTGGGTTCCAAGAGTGTGAGTTGGTGTATGTATTGTCCATTCACCTTGGTGCCGGAACCGCTTGCCAAGTCAGCCAGGTAAAAGCGGCCATTCTTTTCCTGGATTTTAGCGTGTTGTCTCGAAATGCTGCTAACGCCACTAAACTGAACGTCATTGGTTGAAGATCGTCCAATGCTGGTTTCGCCTTTACAAAGCTGATAATTTCTTCCATTCTGATCAATCAACCAAGCGTTCGCTTTAGGCTTCACAGGATGTGGAATTAAATCTCTGTCAGGTGTAAATTGTGGAATTGGTCGGGCTATTTGATCCATTGACTCAATATCTCTTCCTTGTGGTACACATTGAGGGCATTGCCCTAAAACAGCCTCATATACGTGACCGTTACGACAACCGATGAGCCCCTTATAAGTAACAAAATATCCTATCGCAATCACTACTGGCAGAATTCCACCTAACAAACCAAGATAGAAAATGGCCTCAATAAATGGACTGAGACTGGCTTTTGTTTCAATCGATGAAAACCGCCAAATTATTGTGGGAATCAAGAAACATGCTAATAAGACTGCTCCCAGACGCCATCCCAGGACCGGCAAATGTCTTGTTGAGCTGTCATAAAAGATCCAAACTACCGCAATCAGCGCAAAAAACAAAAAAACGATCCATCCGCCAAGTCCGTTGATTCCTTCAAAAAACCAAATAAAAAAAGCATTCGTTGCACTCATTTATCCTCCAAAAAGATTTCTATGGGTTAACCGTAATCCAATTACCATTCTTTTCCATAATACACTTTTCTTCTGTCACCTCCGGAATGATCAAAAACCAACCAATGCCAATGCTTTCCGGCTCGTTAATTGTTATTGGTTGGCCTAAACAATTTTTCTGTTCTATGTCACACTTTAGGAAATACTGATAGTTTTTTGCTTTATCATAAACCAGATCATATAGAGGGAGAATCGTTGAAAGCGTTTCGTCCTTCTTAATCTGATGTATGCAGCTCTTAATTGGTTGTGTCACTACCGGTGGCTGAGTCGCTTCTGGCATTGGAGTATCAGTAATCAAGTGATCATTAGTTTGTGTCGGTTGAACATAAGCCGCGTCTTCCGTAACATTAATTTTTGGAGTCGGTTGAATAGTTGATTCTCCAATTGGTAAATCAGTAATCTGCATGGTAGGTTCAGTAGGGATGACGGTCCTGGTATCAACCGGTAATGCCTTATTCTTCTTGGAAAGGAAAATAACACCAAATAAGATTAACAAAAACAATAAAGCAGATAAACCAATATTTATAAAATTCCCACGGTTTAGAGGCAATTTTTGAGAAGGGATCGTTCGTCTTTCGTCCCAATGAAATTGATTGTCTGATTCAGTTATTATCTTTGCTGGAATAGTGATATCCTCATCAATATTTCTGGTTTGGTTTTCTGGCTCCACCTTTATCACGTAAACCGAAACATTATCAGCTCCACCTGAACTATTAGCATAATCAATTAACCTTCGCGATATTTGTTCCGCTGATCCATAATCGCACAGTTGAATCAGCGTATCTTTATCCAAATATCTCGTGAGTCCATCGGAACATAATAAAATCAAATCCCCTGGGAAAAGATCAATTTGGCCAAAAACATCCACGTCCACTTCAGGATCCCCGCCAATGCTGCGAAGTAATGTGTTGCCGCTCTTTACATGTTTGACTTCTTCCTCGGTATAAGTTCCATTCCGAACCAATTCTGCCGCTAAATTATGATCCTCAGTGATTTGGACCATCTTTCCCGAACGCAACAAATAACAGCGGCTGTCACCCACATTCGCAATGGTCAGAATGTTTTCGCGGATATTGGCAGCCACCATAGTCGTTGCCATCCTGGACAAGTTGTTATCTTGGGCGTAATCATAAATTTCTTTACATACGCTTTTCATCGCACGGGACAATCTAAACGCAGGCTCTAAGTCAGTTTCTTGGAAGAATGAATAGAGGACGCGTTCAGCAGCATACTTACTTGCACGTTCCCCCCGTTTCGCGCCTCCCACACCGTCGGCAACGATGTATAGGCAACCGCTTTGCTGAAGCTCAAGTGGATTGTTTGGTTCAAATCCTGTCACCCAATCTTCGTTTTTGGACCGTTTCAATCCGGCATCGGATAATTGTGCTGATTCAAGTGGAATATTCTTAACCGAATCGTGATGATCCATCGGGTCATTCCTCAAACAAGAATTTGCTTTCTCCGGCTGTGATTAAATCTCCGTTTTTTAACACAATACTGTCGACGGTAATTTCATTAATAATCAACGGATTTTCCGGGTGCAGAGCCTGAATTAAAAATCCTTCTGAAACCGGTTTAATAACTGCATGAAAACGGGAGGCGGATATACCTTTGAGTGGTATGTCATTTTCATCCTGTTTTCGACCTAATCGGATTTCCGATCCGGTCAATTTCCATATATGTCCCGGGTTCAATCCTTCCTTTTCAATTAGGGATGGGATGCCAACTTCGTTTGATCCCGTTGGAACAATTGGTAACTTTTCCTGCTTGGTGATACGATTTTTCCGCCTTGCGATTGGAATGATGACACCCATAGCAATTAATAAGGTAAGAATTGTCATCCAGATCAGATTATTGTTCTTTTGAATTTCAACATTTACTCTCGTTAGACTTTCACCTACATTTTGCTCCAAATCCGTAGCGACAATACGAACATCATGATATCCGGGTTGAGTTTTGAGAGTGTCCCATTCGAATTCATAAGGGGATTGCAAATCTTCGGCTAGATCGACATCATCGACTTTAAGGATAACATTTACGATCCCACGCGCAGCTTTGACATCTACGTTGATCTTAATCTTTCCTGAAATAGGTTGATTCTCTGTCAAATTTGAAGAAACAATGACCGGCGGAACGATGACAAGGTTTAAATCCTGAGTTTTTTGATTTCCTGCTGAATCCAAAACACTCAAACTTAGGACATGCTCACCTACTTCTAATAGTGTTGAATCCCAGAGATACTCAAAAGGAGCGGATTGAACAGTGGTCAAAGGTTCATGATCAACTTCAATTTCCAGTTTCTGGACTGAACCCGGAGAAACAATTTTTGGAGCTATGAAAACCTTCCCGGAAACTTCCTGACCATCGCTAAGTTCTGAAAAAGAGATCTGGATTTCTCGAGGATAAGCAATAAATTGATGGTTATCACTGGTTAAACCTTCGGGATATTTATAAGAAATCAATAACTCGTGTTCAACTCCGTCAGCTTGAAGTTCTGAATCAAACCTGAGTAAATACTGGTTGCGAAAATTACTTAAAATATTTTCAAAAGAATCAGAAATAGCCGCACTTCCAGGGTTAATTTGGGCAAATCCTCCTGATAATTGAGCCAACTTATCGAGATTTGAAAGGTTTACTCCGCCAATCCCAATCGGATAAAAATGCGTTGACCACCTGTATGCCTCATTAATTACTTGATCAAAAGTGTAAGAACTGATCCCAGTTTCGTAACCATCGGTGATCACCACTACAGCTTTTCTTTCAGTTCTTGACTTCAAAAGCCCTGTTGCTGCGATCAGCGAATCGAATAGGGCTGAATCTCCCAATGCTTTCAGATTATCTAATCCTTGAGTAAGCAGAGTCCGATCGGTGGTTAATTCCTGCACTACGGTCGGTTTTTCGTTAAATGAGATTAAAGCTACTTGATCATTAGGACCTAATGTTCCGATGAACTCTTTTGCTGCTGCAATGGAATCTTTTAAGGATTTCGTCATGCTCCCGCTAACATCGATGACCAAAACTATAGCCAAGGGAGAATCAGCATTATTAATAGGTGTGATCGAAAAATCCGATACCGGTTTTTTGTCTTCTGATACCGTGAACGATTCTGGTTGCAAATCTTTAATCGGAAAACCTTGAGGATCTGAAACCGAAAACATTGCCTGGACAGTAGGAAAAGCACTGCTATCAACAGAAATCATGTTTAAATTAACTGATTCATTTTGGGCGGATATTTTTGTGGTTGGAATAAGGATAGAGACTATTAAGACTGAAACAATAAAACAAAACATTAAGGACTTCTTCATTTCACCACCTGGGTCCAGTTCGATTGTAAAGGGAAATAGCAAATTTAAAGAACTTGGATTGTTTTTTTATTATAAACGAGGTTATTGGATTCTACAACAGAAAAACGGATGAAACAGCAACCTGAAATTGTTCGAAATTAGCAAAAAAGAAATGCCAGACAACATGCCGGGAGAAATAAAATGAACAATCTAAATGACCGATGATGAATTACTTCTCAGACAAAACCGGTTGTCATACAGTCTATCCCCAGGAGAACGCCCATGTCGAACGTTACCATCCCACTAAAGACGAGGAGTCTTATATCCGCCAATTGCTTTCCATTCTTTCCAATAAGGACTTCTTCCTTGAAGCTATAAATTATCTTATCCTACAATGTCGTTAGAAAAAAATCTTCCCTTTAAAGACGTTCCCCTTGGGAACATCTTGTTGCTGCTTTTCCTGATTTAGATGCTAAAATCAGGTTCGTACCCCCTATCCATCTGGATAATATCGCTTTCCAGCTCGGTGATTGGAGTGGTTAATATCCGCAGGCTTCTCACCTTCACGGATTGTCTCAAACCGGCGCGATCCTGTTTCCGTTTTCGTCAAACAGCTGCCGCTTGATCTCCTCCGCTTCTTCTGGGGTGACTTCTCTTACGCTAGCCCAGCCGCCGCCCATACCGTCGAGGTCCATTTTCAGCTGTCCACTATACGGTGGAACGATCCATCTCTCAAGACCTTCGTACCTCTCAACATGATATCCTTTCATGCGGAACAGTACATAAGCCTTTCCATCTAACGGATCGTTTTTTGATCTAATATGCACGTATTTGTAGTACTTCCACATATCAACTCCTTTTATGGCGTCCAATTCTTGAGTAGATTGAATAAATCTGGTGGCAAATAGCCTTTCCATTTCTCAATCATCCACTTTTCAGTAATTTTTTTGATGTCATTGCTCGCGAGCCTTGACTGATTTACCTCGTAGTCGTAGTGAATATCGTTCTTTATTTCATAGCTTCCAGGTGTATGAGATCTTAACTCGGAGCTCAACCAATCTCTGTTAAAGACATAATGCAATCCTTGATAAACCCTACCTGAACCAAAGTGATTAGTTATCTTTTTTGAGTGAATCCAGCGTGCTCTAATTGCTCTCTCACT
>Ga0255340_1001817_pt1 | contig 26715 bp, 24 predicted proteins | sample wastewater_treat_7_FD_192417 | JGI IMG/M metagenome (GOLD analysis project Ga0255340, IMG submission 192417) | Wastewater microbial communities from Lulu Island WWTP, Vancouver, Canada - plant10 | ecosystem: Engineered > WWTP > Wastewater > Unclassified | place: Canada: Vancouver, British... | reverse complement strand
CCATAGGTCTAACATCTGTTTCTTTAAATCTTACGGACTTACCTTCTCTTGTTAGGATAATTGCTTGGTCATCACCAGTAGTAGCTTTCACCCCTATCAATTGATCTCCTTCATCTAACTTAATTGCTGTTAATCCATTTGCTCTAATCTTCTTAAATTCTGGGAGTGCAGTCTTCTTTACTACACCATTTTCTGTTGCCATCAAAAGGTATTTGTATTCTCTTGCTGTTTCCTTCTCTTTAGCTTCTTCTGTACTTTTACCTTCTGCAATCTTACCTTTTGGATCTCTAGTTAATACTGAAGTTACAAGCTCATCAGGGTCTAGTTGTACAAGGTTAACGATAGGTAGGCCTTTTGCAGTTCTACCTAAATCTGGGATCTCAAATATTCTTAGTGTATATACCTTACCTTTGTTTGTGAAAAGTAAAAGTTCATCATGAGTATTACACAAGAATGCATGTTCTACAAAATCACCTTCCTTTGTTTCTCCTCCAGAAACACCCTTACCTCCCCTATTCTGTGCCTTGTATGTATTCGGATTTAATCTCTTTACATACCCAGAGTTAGTAATTGTTACAAGAGTATCCTCTGAAGCAATCATATCCTCTTCTGAAATCTCATCAACTTTACCCTTAACAACCTTTGTTCTTCTTTCATCACCAAACTTTTCTTTAATGATTTCAAGATCAGCATCTACAACTTCCAACATCTTCTCTGGATCTTCAAGAAGTGTATTTAACTCTTTAATCTTCTCTTTCAATTCCTTCTGTTCATCTTGTAGTTTCAATCTCTCAAGTGCTGCTAATCTTCTTAACTGCATATCTAAGATTGCTTGTGCTTGTACTTCTGTAAAATCAAACTTCTCCATTAAGTTTGTCTTTGCTGTTTCTTGTGTCTTTGAAGCTCTAATTGTAGCAATGACTTCATCAAGCATATCAATAGCTTTAAGTAATCCTTCTAAGATGTGAGATCTGTATCTTGCTTGTGCTAAATCAAATTCAAATCTTCTAATTGTTACCACTAATCTAAATGAGAGAAAGAGTTCTAAGAATCTCTTAAGAGGTAATGTTTTAGGTTCTTTATCTACCAATGCAATCATATTTGCATTGAAGGTCTTCTGCATCTCTGTGTACTTGTAGAGTTTGTTTAGAACTGTCTTTGGTTGTGCATCTCTTTTGAGATATACAACAACTCTCATTCCTTCGATATTGGATTCGTCGATAATGTCCGAAATACCTTTAATCTTTTTATCCTTTACCAAATCTGCAATCTTTGTAATGAGGTTTGCTTTATTAACTTGGAAAGGTATTTCGGTGATAACTATTTGGTATTTTCCTTGTTTGCCTTCAACTATTGATGCTTTTGCTCTTTGTAGTATTCTTCCTCTCCCAGTTGCATATGTATTTAGAATCTCTTCTCTATTATATATCGTTGCTCCTGTTGGGAAGTCTGGGCCAGGTATTATCTCAACTAACTCTTCTGGTGTAATATCAGATTTAAATTCAGGATAGAGGACATTTCCATCTTCTTCTATCTTTGCTCTTAGAGTATCAATTACTTCTTGGTTGGTAGCATCTTTTGTATCTATGTAGTTCTCTAGGTAATCAGCTGGTTGTGCATTAAGTAGTTGTGGAATTCTCTCTCCTTTTTCTTTCTGTTTCCTTAATTCATCATATACAGCTTTACCTTCCCATTTGTTACCTAAGGAAATCATTTTTTGTAAAGCATTGATTAGTTCTGTTAGATTATGAGGAGGTATCTTTGTAGCCATACCTACTGCAATTCCATCTCCTCCATTTGCTAATACATTTGGGAATCCTGCAGGTAATACTGTTGGTTCTAGTCTTGTGCCATCATAGTTTGGTATGAATGTTACTGTTCCCTTGTTTATCTCATTAATGAGTTCTGGTGTAATCTTACCCATTCTTGCCTCTGTGTATCTCATGGCTGCTGCTTCATCTCCATCAATGGACCCGAAGTTTCCTTGGCCATCTACTAATGGATATCTCATGGAGAAGTCTTGAGCCATTTTTACTAATGTTGGGTATATTACAACTTCACCATGTGGATGGTAGTTACCTGAAGTATCTCCTGCAATTTTTGCACATTTTCTGTAATGAGAAGAAGGAGTTAGACCTAAATCATTGATAGCAACAAGAATTCTTCTTTGTGATGGCTTAAGTCCATCCTTTACTTCTGGTAGAGCTCTTGAGACGATTACGGACATAGAATAGTCAAGGTAGTTACCTTTCATTTCATCTACGATTGACCTATTAGTAATCTCTCCAGAATTGTATGTGGAGTTCTGCTCTACTGTATCTGTATTCTCTTGTGTTGTTTTTGTATCTTCATCCATTTTAAAAAGAATCTAGTGTTAAATCTTTAAGATTAAATATCTAAAATAGCTTTAGCAGCATGAGTTTGTATGAATCTTCTTCTAGGTGGTACTTCAGTACCCATTAGCATCTCAAAAGTCTTCTCTGCTTCCTCTGCATCTTCAATATGTACTCTCTTAAGCACCCTATTTGCAGGATCCATTGTTGTTTCTCTTAGCTGTTCAGGATTCATCTCTCCTAATCCTTTAAATCTATTAGCTATTGGATTCTTTCCTTCTGCTCTAGCTTTTGCAACAAACTCATTCTTCTCTTCATCATTTAGGAAATAGTATTTCTTTTTTCCAATCTCTACTTTATGTAAAGGTGGTTGAGCAACATATACATAACCATTCTCAATTAATGGTCTAAAGAATCTAAAGAAAAGAGTTAAGACTAAGGTTGTGATATGTAGTCCATCAACATCAGCATCACTCATGATTATAATTTTATGGTATCTTAATTTAGAGATGTCAAAAGTATCTCCAATACCTACACCTAATGCTGTTGTAATATCATTAAACTCACTATTCTCTAATACTCTATCAACTCTATACTTATGTGTATTAATAATTTTACCTCTAAGTGGAAGAATTGCTTGTGTATGTCTATCTCTACCCTGTTTTGCTGAACCACCTGCAGAATTACCCTCAACAATGAAAAGTTCACTCTCTGCGGGGTCTTTACTAGTACAATCAGCTAACTTACCAGGTAGAGTTGTTGTCTCTAATGCACTCTTTCTAATTACAGCATCTCTTGCAGCTTTTGCAGCTGCTTTTGCTTTATTAGCTAGTACAGCTTTTCCAATTACTTCTTTTGCAATTTGTGGATTCTCTGTTAAAAATGTTAAAAGTTCATCTCTAACAACTTTACCTACGATACTTTTAACCTCAGGATTATTTAGCTTAATCTTTGTCTGTCCTTCAAATTGTGGACTTGGCACTTTAACAGAAACAACTGCTGTTAATCCTTCTCTTACATCATCTCCACTAAGTGTTCCATTTAAACCTTTGAGTAGCTCTGCTTTTTGTGCATATGTATTCAATGCACTTGTGATAGCAGTTCTAAAACCTGCTAGATGAGTACCACCCTCTGGGTTGATAATATTGTTAGTGTAGCATCTAACATCTTCATCCATTCCATCTGTATATTGCATAGCTGCCTCAACAATCACATCATCTTCTTGTTTGTTCATGTAGAATGGTTCGTCCCCTATTACCTTTTCGTCTAGGTTGAGGAATTGTACATATGACTTAATACCATCTTCAAAATACAAATCATACTGTTCGTATTTCCCACCTGTGTCGTTAATTACAGATATCCTCAGACCTGCTGTAAGATATGCATGTTGTCTGCACTTCTTTACAATGGTATCAAAGTCAAATTCGGTTGTACTAAATATCTGATTGTCAGGCATGAATGTGTGTTCAGTACCTGTTTCGTCAGAGTCTCCGATTCTTTCAACTGGTGCTGTGGGTGCTCCTCTCTCATATTTCTGCTTGTATATTCCACCATCTCTTCTTACTGTTGTAATCATCCACTCTGAGAGAGCATTTGTACATTTCATGCCAACTCCGTGTAGACCACCAGAGACTTTGTAAGCACCCTGTTCAAACTTACCTCCTGCATGGAGATTTGTCATAACTGTTTCTAGAGTTGAAACCTTTGTCTCAGGGTGAGTGTCTACTGGAATACCTCTACCATTGTCTTTTACAGTAAGAGATCCATCTTGGTTTAATGTTACCCAGATGTGATTGCAATATCCTGCAATAGCCTCATCTACAGAGTTATCTAAAATCTCAATGAAAATATGGTGAAGACCATGGACATCAGTAGAACCGATGTACATAGCAGGTCTCTTTCTGACTGCTTCTAAACCTTTTAATACTTGAATATTTGATGCTCCGTAATTTTCAATTTTTGCCATATTAATCCCTGTATTTATCTGTAAGTTAATGTGTTTTGAAGTTCTAAATCTCTATCTAATTATACCATTTTCTAACCTAAAATGCTAAGGCTTGAGCTGTATAACCATTGCCTCTAAAGTCAATCTACGATTACAATTTGCAGCTATCTTCTCTCTGCTTTTTTGTATTATTTTTAGGTCCTCTAGAATTTTTTTAGAACCATCTATATTACCATTTTTTATACTTATTTCAAATTTCTTTTTTATTATTGTTTCTAGTTCATTTATGAATTCTACAGCAGAATCTCTTTCCTCAGAAGCTTTTTCAACTATTTCAAATTGGGATACTAAGTCTAAATCAAAAAAGTTATCTAGAGAGTTTTCTCCTTCTTCCTGTTCTGTTTGTATGTATACTATTCTAGATCTTGAACATATGGTAGGTAGTAAGTTTTTTTCATTATTTACTGTAAGGATATATATTGTTTCTTCCCCACTCTCTTCTAGTGCTTTTAGTAAAGAGTTTTGAGCCTCATGTGTTAACTCCTGAGCATCGTGAATTATTCCAAGCTGAGCACTTTCTTGAAATGGTTTGTAGATTAAATTCTTTTGGAAATTCTTTACATCCTCTATTCCAATACTTAATTTGTCTGTGACCTCTAGATTATGTATATCTGGGTGGGAATATATCATGTCGAGTGTAATATCTTCTTTCAGGATTTCTACTAGGAAGTGCCTTAGTGTAGTCTTTTCTTCATCTTCTGTTTTGCGTACTAGGATATATGTCATATTTTATTCTATCATAAAGTGGAATGTGGAAGCACAGGGTTACCTTGCCAGTTTTACTACTTGCTGTAAGGACTATATGACTTTTTTAACAAAATTTTAAGATACTAGAAGATAAAGGTAATACAAGAAATATTGTTAGACAAAGGTTTCTCTGCAAATCATATCCATAAAAAGAGTTAATCTGCCTACTCTGTGTTTGTGTATTACTTCAAACTCAACAACCTTATAGCATATTAACTAAGCACAATAATTTCATATATAGTCTTTTCCAGGTAAGACAAAACTGGCAAGGTAACCCTGTCTTTGTGTATACATTGACTAATTGACTAATTTTATTGAGTATCATAAACTGGTATTAGAATTAAATAATAAACTGTCCAGATGCCTGCCCAAACATCTATTTTGAAGTATCTACAACAGAATAATCTTATTGATAAAGAAGGTGTAAGAAAAGTTCTTCTAGAAAGAACTCGTACAAATAAGAGTGAGGAAGCTTTAATCAGGGAATTAAATCTGGTTAGTGATCTTGACATTGCTAAAGCAAAATCAGCTATTTTCGGGATTCCCTTTATAGATCTCACTACTATCTCTGTGCCTGAGAGTGTGATTGCTGAGATTCCGATAGATAATTTGGCTAAGTACAGAGCAGTTCCTTTTGAAAGAGGTGATGGGTTGGTTAAGATTGCTATGGAAGACCCATTTGATATTCAGGCAACTCAAGCTCTCCAGAGTAGATATCCAGCTGGTACAAGGATGGAAGTATATATCTCTACAAAAGAAGGAATTAGTACTATTCTAGATCGTAGAGTTGGTGATATGATGAGTTCCCAAGTTACTGAAGCATTGGAAGATGTTGATGTCCCTATTACAGAGATTGAAGAGGATGATACTGGTAGTGCACTTGGGAGTTTAAGTTCTTCTGATTTAGCTGCAGCCCCTGTTGCAAGGATTGTAAATGCAATACTTCAATATGCAGTTAAGAGTAAAACATCAGATATTCATATCGAGACTTTGGAGGACAGAGTACGTGTGCGTTTTAGAATTAATGGTGTGATGACGGAAAGGCTTGTTTTACCAAAAAGTCTTTCTCCTGCTCTTGTTTCAAGGATAAAGATTCTTTCAAATCTAAAGATTGATGAGAAAAGAATGCCTCAGGATGGTAGGTTTCAGGTTAAGATGGGAACAAACAAGGTGGATATTAGAGTCTCCATTATGCCCATGATTTACGGTGAGAAAGTTGTAATGAGGTTACTTGAATCTGATACTGAAAATATTACATTGGAAGACACTGGTCTAAGAGGTAATGCATACAAGGTTTTTGTAGATGCTCTTAGTGTTACAAATGGTATTGTTCTTGTTACTGGTCCTACAGGTAGTGGTAAGACTAGAACTTTAGCCACTTCTCTTATGAAAGTTAATGATCCGAAAGTAAATATTATCTCCTTAGAGAACCCAGTAGAGATTAGAGTCCCGGGTGTTACACAGGTTCAGATAAATGATGATGTTGGTTTAACATTTGCATATGGTTTGAGAGCTGTTTTAAGACAAGACCCAGATATTGTAATGGTTGGTGAGATTAGAGATGGAGAGACTGCCCAACTTGCTGTTCAGGCATCTTTAACTGGTCACTTGGTTCTCTCTACATTGCATACTAATAGTGCAGCTGCAGCCATACCAAGATTAATGGATATGGGTATAGAGCCGTATCTTTTAGCTTCAACAATTAGAGTTGTTGCTGCACAGAGATTGCCAAGAAGAATTTGTAAACATTGTATAGAGGCCTACCCTATCACATCAGAGGTGTTAAGAAATATTACAGAAACAATGCAAGGTATTAAAGATTTTGATTTGGTCGGATATATTAACAGAGTAATTGCCTCAAAGCAGTCAATGCAAACAAATGGACAGGAAGAACCCATTGTTATGAAAGCACCAGAGACAGGTGCTGATGGAACTCCTTTAATATATCTCTATCGAGGTAAAGGATGTGAGCATTGTGGTGGTACTGGATATTCGGGAAGAATTGGTATCTTTGAAGTGTTGGATGTTACAGAAAGAATTAGTAGAATGATAATGGAGAATGTTACAGATAATGATATTAGGAAAGCTGCTGTCGAACAAGGTATGATTACAATGATTCAAGATGGTTACTTAAAGGCACTAGAAGGAATTACTACAATTGAAGAAGTTCTAAGGGTGTCAAAAGAATAATTTTTTGGTATAAATAAATATATGCAAAATACTGCCCAAACACAAAATCCAAATGGACCTCAGTTTAATTATCCTGATTTTTCACAATCAGGTGTTCCTATACAACCTGTAACTACACCACCAGTACAACAAACTCAAACTCCACAAGAACCAACCAGCTATATTAATGAAAAAAAACTAGAAGAGTTGAAGAGAGATATTAATTCCTTGTTAGAAACACCTACTCCTTCTACTTCCTCTGCAACTCAATCTCCAGCCTCATCTCTAGCACAACCTGTGCCTTCTACTACATCAGCACCTATTGTAGAAGAAAAGGTTGAAGAGCAAGCACAAGCATATGTTCAACAACCAACAGAGCTACCAAATCTTACTACTCCATCAAAAGGACAACAGACTTGGAGTGATTCTTTGACAAAGATTATGCCTGAAATGAATCAAATAAAGGCAATGCAGAGAAAAGAAAAAGAGAATAACTTGTCAAAAGCTCTAGGTAATACACAATCAGGGGATTCTCCAATAGAAGAGAATAAGATTGCAATAGAAATGGGTATAGATAATAAGGATTTCTCTATGAATGCACTTTTTGAAGAGGTTATAGAAAAAGGAGCATCAGATCTTCACCTTTCAGTTGGTTACCCCCCTATCATCAGAATAGATGGTCAACTTATAGATATTGGAGAAAGATTGTTGACTCCTGTTGATGTGGAAAAACTAATTCTTTCTGTTGTTCCTGATGATAAGAAGGAACTTTTAGAAGTAAACAGAGAGATTGACTTTGCATATTCCTATGAGGGTACTAGAACAGGAAGGTTTAGAGTAAATGCATACTATACAATGAAAAATCTTGCAGCTGCTTTTAGATTAATTCCAACAAGAGTTAAAACAATTGAAGAGCTACATCTTCCTCAGATATATCATCAGATTACAAAGCTAAAACAGGGTCTAGTCCTAGTAACAGGTCCAACTGGACATGGTAAGAGTACAACTCTAGCAGCTATGCTTGAAGATATTAATAGAAACAGGTTCGATCATATTATAACGATTGAGGATCCTGTTGAATACATTTTTGAAGGTAAGAAAGCATTAATAGACCAAAGAGAGATGAATGATGATACAAACTCTTGGGCTGTGGCTCTTAGGAGTGCAATGAGACAAGATCCAGATGTAATATTGGTTGGTGAGATGAGAGATTATGAAACTATTGCTGCAGCAATTACTTTGGCTGAAACAGGGCATTTAGTATTTGCCACATTGCATACAAACAATGCAGCACAGACAATTGATAGAGTAATTGATGTGTTCCCAGAGAATCAGCAAGCACAGGTACGTTTGCAGCTGTCAAATATTCTTCAGGTAGTTATTGCTCAGAGGTTGATTCCTCTAGATCAAGGAGGAAGAAGAGCTGTTTCTGAGATTATGTTCAATACTCCTGCTATTGCAAATCTTATCAGAGAAGCTAAGACTCACCAGATAGATAATATAATTAGAACGGGTGCTGATATGGGTATGGTATATTTAGAGAAATCTCTTGTTTCTCTGGTTAGGGAAGGAGCAATTAGTGCTCAAAAAGCTCAGGAGTATGCTGTTTATCCTGAGGAAGTAATAAGATTATTAAAAGGATAAAATATGCCAAGTTTTAAGTATTCTGCAAGAGATGATAAAGGTAAAGAGGTAAAAGGAGATATTGAAGCAAGAGATCATGATTCTGTAGTAGATATTCTTCATGATAGAGGTTTAATAGTTGTTTCCATTAAACAAGTCGGAAAGTTTGATTTGAGTAGACTTGAAGAGATTAATATTGGAGGGGTTCCAATGAAGGAGAAGGTTGTTTTCATGAGACAGATGGCAACTATGATAGCTTCTGGTTTACCATTAAACAGAGCTTTAGAAATTATGGTAGAGCAAGCTAATAATCCTAAGTTCAGGAAAGTACTTAAGGATGTTTCTCAGTCTGTTCAGTCAGGTAAGTCTCTTTCAACTGCATTTAGAGAACAAGAGGGTGTTTTTGATAATATAACCTTGAACCTAATTGAAGCAGGAGAAGAAAGTGGAAATTTGGAGACTATTCTTGGCAAATTGGCTACAGAGTTGGAGGAGCGCGATTCATTGAATAGAAAAATTAAGTCTGCTCTGATTTATCCTACAATTATACTTGTTGTAATTATCGGTGTTATCGCAATTATGATGTTTGTTCTTGTACCATCTATGTCTGAGATCTATGCAGATTTTGATGCTGAACTCCCACTAATTACTAGAATGCTTGTTGCTATGAGCAATTTTATGGTGCAGTATTGGTGGGCATTATTAGTTGTAGCACTCTTACTCTTCTTAGGTTTTAGGTATTACAGAAGTACAGAGAAAGGTAGGAAGAATTTAGACAAGATTGTTTTAAAGATTCCCGTTGTTGGAAAGTTGATAATAAAAACACAGATTGCACAGTTTACTAGAATATTAGGATTACTCTTAAGTAGTGGTCTGTCTATTGTTAAAGCTTTGGAACTCACAGGAGAGTCTTTAAGTAACAGTATATTTAGAGATGTTGTAATAGATGCTAGGGATGAGGTAGAAAAAGGTGGCCCTTTAGCTGTACCAATTGCTAGGAGTGAGTATTTCCCTCTCTTAGTTAGTAGTATGATTTCTGTTGGTGAAGAAACAGGAGAGATAGATACTGTTTTAGGTAAGGTGTCTGAGTATTACAAGGAGGAGGTGGATATGGCTACTTCTAACCTTTCTACTATATTAGAACCTTTCCTTCTTATTATCATGGGTGGAGCTGTTGGTTTCATAGCATTAGGTGTGTATATGCCAATGTTTGGTTTAGCTCAAGTCATGGGTTAGGCATTGACAAAGACTCCTAAGTTGTGTAATTTATTATTAGTTAAATTAATTTTTACTGTCTAATTTTATGGATGGACAAAAAACATACAAAGCATTTACATTAATAGAAATGCTTATTGTTATGGGTATTCTTATTATCCTTATGGTAGTAGGAGTAGCTGCAGGTAGATTTGCAATCAATCGAGCCAATGAGATTGCTAATAGAAATGGTGCTACCCAATTATATCAGGCTATGCAGGCTCACTATACAGATTATGGAAAGTATCCACAGCCAGCAACAGGTTCTACTTTCTATGCTATGGTAACAGGAGAAAGTGGACCAGGAACAATTGGACAATATCTTGATATGGGGTCTTTTGGAGGGAAGGATGCTACTTATATTTATCTACCAAATAAAGAGTATCAGTCGATGTTGGTTTGTGTAAGTTTGGGAGATATAGGTGATGAGGCAAATAAAGGTTTTGTATGTGCAGGTAACGGTTTTGGTGATAAAGATATAACCCTTACTAATGAATCAGGGTGTGGTAATGGTAAAGAACTTGTAAAAGACAAAATTGAACCAGGAGAAACTTGTTATGATGCACTTAAAAGTGCAGAGACTGGGCTTCGAGGGATCTTCAAAGATAAAAAGTGGGATTTAGGAAATGATTCTTTAAAACCAAACTTCTCTGCATCTTAAAACCCCTCATCTGAGGGGTTTTTCTTTTATCTAAACATATATATAATAGATATATGATAATTATATATATCTGTATATTCTTCTTAGGAGCATCTATAGCAAGCTATATAAATGCTACACTATATAGAATAGAGAAAGGTATTAAACTAAAAACACTACTTACTCAGAGTTCTTACTGTGAAAAATGTAAGAAGAAACTTAAATGGTATGAACTAATTCCCATATTTGGATATATATATATTGGTGGGAAGTGTTCTAAATGTAAAACAAAGGTAAATATACTCTACCCTCTCTCTGAGTTATTCTTCGGTATATCTTTCTTACTCATGTATATGTACTCTGTACCTTTCTATGTATGGATTATACTTCTTCTTCTCTTTATCCTCTCCTACTATGATATTCTCTATCGAGAAGTACCTAGAATATTAGTGCACATACTCATAGGTATATCTTTGTTAATATTCATATTCTTTAATCTAAATCTAACCTCTGTACTCTTAACAGTAGGAATACTTCTCATGATCTCTCTACTAACTCTAATAATTAAGAAATCATTTGGATTGGGTGATATCCTGATTCTTCTAGCATTAGGGCTAGCTTTAGATTACAAACAATTCGTAGTACTATTCTGGTTAAGTATCTTTACTGCCCTACTCTATGCTATATGTCTTGGTATATTACAAAAGAAGAGTTTAAAAGGTATTAAAATACCAATGATTCCCTTCTTTACAATATCATACCTAGTAGCTTCAATATGGGGAACTGTAATTTTTGATTTTTTTCTAGAGAGTATATATCTCTAATAGTTGTATGTTTAAAAGTAATATGATACATTTATATTAGTAATTTAGTACTGCCTACTATGTTAGATAAAAGACTAAGATATTCCTCTTTTACATTGGTAGAGATGTTAATTGTGATGGGTATTATTATACTTCTTGCAGCCATGGCATTTGCTGCATATCAAAATCTGCAAACAACTATTCGTTTAAATGAATATGCGAATAATTTAGAACAAGTAATTAGAAAAGTACAGAGAGATGCTATGTTGTTAGAAAAGAAACCTGGGGAGAACTGGATGTATGGTTTAGGAATATCTTTTGCTAGAACAGGGAGAGGAGGAAATGCGGAAACCTTTGGTAATTATACTGCTTTTAAATGGTGTTCTCCATTTACTGATTATGGTGATGTAAAGACAACATCATCTATACCTAATTATGACCCCACTAAGGGAGCACTAAGTGAAACTGATTCTAACGGCAGGATTCCTAATCCTCCAACAATATCTTTTGGAGATTGTAAAGAAGGTGCTGTTCCAGATGATAGTATGATTTACAGGTATGCTTTATTTGGAGATAGGAGTGTTGGAAGAGAAGTTGATATTAAGATACCGAAATCTACTATTAAAAAAGAGGAAGTATCTGCATATTTTGAAGGAGACTTCACAGTTCAATATATAGTATTTCAAGCAGTTACCGGTAGAGCATTTTTCTATAACAAGGCTGGACAACTTCTTAACTATACTCAAGGTCTTTCTAATGAACAACCAGAGCCATTGGAGACTGCAAAACCATTTGTTATGAACATAATTCCTCTTAGAGGCGGTAAGGGGAAAAAAATAACAATACAACATATTTCAGGTAGAGTAATGGTAGAAGGTCTTTAATGAAAAGAATATGATTGTAGTAAGTCAAAAAAATACAACTAAATACAAGGCAATGGGATTTGTAGAATCCTTAATAGCTATTATTCTTGTAGGAGTAGCCTCTGTTATACTCATGAGAATTGCTGCTAATACACTTTTAGAAGGAGTACAGAATGAAAGGATAGACAAGATGACTCAATATGCAGTAGAAGGTTCTTACATGACAGAAGTTATCATACAAGAGATGCTTGCAGAGGGAAAAAATCCTGTTGAAGAATTAGGTTTAATGGGTGGTGGTACGAATTATTTATGTTTTGTACCTGTTGTCGAAGACTCTTCTGAATTTAGTTTTAAAAAAACTGGTCCTGGGCCTGATGCTGACTATAGAAAATGGTCTATTCCTATTAACAACTTTGGGACTTATATGGCAGACAGGGAGAATAGAGCAAATTTGGGGGAACATGCTGGTTTAGTAGAAGAAACTGAAACTAGACCGAGAACAGATTACTTTAGAATAGTATGCTTTACAACAATAAATTCAATGGTAGGAGAGAAACCTCCCTATCTATATACAGACATTGTTGTTGGACATATACTGAGTAAAGGGAATATTACCAAAAGAGGTAATGTTAAAGATTATGTTCATTCTACCTATATTACATTATGAAAAAGAATTTTTACAAAAGAAAAGGATATGAAGGCTTTAGTCTAATAGAGATGTTAATAACTACAGTTATTCTTGGTTTTATCATGCTCATATCTGCATTAGTTCTTACTACCCTTATCAAAGTTTCTGTAACAACTACAAATAAAGCTAGGGTAAGAACAGATTCAGAGTACATTCTTGAATATTTAAGAAGAACTATTAGAACAACTAATCCTGATTATGTACATATATATGATAGTGCAGAAAGAAGATATGATTATGCAGCAAGAGAAGGTAAAGGAAATGTTCAAACTAATGGTAGTTTCCAAGAGATAACTGATTCCACTGGGACAGGAAACGAGATTCACTTCATGCCTAATGGTACAACAAAATGGGTTTGTCTTGCCTACTACAAGGGTGTTTCTAGCGATAAAGATAATAAAGGGAATGAAAAAGGATATATTCTAAAAACAACAGTGGATAACTTGCCTGACCATAAGGATTGTTTTAGCAATGATTTTAATGATTCTTCTAACTATATGATATTAAATACCCGATTTGTGAATATTGAAGACTTTAGGATAAAATTACAAGATACTACAGAGAAGAACAAAGTAATTCAGTTTGATTTAAAAGCTTCTGCTATATATTGGTATTTTGCTAGAACAGGAATATTGTCTAAAAGTTTTTACAGACAAGCTATTGTTAAAACAGAAAGAGTTATGTGGTAAAATAGAATATATAAACTGTCTAAATACAATATAAAAATGGATAAAAAGAAAACAGTTCTAATTATAGAAGATGAAAAGGATTTGTTGGAGTCATACAAAGAGTTAGTAGAAACAGCTGGGTTTATAGCTTTAACGGCATCTGATGGGTATCAAGGATTAGACCTCTTAGCACAAAATCTTGGTAAAGTTGATGTTCTTCTATTGGACTTAATGATGCCAGGGGTTGATGGTTTGGAGGTATTAAGAGCTATTAAAACAAATGAAGATAAATATGGAAAATTCCCAGTTATTATCCTTACCAATATGACTAGTGAGTCAGTTATTAGGGAATCATTTACACTTGGAGCCTCATCATATCTAGTTAAAACAGACTTAGATTATGAAGGACTTGTAAAAGAATTAAGTAGATATATTGGTGAGTCTGAATAGTTGAAACTGTTTGATTTTCTGATATATTATAACAAGAGATAATTTATAAATATTTGAACATGGCCAAACTGCCCGATCATGTAGGAATAGACTTTGGAACACACTCTGTAAAGGCTGTGGAGCTTTCGGGGATTTCTTCTGGTAAACCCAAGTTAGTAAACTTGGGTTCTCAAGCAACTCCAAAAGGGGCAATTAATAGTGAAGATATTACAGATCAGAAGAAATTAGCTGATGTACTAAAGAGATTATATGATGCATCTGGGATTAAAAATAAGGGAGTAGTTATGGCTCTTCCAGAGTTTTCTGTTTTTACTAGATTTTTTGAACTTCCTGGTGTTAAAGAAGAAGAATTAAGGGAAGCTGTATATTATGAAGCTAAACAGTATATTCCCCTACCCCTTAACGAAGTTCAGCTTGACTATGTTCCAATAGGGTTTAATGCAGAGAAAAATGCTCCAAGAGTATTAGTTGTTGCTGCTGCTAAAAAAGTTGTTGATATCTATATCAATATTGCAACACAGGCTGGTCTCGATCTCTATTCAATAGAAACAGAGTCTGTAGCTATGGGGAGAGCTATGTACAAATCTACAGGGAAAAAAGGTATGGTTATACTTGATTTTGGTGCAAATAGTACAGATATGAGTATTATCTCTGAAGGATACTTAGTTTTTGCTCAGAGTATTGCAATTGGTTCAGATTCATTAACACAAGCAATTGTGAATAAGTTTAACTTTGATAATCAGAGAGCTGAAGAATTTAAGAGAAACTATGGAGCTGTAGAGAATGTTTTAGAAGGGAAAATATATTCTGTTCTTACACCAATAATTGAGTCAATTATGGTTGAAGTGAGGAGAGGTGTAGAGTTTTTTAAGAGCAGAACATATTCAGTTGCTCCTTCTGACTATATCTTAAGTGGAGATGGAGCCTTACTCCCAGGTTTAAAAGAGTATGTTTCTAAGAGTCTGAATGCTAATGTTACAATTGCTATGCCTTGGAATAATATTTTAATAGATAAAAAATTTGAGGATATTGCAATGAAGGGTGCTCCTTCATATGCAGTAGCAATAGGTTTAGCTTTAAAGGATGAATAAGAAAAAAGAAATAGTCAAAGACAATCCAAAGGAGGTTAAGTCTCAACTTGAGAATGAGATGGATGCACACAAGAAAGCATTCCTTAGTGATACAGATGATTCAATAAACCTCATCCCAATAATGACAAAGTCAGAGGTTATTGCTGAGGAAAAGAAGGTAAAGCTTAATGTTGCAGCTATTCTTAGTATAATAGTCTTTCTTGTTATCACCATTGGTGTTGTGGGATATACTACAATTAGTAAAAATCGGTTGAATAAAGCAAAGGAGAGATTACAGAAAACAGAGCAGGAAGTAAAAGGTCTCAGTTCAAAGATTCTTTCAAATGATGAGATTCTTAAAAGGATATATTTGTATAAAGATATTTCGTCAAACCAGTATTCAGTAAAGAAGATGTTTGATTACTTTACAAAGATTGCTTCTTTTGATTATAGAATACAGTTAGATTCATTTGTTTTTCAATCAGATAAGTCCATTTCTTTTGAAGGAACAGCTCCCTCTTTAGATACAACTGCAAAGTTTTGGTATCTATTAGGAGAAGATGAAAAAGTAGTTTCTGTTAAATTAGATTCTATGAGTAAAAGAAATCAGGATGTACAATTTGCTTTTGACATTACCTTGGTTAGTGATGCATTTAGTATAGAAGGTACTAGAACAGTAGATGAGGGAGGAGATTATATTATAGATTACATAGAAAATTAATATGGCTTTACAAACACCTACAAGAAAAAATTTAGAAAGTATAAGTAAAAAAGTAAAGGAAACTAGACTTAAAGTAAAAGATTTAATTGTTCCTATTGTTGTTGCTTTTATATTAATTCTTTTGGCTGTTTTTTTCTTTGTTCCTATGATTACCAAAGCCCAAGAGTATCGTGCAGAGTTAAAGCAAGTTGAGGAGAAACAGAAACAACTTGATAATTTAATTGCTTCTGTTAATAAGATTTCAGATGATCAGCTTCAATATGACTTGATTGAAGTAAAGAGTGTAATCCCCAGAACCTTGAAAGTCTCTAGCTTTTTGTATTATATAGATGAGCTTGCTAAGCAAAAGAATTTAGAGGCAGATTCTGTTTCTGCTGGTGATATTACTTTAGGTGGAGGTGCTGAGGAGACAGACAGAACAGGGTATAAAGGAGTAAACGGTCCTCTTGCTTATACAGGATCTTTAGACAATGTTTTGTCTTTTTTGGACAGTTTTTATACTTCGTCCCCATATATTGTCTCACCAACAAATATCACATTAGAGAGAAGTCAATCTTCTTGGGAAGTTAATTTAAACTTAACAGGTTTCTATATTACTGAGGATGAGATGCCAGTTTTTAATGCATATAAGCCATTCAAAGCTTATTCTGAATTTCCTGAGATAATAGAGATTCTTCAAGATAAAGCTAGAAGATTAAATGCCCCAGTATTCTAGGCATACTTTATATTTCATCATCAAAGATACTCTCGTCTTCAATATTTGCTGATTTCTCTTCTTTGGACCCTTGTCCTTTCTCATCATCTTGTATAAGAACCTTAACTCTTCTATTTGTTCTTATTGCATTAATAGTGATTAAATCTCTTATTGCATTGATAGTTCTTCCCTTTCTTCCAATAACAACACCTTTGTCTTCTTCTGCAACATTTATTGTGAGAATGGTCAAACCTGGGAAATCAACACTTTCTTTCTCCTCTATCTCCACAGAATCAGGAGAATTTACAATAGATTTAACTATGTACTCTAGTAATTCTTTCATTCTTGTATAGGTAATATATTATGTAAATTAACTACACTACTCTTCTGTTTTTTCTTCTTTCTTTTTTGTACTTGGTTTAGTAGAACCTCTCTTAAGTTCTTTAAGAAGACCTTCTTTAACAAAATACTGTGCGACAGTATCTGTTGGTTGAGCTCCATTCTTCAACCATTTTTCTGCCTTCTCTTTATCAACTTCAAATAGGTTTTTTCTAGGATCGTAGATACCAATTTCATCTTTGGTTTTACCACCTCTAGGCTGAGTAGACTCCATTACTACAATTCTATAGCTAGGGTCTTTACTTCTACCAACTCTTTTTAATCTTATTTTTAACATAGTGCTGAATTTTATCAAAAGAACTTATTTAATTCAAGATTCTACTTCATTTTCAAAAATCTCAATTGCATTACTAGCTGCATCTTCTTCTGCTTTCTGTTTACTCTGCCCTACTCCTTCTACTATCTTTTTCTTTCCTTTCATAAGTGCTACTGTAAAAGACTTGTTATGATCAGGTCCTTCTTCTTTAATTATTTCATATGTTGGAGTTATCTTAAACTCACTTTGCATAATTTCTTGTATTTTTGTTTTAGGATCTATGAAGAGTTTCTCACTGATAATTTTCTTAATCTTTTTAAGAAGTGTTCTGTCTACAAAATTTCGGCATTCCTCGTATCCTGCATCAAGATACATTGCTCCCAATATTGCTTCGTAAAGATTGGCTAGCAGATATGGTTTCTCCTCTCCACCAGAATCTTTTTCACCCTTTGACATTTTTAAGTATTTTCCTACATCAAGTTTCTTTGTTTCTTCTGCTAAACTTTCTGTTCTAACAATAGCTGCTCTTATACTTGTTAATTCCCCTTCTGCTTTATCTGAGTAGTTATGATAGAGATTAGAAGATATTATTAATTCTAAAACAGCATCTCCTAGAAATTCTAATCTTTCATTATTTTCTAGATTCTCATCTTTGTTCTCATTTAAATAAGATCTATGAGTAAATGCAGTTTCAAGATATGTTTTGTTCTTGAAGGTTATTCCAATTTTCTCTTCAATTTCTTTAATCTCATTCATTTTCTTCCTCCTTTTTCGTTTCTTCATATATTGCTCCTAAGACACCGTTTACGAATTTTCCACTACTTTCTCCACCGAAATCTTTTGCAATTTCAATAGCTTCATCTATTGATACTTTAGGTGGGGTGATTTTCTCAACAAAGCCTTCGTAGATTGCGATTCTAAGTATCTGTAAATCAACAAGTTTCATCTGTTTAATTGGCCATTGAGGAGCATATTTTGTAATCATTTTATCTATCTCATTAATGTTCTTAACAACACCTTCGGTAATCTTCTCAAACAATCCAGTGTCATATTCTTCTATTTCATCAATAGCGAGTAGTTCTGTAACAGGTATCATATCTGTTGCCATATCCTCTTGAGCAAAATACTTAGTAAAAAGACTTTGTAGTGCAAGTATTCTAGCAAGATGTCTTGGATCTGTAGATTTCTTCATTATTTCTTATATGTTCCACAATTAGGACAGACAAAGTGGCTTCTCTTTAAGCTTCCACACTTTGGACATTTTGAAACACCTTCTAGCTTCAATGCATTGTGTGCTCTTCTTCTTCCTTTTCTAGCTTTAGAAATTCTTCTTTTTGGTAGTGCACCCATTTTTATTTAAAGTATATATTAACTTGAAGATTATATTTTATATATCAATATTTATCAAGACAGACAAAGTATATATTAACTTGAAGATTATATTTTATATATCAATATTTATCAAGACAGACCTGGTCTGTTAGCTTTTTCTTTTCTAGTATATGTTTGTCTTCACTTTTAATAGAATTTTAATCTTCTTATAGGTCAATTTAAGTTAATTTGCAATTATATTATCCAGCTTTCTTTAATCTCAATTTCTTCTCCTGGTTTGATAGTCTGCTCAATTATTCCTTTTGCAATTTGTCCTTCTATATTATCTTGAATATACCTCTTCATTGGTCTGGCACCCATTCCAGGTTCATTTGATTTATTTGCAATTAACATTGGGATTTGATCTGACCACTTAATGGTTATTTCTTTTTCTGCAAGTCGTTTTGCTAGTTGATTTAGTTCTAATACGGCTATTTCAGCAAGATTACTTATATCATGTGGTTCAAAGACAATAATGTCATCAAATCTATTAATTAATTCTGGTTTCATTGATTGTCTTAATTCTAACAGTACTCTTTCTTTTGCTTCTTCCCACATAACATTTGGTTCATTTAGAGAATCTAGTAGTATTTTACTTCCAATATTACTTGTACAAATAATGATGGCATGTGTGAAATCAACTGTTTCTCCTTGAGTACTAGTTAGCCTACCCTCATCAAAAATCTGTAGGAAGAGATTTAGAATATCTGAATGTGCTTTTTCAATCTCATCGAAAAGAACTACTGTATGTGGGTTCCTTTTAATTCTATCAATTAGTGAAATCTCTGTTGCTCCTAGTAAGCTATCTCCTTCTGATGATCCTAAGAATTTATTAATACTTGAGATTTCTTGATATTCAGACATATCTAACCTGATTATTGGATCTTGTGAGCCAAAATATTCTTCTCCAACTGTTTTTGCTAGATATGTTTTACCAACACCTGTAGGACCAATAAAGAGGAAAGAACCTATTGGTTTGTTTGGGTTTCTAATATCTGCTCTAGCTCTTCTTAATGCTTCGGATATTGCAGTTACTGCTTCATCTTGGCCTACAACCTTACTCTTTATATTTTCTTCTAACTTCATCAGTTTGTTACTTTCATCTTGGTCTATCTCTGCGATGTTGATGTTTCTCTGTATTGAGATTGCTTTTGATACATGTTCTGCTGTTATTTTATTTATTCCATTTGCTTGTGCCCACGAACAGGTTGTTTCTATTGTCTGTACAGCACTGCTGGGTAGTTTTCTATCCCTTATATATCTTTGAGAGATTTCTACTGCTGCAACAAGAGCAGGAAATGTTACAAAGCAGTTAAAGTTACTCTCTAATGTTGGTATTTTGCTTTCAAGAATTGTTAATGCATCTCCTGCTGAAATTTCCTTGGTCTCTATGTTTGTAAAACTTTGTCTTAGAGATTCATTTGAGTAAAAGTATTTCTTGTAATCAGCATAGTTAATACTTCCAACTATTGGAAATTGACTGTTTAATATATATGGAAGCATCATTCCAGCTATACTATGTCCACTCTCTGCTGCTTTTACAGGTATTATTTGTTGTATTTCATCTATGTAAAGGATAGTATTTCCTGCTTTTGCCAGTTCGGTCATAGCTTTGATTACCAACTCTTCCATATTTCCTGTGTTTTGTGAGTGTGCAATTAGAGCATTGATATCTAATTCAATAATTCTTTTGTCTTTTAGCTGAATTGGCACTTCCCCTCTATTAATTTTTTGTGCTAGTCCAAGAATGATACTAGATTTACCAACACCTGGCTCTCCTATCAGTAAGGCATTTTTATTTGTTACCTTTCCTAGTGTTGATATTAAGTTTTCTACTTCTTCGTCATGCCCTATACCAAATATATCTTTTGAATCTGCAATTATTTTATTAACTTCTTTACTAAAGTGACCAAGAATGAAAGTCCATCCATAGATCCAACTTTTCCCTATACCTCCTTTTCGATAGTATGGTACATCGGGATCTAGAAATCTTGCTTTTCTTTGAATTAAGAAGTTGTGATATTTAACAACTTCTCTGAATATATCTATATTGAGATTTTCTTTTTGTAATAGCTTTTGTAAAGGAGGATATATTTTTGTTATTGCTAAGAAAATATGCTGTGGATCTATTCTGTCACTTTCTGTTAATAGTGCTTCTTCTATTGCATAGATGAGTAAGCCTCTCATTGACGAGAAAGGGAGATTGTTTATAGTTTCTCCTGTTATGCCTGAGGAGAGTAATTTCTCTTCTGTAAGTGCTGTTCCACTTCTTCTTAAGATTTGCTGAACCTCATAACTTCCTGCAATGAGACCTTTGTAGCAACGAAGGGTGTTGAAAGTATTGTGTGTTGTGAAGTCTGAAAGTAGTTGTATTGTTTCAGAGGAAAGGTAGTTGATAGCATCGAGATTTCCATATCTTCCAAACTTGAATCCAACTGTACTTATTTCATCTAACTCTTTTTGTGGTATTTTTTTGATTTTAGGTAGTTTAATTTGTTGATTTCTGTCACCGTAAAAATCATGCCAGAGTATTAGTACTGAGAATATGGAGATACCAAAGAGTACATTAATGAAATTGCTATTAAGTATATTAATAATTGTTGGATAATCATCTAACAAAGAAGTAAACTTAGCTATATATGCAATTGCTATTATTACTCCAGGAATGAGTAAGATATTTGCAATGAGATTTTTCAGGTTTTGGAATTTCTCGTATTTAGGATTACTTTTTAGCAAAGAAGATATTTGTGGTGTAGATATGGAGAGAAAGTTATCTCTTGTTAATAGGAATATTGAGGAATCTTCATCCTCAGGTATTGGGTGGCCTTTTTTGGGAATAGAGAATGTGTTCTTTTCTCTGTTGTGTATCCCTATTATTGTTTTGTGTTTGCTTGTAAATTCTATTGCCATTATTTAAATATAGATGTTACGATAAATACAATTGTAATTATTGGTAATATTAGCCAAATTAGGATAAAGATTGTAAAAATAATCATAGTAATTAGATAGATAATGCAAGCAATGGGAAGGTAGAGGAGTTTGATAAAGATACCAAAGAAATACCCTATTACAGTTTTATCTCTGTGCCATGGAACAAAAAAGTTTTTAAATAGTAGAGATATTGATAGGTAGTCATCTGCTATAACTGATAGTCTCCCTAGTCTTCTAAAGTTTTGTATTGATGTTTTTACATACCACCAGTGAAGGAAATCTTGGATATAAAAGACAAATATCTGCAAATACGAGTCTGTTTTTCCCGTGTTTATAACCTGTTGGCCTGTATTGTCTAGAAGTTTTCTTTGTCTCATTTGGGCAGTATTTCTTCTATCAGTTTATGTGAAAATCTCCTTTCTTGCAAGGGTCGTTTGGGTTGTAAGGGTCTGACCTAGGTCTGCCCCTCGTTAATCTAAATTTCATCATCTACTTACCTTGTGTCTGAGAGCCTTTTCCAAGGAAAACTTCTTTGTTTTGTAACAGTTTTGGTCTAGGGAGACATAGGATATTGTAATTACTTAGTAGTAGGAGACCTTTTTAGTAGATTAAAAAGTTATGAATCAGGGGCAGACCTAGGCCAGGCCTGGTGGGTTGTGTGTTAGAATAAAGGGATGGAAAATATATATGAGAAGATTTTAAAGGATCAGGGTCGGATTTTGGGCCTTTCCCCTATGGAAGGTGTAACAGATACTGTTTTTAGACAGGTTCTTTGTAAAATTGGTAAGCCAGATTTGTTTTTTACAGAATTTCTAAATGTTGAGGGATTTTGTTCAAAGGGAAAAGAGAAAGTTGTACATAGGTTGGATTTTAGAGATATTGAGAAACCTGTGATTATACAGCTTTGGGGGAATGTTCCTGAATATTATGCTAAAACTATCGAATATGTAAAAACTCTTAATCCTGATGGAATTGATATTAACATGGGTTGCTCTGTTAGAGATGTCCTCTCAGGAGGAAGAGGTTCTGCTTTAATTAATGACAAGGTATTGGCTAAAGAGATTGTAAATGTTGTTAAGGAGAGTGCAGGTGATTTACCTGTTAGTGTGAAGACTAGAATTGGTTTTGAGAAGATAGAAACTGAGGAATGGATAGGATTCTTACTTGAACAAGGATTAGATATGATTACAGTTCATGGAAGGCTTTCTAGGGAGGGATATGCTACTCCATCTAGATGGGATGAGATTGCTAAATGTGTAAAGTTAAGAGATAGTATTTCTCCAAATACTCTGATTTTAGGAAATGGTGATGTTAAGAGTAAATCTCAAGCAGAGGAATATGTAGGAAAATATAAGGTAGATGGTGTTCTGATTGGAAGAGCAATATTGAATAATCCTTGGTTGTTTTCAGAAGATTTAGAAAAACAGAAAGGAGATATTAGTAAGGAAGAGAGAATAACTACCCTACTTCATCATTTGGAAGTGTTTGACAAAGAAAAAGGTAATATGAATATATTTAATAGTCAGAAGAAGTATATTAAGGCATATATTAGTAACTTTGAGGGGGCTGTTGAATTACGAACTAGACTTATGAATTTGAATACTGTTGATGATGTTAAGAAAGTACTATCACAATTTGTTGGCTAACTGGTATACTTTAATATGGAACTTTGGAAAGTATTACTAATTTCATTTTTTGTAATTTCTACCTTTGGTACCCTACTCCACTTTACTCATGGTTGGTTTAAGAAAGGAATCCTTTTACATATCTTTTCTGCTCTTAATGAAAGTACATGGGAGCATATGAAGTTACTTCTAGCTCCTACTCTTATAGCTATGGTTTTTCAATTTTTTGCTTTTAAGGAAGCTTATTTCAATTTTTGGAATGCTGTTCTCTGTCTTCTTGTTGTAGAACTTATAACTATGCCACTAATCTTTGAACCTTTGAGATTGATTATGAAGAAAGTTCCTCTCTGGTTAACAATTGCAATATTTTTTCTTTCAATAGCGATTGGATTGTTTGTGGAATACCTTGTGTTAACTAAGGAATTTTTACTGTTTGGTGAAGTTATAGCAATGATATTTGTTGTAATAATAGTTCTACTTTTTGCTGTCTTCTCTTACTATCCTCCTAAGTTCTTTATCTTTAAAGATCCTGTTAGTGGTAAGTATGGCGATTATACCCACAAGGATTAAGATTTACTGACAACTATATTTTCTTTTTAACCACCAAACATGCTATATATGTTGTAATGGGTACTGCTAGAATTAATCCAATACTTCCTACGAGTGTTCGGACTATCTCTGTGGCAACAGGTTCAAGGTTAATTACTTCGCCAAATGTTCTGGATTCATTCATGAAAAGAAGAAGTAGTGGCATAGATGCACCTGTGTAAACAAGAACCAAAGTATTTATCATTGAAGCAATATGATCTTTACCTAATTCCATAGATCTTTTAAAAAGTTCTTTTGTTGTTATATCTTTCTTTAAATCAAAGAGTTGGTAAACAATGGATGTCTGTGAAATAGTTATGTCATCCATAATACCTAATGTTCCGATTATTATGCCTGCTAGAAGTAATCCTTTTAGATTGTACTCCTTTCCACTTATACCTTGTAGGAAAAGAGCTTCTTCTGTTGCTCCTCCTGAGAGTTTTGTTAGATTAACAAAGACTATGGATAGTATCCCTGTTATAACTAGGGCTATGAGAGTTCCCAATATGGATATTGTTGTTTTTTTCTCTAAACCATGGGAGATGTAGAATGTAATAGGGATGATAATCAGAGATGTTAGGATTGCAGTTAGAATAGGATCTTTACCATTTGCTATCTGAGGTAAAAGAAAAAGAAAGATTATTACAAAAGAGATTGCCATTGCTAATAGTGCAAAGAATCCCTTCCTTTTACCAACAATAGTTGCTAGTAGTATAAAGATGATAAAGAGAATTAGTAACATATCTGTTCTAATAACATCTGTTATGTAGAATACTTCATTCCCATCAATATCTTCATAGCTGTTTATTAGAACTTTGTTTCCTCTGCTGTATGTAATATTTTGTGTTTGTGGTATTGTACCTACCTCTATTTCAACTTCTTCTCCTTCCTTCTCTCCTTTTGTGATAAGGACTTTTAACTTTTGGTATTTTTGTTTTACTTCTTGTTCGGGGAACTCTATCTCTTTTTCTTCAATTACTTCTAATACTTTTCCTTGGTAATCTTTTATTGTTTCAGAAGTTTGTGCTAAGAGGTATGTCTTTTGAGAAAAGAGTAAAACAATTGTTATTAAGATTGTTGTTGTTAGGTTTTTTTGTTTCATTTTTATTGAAGGTTTGCCTTAATCCATACATTCAGAGGATCTATATTGTTAATATAGTTGTCAATTTTAACAGGAATTTTAATATCTGGTTCTATTACATCAATATCCTTCCCAGGTAAAAGTTCAAAGTATTTAAAAGAGCATGCAACTTTCAATTGTGAATTAGGGAGTATAAAGCTTTTATTATCTCCGAATCTATTAGGTTTTTGTCCAGCATTCTCCCCTATTAGTATTGCTCCTTTTTTGTTTTTTAAATATAGGAGATGATGCATTGCTGATGAAAAAGTATTTCTTCCGATTGCAACATATATTCTTTTACTTTTAGGAAGTTGCTTAAAGAGGTCATCCATAATATTAGTGCTTCCACCTCTGTTCTGTCTTAAATCTACAACAATTGATTGTATAGACTTAGCTTTGTTAAGTAATTCCTTCTTAAATTTTTGTAACTCTTTCTCTGTCTTACCCTCGTTTGTACATTTGTTGTATTGGAAAAGTAGAGTATTACCTAATATCCTAAATCTGTAGATATCATTTCCTGTAAAGGTTGGGTCTTTAATGTCTTCATCTTTCCAATCAAGAGGATTGAGCATTTTGATTTTATCGTCTTTTACTGCAACATTTCTTGTACCTTTTTCTGTTGTTATTTTTACTAATGAATTATTACTAAAACCATAGTATCTTAGAATTCTGTTAGACAGTATGTTTTCAGCATTGTCTTTTAGTAGACATTCATTATTTTCTTTTGAAGATAGTATAGATACTTTTTTAAGGATATTCTCTAGTTTATATTCATTAATCTTTTCAACTCTCTGTCCTAGCATATCTTTGTATTCTTCTGATGCTCCTATAATGTAAAAGTTCCCATCTATCTCTCTTGTTTTTATTGGTAGAAACTCGTAGTCTGTTGTCCCATATACATATGTGTGAGCATCACCTAAGAGAGCAAGAGATTCTAAGATAGCAAGTTCAAAGAATTCAGATTTAACCTCTGTTGCTTTTTTCAATGAGGAAGTAAACTCTTCTTTACTAATATTTCTGTAGAGGTCAAAATGGATTTTCTCTAGTTGCTTTTGTAAGTATTCTATATCTTCTTGATTTGGTGTTTTCATTGTATTAATTTGCCATATTTTTACTTAACCACTCCCCTACCTCATTCCATAACTCATTTTGTGGTACTCTGGTTCCTCCTTCATTTTCACTTTCTGCAGCAGTCTTACCATCTTCTCTAAATGTAATAACTTGATCTATAGGGGTTGCTTTTCCTGCAGCTTTTTCAACAAAAGACCCTTTTGTATCAGATGTAAAACTATGTATCTGATCTTTATCAATATATGTAACACATTCTCTAAGTATAATGTCTTTATTCTCTTTATCTTTCATTAGATTAAGAAAATCTTGAGATGTTAACCATCTATTAACATATGCCATATATGGACCTGGAAAACCATTTAATGCTGGAATATACCAACCTCCATCACTTACTATTAATGGTTTTTTAACTTTCTCAAAAGCTTGTTTTGCTTTCATCTGTGATATCTCAATAATATCTTCTGATTGAGGTTCTATTATTCCATCTAATTTTAATCCTTCAACCTTGATACCAAAAGGTTCTAGTCTTTTATTTGCTGTATCTATTTTATTTTGATTAGAGGTGATGTATAGAAGCATATTTTTGTTATGATTTATATGAATTTGACTATCTCTCACTAACAAAC
>Ga0255340_1001815_pt1 | contig 26742 bp, 18 predicted proteins | sample wastewater_treat_7_FD_192417 | JGI IMG/M metagenome (GOLD analysis project Ga0255340, IMG submission 192417) | Wastewater microbial communities from Lulu Island WWTP, Vancouver, Canada - plant10 | ecosystem: Engineered > WWTP > Wastewater > Unclassified | place: Canada: Vancouver, British... | reverse complement strand
TAGCTTCGAACGGAGAGTTCCAGTTTCGATTCCGGCTGCCAGGAGATGGCTTTCCTGTCTGCCCGACTGCCGGCCGACATGGACATCTGGCTCCAGGATGCCTTGGGATCACCGGAATCGATGCTGCCAGCGAGCGTGAGCGATCCCAAGTGGCGGAACTGCCGCCAGTTCTCATCGAGGCCTGCGCTGACTTTGAGCTCCAGTGCGCGTCCCGACCGGTATTGGAGGGACGAGGACACTTGTCCGATTCGGTAGGACGCGCCCGCTTTCAGCTCCGGATCGGCCTCTAGCTGGGCTTTCAGCTCCAGGCTGAGCGTGCCCGAGCCCGCGAGTGCGGATGCGAGTGCGGGTGCAGGTGCAGGTGCGGATGCGGATGCGGATGCGGAAGCCTGGGGCGCAGGGCTGGACGCGCCCGCAGTGCCCGCAAATGCACATGACAGAGCCGCCGCCACGGCAAGTGCTAGCAGGTATGGGGATAGCGGTCGCCGGGCGGCGGCACAAATGCGGTTTCCGGTCGCCATGGTTCATCCTCCCCAGCGAGAGATCGGCCGTGGTCATTGCCATCGGCATATACAGATCATACCATGTAAGGTGATGGCTGTAAATGCGCACGATGGAAATCACCCCTTCGGGGGAGGAGACTACTATACAAACAGGCTGGACCGCCTCAGGACTTGCGGGCGAACTTCTTCAGCAGAATCTGCCCTAGATCCGCGCCGGCGGTCTGTTCCAGCTCATAACCCACGCGCACTGCCGGTTTGTCTATCTTCAGCACCCTTCGGAGGTCTATAGGCGTGCCGATGACAACGACTTCGGCGTCGGAGTTCTTTATGGTCTTCTCAAGCTCCTGAACTTGCTTCTTGCTGTATCCCATCGCCGGAAGCAGGGGCTCATGGTGATGGAAGCGGTTGAGGGTGTCCACAATGCTGCCGACGGCGAAAGGCCTCGGGTCAACGAGGGACGCTGCCCCAAACTTGTGGGCCGCAACTACTCCTGCGCCGTAGCCCATCCCGCCATGGGTGAGCGTCGGTCCGTCCTCCACTACTAGCACTCGTTTGCCGCGAATCATGCCAGGGTTATCCACACTGACAGGCGATGCTGCATCGACGATTATCGCCTTCGGATTCACGGCGGCAACGTTTCGGCGCACAGTCTCAACGTCTTCAGGTTTGGCGGTATCGACCTTGTTGATGATCACGATGTCTGCCATGCGCACGTTGGCCTCGCCGGGATGATATGACACCTCGTGGCCGGCTCTGTGTGGGTCGGCAAGGGTGATCATGAGGTCCGGCACGTAGAAGGGGAAGTCGTTGTTGCCGCCGTCCCACAAGATCACGTCGGCTTCCTTCTCGGCCGCTTCGAGGATCTTGCCGTAGTCGACGCCGGCGTACACGATCACGCCGCGGTCGATGTGGGGCTCGTACTCTTCGCGCTCCTCGATCGTGCACTCATGTACATCGAGGTCGTCGTATGTAGCGAAGCGTTGGACCGCCTGTTTGGCGAGGTCGCCGTACGGCATCGGATGCCTGATCGCCACGACCTTCAGACCTGCATCGATGAGAACCTGGCTCACATAGCGAGTGGTCTGGCTTTTGCCGACGCCTGTGCGGACTGCACAGATCGCGACTACCGGCACCTTCGACTTGATCATGGTCGTGGTCGGCCCCATCATCCTGAAGTCGGGGCCCGCCGCGTTGACCGTTGAGGCCTTGTGCATGATGTCAGTGTGCGCGATGTCGCTGTAGGCGAAGACTACTTGCTCCACTTGGTGCTCGCGCGTGAGCTTGACCAGGTCCTCTTCAGGGAAGATCGGAATCCCTTCGGGGTAAAGACCGCCGGCGAGCACTGCCGGGTACTTCCGTCCGGCAATATCGGGTATCTGGGTAGCTGTGAAAGCAACCACGTCGTACTTCTCATTGTCTCGGAAGTAGACATTGAAGTTGTGGAAGTCGCGCCCTGCTGCGCCCATGATTATGACCTTGATCCTCTTCAAGAAGCAACCCGCCCTTTCTCCATTATCAAGCACGAATGCTGCGCCTCGGCAGTGTAGGTACGTTTATCGTACACACTTCGCGGCCTGACCATCCATCTGCGCTGCGTCGAGCCTCGAGTCCAATACACGCAGCTGCATTAATATGCGTGGCTGCATACTGCGCCTGTCACCTATTCTACTACCAGATGCCCAATTCCTCCACAGGTACCTTGCAGCCGAAGAGGCGCCCTTGCGGGCGCCTCGTAGATTGACTCTGCGGCTGAATCAGGCTCATCAGAGCGCTGCTGGGGGTTGGTGCGTTGACGGCGGGTTCGTGGGCGGCACCATGACGGCGGCGTGAACGTGGTCTTCGTCGCTCTCCAGGTCATCCTGCAGGCGATCGGTATCGCTGGCGCCATACCGGGCAAGGGCCACGGCCAGCACCTCGTCCATGTGCGATACTTCCACGAAAGTGATGTCGGCCCGAACGTTCTCTGGAATCTCCTCCAGGTCCTTGCGGTTGTCTTCGGGGATGATTATGGTTGTGATTCCCGCTCTGTGCGCTGCAAGCACCTTCTCCTTGAGCCCGCCCACAGGCAGAACGCGGCCTCGGAGCGTTATCTCCCCGGTCATGGCCACCTCATGCCTGACTGAGACTCCTGAAAGGGCCGACGCCAGAGCAGTCGCCATGGTTATCCCGGCCGACGGGCCGTCTTTGGGAATCGCGCCTTCCGGGACGTGGATGTGCACGTCCATCTTCTCGTAGAAGTCATCGGGTATGCCCAGATCGCGCGCCTTGGACCTTACGTAGGTGTACCCGGCCTGTGCAGATTCGCGCATAACCTCTCCGAGCTTGCCGGTGAGGATCAGCTTGCCGCCGCCCTTCATCGCCGACACCTCAATAGACATGGTATCGCCGCCGGTTTCGGTCCAGGCAACGCCCGTGGCCACACCCACTTTGTCATCCTGCTCAGCCAAGCCGTACCGGAACTGGGGAATCCCCAGGTGTTTCTGGATGTCGGCTCGGGTCACAGCGAACGGGCCGCTCGCCCCGGCTACGACCTCGCGGGCAAGCTTGCGGCAGACAGAGCCTATCTGCCGCTCCAGGCTCCGCACACCCGATTCCCTGGTGTATGAGCGGATGATCTCCCTCACTACGTCCTCGTCCATCCGAACGCCCCCTTCCGCGAGCCCGTTTTCACGAACCTGCTTGGGGATGAGGAACTTGGAGGCTATGTGAAGTTTGTCTTCCTCGGTGTAGCCCGGGATGCTGATTATCTCCATCCTATCCTGCAGCGGACGGGGTATGGAGTAGAGGTTGTTGGCTGTCGTTATGAATAGCACGTCCGACAGATCCACTGTGACTTCCATGTAATGGTCGCCGAACTCGCGGTTTTGCTCCGGGTCGAGCACTTCGAGTAGGGCCGAAGCCGGATCTCCCCGGAAATCCGACGACATCTTGTCCACCTCATCCAGCAGAATCACCGGGTTCATGCTGCCCGCCTGCTTCATCAGCTGAACTATCTTGCCGGGCATAGCGCCTACATAAGTACGCCTGTGTCCTCGGATTTCAGCCTCGTCTCGCACGCCGCCCAGTGAGAACCGGACGAACTTGCGGTCCAAGGCGCGGGCAACCGACTTGCCGAGAGAGGTCTTCCCCACTCCAGGCGGCCCCACTAGGCAAAGGATGGGCCCGCGCAGTTCATCCGACAGCTGCCTTACGGCCAGAAACTCCAAGATGCGCTCCTTGACTTTCTCCAGGCCCCAGTGGTCCTCATCCAGGATCTGTTCCGCCCGGTTTATGTCGAGGTAGTCGTCAGTGTAGACGCCCCAAGGTATGCCGAGAAGCCAGTCGAGGTAGTTTCGGACGACAACCGTTTCCGCCGACATCGGCGGCATGCTTTCCAGTTTGTCCAGTTCGCGCTGGGCCTTCTCGCGGACGTCCGGCGGCAATGAAGACTTTTCGACCTTTTCCCTAAGTTCACCTATCTCAGACGATCTTTCGTCGCGGTCGCCCAACTCCTTCTGGATGGCGCGCATCTGCTCCCTCAGATAGTATTCCTTCTGCGTCTTCTCCATCTGCCTGCGCACTCGCGCGTTGATCTTGCGCTCCAGCTCCAGAATCTCCAGCTCGCTCCGGAGGGCCACTGATAAGCGCTCTAGGCGCTCCCTGGCATCAAGCGACTCCAAGAGCGCCTGCTTCTCCTCCACACGTAGCATGAGATGGGCTGCGATTTCGTCGGCGAGATCGCCAGGCCGATCTATGTCGCTCATTCCGACTATGATCTCGGGCGGCAGTCGCTTGGACAGCTTCACGTATTCTTCGAACTCGTGAAGCGCGTTGCGCGCGAGAGCCGCAATCTCCGGGCCGTCCTGCTCATCGGCCGATTCTATCTGGACCTTCACCATGTAACACGGATCGTCATCAACATAATCGAGAATCCGTGCGCGCTCCCTGCCCTCCACTACCACTCTGACAGTTCCGTCGGGCAGCCGAACTAGCTGTTTGATCTCGGAGATAGTGCCCATCTCGAAAATATCGGAAGGAGACGGTTCATTGACCCTCGCCGCCTTCTGAGCAGCAAGGAGTACCAATCTATCTCCGGACATTGCTTCATCTAGAGCGGCAATCGACCTATCCCGCCCCACTTCAAGCGGGATGGTCATGTTGGGAAACACTAGAACTCCGCGAAGCGGCAGCAACGAAAGGACTCGCTTCGGGTTGGTTCTTCCTCTAGATAATCCGTTTTCCGCTCTGGCCACGGGTTTCTGCACCTCCTGCCTGCAGCTTACCTATTCTCCTTGGCCTTGCGCATTCCTTCAAGAAAAGAGCCTCGGAGCAAGCAAACCATGGCAGAGCTGGGCGCAGAAAAATGACGCCCCGATTCGAGGCGTCGTTTCGGATCTTGCCGGAAAGCGCCGGTCTACGGCGAAGCCGATCTGGCCGCGACTACCTCCTGCGGCAGGGCTGCGATGCTGGGCTGTTCGGCGGAAGCGTCGGGCTCTGCCCTGACCAGCTCGAGAGCGTCATCGATGTCGTCCACAGGGATCACGCGACACCCCTCCAGCTGCTCAAACCGGCCCTGCCAGTTCTCTTTGGGGATCAGCACCCTGACCGCACCGGCGCTCGCTGCAGCAGCGACTTTAGCGACCACGCCTCCCACCGGCTTCACCCGACCATGAACTGAGATCTCGCCAGTCATCGCCAGTCTGTTGTCGATGGGGATGTCCCGGACAGCAGACAGGACTGCGACAGCCATGGCCAGCCCGGCGGAGGGGCCGTCCACAGGCGCGCCTCCGGGGAAGTTGACGTGGACGTAGAAGTCGGATGCCTCTATCTGGTATCTGACCCTAAGGACCGTGCATACATTATCTACCGAACTCCGCGCCATGCTGCGTCGGCGTAGAATGCGCCCTCCGTCTCCTTGCTCTTCCTCTTCTACGACTCCCGTAACCATGAAAGATCCCCGCCCCGACTGCGCACGGATGGCTGTCGCTTCCACTTCGATGACCGAACCCATGCCCGGACCCCACACGGCCAGGCCGTTCACCACTCCAACTTGCGGCACATCGCCGACGCGCTTCTCAGGACGCGGCGAGTATTGCCCGCTCTCCACAACCCATTCCATATCGCTGCGGAGCACCATATCGCGCCCCTCGGTTACGGCCACGCCCATGGCCAGCTGAACCATGTTGACTGCGTCTCGCCCGTTCTGGGCGTATTTCCTTACGATATCGACCATGCCGTCTTCAGAGGCCATGTTCACCCGGGCCAGGGCGCGCGAAGCAATTACTCCCACTTCATCGGGGGTGAGCGCGCGGAAGTAGACCTCCAGGCACCTCGACCGGATGGCCGGAGGAATGTCACGGCTCGGGCGCGTAGTGGCGCCCACCAGGCGGAAATCGGCCGGCAGGCCGTTTCGGAATATGTCGTGTATGTGCTGGGGTATGTTGCCATCATCCGGGCTGTAGTATGCGGACTCGAGGAACACCTTCCGGTCTTCCAGGACCTTCAGGAGCTTGTTCATCTGTATGGAATGCAGCTCGCCGATCTCATCGATGAACAACACACCACCGTGGGCGCGCGTCACGGCGCCCGGCTTGGGCTGCGGAATCCCGGCGATGCCGAGAGGCCCGGCGCCCTGGTATATGGGGTCATGAACTGACCCGATGAGCGGGTCGGCTATTCCCCTGTCGTCGAAGCGTGCGGTGTTGGCATCTATCTCCACAAATACGGCGTCCGGTCTGAACGGCGAGAGGTTGCTTTTCTTGGCCTCTTCCAGCACTACTCGGGCGGCGGCGGTCTTGCCGACGCCGGGCGGGCCGTACAAGATCACGTGCTGCGGGTTAGGTCCGCACAAAGCAGCACGCAGTGCAAGCAGCGCATCTTGCTGCCCGATGACGTCTTCGAAGCATTTGGGCCTGGTCAGTTCGGTGAGAGGTTTCGTCAGGCAGATAGCGCGCATCTCGCGCAGCTTATCCATCTCACGGCGGGACTCCCGTCCCACGGCGCTCTTCGAGCCCTGCTGGGCCTTGAGGAGGTTCCAGAAGTAGAGGCCGATTACGACCGCAAAGAACAGGTTGATCAACCCCAGCACGCCAATGCTGCTCACCGCCGCTCCCTCCTGTCCGCGCTGCCCAGGGTGTATCATGCCCTGCGAAGAAGCAACTATCCCGGCGAGACACGGGCTCTCGCCGGGATATGACAGCGGCAATCAGCTCAGCAAAGGGCTTGGATCAGGCGGTTTCCTCTTTTTTCCGGGCAGGCTTCTTCTCCGACAGCATCAGAGTGGGCGTGCCCTGCCCGTCCACGGCTTCGCGGGTGACTACGACCTTCTGGATCTCGCTGCGACTGGGAATCTCGTACATCAGGTCCAGCATGAGCTTCTCCATGATCGACCTGAGCCCGCGGGCGCCGCCGCCGCGCGCGATAGCCTTCTTGGCCACAGCCACCAGAGCGTCGCGGGTGAATTCAAGGCTCACACCGTCAAGCTCAAATAGCCTTTCGTACTGCTTGACCAGCGCGCTCTTGGGTTCAGTGAGGATGCGAACCAAGGCCTCTTCGTCCAGAGCGTCGAGCGGAACCACAACAGGGAGCCTGCCCACGAACTCCGGGATCAAGCCATACTTCAGCAGATCCTCCGGCATTATCTGCCGCAGGATATCGCCGATCTTGCGGTCGACCTTCGGCCTCACTTCAGCTCCGAACCCCAGCGTCTTGCGGCCAATGCGGTTCTCGATGATCTTGTCGATCCCCTCGAACGCACCGCCGCAGATGAATAGGATGTTCGTAGTATCGAGCTGTATGAACTCCTGATGCGGGTGCTTGCGCCCGCCCTGGGGCGGAACGCTGGCAACAGTGCCTTCCAAGATCTTAAGCAGCGCCTGCTGCACGCCCTCGCCCGAGACGTCACGGGTAATTGACGGGTTCTCGGACTTTCGGGCGATCTTGTCGACCTCGTCAATGTACACGATGCCGCGTTCGGCGCGCTCGATGTCGTAGTCGGCGTTCTGAATCAGCTTGAGCAGTATATTCTCCACGTCCTCGCCGACGTATCCAGCTTCTGTTAGCGATGTGGCGTCAGCTATGGCGAAAGGCACATTTAGGATCTTGGCGAGCGTCTGGGCTAGGAGAGTCTTGCCGCACCCAGTTGGGCCCAGCAGCATGACATTGCTCTTCTGCAGCTCAACGTCGTCCATGCGCGAACTCGCATTGATCCGCTTATAATGGTTGTATACCGCAACAGACAGGGTCTTTTTCGCGTCGTCCTGCCCGACTACATACTCGTCAAGAACGGCCCTAATCTCATGGGGCTTAGGTATCTCCGTGATATTGACCCCAGACGGGCTTCCAGTCTCCTCGTCGATTATCTCATTGCATAGCTCAATGCACTCGTCGCAGATATATACTCCGGGCCCAGCGATGAGCTTCTTCACCTGCTCCTGGGCCTTGCCGCAGAACGAGCACTTGAGCTGGCTTTTGTCGTCAGTGTACTTGAACATGTGACCACCTCTCGGCTAGGGCTTGCCGGCCTTGCCCTCGAAGATGTTGTCGATGATGCCGTAGTCCTTGGCCTCCTGGGCGGACATGTAGTAATCGCGCTCGGTATCCTGCTCAATGCGATCAACAGGCTGCCCTGTGTGGCGCGCAAGAATCTCATGGGTGATTCTCTTGATCCGCAGGATCTCCCTCGCCTGGATTTCGATATCCGTGGCCTGACCAGATGTTCCGCCGGCAGGCTGGTGTATCATGACGCGCGAATACGGAAGAGCATAACGCTTGCCCCTCGCGCCGGCCGCCAGCAACACAGCTGCCATGCTGGCTGCAAGACCAACACACACCGTGGAGACCTGAGGTTTCACGTACTGCATCGTATCGTATATCGCAAGCCCTGAGGTTACAGACCCGCCCGGGCTATTGACGTAAAGGTTGATGTCCTTGTCAGGGTCCTCGCCCTGGAGAAACAGCATCTGCGCAATGACCAGGTTCGCCATGCTATCGTCGATCGGCCCTCCGATGAAGACGATCCTGTCTTTAAGAAGCCTGGAATATATGTCGTAGGCCCGCTCACCGCGGCTGGTTTGCTCGACAACTATGGGTATCAAGGTCATCGCCGTCACCTCCCGCAAGCAACATTCGTTCCGGTTCGCGTCTCCCGTAGCCCATGACGCAATCCACGTTATTCTTGTGCTTCTCCCTCAGAATCATTCGCCCGGGGCTCCCCGGCCTCCGACGTACACTCGTCGCATCGGGCGCTGTCGGGATCAGCGTCGCATGAGCGGCCCAAAAACGCCAGGACTTTCGCGTTTACCAGCATGTCAGTTGCCGCGCGGCGCATATCTGGGTCCAGCATCAGCTTGCGCAGCCTGGCCTGATCATCGCCCAGCGTATCGAAGCTCATCCGGTATATCGCCATGCTCACCTCATCGGAGGTGGGCATGAGCTCTTGCTTCTCGCCCAGCGCATCCACTACAAGCTTGGCCTTGACCGATCCCGGGGCAGCCTCTCGAAGCTCTCCGCGAATCTCGTCTTCCGACTTGCCCTTGGCCGCAAGATACTGCTCCCATTCAAGGCCCTGCTCGGCAAGCCTCCGCTGCAGCCTATCCAGCTCTTCATCGGCCTCACGGTCGATCATCAGCCTGGGGATCTCAACTTCCGATGTCGTCACCAAAGATGAGAGAGCACGCCTTGCAAGATCCATGACCGCCTCATCCAGCGCACGGTGGCGCAACGAATGCATTATCTTGTCGCGCAACCCGGCCAGGGTATCGGCGCCGCCCATATCTTTGGCGAAATCGTCGTCGAGATCGGGAAGTTGCTTGGCCTTGATGTCCCTGACTGATACCTTGAACGTCACATCACGGTCGACCTTCTGGCCCTCTTCCGAGGTTTCGGGCAGGCTCACCACAAACTCCTGAGGTTGGCCCACGTTCATGCCCACGATCTTCTCGTCGAGGCCCGGAATCAGCTGACCGGATCCCACTACGACTTCGACATCGTGCGCGGAGAAGGAGTCCGCCAGTTCCCCGTCGACATATCCATCAATGTCGACAGTGACCAGATCGTCCGTCTCCACCGTTGCGCGCTCAGTCGGTACGTACTCGGCTCTCTGCTCGCGCAGGTTCTGGATCGTCCGATCCACATCCAGATCGGTGACTTCACGCTGTTCACGATCGAGCTTGATGGCAGTATAGTCGCCCAATTTCACCTCTGGGCTCGCCGTGAACTTCACCTTGAACACCAGCGGGTCGCCGGTTTCCAGGTCGGCATCGCTTAGCCCATCAAACTCTGGCTCATCAACAGGCCTCAGGCCCGTTTCACTAAGAGCCGCCTCATACGCCTCGGGAGCGAAATCCTGGATAGCCTCGTCATATATGGCTTCCCGGCTCACGAACCGCTCCAGCAACGCGCGAGGGGCCCTGCCTTTTCGGAACCCGGGTATCGACACCCGCGCCCCAACTCGGCGCAAAGCGCGCGCCACAGCTTCGCTAACACGCGATTCATCAACGGTTATCTCCAGGATGGTACGTTCGTCGTCAACTCCGACCACACTAGCCTTATACATGGTACACCTCGTTCCCCCGAGCGTCCTTCGGGTAACCTATTCGACGGTTCGCCAGACGATTCCTCTGCAAAAAGCGCTTCGAAATAGTATGCCCCGGCACGCGCCTCTCACGGCGATAACCGGGGCGAAACAGCCACAGTACGCTGCATGCTACCCACCGCAAGCCCGCCGACAACCGATACCGGCAATCAATAGTGGCGCGCCCGGCAGGGCTCGAACCTGCGGCCTATGGATTCGAAGTCCATCGCTCTATCCGGCTGAGCTACGGGCGCGCGCTCAATTGCCGCGTCAAAGTATAGCACAACTGAAAATGGGTGTAAAGAAAAAGCGCCCCGGAACGCCCGGGGCCCAAACTGTATGGGGTGGATGATGGGACTTGAACCCACGGCCCTCAGAGCCACAATCTGATGCTCTAGCCAACTGAGCTACATCCACCACACTGCCTTCCGATTCTAACACGGCCTAAGCACGATGGTCAAGGCAAATTGACATGCGTTTTGGCGAATGATAGCATTGTGTGCGTTCAAGCGCAAGCGGGCAAGGCGGCTTGACGTACTGAAGGAAGGATATCCGATGACTGGCGCTAATGGGCTTACCGGCAGGAAGCGAAGCGTGAGGCTCAACCCGTCTCAGCTCCTGGTAATGGGCTTTGGAGCCGTGATACTGTTGGGCTCCTTCCTGCTGTCGCTGCCGGTCGCATCTGCGAGCGGTGAAGGCGTGCGCTACATCGACGCGTTATTCACGGCGACATCGGCCACCTGCGTCACAGGCCTGGTAGTGGTGGATACTGCAACGACATACTCGCTCTTCGGGCAGGTTGTAGTGCTTATGCTGATTCAAGTGGGCGGGCTCGGCTTCATGGCCATGGCCACTATGATGGCCCTTGTACTCGGTAGGCGAATCACCCTTCGAGGCCGACTTGTGCTGCAGGAATCGCTCAACCAGTTTACGCTGGCGGGGCTTGTGCGGCTGACGAGGTACTTGTTCCTCACAACGGCTATCGTTGAGGGCGTTGGAGCGTTCATTCTGTGCCTGCGCTTCTCGGCCCAGTTCCCGCTGGGCAGGTCCATATACTATGGGATATTCCACTCAGTCTCGGCCTTCTGCAACGCGGGGTTCGACCTGTTCGGCACAGTGACTGGGCCCTTCACCAGCCTTACTGGCTGGCAATCCGATCCCATCATCGTGCTCACCATCGGCGCGCTCATAGTCACGGGCGGCCTCGGGTTCCCGGTAATCATCGAACTGATCGGGCATCACCGAGGGAACAGGCTCTCTCTTAATACCAGGCTGGTGCTTCAGGTCACGGCGATTCTGCTTGTCACCGCTGCGCTTGCCGTATTCGCGCTGGAGTTTTCGAATCCTCGTTCGCTTAAGCCCCTCACCTGGACGGGCAAGGTGCTGGGAGCGGTTTTCCAGTCGATCACTCCGCGCACAGCCGGCTACAACACTCTGGATATCGGCAGCCTCAGAGATGGAACGCTTTTCGTCATGATCATCATGATGTTCATCGGCGCCTCTCCCAGTTCTACGGGGGGCGGCATAAAGACAACGACTTTTGGGGTGCTCATCGCTTCAGTCATTAGCACCGCAAGAGGACGATACGACGTGGAAATGCACGAAAGGCGCCTGCCTCATGATGAGATCCTGAAAGCCATGACCATAGCTACACTGGCCATGGGGCTGGTGACCGGGGTCACGCTGGTCCTGTCGATCACCGAAAGCGCCCGTTTCCTGGAGGTGCTATTTGAGACTACTTCCGCCTTCGGCACAGTGGGGCTCACCATGGGAATCACCCCGAACCTATCGGACATCGGTCGAGTCCTCATAATGGCCACGATGTTCATGGGCCGGGTCGGACCGCTTACGGTCGTGATCGCCCTTGCCCAGCACAGAAGGCAGCCGGCTACAGTGCATCTTGCAGAAGAGCGCATACTCATAGGATGAATCAGATCAAAGGGAGCCGACGGAGCGGCTCCCTTTGCGTGTCAGCCTCTTGCGTACCCCACTTGCCTACGCCGCTTGCCTACTACCTGCAGTTAGCTACTAGCCCTCCAAGAACGGGACCGGGGAACACGTTCACACTGCCGACAGCAAAGAACTGGGCAGGAAGCGACTGGACTGTAGTGGCTGCCCACACGCCCGTTCCTGGCGCTTCCACCAGCGGCACTTCGAACGAAGTCCGGTCCCAGGCGAACAGCGCCGTGTACCAATTGGCTCCAAGCTGCGCCGGCGGGGTCACATTCGTCGCTTCGACCAGTATCTGAGTCTGCCCAGTCACATCCGTCCGCATCCACACTGCCCCGCCCGCCGTGGGCGCCGGGCCGGTGACCGACGGCGACAACGCCATCACGCAAGTCCTGGGCACGACTGGGGCCAGCGGAACGCATATAGTCTGCCCCACACGTAGGCGGAATGGATCGATCCCTGGATTGGCTGCGATAATGGCGTTCACGGTAGTGCCGAAGCTAAGCGCGATGGTGTACAGGGTGTCCCCGGCACGGATCGTGTAGAATACACCGCCAGGGCACACAGCCGGAGGCGGAATCGGAATCGGCACCGGCACACAGATTACCTGGCCTATCTGGAGGTTGCGCGGATCAACACCCGGGTTGGCCCTGATCAACGCATCGACCGTCGTCCCGTACCGGAGCGCGATCCTGTAGAACGTATCGCCCGCCTGTATGACGTATGGTGTACCCCCTGGGCACACGAGGGGAGGCGGAACTGGCGGCACCGGCACGGCCACCGGTATACACACCAGCTGGCCGATCTGAAGTCTCCTCGGGTCTACGCCGGGATTAGCTGCCATGATCGCCTCAACTGTGGTTCCGAAACGCCGAGCCAGAGCGTAGAACGTGTCGCCTGCCTTGATCTCATACAAGAACCCGCCGGGGCACGGCGGCGCCTGACGCGTTTGCACGTCTTCCTTCTCCTCATCTGGCATAGCCGATCACTCTCCCTGGAATGAGTCTAGTGCACCATATGCACCCCGGCATGGGATTGCCTATCGACTAAAAGCACATGCCGTCAGTCGCGGTTGCCCGAACTGCGATATGGAGGAGTTGCTCCAACCAGGGAGAATTGTGTACTAGACTGACTCAGCCCAGGCTCTGCCGGCGGGGCAGTCAAGGAGCGGCAAAGGAGTAGAAGAAACATTGCTCAAACACGCGCTGCTGCATCTGCCATACGACCCCATGGCATATCCAGTGGGAGAAGACGAGGTCGAAGTCGTCCTCCGGGCGGCCAGAGGTGACCTGAAGTCGGCCGGCCTCCTCTACGTCGACAGGTACGGCATTGGCCAGCATGCCAAAGAGACCGGCCTCCGCCGAGTCGGAAGTGACTCCCTGTTCGACTACTGGTCGGGGCGGATGAAGCTGAGATACGGTCGGTTCATGTATCACTTTGCCTTAAGCGATGGCGAGTCAGAGATGTTCTATGGCGAGGGCGGCCTGTCGGCCGAGCCTGTTGCGCCCGAGGTATGCAACCCGTGGGCATGGTGTTTTCATTACCCGTACACCTGGCGCCGCCATGGAGCGGACAACCCGCCCGCCTGGGCCGCCGACTCCGTGGTGTATCAGATCTTCGTGGATAGATTCGCCAATGGCGATGAGACGAATGATCCCTCCGGCGTCGACCCGTGGGGAACTCGCCCGACTAGTCGCTCATTCTCCGGCGGCGACCTGGCCGGCATCATCGACCGACTCGATTACCTGGCCGGCCTGGGCGTGTCATGCATCTACCTCACCCCTGTATTCCTGGCGCCGTCCAACCACAAATACGACACCACGGACTACTACAAAATTGACCCGCGTTTCGGCGATGAGGCCACTGCCCGTCGCCTGGTGGACGAAAGCCACGCCCGGGGCATCCGAGTGATGCTCGATGCGGTGTTCAACCACTGTGGATTCAGCTTCGGCCCATTCCAGGACGTAATGGCCCGAGGCGCAGAATCGTCTTACTACAAATGGTTCAACATCCATGAGCTGCCCGTGCGAGCGCGCCCTCGGCCGAACTACGAGACATTCGCCATGGACGTGCCTGACATGCCCAAGCTGCGCACCGACAACTGCGAGGTGCGCGACTACCTGATCGGCGCAGCGGAATACTGGACGCGCACGCTGGACATAGATGGCTGGCGTCTCGATGTTGCGGACGATGTCGACCCAGGGCTGTGGCGTGAGTTCCGCGCGCGAATCCGCGCTATCAAGCCCGAGGCCCTGATCGTAGGCGAGATATTGCATGATGCGACTCCGTTCCTGCGTGGCGACCAGATGGACTCAGTGATGAATTACCCCTGGCGAGAGCTATGCCTCCAGTACTTCGCCGACCGCACCATAGGAACCGACGCATTCGCATGCGCCCTGACCGCCCTGCAAATGCGATACAGGCGGCAGGTGCAGTACGCCATGTGGAACCTACTGGGCTCGCACGACCGCCCGAGGTTTTTGACCCTGTGCAACGGCGATGTGAGGCGTACACTTCTGGCTTCGACATTCCAGTTCACCTACCCCGGCACTCCCTACATCTTTTATGGAGACGAGATCGGGATGGAAGGCGACGATGATCCCGACTGCAGGCAATGCATGGTGTGGGACAAGCAGAAGTGGGATGAGCAACTGCCCACCCACTATGCGGGCTTGGCGCGCCTCAGACGGCGACACCGCGCCCTCCGGCGCGGCGAGTTCACGGTGCTCATGGCCGATTCAGCACACAGCCCGTTCGTGTACGCCAGATGGAACAGCCGAGGCAATGCTCGCTCATGCATGGTCGTGGCCATGAACAACACTGACGTGCCGGCATCAGTCGATTGGGGGCTCATAGCGGCGAGGATGCGGCAGACAGGTGTGCTCGCGCGCTGGGCCGATCGGCCCATGCGAACGGTGTGGACCGTCGGAACCGGTGGCCGCTCAGAGCTTGCCCCCATGAGCGCAAGGGTGTGGAAGGCATAGGTGTTGATGGCACAGCGGCACGCGATGCCCCTATGCGCGATGATCCTCGCATGGCGGGCCGTGGGGCATCAAAACGGCTGAAGGCGAATGCAGCGCATCGAGCTGCCAAGGGCCACAATCCCTGCGCGCACCCCATCTCCGAGGGATCTCCAAGGGTTCGGAAGTGCTCGGAAGGGTTTTTTGACGCGCCCTTTCGGTGATGCTATAATACTGCTTGCAAAGACACCTTCCAATCGCGCGCCTGTAGCTCAGGGGATAGAGCAACGGACTTCTAATCCGTGGGCCGCAGGTTCGATTCCTGCCAGGCGCGCCATTTACCTGCACTTATGATGATAGGATGTTATGAGTGCTTCCCCTTTGGTCACGAAATGGTCACGAACGTGATTCGTTCTTCAAGCTCACTTGGCCTTTCTCTTATCCGAGAATAGCTTCTCATCGAGGAGGCTCGCCACCTCGTCCTGCATGGTTGGCGTCACGTGCGAGTAGGTGTCCATGGTCAGCTTGGTCGAGCTGTGACCCAGTCGTTCCGACACCTTCTTCGGATGCACATTCAGGCCAAGGAGGATTGTCGCGTGTGAATGGCGCAGGCCGTGGAAGCTGATGCCTTCGAATCCTGCCCGTTCCATCACGTCCGTAAAGTAGGCGCTGAGCGAGTCCGGATTGATGGGGCTACCATCCTCGCGCATGCACACCAGGTCTGAGTCTTTCCATGCCTGCCCGACTGCAAGCTTCCACTCTTTTTGCCTCACCTGATGCGACCGTAGTTCCTTCACTATTGACCCCGGCAGCTTGATCGAGCGCACGCTGTCCGCGGTCTTTGGCTGCTTCACGATGTACTGACGGCTCACCCGAAGCAGATTCCGGCGTATGGTAATTGTGCCGCCTTCCAGATCAACGTCCGACCATCGGAGTCCAAGCACCTCGCCTCGCCTGGCGCCTGTAGCCAGAGCGATGAGCACAGGTATATAGAGGTAGGTGCCGCGAACGCTGTCCAGAACCTTGTCTACGTCCTTGTCGCTTATAGTCGCCGGCACTGATCTGTCGTAACGTGGAGGATCCACCATGTCGCACGGGTTATGCGAAATGAGCCCCAGCCTCATGGCCTGCTTCAAAGCCTTGTGAAGCACTCGGTGATGCTGCGCCACGGTTCTCGGCGACAACCCGACTCCTCTCGACGTCTTGGAGTCCTTCCTGCCGGATGCCTGCGCTTTGGTGTAGTAGTCCTGGATGTGGAACGGCTTCAACTTGGCCATCTTCAGGTGGCCCAATGCGGGAATCAGATGGAGCTCCACTATCATCCTGTAGCCTTTGGCCGTGCTCGGCGACAGGCCGCCGCAGTGCATATCGAGCCATTTCCTCAGCCAGTCCCCCACGGTCATCCTATCGGCATCGGGAAGCCCCCGGTTGCCGCTTTCGGCAATGAGTCTAGCTAGTGCCTCCTCCGCCTCCCTCTTGGTTGCGAACCCGGACTGCCGTTTCTGGATCCGCTTGCCTGTGATCGAATCGACGCCGACATCGTACCTGACCGAGTAAGCCGATCCCCGTTTCTTGACCTCTCCTCTCATCCATACCGCCCCCATTCGTTCCGATCAGTCGTCTGGTTCATGTTCAGTCGCCTCCCCGTCTTCCGTAATCGACCGCCACACTGTACTCGCTGCAAGCTCAGCAGAGCAGGCGTAGATCGTTCGTGCATTACATTCAACCCATGGCGAGTTCCTTCCTTCGGGCCTGCTGCGCAATGCGCATATGCGCTGGCGCGCCCGCGGACGCCAGGATCGGCTTTGGTCAGAACCCCGGCGTCCGGTATGGTGCACTGAAGATCGGCTATCGGGCTATCCGACACGCTCCTGGCCGTAACACTGCGACAACCATTGCATTAGGGCTTCGCTGGGAATACGGATCGTCCGTCCAAGCCTGACTGCCGGGAAGCCAGGCGCGCGCGTCAGTTCGTAGGCTGAGGTCCTGCCTATCTGCAGGTACTTGGCCATCTGCTCGACTGTGATGTATGGGCCCAGGTCCATGTATAGACTCCTTTCCGGCGGGTAGCATCGCTTCGCATAGCGAATCCGCATCGAGGCTGCGCCGCCTACAATGATTCCAACTTCATGACCGACAGCGATGTGGGCCATTCGCCAAAGCCAGGGCTTGGCTGTCTGCAACACTGGCCTGCATGGCCTAGTGCTCATGCCCATGTCAGCCCGGGGTCGAGATCCCGCTGTTCGTGCTTCTGTCGCTCCCGCTTCTCCAGATCGGCTATCGCCCGGAGCGCGGTTGCCAGCAGTCTCAGCTGATCGTTGGAAAACTCCTCGCACAGACTTGCGACCTCAGCGATTATGGCCGCTTTCTCCGGCGAGACTCCTTGGGTTGCTTCTGCAACGGTGTCGAGAGATGGCGGGTAGCCTTCCCACAACTCAGTGAGCGCGATCCCCAGTGCCCTCGCCATTCTGGTTGCTACCTCCACTGAGGCTGGGCCGGCAATGAAGTTTTCAAGTCTGCTGGCGTATCCCGGATCCAGATCTGCCTTCGTGGCAAGCTCCCTGACCTTCAATCCGCGCTCAGTGCGCCACTTCCTCATGTTGGTGCCGAATTCGATGCGCCGGAGCAGTATCTCAGCGTTATCCGCCGCGGCGTATATGCTCCGAAAATGCTCGGTATATATCTCCTCTTCGCTGGCGACCGGGTACTTCAGTGCCCGGACTGCGATGCGGAGACGTTGCGCCGTCGCCTTCACCGCTGACGTATCATTTGCCCGAAGCCCGGGCTGTGCGAGCATCGTCTTCGATATTTCCTCTAGACGCGAGACGTCAGCCTCGGCCATTGCCTCGATCTCGCCGATCGAGCCCTCAGCGAGGAGGAGGAACTCCTCGACCAATAGCAGCTGTTTTCCCACTGCGAACCCTCCTTATGTGCATTTCATGCATCTCGTTGCTTGACGTGCCGCGCCGGTTGTAGTAGAATCGCACTGGCGGGGCATCCAGATGCACTGCATGCATCAACATGATAACATCGGTGTCTCGGGGTGTCAACACCATCTGCGACGATTCATCAAAGGAGTTGTAAAGCGTAATGATGGGCAACTGGCGAATCCCAACGATATCCGACGTTTTGGACGATTGCACTAAGCGCGGCGTCGCAATAGATCTGAACCGCGTCAGCGAAACGAAGACCGTGCTTCAGGCGGAGCAAGGCTCAATGCGAGCACAGATCATCGATATCTGCGGAGAGGAATTCAGCATTGAGAATCAGTGGCAGTTGGGAGTGGTTTTGTTCGAGAAGCTCGGGCTCAGACCTATGTGCCGGCGCGAATCCGGGTACGAGGTAGACAATGGTTACCTTGCCGAAATAGACCACCCCGTCATCCAAAGCATCCTGGATTACCGATCCGCAGCCACCAGTCTCCGCTGCATCAAGGAGTATGAGCGCACTGCCAGAAATGGCCGAGTGCACCCCGCCTTCACCATCAGCGATATCGGGAGGATATGCACGGGCAATCCCAACGTGCAAGCGATGCCAAAGCCCATCAGGAGCATTGTGGTGCCCGATCAATGGTGCACATTCGTGAAGGCAGATTGGCGCGCGATGCACCTCCGCCTTCTTGCGCACCTGAGCCAGGATCCCGCACTTATCGGGCTATTCGCGGATGGTCGCGATCCGTTCGTGGACCTCGCGGCAATGCTGTTTGGCCACGATGTAAGCGAAGTCACTGCCGCCGAGCGCTCTACGGCGAAGTCTATTACCTACGCTCTGCTGTACGGCGGGCGCTGCCGATCGCTCGCTCGACGTCACCGTCTAGCGGCGGAGGTAGTTCAGGGATATCGGGAAGCCTTCCTCGGCAGGTTCCGCGGAGTACACCGCTGGATCAACAGGGCAGTCAAGGCGGCGCGCAGAGACGGGTTCATCTCCACTATCACTAGTCGCCAGCTGAGCGCCGTCGGTTCCAGCGCTGAGAGTCTCGACGAGGGAACCGTCATCAGCCGCATCCTGCAGGGCAGCGAAGCAGATCTCCTGACTGAGGCTCTCATCAAGGTAGATTCCTCGTTCAGAGGCGGCGGCAGCATGATCTGCATTCCGATCCATGATGAGATTCTGGTTCAGTCGTATGCCGGTTGGGTCGAGGACGCCATGGAACTCCTGACCTACCACATGACCAGTGTAGGTCATGATCTTGCCGTGCCCATGTCCGTGAAAGTCATGACCGGACCGGATTGGGGGGATCTGCGTGAGCCAAGTGCAAATGAAGCCTGTGCGTGAATCGCCCCTTGAGGTCATTGTGAGGTGCCTGAGCGAGGTATGCCGCTCTACCGGGCTTCGTAAGGCTAGGGCAGTGGGTAGGAGCATCAGGGCCCATTGTCGGCGTAACGACGATCGCCACGCGAGCTTGTATATCTATGAGCGTGCCGGCAGCGACGGCGTCTATCGCTGGTTCTACAAATGCCACTCATGCGGGGCCAAAGGGACCCTTGTGGACCTGATCGCTCAGGAGACCGGTCTGAGCAGATATGAGGCGGCGAGGGTCCTCAGCCGCTATCTCGGCGAAGAGATATTGTCGACTCCGGCCGATGGTGTGCGTCGAGAGACTCGGGACGATGCTGCCGTGTATGATCTCATGGCGGAGTACTGCCATCTCATCGCGTGGGTCGACAGTCCCTTCTATGAGAAGCAGATGCAGGTGCAGCGCGATTACCTAAGGGACAGGACATCGCTGCGGCAGATCCGACAGCTTGGCATTGGGATCGCCCCCAATGCCGTGGTCCGCAAGGGCACGCTTGAATCTTTCTTGTCGAGGAAGGGCCGCATGGATCTCCTGGAGGACATGACACGGGTTCTGGAGCGCGTGGCATGCAGGGTGGTCATACCCATACGAGATGAGTCAGCGCATGTGGTGTCGATCTGCACAAGGCATGTCGGCGGCTCGGAGCAGAACCGCTACCGCAATGACGGGGCCAACGGCAACGCCCTGCTAGGTATCCATGTAGCGCATGATGCCATGCGTCGAGCCGGCTACGCCATCGTCGTGGAAGGACCATTCGACATACTCACCCTGCGAGACCTGGGCAGCCGCTGCCTCACCAAGGTGCTGGATGAAGGCAACGATGCACCCGGGCCTCTCGATAATGTGGTGGCGTGCATGTCCTCACGACCAACGCTGGCGCAGATGAGGATTCTCAAGAAGCATACCGACACCTTCATTATGGTACGCGACGGCGATAGGTCCGACGATGCCGTGGGCGCGCAGGCTATCATGGCGGACGCATCGAGGCTTGGCCTTCAGGCGGCGGTGGTGGCCGTGCCTGATGGAATGGATCCTGATGAGTACATCAGGAAGCTCCTTTCCGAGGGGATGCCGCCCGCTGACGTCCTTGAGCTATTCACCGGTGAGGTGCTGAAGTCCAATGACCTGATTAGCATTGAGAATGAACCCAGCATTCTCCCCGATAAGCCCCTCGCTATTGAAGACGAACAACCCGTGAGCCCGTATGAAGCCTACTCCGAGGCTGATGGGCGACCTCACGCTAAGGTTGGTCGGGAAGAGCTACGGCAGGTTCTGGCCATGTGCGAACCGGGCGAGGTACTGGTATGGCTGACGCTGAAGATACAGGCGAGCATGCAGCGGGCTACGAATGGCAGAGTGCAGGTAGTGGGCGACAGCATCGCCCGTGATTGCAGGTTGTCATGGCGGCACACCAGGACGCTGATGGAGGGACTCCGAGATAAGGGCGTGATTGCGTACTCCACCCTGCGCGAGAATGCGAAGTCTGAGGTCACACTCGCGGTATCCACTACGACGAATGGCAGCCACATTCGAGTGCCCTATGACTTCGTGTGGGCGGGGCATGCTGAAGCACTCGGATGCGCACTGCCTACGCTGCTGACGCTCAAAGCTGCGGCCATCGGCAAGGAACCCGTAACGAACATACTCGTCAAGACCATCGCGTCAAGGACTCATAGGAGTGAGCGGGCCATCAAGGCAGACCTTAAACTCTTGGGTGAGCGCCGCCACGTGAGGGAGTGCAGGTTGGGTGGACGTAGGGGTAGGCTGGTGAGCCTCATGCCTGTGGGCAGTGAAGTATTCGGTAAGCGCTGTGAATGAAATATACGCTCTGAGCTGCTAATAAGATGCTGTATGGGCATTAGTCTATATACTACGTGAGGCTATTCCTGTCCGCTACAAGATTACATGATATTAATACCCCCCAAGCTACCCGGTTACTATATTCATAATATTATCCAATTAAGGTGTAGAGATGGTAGAGCAAGTGCTGACTCTTAGCGTAGTAGCGGACACGTACCCCCACTGAGGCATGGGGTGACGGTAAGCACTTGCAGAACGAACCTATGGAGGTGATGTACATGCGCAGAGGACCTAACACACCTGAGGGCATTGCCATTGTCACAAGGAATCTACCTCCCCCTAGCCAATCAGGGCCCCGTACTGCTCAGGGGAAGTGCTTATCCAGTCTCAATTCTCTCAGTCATGGACTTGCCGCTAAGGGCTTTCTGAAGTGCAAAGGCAATAAGTGCGCCTTCCATGCCATCTGCGAGCTTCAGAGCACCGACGAGGGACGTGAGCTCTATAGAGAAGTACACTATGGCGCTCCATGCCCCATCGAACTGGCGCAGTACGAGGAATGCATTGAGCAGCTCGAGCATGAAGGCATTGGCGACGATGCCTGGAGGCACCTATGGGCAATGCTTGAAGTCAGGATCATGCGTCGAAGGAGGATGACTGCCATGGATCAGGTACGCGCAGGGGCGACCTGCTTCGAGCGCACTGATAGATACAGCCCCATGCTCTGGCGGGAGAAACAGATGCTATTGACAATGGTCGAGCTGTGCTGATCAGGCATGATGGCCATGCTCAATTCTCATCGCAGAATGCCCTAGGAGCATCGTATAGGCATGAGAGAGTACAATCACCTTACCCCCTCCTCCTTGTGAGCTTGTAGAGCCTCCTGCAGAAAATACGAGCCCTCTAGCTGGGACGTTACGGACACACTTTCACACTACCACCCCCACTACGTGGACTACGCCAGAGTGGACAAAGGAGAGAACGCTGAATGACCCTACAGCCCATGCTGTATGAATATACATGCCCGCAATGCTCCTCGCGCATAGTCGCCATCAGGGCCATGGTGTGGTGCAAGTGCCGCACGAGGATGATCAGAGAGGATGAGTGGCGGCGGATACGGTACCACAGACATCGAGGAAGGGCCGTCCACTGACGCTCAGAGCGCACCAATCTAGATTCCAGATTTCTTGCAGGCAACGCAATGGAACCGCCCATGCCCTTCAGACACGTATTCCTATCCTCGGAGTCTGCTCCGTGGCCGCCTGCTGTGTGCCATGGTGGGCTGCCGTCAAGCGCCCCAAGTAGGCAGGCACCGGAAATCAGGAAGGGAAATCGTGAGCAGATGAGAATGATCATCAGTGACTCGATCATCATCGCGAGGTGACTCAGTGTGCTACTGACCAACGAGGATCAGCAAACTCTAGTACGCCTGCGGGAGCTGATTCCCCAGTGTGTCCGCGTGGACATCGTCGCGGGATACATGTCTCCCCAGGGGTTCGGGCTGCTCGCGGAGGCCTTTCGTAGGTGTCTTGATTCTGGCGGCTCAGTGGATATCACCGTAGGTCGACTGTCCGAAGGCGAGGACTACGATGCGTGCAGACGAATGATCGCGGACTGGCCCAAGGCCATGACTATTCGCGTCTCAGACATGCCGGACCGATTGGTGCACGGCAAGGTGTACCTGCTCCAGCAGCGTCTGCAATCGGTGCTGATCATCGGCTCGGCCAACCTCACCATCGGCGGGCTTCAGGCCAACGAGGAGATCAACGTTGAACTGTCCGTCGCGTCACGCGATCTCGAGAGAGTCCGAGACTACATTGACTATCTTAAGCGGTGGGCGGTCCCACTGGACACTGCAATACGAGAGGGGAGGACGGAGATGGATAAGAGTGCGCGCAGCGAGCGCCTCGACAGCGCCTGCATATCGAGGATCAAACGCTTGGCTGAGAAGCATCTGTGCTGGGTATCGAAAACCGATATTGATGCATGGTGTGATGAGAGCGATGCCATGTCGAGCGACTTCAATGATGTGCTGAACAACAATGCTTTTGCCACTGGCGAATGGACCGGTGAACGTTTCAAGACCGAGTTTCTCATGAAAGAACTCTGGGCTGTCACAGAGGCGGAACACACGGGGCTTTGGGGGGCGATCAAGAAAACTTCGGGGAACACAATAGTCACGAGGCTACTCGACATGCTATCTGCAGCCGATCAGGAAATACCGTCCGACGAGGTCATCGAGCGCGGTCGCATCGCGTATGTCATCGGCCAATCCATCGCCAGCGAGATTCTGCACAAGTGCCGCCCTGATAGATTCGTGATCAAGAACAAGCGTAGCCATTGGGGCATGGCATTCATACTGGATCAGGGAGATGGCCCCAGCTTTCCGGAGAGCATGACCTATTCCATGTTCCAGAGGTACGTGGACTTGGTGATGCAGGAACTGACTGCCTGGTTCTCCAATCGCGGGCTCACATTCGACCCCTACTACCGATACTACATCGGTGATCGTTTCTTCCAGAACATCTATGATGACCCCGGGAACAAGACAATCATATCAATGTACTACAGCAGCGGGAGAGATGAGTCTTGGTGGAGGTAGTCCGATCTCCGGAAGAATGCCTGAGCAGGTTCTTCCCTCAGCATGGCTCCTTTCGGCCAGGCCAGCGCGAGGTCATTGAATCGGTGTTGCAGGGGAGGAACACGCTCGCCGTCATGCCCACTGGTTCGGGCAAGAGCCTGTGCTACCAGGTTGCGGCGGCTGCAATTCAGGGGTTCACTCTGGTGGTCTCGCCGCTCATAGCCCTAATGAAGGACCAGGTTCGATCGATTGAGGAGCTTCCGTTCAGAGTCGAGGCTCTCAACAGCCTCATGGATAGTCGTGAGCAGATGAGTCTACTCAGGGGGCTTGAGCCTGACAAGCCGTTCATCCTCTTCGTGGCTCCGGAGAGATTGAGGGATGGCTTATTCCAGGCCGCACTCGAGAGCAAGGGCATGCGTCCCGACATGTTTGTGGTAGACGAGGCGCATTGCATCAGCGAATGGGGCCATGACTTCCGAGCAGACTACCTCTTCATCCCCGATTTCCTTGACAGATGCGGCTGGCCCCGCGTCATGGCCCTCACTGCTACTGCAGGCGAACAGGTGCGAACCGAGATCCGCCAACTCCTCAAAGTCGCTGTGGTGTACGATGACTTCGCGGTTCACAGACCGAACCTAATCCTGAGCGTCAGGTCGGTACGCGGCAGAGAGGCCAAGCAGAGAGAACTGCTCTCCTTCATTCGAACCGCAACGATGCCGGGAATTGTGTACACGTCGGGACGCCGTACGGCTGAGAATCTGGCCGGGCTGCTTCTGGCCGCAGGAGTCAAGGCAGCATACTACCACGGTGAGATGAAGGCTGACGACAGGGCGAAGGTCAGTGACGCCTTCATGTCCGGCCAGATGGATGTTCTGTGTGCTACCAAGGCATTCGGTATGGGCATCGACAAACCCGACATACGATTCGTGCTTCACTACCAGATCACTGAGTCCATAGAGCAGTACTGGCAGGAAGCGGGTCGCGGCGGCAGGGACGGCCAGGACTGTCAATGCGTTCAGCTCTACGATCCCTCAGACATCAGGATTCAGAAACGCTTCATTGCGCAGTCATATCCGCAGCCATCTGCCGTGAAGAAAGCATACGGGGATACGCTCTCTCTCGGACCGCTGCCGTGGGGTGGCGGTGATGAGCGGGACATCCCTATGCAGCTCTTCTACAACGACAACGCGGCAATCCTGCTCAAGCGCTTCGAAGACGTCGGCCTGATCACTCGAGTCGGAGAGGTCATGACTGCCGTGTCGGTCGACCTCGTTGACCACCATGCCAGGCACGGAAGCTTTGCCAATATCATAGCAGCTGTCGATAGCGCCTCCTCGACTACCGACGGCCTGAAGAGGCTTCCCGACATCGCTTCCAGGCTGGGCGTTTCCGATGAGGAGGCCCTCGCCACGCTCTACAGGGCTGCCGTGGAGGGTGCGATTGACTTGGGCAGCCGAGCGGACCGGATCATAAGGTACCGCCGCCTGAAACCTGATATCACGGAGGCGGATCTTGAGGCGATAGAGGAGAATATGGCTGGCAGAAGGGTCTATAAGAAGCAGCGCCTGGATGAACTTGTCGCCTACCTTGAGAACACGACGAAGTGCAGGGCCAGGTGGATAAGCGAGTACTTGGGCAAGACGATGGACGACTGCGGAAGGTGCGACGTATGCCGCGCTAGGGTCTTCGATTGACCAGACGGAGATGGGCGCCTCGTCGTCGGCTGTGCACATCGGCGCTGAATTTTCCCCGTGGTAGTCATCATTTCGATGTGTATTCGGGCCCTTTCAAGGGGTACTTATATAGGTAGAGGGACGTACCAGGCATGGGGTCATACCCGGTACCGTCCCTCTCATCAGACCAATGATCGGCTTACATGGAGATCTCTGTAGCTGCCCGGCTACTGTGGGCCAGGCGCTCCATGCTGTTAACCTGCCTGGGCCTTGCTCAGTCGCCGATTGAACTCGCTGATGGCGTCCGACGCCTCCCGCTTGGTCATGATCTCGAAGCTGGCATAGTCCTCTTGAGGTAGCCCGAGCTTGTTGGCTTGGATTCGAAGCACTCGAAGCTGTGCTTCCGTGGCTTTATCCTGGGACTGTGTCTCGGAGGAAGTACGTGCTTTTGAGACTTCCGGCTGCGGGCCGCCGAGTGCTAGCTCCTCCACCGAGCAGATCGATATGCGGAGGGCATCCCTGAGCGCCCGCGCCTTAGCTCTGGTCGCCGCTATCCTGATGGCATGCACGCTCAACCGGGGGTCTCCTATCGATGCCGGGTTCGCATCGCCGATTTCGATATAGACCTTCTCCCGATTCCTCGTCTTGATGACTGCTGTCGCCTCGCATACGGCAGTGTACCCGTTATCCCTCGTGGGCGACTGGATGAGCTTGACCTGCAGGTCCCTCAGCCCAGACCTGTGTGCGGCCTCCAGCAGGCCTGCGTACTTCACGTAGGGCCTTCCGTCGATGCTGATGATGTGCTCCTCGTTGATTCTGGTCATGGTGTTCTCTCCTCTCTTCAATGGGGAATGATCAAGGGCGTTAGCTGCAGTGCCAGCGCCCAGCAGCGCTATTGGGGCATGAGGTCCTTGATGGAGCTATAGCAGCGGTCGCCGATGACCACGTGGTCGAGAACCTCGATGCCGAGGAATTTCCCAACTTCGATGAGGCGTTTGGTGAGGGCGAAGTCCTCGGGGCTTGGGGATGGGTCTCCGCTAGGGTGGTTGTGGACGATGATGATGGAAGCTGCGCTTTTGACGATGGCGCTCTTGAAGATTTCTCGAGGGTGGCCGATGCACGAGTTGATGGTACCGATTGAGACTATCTCGGTGTCGATGACACCGTTCCGGGTGTCGAGCATGACGACCCTGATCTGCTCACGGTCCAGGCGACTCATCTCGTGGCCGAGCAGATCGTAGATATCGCGGGCCGATTGGACGTATACTTTGCTCCGACGCTCGGTGAGGCACCGCCGGCCTAGTTCGATGGCGGCCTTCAGCGTCGCCACCTGCTCCTGGCTGAGGCCAGCCGTCTCCATCTCCTCCACCGAAGCCTCATCCATTGCCCTGAGGTTCTGGAAGCGGTCTAGGATCTTCGCCGCGTCAT
>Ga0255340_1001780_pt1 | contig 27127 bp, 26 predicted proteins | sample wastewater_treat_7_FD_192417 | JGI IMG/M metagenome (GOLD analysis project Ga0255340, IMG submission 192417) | Wastewater microbial communities from Lulu Island WWTP, Vancouver, Canada - plant10 | ecosystem: Engineered > WWTP > Wastewater > Unclassified | place: Canada: Vancouver, British... | reverse complement strand
GGCAATCAAAGACTATCTCTCGATCCATAACGCAAATCCGAAACCGTTTGTGTGGACGAAAACAGCGGATGAAATCTTTGCATCCCTCTCACGCTTTTGTAAACGGATTAATGACTCAGGACACTAGGAGGGAGAAGCATGGCGATCAGCAAGGACCTGCTGGACATCCTGGCCTGCCCCAAGTGCAAGGGCGACCTTCGCCTGACCGAAAAGGAAGACGGCCTGATCTGCGATACCTGCCGGCTGCTCTACGAGATCCGCGACGACATCCCCATCATGCTCATCGACGAGGCCAGGAAGCTCGACTGAAGTCACTCCGCTGTCGCAGAAGGCAATCGGCGGGACCGTGTCAAAGGCGGCGCATGACCGAGCGATCGGGGGGCAGTCCCTTTTGCCTTTCGCCTGCCCTTCACGGGCATCCCCGCATGTGCCACCCGATGAGTTGCGAATAGACTTTCCACCGCCGCCGCAGACCCGGATGGAGCCCGAGGGTCAGCATCACGCCGGCTCCCGTGAAGACCCAGTTCGCGACGAGACGCAGCACGATGAGCACCGCCGCAAGGAATGAATAGGCCGCGCTCTCCCATTTCATGAAGTAGAGATACCGCGAGCGGTAAAAGTGCATGCGGGAACGGACGCTCTGACCGACGCTTTGCCCCTGGAGGTGAACGATCCGAGCCGCGGGGACATGATAGATCCTGCCGCCCGCCTGCTTCATCGTCCGGGCCCAGTCCGTTTCCTCGAAAAAGAAAAAGTAGCGCTCGTCGAAGCCCCCCACGCCGTCGATGGCGCTTTTCCGCACGATCATGCATGCCCCGACGCACGAATCCACCTCGATGGGATGCCTGTACTCCCTGCGCTTGCTGGGATACCGATCGGGGAAGAGGGTTTCGAGGAGCGGCACGTTGACGAGAAGCGTCAGGAGCGTGGGAAAGACGGCGATGGAGTTCTGCTTGCTGCCGTCCGGATTCACGAGCTGCCCGCAGGCCATGACCGCCTCCGGATGATCCTCCATGAAGGCGTGGAGTTCCCCGACGGCCCCCTCGGTGAGAACCGCGTCCGAGTTGAGCAGAAGCGCATAGCGGCCGTTCATGACCCGGAAGGCCTGGTTGTTGGCGGCGGCAAAGCCCCGGTTCTCGTAATTCTCGATCCGCCGGGCGTGCGGGAACTCGACCTTGAGCATGGCCACGCTGCCGTCGCTGGAGGCGTTGTCCACGACGATGACCTCGAAGGCCAGGTCCCGGATCGTCCCGTATACGGAGCGAAGGCAGTTGCGCAGCAGTTCCTCGGTGTTCCAGTTGACGATGATGATGGAAAGGTCCATGTTGTGATGCGTTTACGACTCCTCAGGCAGTAACATTGCCAAATGCGGGGCTGCCGTGAATGCCTGCGAAGTGAGGAAGTTAACAAAAGCGGAAGAGTGGCGAAGAAATCCTTTTCATTGTTCCGCTTCCGCTCTTCCTCACTTCCGCTCTTCCTCGCTTCCTTCCTTTTTCCGGTTCATCTCGCTGAGCTTGGCGTACTTGAAAAACTTGTTCACGGCGTCCGTCACGGACAGCACGAGCCCCTGGCTCCCGTCCAGGAACCCCAGGCGCAGCAGGTAATTCTGGATGAAGGTCAGCTCCGCCCGGATGAGCGCCCCCGCAACGGAGGAAGTGCGGCCTTCCCGGTAGGCTTCCTCGGCCGCGAGGGTGGAGTACCGGTCTATCTTTTTCAGGACCTCGCTGAGCCGGCTCTCCGTGAAGTGCTCGATGGGCTCCCCCAGGGCAACGACACGCCCGTCGACGGTCACCGCCTCGTGCACCGCGGCCTCCGTCATCCGGCCCTTGCCGTTGCGGAAAAGCCGCGTGATCCGGTCGGGCCACCAGCCCAGGTGGCGGATCCAGCGGCCCTGGAAGAAATTCTTCCGGGGAAAGCTGTACCCCTCGGCGTACCCCTCGCCTGCCGAGACGACCGCCCGGATGGCGGTCTGCGTCTCCGGCGGGATTCGCTCGTCGGCATCGAGGACGAGCACCCAGGCCTCGCGACAGCGGTCGATGGCCATCTGCTTCTGGGGCCCGAATCCTTTCCAGGACTCGGAGAACACCTCGCAACCGAACCCCCGGGCGATCTCGAGGGTTCCGTCATCGCTCCCCGAGTCGACCACGATGACCTGGCTCGCGAAGGCAACGCTCTCCAGGCAGCCGGGTAGGTTGGCGGCCTCGTTTTTCGTGATGATCGCAACTGACAGCGGAATTTTTTCTTCCATCGTTGGCTCTCGAACCGGCTCCCATTATGCCGGTCGCGGCCACCATACCACAGAAGGCAGCCGGATTAAAACGGTGAAATGATTCCGGGTTTGTGGTAGGGGCAGGCGAATGGCAAAAGGCTTAAGGTTAATGGTAAAGAGGCCGGATAGCCATCCCGGCCGTCCGGTGAATACTCATGGAAATTACTCATTGACTTTCCCCGGGGAAGTTCTATTGTGAATCCATAATGGAACCAAGGGGGGTGTCCGTCATGCCCGTGAATCTCTCCATCAAGAACGTGCCCGATAAGATTGCGGACCGGCTCCGGAAGAGGGCGGCAAAGCATCATCGTTCTCTGCAGGGAGAGTTGCTTGCCATCCTGGAGGAAAGCGTGGCCGGGGAGAAACTTTTCACGGCAGAGGAATTTCTTGCCGAGATCAAGAAGGGGGGGCTGAAAACGCCCGCCGAGGCTGTCCGCATGGTCCGGGAGGATCGAGATGACCGCGCGCGTCGTTGATGCCTCGGCCCTGGGAGCGCTCGTTTTCGGTGAGCCGGCTGCCGCTGCGATAGCCGCGCGGCTGGGCAAGTCTCCTCTCACGGCGCCTGCCCTCATCCGGTATGAGGTGGCCAATGTCTGCCTGAAGAAGATCAAAGCCCACCCGTCCCTGGAGGGAAAACTTCTCGAGGCGTTTGAGCTCGGCTCCCGGATTGCCATGCAACTGACCGACGTCGATCATTATGAAGCGATCCAGCTTGCTCAGTCGGCCGGCCTGTCCGCCTACGATGCGAGTTACCTGTGGCTGGCGCAGAGGCTCAAGGCCGAGTTGGTCACCCTGGACAACAAGATGAAAGAGGCGGCGGCCAGGATTGGCGTCGTCGTCCCTGAGATTTGACGCTGCCGCGCATCTATTCAGCTCTCAGTGCCGATTGATGAAGGAACAAAAGAAAATTGCCGTCGTGATTCCCAAGTTCGGCCTCGTCGGGGGCGCCGAGACCTTCGCGGCCGAATTGACCGCGCGGGCGGCGGCCGACCCCCGCTACGACGTGCACGTCTTCGCCAACCGCTGGCGCGGGGACGTGCCGGGCGTCACGTTTCACCGCGTCCCGCTCATCCGGTTTCCCCGCACCCTCACCACCCCGAGCTTTGCCTGCTTCGCGAACCGCGCCGTCGCGAGGGAAGGCGCCGACCTCATCCACACCCATGACCGGATCTGGGAGGCGGACCTCTTCACCATGCACGGCATCCCGCACAGGCTCTGGGTCCGCGACGTGAGACGGAAGCGGATGAGCCTCTTCGACCGGGCCACCCGCGGGGTCGAGGCCCGGCTCGTCGCCAACCCCCGATGCCGGAGGTTCCTCGCCGTCTCGTCGATCACGAAGGAAAAGTTCATCGGCGAGTACGGCGTCGAGGAGAGCCGGGTGCTTGTCCTGCCGCCGGGGACCGACGTTTCGCGCTTCTCCGGGATCGACCGGGAGCAAAGCCGGGCCGCGATCCGACGGTCGCTGCGTGTCGACGATTCGACGCCGATCCTTCTTTTCGTGTCCATGAACTTCGAGGTGAAGGGCCTCGACTACGTCTTGCGGGGGCTCGCCGAACTGAAGAGAAGGCAGGCGCCGGGAATGCCGGTCCTCTTCGTCGTCGGGCGGGGCAACGAAGGGCACTACCGGCGGATGGCGGAGGAACTCGGCATCGGACAGGGCGTGCGCTTTTCGGGGGTCACGGGCCGGGAACACCTCGATGCGATCTACCGGGGATGCGATTTCTTCGCCATGCTTTCGCGGTTCGACACCTTCGGCATGGCGGCGCTCGACGCCATGGCGGCATCCCTTCCGGTCGTGCTCAGCGGAAACGTTGGGGCCAAGGACCTCGTGCGCGACGGGGTCAACGGGTTCGTCATCGGCGACCCGGCCGACGGGGAGGCCGTGGGGGAACGGTTTGCGCGGCTGCTCGAAGCGGGGACCCGGGAACGGATGGGGCGGGAGGCCTTCCGGACGGCCTGCGGACAGGGATGGGACGAGGTGGCCCGCAGGCAGATCGAGATCTACGAAGGGCTTCTCGGGACCTGACGGGACACCGGGGCGTTCCCGACCCGCACCGGCTTCCGCCCCTGCCTGTTACGGCTCCCCATGGCGTTCCCCGGGCCGTCGAGTCTCCCGCTTTCCGCCCGCGTTCGAGGACCTCGCGCGGCGGGATGGGAAGCGCCCGCGCAAACACCGGTTCTCCTGCATTCAATGCACGACAAGTTCCAAGGATTACAGAATTTTCGACGGCCCCGCCCCATGCAACCAATGAGACATTTTTTCTTGACTTGACTCCCCCTGTGGGCTACCCTTCATCCTTGTCAAATGCAGTATTTACAGCCCCTTCGGACACACGAAGGGGTTCAATGCATATGGCTGCCGCATTCCTTTCATCGATGATGTAATCGACAATGCGGAGCTATGTAAAAATTTCCGACAGGAAGGCTCTTGACATGGAATTCATCGACCTTGCATCCCAGCAGAAACGGATCCGCGAAAAAATCGACAGGGGTATCGCGGCCGTATTGAACCACGGCCAGTACATCATGGGCCCCGAGATTGCAGCCCTCGAGGTGGAACTGGCCCGATATGTGGGCGTCAAGCATGCCGTTTCCTGCGCCTCGGGCACGGATGCCCTGCTCATGGCGCTCATGGCCCGCGGCATCGGGCCCGGGGACGCCGTGCTGACGACGCCCTTTACGTTCATCGCCACGGCGGAGGTCATCAGCCTCCTCGGCGCCACCCCCGTCTACGTGGACATCGACCCGAAGACCTACAACATCGACCCCGATCATCTCGAGCGATGCCTGGAGGCCCTGCGCAGCAACGATGCCGGCCTTTACCCCCTGCCGCGCATCGGGGGGCTCGAGACGCTCACGCCGAAGGCCGTCATTGCCGTCGATCTCTTCGGCCTCCCCGCCGATTACGGCCGCCTGGAGGGCATCGCAAAGCGCGAGGGGCTGTTCCTGATCGAGGATGCGTGCCAGTCCTTCGGGGCCGAGCGCAACGGCACGAAGGCCTGCGCGTTCGGGGATGTCGCCTGCACGTCCTTCTTCCCGGCCAAGCCGCTCGGCTGCTACGGCGACGGGGGGATGTGTTTCTGCACCGACGACAACCTGGCCGATATCATCCGATCGATCCGCCTCCACGGCAAGGGCGACCACAAGTACGAAAACATCCGCATCGGCATCAACGGGCGCATGGACACGATCCAGGCGGCCGTCCTCCTGGCAAAGTTCAGCCTCTTCAGAGAGGAGGTCACGCTCCGCCAGGCCGTGGCAGACCGCTACACCGGGCGGCTGCGCTCCTGCCGGGGCCTCGTGACACCCCACATCCCGGACGGCTGCCGGAGCGTCTGGGCCCAGTACTCGCTGCTGGCGCAGGACGAAAGCCGGAGGGACGCCGTCATGAAGCACATGCAGGCCGCGGGCATCCCGACGGTCATCTACTACCCCCGGCCGCTGCACCTCCAGGGGGCATTCTCCTTCCTCGGCTACCGGGCGGGGGACTTCCCCGTCAGCGAGGACTGCGCCAGGCGCATCTTCAGCCTTCCGATGCACCCTTATCTGGGCGAAGCGGATCAGGATCGGATTGCGGCAACTCTATGCGAGGCGGCAGGCGCCCAATAGCTCTAAAAGCACTATGGGACCCATTAAAAAAATATTACAAAGCCGAGGAAAGCGGAACGTGCTCGCATCATCCGAGTAGTGATCTTCTCGCTTTTATTCTGTATTGTCTTTAGTTTAGGATTTTTTGTAGGCGTCTACCAAAGGCATCCATTTACAATACTCACAGCGGAAAAAGTCGCTGTTGAAACAAAACATGAAGCATATCAGCCTTTTTATAAATCCTCCGGGGCATCTTTTAACTTGCCGACTTATCGCCATTCGTATTTCTCTCTTGATGCCAGTGGATCCCTTGTATTAGAAAATTCATTGCCTCATCGAGCAGAAGGACGGTACAGGTTCGTCAGAACTATTCGGGCTGTTGCCCAAATAACCGTTGCAAGAGCATATTGATGTCTTTATAGGATTGGCAACGCCACGATTCATGGAGAGCCTGCCATGATGGGGTTCCAGTCCGATCAGCAACCGAAGCTCTTTTACCCCTCCATCAACCTGGAGCAGCGTATTCCCGAGCGGCATATCTTGCGCCGGATCCGGAACCAGGTCGATTTCGACTTCATCTATGACGAGGTCCGGGACCGCTACGGGATCAACGGCAACGTCTCCGTGCCTCCCCCCGCTCTTCTGAAGATGATGCTTCTTCTGGTTCTCTACAACGTGCGCTCGGAGCGGGAGCTGATGAACACGATCCCGCTGCGGCTCGACTGGCTGTGGTTTTTGGGCTACGACCTGGACAGCGAGGTCCCGAACCACAGCGTGCTGAGCAAGGCCCGGATGCGCTGGGGCGTGGCGGCCTTCCGGAGCTTCTTCGAGCGCATCGTGTGGCAGTGCGTGCAAGCCGGCCTGGTGGACGGCGCTGTCAATGACAGATTAAAAGTGTACCAGTTCTGTCGAAGTAAAAGTGTACCACCCCCTGCGCGACAGAGTTCTCAGGGTGGTGCAGTGGAGACGGCATCACCTCCTTGCTTGGGATAGAGCTGTTTGCTGAACGTATGCTCTTTGAGACGATAGCTGTGGCCCCTGATGTTGACGACCCGGGAGTGATGCAGGAGCCGGTCGAGGATGGCCGAGGCAATGACGGCGTCACCGAAGAGCTCCTGCCAGTCGCCGAAGCTTTTGTTCGAGGTGATGATCGTCGAGCTCTTCTCGTAGCGGTACGAGATGAACTGGAAGAACAGGTAGGCCTCGCGGCTGTCGACGGGCAGGTAGCCGGCCTCGTCGACGATGACCAGGCTGGCGCTCAGGTAGGCCTTGCCCTTGCTCTGGCTCTCCTTGAGCTTGCCGATGAGGGTGTGCATCGTGGTGAAGCAGACCCTAAAGCCGTGGCTGCAGGCCTTGATCGCCAGCGCAATGGCCAGATGGGTCTTGCCCACCCCGGGCGGGCCCAGGAAGATGACGTTTTCGTGTTTGGCCAGGAAGGTCAGGTCGAAGAGCTCCATGACGGCCTTCTTGTCCAGATGCGGGTGGAACGCAAAGTCGTACTCCTCGATGGTCTTGGCGAAGGGCAGCCCGGCGATCTTCAGGGCCGTCTGGATGCGCCGCTTCTCCTTGGCGGCCACCTCTTCCTCCAGCAGCCGGTCCAGGAAGCCCAGATAGGAGCTCTTGCCTTCCTCGGCGTGGGTGACGACCGTATCGAGCACCTCGGCGGCCCGGATGAGCTTGAGGCGCTTGAGATTGTCCTGGAGGCGTTCACAGGTCAGCTGTTCCATGCGGCACCTCCCTGGGCGTATTGCTCATACTCGGCCAGCGGTCGGTGATGGACGTCGACCCAGAGGCTGCCGCAGGTCAGCCCGCGGGTGGCTTTCCCCTTGGATCTTCCGTACTTGCGGCGCAGCTGCTCTTTGTCAGCCCGGAGTTGCTCGTAGAACCGGGGATCGGCTACGACGTGGTGCTTTCCCTGCGGCTCCCGGTAGCTCGCCAGCAGGTCCTGGTCGTGATAGATGCGGATGAGGCCGTTTTTGACCTTCAGCATGACCCTGCGGCCCACGGCCCGGTGGGGCACCACGTAGCGGTTGGCGTTGAACGAGACCTGGCAGTCCCGGTAGACCTTGCGGAAGAGCTTCAGCGAGGTGTCGTAATCCGCCGCGGGCAGCGGTCCCAGTTTGGGGATTTCCTCCCGCCAGCGTTCCTCGACGCACCGGTGATGGGTGCCGTGGATGCGGCGGTTGGCTGTCTCGGCCAGCCAGCGCATAACGTCCTCGTTGGCCTGCGCAATCGAGCTGAACCGGTAGCCCCGCCAGAAGTGCTCCCGCAGGTAATCGATGGGGCGCTCCACCTTGCCCTTGGTCCAGGGGCTGTACGGGGGGCAGGCAATGGGGGTGAAGCCGTAATGATGGGCAAAGTGCAAGAACTCGGCATTGAAGATCGGCTTGCCGGTAGCATCGCGGCCGGTGACGACGTGCTTGAGGTTGTCGTAGAGGCACTCGGCCGGGACCCCCTGCAGATACCGGAAGGCCCGGATGTGACCATCCATGAAGCTCTCCAGGGTGCAGCGCTCGAAAAACTCGGCATACACGGCCCGGCTGAAGCCCAACACCAGGATGAAGGCAAAGACCGTGGTCGTGCGCCCCGAGGGCTCCACGAGCTGGAAGTCGGCCCAGTCGAACTGGGCCTGCCGGCCCGGCTCCGTCTCGAAGCGCTCGTAAGCCAGGCGCCTGTTGTGCTGCTTGATCGAGCGGACATAGTCCCGGACGATCCCGTAGGCGCCCGGGTAGCCGGCGCGCCGGATCCGCTCGAGGATCCACGTGGCCCGGTAGTCGTCTTCCTGCAGCCAGTCCCGGATCATCGGGGTGTAGGGCTCCAGGATCGATTCCCGGCGCCTGGTCTTGCGGTACTGGGGAAAGTCGGTGCTCATGAGATGCTTCTTGACGGTGTTGCGGTGAAGGCCCAGCTTCCGGGCAATCGCCCGGACGGTCATGCCGTTGCGATACAGGGCTTGGATGTCCATGTAACCCTCCTTAGAGACCATGGGGTATCACCTCCTCTCTGCGAGGAGACGATACCACGTCCTCAGCTCCAGGGTGGTACACTTTTCACTGACATAACTGGTACATTATTGCACTGACAGCGACAGGCGCCAAGCTCTTTATGGACTCGAGCCTCATCGAGGCCGATGCCTCCAACAACTCCGTAATGAGCCGGCCGGCCTTCGAACCCTACCTGGTGAAGGGCTGCCGGGAGTTGGAGGCCCGCCTGGATGAGCCGCAAGAGACTGCCGCCGACACGGAGCCGCCGGATGTGCCCAAGTCGGGCGTGGCCAACAAACGCCATGTCTCCACCACCGATCCCGATGCCTCGGTGGTGCGTCAAGGCAAAGGGGGCGCCAGCCTGAAGTACAAGATTCACCGGGCCGTAGAGGCCAGCCACGAGGTGATCACGGCCACCGAGGTCACCCCGGGGGAGACCAACGAGGCCCACCGGTTATTGCCCCTGGTCGACCAGCACGGCTGCAATACGGGACAGGCCGCAGGGGTTGTCGTGGCGGACACCAAGTACGGGACCGTGGAGAACTACCTGGCGTGCCATCAACGGGGTCTGCGGGCCCACATCCCGGACATCAAGCGGAGCCAGGACAACGGGGGGCGACGCGAAGGGATCTTCCCGACGGAGGCCTTCCGGTATGATCCTCAGGCCGACCGCTACTGGTGCCCGGCGGGGCATGCACTCGAACCTCGACGGCGTCACGCGAAGCGGCAGTCCGTGGATTACCTCTGTGCTCGGGGCGTTTGCGAGGCCTGTGCGCTCAGGGGTCGGTGCACGACGGCCAAGACCGGCCGTTCGATCAAGCGCCATCTTCGGCAGGACGAGCTGGACCGGATGCGGGAGCGAGCCCGATCCGCGTTGGCCCGGCAGGACATCCGGACCCGGCAGCATCTCATGGAACGCTCCTTCGCCCGCGCCACGCGGTACGGCTTCAAGCGGGCCCGCTGGCGGAGGCTCTGGAGGGTTCAGATCCAGGAGTACCTGACGGCAGCCGTTCAGAACCTGATGACGATGCTGGGTCATCTCAAAGAGCGCGGCACGGCCTGCGGGGTGAGACTCCCCGCAGCAGCGCCCGGGGCCACTATCGGGCCCCTTGATCGCATCTTCTGCGGCATTGCATCGTGTGCCGAGCGCCTGCGATCGGTTTTTTCGATCCAAGTATCTCGGGCCGCTTAGAGCATTGCCCGGTTTACTGAGGTTCTGAAATTACGCTTTGGGCAACAGCCCGTATTGATCCAAACAAAACGGCAATGATCGTTATGGATCCATGGATAGATATGGCTTCGGACCACTTGAATGAATATTTCGGCAAAATTCTCAACTATCGCATCATCCCTCTTGTCAGGCATGCACTCAATCGCGGTCTCCCAATCGTTGTGTTCACCAACCATCCAAAGGGAAGCACGCATAGTTCCAATATTCATCCAGAACTAGTGTTATGAGTTATAAATTCATTGACAAACGAGGATCATTCCTGTATTCAATGGGGAACAAGGAGGATCGACATGGCTCGTCCGCTTGCTCCCCTGACGCTGACCGAAGAAGAAAGAGAAACGCTGCATCGGTGGGCGCGAAGACCGAAAACCGCGCAAGCCCTTGCTTGCAGGGCAAGGATCGTGCTTGCCTGTGCAGCCGGCCGATCCAACGGTGAGGTGGCCGAGGCGCTTCAGCTCACGCGGCAGACAATCGGGAAGTGGCGGAATCGGTTCGTCGTGAGTCGTCTGGACGGCTTGCTGGATGAACCGCGGCCCGGTGCCCCGAGAGCCATCTCGGATCAGGATGTGGAACGGGTGATCACCATGACGTTGGAATCGTCTCCGAGAGATGCGACGCACTGGAGCACCCGTTCGATGGCAGCGGCCTCCGGGCTGAGCCAGAGTGCCATCAGTCGCATTTGGCGCGCCTTTGCCTTGCAGCCCCACCGTTGCGAGACCTTCAAGCTCTCCACGGATCCGCTCTTTATTGAGAAGGTCCGGGATATCGTGGGCTTGTACCTCAATCCGCCGGAGCGTGCTCTGGTCTTGTGCGTCGATGAGAAGTCCCAGATCCAGGCGTTGGATCGCACACAGCCCATCCTCCCGATGCGACCCGGGCAGATCGAACGGCGCACCCATGACTACCGTCGGCATGGGACGACGTCCCTCTTTGCCGCCCTGAATGTGAAAACCGGGGAGGTGATCGGGCAATGCCATCGGAGGCATCGGGCTGTCGAGTTTCGGAAGTTCCTGGATAGAATCGACGACGCGGTCCCTGCATCGTTGGATGTTCACCTGATCTTGGACAATTACAGCACGCACAAAACGCCTGCCATCCGCGCCTGGTTGGCCAAGAGGCCACGCTTCCATGTGCACTTCACCCCCACGGGCGCTTCCTGGCTCAATATGGTCGAACGATGGTTTGCCGCCCTCACTGAAAAACAGATCCGCAGAGGGACCCACCGCAGCACGCGGCAGTTGGAAACGGCAATCAAAGACTATCTCTCGATCCATAACGCAAATCCGAAACCGTTTGTGTGGACGAAAACAGCGGATGAAATCTTTGCATCCCTCTCACGCTTTTGTAAACGGATTAATGACTCAGGACACTAGAAACCCTTGTGGAGAATGGGGAAATTATCAAACTTTTTCATGATGATTTTGATGACGATCGCTTCGCCCACTACTTGCGGTCACAAGGAATTGATTCTCTGATCTATATCGGCTTCTCCTCCAACATGTGTGTGATCGGCCGTCGGACGGGAATGATTCCTATGGTGCAGCAAGGATTCCGCATATTCTTTGTGCCCGGAGCCTCAGCAGCGATTGAACTAGCCGACACATGGAACGAGCAATCGATTCACAAAACAAGCACAACGATAATCTCTCAATGGATTGCGGAAATCATAGATTATAATGACTTTATGAATGTTTTGGTTAAAGAATAGCAGACAAAAGTATTGTTTTACAGAGAGCATGTTGTGTGAAGTATTCCGGATAACGGAGATATGCAAGTGCCGTCCATTCTGCTCGTGTTCTGAAACGCGGCGGCACTCGTACATTTTTTCTTTCGATCTGCCATGTTAAACACAGCGATACATTAAAGTGCGCATAACCGTTTCAGGGTCGGATTGTCATTGCGCCATGGGTCAAACACGCTCTCAACGGCGACAGGGACCGCAGCGATTGTCGAAAAGTACTGATTATGGGTCGCCATCCTCCGTGTCAGTTTCCAGACCCGCTCAATGGGATTGAGCTTCGGGCTGTAGGGCGGCATGAACAACAACGCAAAGCTCTTTTGACAGTGGTCGCGCCATGTCCGGTGCAGGCGGGCATGATGGTAACGGACATTGTCCAGGATCACCACGACCCGGCGCCCGGCCCGGCTGGAGAGCCGCCGGAGCTTTTTCAGAAACGCGAAGAACGTATCGGCGTTGAACCGTTTGTCTTCACGGCTGTACACGAACTTCCCGTTCCGGACGCGGACGGCTCCAAAATAGCCGATGCCCTTCCGGGTCGGATGGTGCAGCAGGACGGGGTCCTTTATCTCCGGCGGCACCCACATCCGACAGGCCGAGCCGTGCTGCTCGAACCGGACTTCATCGAGAGCCCAGAGCTCCACCGTGTCTTCCCGGGCCAGGGCGCGCAGTTTTTTTATATGCCGCCTGCAGGGCGGGATCGGCATGGGCCATCTTCGGCCGGGGCTTGCGCAGTCGGAACCCCAACTGGCGGAACAGCCGCTGACACTGCCGGACCCCCAGGGAGATGTCCCATTGCCGCTGCAGATACTGCGACAGGGTCTTGCCGTCCCACTGCCCCGACAGACCCACGGTACCCGGGGGCTTGCGCAAGACGCCTTCGAGGGCCTGTAGCTGCGAGGGGCTGAGGCTCGGGCTTCGGCCCGGACGGGCTTCGTCCATCAAACCTGAAAACCCACGCTCCTCGAATCGCGTCACCCAGTACGCGATCGTTCGGGGAGCATCGCCGAGCAGCTGGGCCACCTGGTGCCCGCTCATGCCCTGGGCGATCAGAAGCACCGCATGGAGCCGATGATCGTAGCGGGACTCCTCGGTTCGCCGGATCTCATCCTGCAGGGACAAGATGGCACTCTGCGGATCGGATATCGTTAGTCGTTTCATGGAGCGCAGCATAGCACAAAACAACATCATGCGCAATTAATTATGTCGTAGTGTATAAAGGCAACAGTGAGCCAGGGCTAGCTTCGACAATCTTCGCCGAGTCGTATAACCAGTCCTTTCCTCTGGATCGATCCAATCCATGATGAGAAAAGCTTCATATCAGCACTCTGTTCGTTACCTGTTCAGTCACTGGAAAATTCTCTTCCGCGTGACCTGGAACGAGTTGATGTCTCGATACGCGGGATCCCTGTTCGGTATCGGATGGGCATTCCTCACACCCCTAGTCATCCTGGCAATTTATTCCGTGGTCTATTCCATCATTTTTCGAATCGAGGTCCCAGGTCTGACAAGAACGCAGTACATTCTCCTAATATTCGCGGGGTTGGTTCCCTTCCTCATGACGGGAGAAGCAATCTCCTCCGGGGTTTCGTCCGTTCTCGCAAATAGGGCCATCTTGAGCAATACCGTATTCCCGGTAGATCTAATTCCACCAAAGGCAGTGCTCATGAGTCAGGTTACGATGGCTGTCGGTGTGGGCATCACGCTGATTGCCTTAATGTGGACGAAGATGATAACCGCAACCGTGCTTTTCCTTCCATTCATCTGGTTTCTGCATATCATGGCTCTGCTGGGAATCACGTGGATCATCTCGCTCATCAATCTGGTTTTCCGAGACCTCCAGAACCTCGTGAGCCCTATAATAATGATATTGATGATAATCTCCCCGATTGCCTATACACCCGAGATGGTTCCACCAGGACTGAAGTTTCTCGTGCTTCTCAATCCATTTGCCTATTATATCATCATATATCAGAAGGTCTTGATACTAGGCCAGATGCCGGAGATTATGGAATGGACGGCGGTCTTGTCCTTGTCGCTGAGTCTATTTTGGTTCGGAGGTTGGTTCTTCATTCGAGCTAAAAGGTCGTTGATCGATTATGTCTGAAGGAATCGCCATTGGGCTATACGCCGTCGGTAAAATGTACAAGGTGTTCCCGCGACGCTTGGACGGTGTCATGAATGCCTTAGGCATCGATGCGCTCATGCCTTGGCGGAAGAAGACATACCACGACTTCTGGGCGCTCCGGGGTATCAGTCTTGAATTGCCCGTCGGGAGGAGAATTGGGATTATTGGTCGAAACGGAGCAGGGAAAAGCACCCTGTTGAAGTTGATTACAGGCAATTTGGTGCCCTCGGAAGGAAGGATCGAAGTAAACGGCCAGGTGCAGGCCCTGTTGGAGGCTGGGGCCGGTTTCCACCCTGATTTCACAGGCCGTGAAAATATTCATTCTGCCTTGATTTACCAAGGGCTTTCGCGTAAGGAAATCGAGGCAGCTGTCACAGATATCGCGGAATTCACAGAACTGGGTCCGTTTCTGAACCAACCATTTAAAACCTACTCTACCGGCATGCAGGCTAGGTTGACCTTCGCAGCAGCCACAGCAATAAATCCGAATATCCTGATCATCGATGAAATTCTGGGAGCCGGCGACAGCTACTTTTTCAACAAGTCGCAGGAGAGGATGAGCCGCCTCGTGGAAAACAGCGGAGCCTCTGTCCTCATAGTATCCCACGCCCTAGATCAGATCACGCGATTTTGTGAGGAGGCCATATGGATCGAGCGCGGCAGGATTGTGAAGCGGGGGCCTGCCATGGAAATTGTCGATGATTATCAGCGGTTTATCCGCGTCTTGGACGACCGCCGTCTCAAGGCCAAAAATAAGAAAGTGATATCGGGTCGTTATCTTTACGATCAATACGACCAGTACGGAGACTCTATGCTTCTGACATTTCAGCTCCTTGGACAAGCGGGCGCAAGCGCAGAAATCTCGGAGGTCCGGTTTGTCAAATCCGGTCAAATCGAGGAAACATTGAAAATTGGAGACGTCCAGGACACAAATCCCTACGATACGGCCCACGTCTTGCTCCAAGGGAGCCAATGGTCCGAACCTCGCAAAGCGGAAGAGGGGTTCTGCCGGGGATTGCTGATCAGATCCGCTGGTGCAAAGCCGACCATCGGATACGCCGTCGTGCACGCATATGGCTTCTTCGAAGGAGATTACGAAATACAAGTAAGATACCGCAGCACCGGGGAGACGAAACTAAGCCTAACGCTCTCCCGGAAAGAAGAGCTGCTTCTGGATCACGTAACATTACCCGGGACAGAAGGTCGATGGGACGAATGGAAAACCACCGTGTCAGATATAGAAGGCCCTAAAAAGGAAAACGAAAAGTCGGACAGACTAGTCGACCATAAAACGGCTGATGTCCCGGTCACAACAGGCGTACATTGCAGACAGATCATCCGATGGCCCAGCGATGGCTCTATCACCATAGAAAGCGTTGTCCTCCTCGACGAAAACAGCCTGGAGAAGACTGTATTCCAAGTTGGTGATACGCTCATCTTCCGTATGACCGTAAAGGCGCATAGGGCGGGGTACTTCGATTTTGTGCCCACTGCAACCCTGTATAGAATGGACGGCATCTTTATTTCGAACTTCATCGGCCCTTCTTTCCCGCTTCAACTAGAACCAGGAGATTCGAAAGCGTTCCAGGTTGAGCTCAGTCCACTGAACCTAGGCGACGGGCATTACGTCTTTTCCACGGCAATCTACGAGAAGACGATTACCGAAAAAACAAGATACGATCTTATTGCCAGAGTATACGAATTTCAGGTCGTGGGGGGTAACCCCCTTCTGGCTAGCGCAGTGTTTGAGCACTCGAGCAGGTGGGCATCGGTTTGAAGACAATACGCTTTTTTCCTGAATCCACGGCAAAGGTTTTTCATGTTGGTGAACTTCGACAAAGCCAACGCTGAATTCTGGAACGAGCTCTGCGGAAGCACATTCGCGCAATATCTCGGCATCCGGGACCACAGCGAGGCATCCCTGCAGCGCTTCGACAGCGCATACATGGCTTTATACCCCTACCTGTTCGAGAGGGTCTCTCTGACGGAACTGGCGGATAAACGGGTGTTGGAGGTTGGCCTGGGTTACGGCACGCTGGGACAGAAGATCGCAAAGGCGGCGGCAGCCTATGTAGGAATGGATATCGCCGAGATGCCCGTCAGGATGATAAGGCACCGATTGGCCATGGCAGGTGTGCCGGGAATGGCGGTCCGCGGGAGCATGCTCGAGTGCCCGTTTCCCGCAGAGAGCTTCGACGGGTTCGTGTCCATTGGCTGTTTTCACCACACGGGGGATGTGGCGCGGTGCATTGACGAAGCGTACCGGATCCTGAAACCCGGGGGAACAGCATACATCATGGTCTATAACCGGTTTTCTTACCGGCAGTGGTTGCAGTGGCCGCGGGAAACCATCGGAGCACTCCTGGACGAAACGGGATTGCGCAAAAGAACGGCAAAGCGTAGCTCCGAGGAACAGAGAAGGGCATACGACGCAAGCACCGACGGGGAGGCGGCACCGGAAACGGTCTTCCTGTCCATCGGTCAGCTTCGCCGGATGCTCCGTCGGTACTCTTGGGTCACCTTCGAAAAAGAAAATTGTACCGATCTTGCCATCTCGAGGTTGTGCTTCATCCCCCGGAAGACATTGCTGCCTTCTCTCGGCAAGACGCTGGGGCTGGACATCTACATTCGGGCCCGGAAGTGAGAATCCGCTCTATCTTCGCGCATCATCCATGATCCGCCCGCACCTGTGAGTTCGCGAATGAAATACAACATCCTTGTCTTATGCGATTTCAACCGCCGCTCGGCGAATACGATTATCGATCATGCAACAAGCTTCAAGAAGTACTCGTGCCACAACATCTTCTACGTCAACCCGGTTCGAAACAATAAACCCGAGTGGCTCAATCTCTCGAAATTCGATGTCCTGATCCTCCACTACTCGATCTACGTACTGGGCGATCACTACCTCAATCCGAGTTGGCGGCACTCGATCAGGGTGTCGCCGGCCGTCAAGATCCAGTTCATTCAGGACGAGTACCGAAGGGTCAACGAGTTCATCGACCGGATGAAGGAGTTGGGCATCAACATCCTGTACACCTGTTTCCCGGAGCAGGAAATGGAGAAGGTATACCCGGCCGACAAACTCCCGGGCGTGATGAAAATCAACACGTTGACCGGATATGTCCCCTCGTACCTAGAAAACAGGGTGCTCGATCTGCAGGGCAGGCGGCCCATCGATGTGGGTTACCGTGGCCGTGGCGAGGGGTTTTGGTGGCTGGGCACCCTATACCAGGAGAAATCCTTCATCGGCAGGGAATTCCTGCATCGCGCCGCAAAGACGGAGTTGACATGCGACATCTCGACGAGGGAGGAGGATCGCATCTACGGCAGGCGTTGGGTTCAATTTCTCAGGCAATGCCGCTGCACGCTTGGCACGGAAAGCGGGGCGAGCGTCATCGACTTCACAGGCCAGATCGAGGACCAGGTTCGCCAGTACTGCGAGCAGCATCCGTCCGCGACATTCGAAGTGGTGAGGGCGCGTTTTTTCAAGGACATCGAGGGGCAGATCCGGATGAACCAGATTTCACCCCGGGTCTTCGAATCGATCGGCTGCGGATGCGCCTTGATTCTCTTCGAAGGAGAGTACTCGAAAATCCTGACGCCGGATGTCCATTTCATTCCCTTGAAGAAGGACTTCAGCAACATTGAGAATGTGTTCGACAAGATTCGAGACCGGGCGTTCATCCGCGAGATGGCCGAGCGCAGCTACGAGGACATTCTCCGGTCGGGGGCCTACTCCTATCAGGCGTTCATTTCTTCATTTGACAAGAACCTGGGAGACTACATGGGTTCTTCGGCGGGACAGCATGCGATCCCCGCAACCGATCTAACCGGTTCGCGGACGTACATCCGCATGTTCAACATCACGGCAAAGTTGTTTATGTTTCTTTGCCGAAAGTTCGGACGCATACTCACCTATCTATATCGCATTCTCCATCGCCTGTTTCATCTTCTCAAGCAACTGATACAGTTCCATCCTTTCTTTCTCTCCGAAAAGCTCAAATTGATGTTAAAGACGATTCGACAGGCATAATGTTTTGCCCCGGCGCCAATTTTAATTGTAGTATGGGCTCATGGGCAGCGGGCAATCGCATCTTGCAAGGAGTAGAACATCGTGACCCCATCCAAGATAGAGGAAAACAACCCCCGGATCGCCCTCATTGGGGCGGGCTACTGGGGAAAGAACTTGATCCGCAATTTCAGTGAACTGGGCGCTTTGCGCGTCATCTGCGACAGTGATGAGGAGTTGATCCGGTCGTTCAGTACCCTCTACCCGCACGCAGACGTCTGCACCTCCTACTCGGACATCCTCAGACGGCTGGACATCGATGCCGTTGCCGTGGCGACGCCGGCAGAGACGCACGCCATGCTGACCCGGGAGGCACTGTTGGCGGGAAAGCACGTCTTCGTGGAAAAGCCGCTCGCGCTGAATGACCGGGAAGGAAAAGAACTGATCCGACTCGCCGAGGAGCGAGGATTGACACTGATGGTCGGACATCTTCTCCAGTATCACCCGGTTTTCAGAAGGTTGAAGGAACTCGTTGCAACTGGGTGCCTCGGACGGATCAACTACATCTACTCGCACCGACTGAATCTCGGCAAGATCCGGCGAGAAGAGAACGCCCTCTGGTCGTTCGCCCCGCACGACATCTCGATGATCCTGTCGCTGACCGGCGAGGAGCCGGAAAGCGTCCAGGCAACCGGGGGCAATTACCTCCACCGAAGGATTGCCGACGTGACCACGACACACCTGAATTTCCCCTCCGGCATCAAGGCACACGTGTTCGTCTCCTGGCTTCATCCCTTCAAGGACCAGAAACTCGTCGTGGTCGGCGACCGCAAAATGGCGGTTTTCGACGATACGGTCCCGTGGCCGCGGAAACTGCTTCTGTACCCCCACGAGATCGTGTGGAAGGATAGCATCCCTGTTCCCGCGAAGGGAGACCCCGAAGGAGTTTCCGATATCCCTGAGCAGGAACCTCTTCGCCTCGAGTGCCAGCACTTCCTACACTGCGTCGCGAAGCGGGTTCAGCCGTTCACGGACGGCCATGAGGGCCTTCGAGTCCTCAAGGTCCTCAACGCAAGCCAGCAGTCCCTGGATCATCAGGGCGTGAAAATCGGGCTCCGGGATTCCGCATCTGTAACTCGCGATGCGCTCCCCCTGTACTTTGCACACGAGACCGCCGTTCTCGACGACGGCTGTGACATCGGGGCGGGCACCAAGATCTGGCATTTCTCGCATATCCTCAAGGGCAGCCGGATTGGCGAGAACTGCAACATCGGCCAGAACGTTGTCCTCGGCCCCGACGTCACGATCGGGAAAGACTGCAAGATCCAGAACAATGTAAGCCTCTACAAGGGAGTGACCCTGGAGGACGGGGTCTTCTGCGGCCCCTCCATGGTGTTCACCAACGTGTTCAACCCGCGCGCTGAAATCCGAAAAATGGACGAACTGCGGCCCACGCTGGTGAAACGAGGCGCCACGATCGGGGCCAATGCCACTCTCGTTTGCGGGATCACCGTCGGCGAGTATTCCCTCGTCGGGGCTGGTTCCGTTTTGACGAAGGACGTGCCCGCCTTTGCGCTCATGGTCGGCAACCCGGCCAAAAGGATCGGCTGGGTATGCCGCTGCGGCGAGACCCTGCCGAAGAACCTGAAATGCCGGGCCTGCGGGAAGAAGTACAAACGCACGGCTTCAACAATCTCTGAGGCGTAATGACATGGCATCCCCTCTGACCATCGTAACCATCGTCGGAGCCCGCCCCCAGTTCATCAAGGCGGCCCCGATCAGCAAGACCTTGCGAAACGCCGGACACCGGGAACTTCTCGTCCACACGGGACAGCATTACGACTACGCGATGTCGGACGTGTTCTTCGACGAGCTGCGGATGCCCGAGCCCGATGTTAAACTGAGTGTCGGGTCCGGAACGCATGCCGAGCAGACGGCGGCTATGCTCCTCGGCATCGAAGGAGTCCTCACGGCGAACAAGCCGGACCGGGTCCTCGTTTACGGCGACACCAACTCAACACTGGCCGGCTCCCTGGCGGCGTCCAAGATGCATGTACCCATCGCCCACGTCGAGGCGGGCCTTCGCAGCTTCAACCGGGCCATGCCCGAAGAGATCAACCGTGTGTTGACGGATCACCTCTCCACGCTCCTGTTCTGTCCGAGCGGGACGGCAGTGAAAAATTTGGCCAACGAGGGTATCCGGGCGGGAGTTCATCTCGTGGGGGACATCATGCAGGAGGTCCTCCTGCTGACAAAGGATCACGCACGGATCCGGTCCCGCATTCTCGATACCCTCGGCCTTCGCGAGAAGCACTATCTGCTGGCCACCGTCCATCGAGCGGAAAACACCGATGACGTCCGGCGCCTCCGGCAGATTCTCACGGCCTTCAGCGAAATCAACGAACCGGTTCTGTTTCCCGTCCATCCCCGGACAAGGAAGGTCATGGAGGAATTCGGTTTTGCCACGGGACCGAATGTCCGACTGATCGACCCGGTCGGCTACCTAGACATGGTTGTCCTCGAACAATCGGCTCGGCTGATCCTGACTGATTCGGGCGGCATTCAGAAGGAGGCTTACTGGCTGGGGGTCCCCTGTATCACCCTTCGCGAGGAAACGGAATGGATCGAAACGGTGGAGACCGGATGGAATGTGCTGGCTGGATTCGAGACGGCTACAATCGTAAACTTTGCGAAATCCCTCCTTCCTCCAGCCTCTCGTCCGACCCTATATGGATGCGGGGATGTATCAACCCGCTGCGTTTTACTGCTTAAAAATGACGTTCCATAACCAAGCGGGAAGAAGCCATGGACGCTTTGTCTCCCTATACATCACGCAGAGTCAAGACGACGCCGCATGAGATTTCCGGCTTTGAATCGCACCCTGACGCTGCATTTGTGCAGGAAGATCAGACGTCGTGGCAGCCAAGAATCGGGAGGACGTACCGACACGGATTAAGTGAATTACCCCGCCTACAAGGCGGGGCATCTTGACAGGCGCTGAGGGGGATTGCATCCCCCTTGCCCCCGCACCGCATTCATCCCCGTCCACAGGACGGGGTATCCTGCGGAGTTTTCATGAACCGACCTGATACAAACGGGTTGCAAAATTCGAGTGCACAGGCATGGCTGAGAGCGTCAACGGAATCCTGTTGATATACAATCACCCGCCATGGAAGAGTGCGCCCACGATACTCGAACATGTGAACGCTTTTGCTGCCCATTCGCAATTCAACGTGTGGGCCGTCAACACGCTTGGGGGATTCCCGCCGGCGCTGCAGTCTCTGCGGTTTCGGGTCATCATCCTCCACTACTCGCTGTTCGGCTACTGGCCTCACCTCCAGTTGAGCGATTCGTTCCTACGTTACCTTTCGGAATGCGACAGCAGCTACAAGATTGCCTTTTTCCAGGACGAGTATCAGTTTTGCCAACAGCGGTTCGGCTTCGTGAATCGCTACAGGATCGATTCCATCTACACGCTTGTCGAGCCCGAATTGTTTGACGCGGTCTACGGGAGATATACCGGGGTCCAGTCGCTGATCTACACCATCCCGGGCTATGTGAGCGACAATCTCATAGAGCGGGGCAGGAAACTGGGAAAGCCGGACGAGGCCCGGCGCATCGATATCGGATACCGCGGACGGCAGCTCGACTATTCCATGGGCCGGGGAGCCCAGGAAAAGAGCGAAATTGGCCGTATCTTCCTGGAGAGGTCTCGCGGACTCGACCTCGCGCTTGATATCGGGATGGAGGAATCCGAGCGCATTTACGGCGAGGGGTGGTATGCGTTTCTCGCAGACTGCAGGGGGATCCTCGGGGTCGAGGCAGGGGTGTCCATCTTCGATCTCGAAGACCGCGTCCGAATCGGCTGCGAACGGCTGCTTTCGGAAAATCCGGGATTGAGTTTTGATGATGTTTCACGTAGACTTCTTAGCGTTTGGGAAGGAAACATTTATTACCGGACCATCAGCCCCCGGCACTTCGAAGCGGCCTCCCTGGGCGTCTGCCAGATCCTCTTCGAGGGAAAATACTCCGGCATTTTGCAACCGATGGAGCACTACATCCCTCTCAAGAAAGACTTCTCCAATTTCTGCGATGTGATCCGCCTGTTCCGCGACAAAGACGTTAGACGACGGTTGACGGGCAACGCACACCGTGACCTGATCGCCTCGGGGGCATACAGTTACAAGCATTTTGTGGAAGAGTTCGACCGGCACCTCCTCGATGAAGGCATTTGCCCGCAGACCGGCCCCAAAGAGACGCAGCGGGTCACGGAAGCGTTTGCCAAGGGCCGGATCCGGTTTGCCCTCCGGGCATTCCTCAAGGCGCTCCGGTATTACCCCTACCCGGGAAAGGACTTCATCACGAAGCCGATCAAACCCTTTGTGAAGAAATACCGCGATCTCCGGCTGAACGGCCGGAGAGGCCTTTTTAACCGACACGCGGGAGGAGAACGCTGATCATGTGCGGAATCGCGGGCATCGTCCACCTGTCGAGGGAGGCCATACCCGACCTGGACCGGAAACTCGGCGCCATGAACACGCTCCAGAAACACCGCGGGCCTGACGATGAAGGAACATAGAGCGTCATCCGGCCCTGTACGGAAACGAAGAGGTCTCGGACCGTTGCGTGTCTCTTCTCGAGAGACACTTTCTGCTGAAAGCCTAGGAACCGGGCAGGAATGGCCAAATCCGCATTCAACCATCTGGTCAAGAATTCGCTGATCTACGGGGTAGGCCAGGCTCTCAGCCGGTTCATCGGGTTTCTCCTTCTGCCGGTATTCACCGCCTACCTGTCTCCGGCCGACTATGGCATCCTGGCGATTCTCGGGGTCATGAATCTCGTGGCGACGGCCCTGTTCTCACTCGGGTTCGGCGCTGCGACGGGGCTGTGCTACTTCGAGGGGTGCCATCCGCTCCGAAAGGCCCAGACCATCTGGACGTCCCTGTTCATCCTGGCGGCATGCGTGCTTGCCCTGGGTGCGATGGCTATCCTGTTTCCGCAGAACATCAGCGGCATGCTCTTCAAGACGCCGGCTCATGCGCGTCTTGTCACGCTGTCCCTCCTGTCCGCGGGGACGGTGATCCTGAACCTGCAGCTCCTGCTGTACCTCATGTTCGAAAAACGAGCGTTGCTCTATGCCGCGATCTCCCTCGTCATCACGATTCTCACCCTGGGGATGAGCGTGCTCGCCGTCGTCGTCCTCGGCCGGGGCGTGGCGGGAATGGTCGAGAGCATTCTCATCGCGAATTCCATCGGGCTGGCCATGCTGGCCGTTCCGGCCGTCCGGGGCCTACCGTTTTGCCTGAGCGGGACCGTCGCCCGCGATCTGCTGCGGTTCGGCGTCCCGCTGATCCCCTCGTCCTTCTTTCTTTTCGTCCTTCAGCAGGGAAACCAGTACCTGCTGGAGCGATTCCGGGGGCTGGGCGAGGTGGGGATCTACGTCATCGGGTTCAATTTCGGTCTGGTCATGAACCTCCTAGCTACGGCTTTTTCGAGCGCCTGGTACCCCCACTTCATGTCGTACATGGATCGCCCGTCGGAGGCGCGGGATATCCTCAGCAGGGTCGTCACTTTCTACATCCTCGGGGCCGGCATGATCAGCCTTCTTTTCTATGCGGCGGCCCGGCCGGTGGTCCTGGTCATGACACAGCCGCCCTTTCACGAGGCATACCGCATGATCGGCCCGGCGGCGACGGCGTTTTCTCTCGGCGGCCTGTTCATGGTCCTCCTGCCGCCCCTGTACTATACGCAAGACGTGAAGTATTTAAGTGCGATACAGGGCGCAGCGGCTGCTCTCGCCGTCATCTTCAATCTCGTCCTGATCCCGACGCTGGGCATGGTCGGTGCAGCTGCAGCGCTTGTCCTGGGGAACCTGTCGCTTGTGGTGATCCAGCTTGCCTGGTATCGAGCCAGGCGCCGGACCTATGTTCAGATTGCGTACGAATGGAGGCGGATTCTCCCGTTCGGCGCCCTCTACGTCCTGTTCTGCTCTCTGACGCTGTGGCCGCGTCAGCTCACACTGTCTCACGAGATGGTTTTCTCGGGCTTTCTGGCGTTTAGCCTGGTATTCATGGGATACAGGTTCCTCACCGATGGAGAGAAGCGATTTATCACTTCAATTCTTCGCCGATATACGGTATAAATACCGCGTGCCGCGTTCTTCCTGGAGGGGGGATTTACCGGTGTTCCGTGCAAGCCTCGCTTATCGGGCCTGTGAAGACGTCGGCCGCCGTGAATGCGTCCGCCGCGGAGGCGGTCTCCCGGGCGCACGGTGAATGGCGTTTCGCGCGCGGCACAGCGCCTTTGATGGGAAGCATGTGAGCTTCATCAGGTCCTTCATAGGAGCGATCGCCGTCGGATTCACCCGGATCCTGGCCGACTGCGCGGGGGAGTATTACAGGCAACGGCTTGCCTCCTGCGGGGAGGACGTGGTCTTTTACCCCGGTGTATCGGTCGTCATGCCGAAGACCATCTCCATCGGAAATTCTACACACCTTGGGGATCGCTGCCATTCGCGGGGAGGCGGCCGGATCGCGATCGGGGAGTGGTGGCAGATTGCCAACAACGTCATCATCGCATCTGGCAATCATCCGATCGACGGCGGGCGGTATTGCGGAAAAACCGTATTCAAGGACATTCTCATCGGCAACAACGTCTGGATCGGATCCGGCGCCATCATTATGCCAGGGATTACCATCGGCGACAATTCGTTCGTAGCGGCGGGCGCCGTCGTCACACGCCCGGTAGAGGCCAATGTGATTGTTGCAGGCGTTCCCGCACGAGTGATCGGTGCGGTACCGACGAAGGACAGCCATGAAACCGACAACAGGAAATGAGCGGGAGCGATATCTTCCGCTCTTGACCGACGGCGTTTCCGACCCGTCATGCCCTCCGGGCATGCAGCGGGCGCGGTGCTCCTGCGGGCAGGGGAGTCTTCGCCGGGCACCCGACGTCGCGAACCGGATGCCTTCATGGTCGGCGGCAGAACATGAAGAGCAGCTTCCATTTTCACCGCATGACCGGAGTTGATAGACGATGTGCGGGATCGCTGGAATAGTCAGCCTGTCACAAGTCGCCATCCCGGAGATGGAGCGGAAGCTCAGGGCCATGAATGCGCTCCAGAAGCACAGGGGGCCCGACGGCGAAGGGTTCTGGAGTCATCCCTCGAAAGCCGCCGGGTTGGCGCACGTCCGCCTGAGCATTATCGATCTGACGTCCGGCGATCAGCCGATGACGGACCGGGCCGGGAACTGGATTGTCTTCAACGGGGAGATCTACAACTACATCGAGCTTCGAAAGGAACTGGGCGAGGAGAACTTTGTCACCACCTCCGACACGGAGGTCATCCTGCTTGCCTACCGGAAGTGGGGTGAGCGCTGCGTCGACCGCCTGAGGGGCATGTTCGCTTTTGCCATCTGGGATGAGAAGGACAGGCGCCTGTTCTGCGCGCGCGATCATTTCGGGATCAAGCCGCTTTACTTCACCGTCCAGGGAGGAACCCTGTACTTCGCCTCGGAGATCAAGGCCCTTCTTCCCTTCATGCCCGGAATCACGACATGCGTGGAAGCCCTCAAGGACTATTTAGTGTTTCAGCTCTGCCTGAAGGAAAAGACCCTTTTCAAGGATATTCTCGAATTGCAGCCGGGCCACAAGCTCGTCGTCCGGAACGGGACGATCCGCACGGAGCGGTACTGGGAGGTCTACTACGATCTCGATTTCAATCACACCGGGAAGTACTTCCAGGAAAGGCTTCGGGAACTCTTCGACGACTCCGTTCGGGTCCATCTCCGGAGCGACGTCCCCGTGGGCGCCTATCTCAGCGGCGGCGCCGACTCGGGAATCGTGGCCGGGGCTGCAGCGGCCTGTTCAGGAGGGGGCGACTTCAAGGCCTTTCACGGCAGATTCGCCCTGGGGCCGCTCTATGACGAAAGCCCCTATGCCGCCGCGATTGCCGGCAAGTACGGCATGGAGCTCCACCAGATCGACATGACGAGCGGGGATTTCGCGGACTCCATCCGAAAGGTGATCTACCACCTGGACTACCCCGTGGCCGGCCCGGGCTCCTTCCCCCAGTATCACGTCTCCAAGCTCGCCTCCCGTCACCGCAAGGTGGTCCTCGGGGGCCAGGGCGGCGACGAGATCTTCGGGGGCTACGTCCGCTATCTGATCGCCTACTTCGAGCAGTGCATCAGGGGAGCCATCGACGGGACCCTGCGCAACGGAAACTTCATCGTGACGTACGAGTCTATCATCCCGAACCTGATCGCGCTTCAGAATTACAAACCCCTGCTCTCGGAGTTCTGGCGGGAGGGGCTCTTCGAGGACCTCGACAGGCGCTACTACCACCTCATCAACCGCTCACAGGACCTGAGCCGTGAGATCGACTGGCGCGGGCTGGGCGACTATCAGCCCTTCGAGACCTTTCAGAGCATCTTCAACGGCCGCAATGTCGGGAAGGAATCCTACTTCGACAAGATGACCCATTTCGACTTCAAGACCCTCCTGCCGGCCCTTTTGCAGGTGGAGGACCGCATGAGCATGGCCCACGGGCTGGAGTCGAGAGTCCCCCTCCTCGACCGTCCCATCGTGGAATTCGCCGCGACCATGCCGTCTGACATCAAGTTCAAGGACGGGACGTTAAAGAAAGTCCTGATGGACGCCATGGGGAATCTCCTTCCGGAGTCCATCCTGAACCGGAAGGACAAGATGGGGTTTCCCGTCCCCCTGGGCGACTGGATCCAGGGGGAACTCCGGGAATTCATCCTGGACATCTTCCACTCCCGGGCCGCAAAGGAGCGCCCCTACTTCAACGCGGAGGCCATCATCCAGGGCCTTTCGGAGGAGTCCAGGTTCGGCAGGAAGATCTGGGGTCTGCTGTCGCTGGAGCTCTGGCATCAGGAATTCCACGACCGGGAGCACCATTACAAGAAGATCCTTCAGGAGGACACGATACCATGAACATCCTGATTACCGGCGGGGCCGGATTCATCGGCTCCCATCTGACCGACGCCCTGCTGGCCGAAGGCCAGACCGTGCTCGTGATCGACAATTACTCGACGGGACGCCGCGACAACCTCTGCCCGCACGAGCGTCTGACCGTCGTGGAGGGCACCATCGCCGATTCAGCATTGGTCGACCGGATTTTCGACGACTTCAAGCCCGAGATCGTCGTCCACG
>Ga0255340_1001769_pt1 | contig 27214 bp, 18 predicted proteins | sample wastewater_treat_7_FD_192417 | JGI IMG/M metagenome (GOLD analysis project Ga0255340, IMG submission 192417) | Wastewater microbial communities from Lulu Island WWTP, Vancouver, Canada - plant10 | ecosystem: Engineered > WWTP > Wastewater > Unclassified | place: Canada: Vancouver, British... | reverse complement strand
TGAGACCAACGCATCCCACGACAGCCGATAGACGGTGTTGGGAGGCCGTAACCGCACTCCACCGGGGTGGTCGGCGCTGACCACCAGAACATTTTCATCTAGCGCACTCTGGCTGGTGAACAACTGATCCACCGGTGCTTCCAGACCGCTGATTTGGACGCGGGCCAGGCTGATCCACTGTCCCAAATTGGCTTCGGCATTTGGTTGGATTCCCCAATAAACATAGGCGGGGGAGGGAGTGCCGTTGAACGCCGCCACCAAGTCGGACGGCAGGGTGAAACTCACCGCAGCGCCCCCCGGCGCCGTCAGTTCTGCTTGCGCGGCATTTCCCAGGATATTGACCGCCAGATTCCAATCGCCCTGCAAGGTTACGTCGGGAAGCGTGGCGAGGATGCCTTCGCTGGTGTAACGGATCCCGTGGGCATTCGGAGCGTTGGTTTTGTAACGGAGCACGGCGGTGGCCAGGGCATCGGCTTGCTGGGTGATTTCCAGATAAAGACCGTTCGCTTCCTCATAATCCGCCCGGGCCGTCGGCGACGAGTTCTCGGTGGGGATCAAAAATAGATAAGCTATCATGCCGGCGGCGGCCCCGGTCAGTCCTTCGTTGATGGTCATAGCATAGTTAACCGTGCCCGGTCGTCCGATCCAACCGTTCGCTCCTGTCTGGGTGCGGATGCTCTGGCGTTGATCGGCTGACGCCGCCGAGGCGTTCAGTTCCAGTCCGGGCAAGGCCTCTTGGAGGACCAACGTCGGGGCGTTGGTTTCCACTTCCAGGAAAATGTTGTCCACGTAATACCAGATGTTGTCCTGGAGATTTGTCCCGCCAAAAATCAAATTGAGCCCCACCAAGTTGGTGGGCAGCGGCTGATAGAGCGGCAGTTCAAAATGCATAAAGGCATCGGCGGCCTGAGCGGGAATGAGCTGGGTGCCGATGGGATTCCAATTGATGTCCCCACCCCGCAACACCACTTGGACGGCGCCGTAATCGCCGTTGACGGACGGCGTTGAGAGTCCGGCGTCCACTTTTAGGTCGAAAGAGAGTCGCGCGTAATCGCGCGTATCGGGACTGAAATTCCACACTTGAAACACCGCCGTTTGGTTCGTGTCCGCATTGGCAAAGTCACAGAAACACAGCAGCGAACCGGAATCGGGATCATTGGCGGCGTCCGCCGGATCCCAGTACGCCGCCGCCAACGCGGTGCCCCAACCCTGCGGCACCCAGTTTTGGATGTCTTTCGGAAAGGTAAAACCAAGGGCCGGGACCAAATCTTCAAAGCGCAAATTGTCAATGTAGATCGTGCCGCCACCGGGCGCGTTGCCGCGCGCCATCACCCCGAGTTGCCAGGACGATCCGTTCGGGCTGGCAGCATCGCGAATGGCAGAGTAGTCCCAAGTGAGCGTTTCCGAGGAGGCGGCATCGGCATTGAGCCAAACCCAATTCAGCAGTTGCTCCTGGCGCCAGCCGCCCAAGGCGGTCCCGTTCATCGCCAAGACAAATTCGAGATTCCATCCCCAGGGCAGGGCGGGCCGGCGAAGGTCCACTTTTAATTGCTTATGGCGATACCACTCGAAATAGGTGGCGGGGCCGTAATAGCTGTTGGTGACGCTCCCGCTGACGACCGCTTTGTACATCCAAGACCAAGTGTCGTTGGTAAACGAGGCGGTGAAACTGTAGGTTCCGTCCGTTACCGCCACCGTGCTTTGCGCGGCATTGGTGTACGGCGGGTTTTCCGGCGGCCCGCCCGATTGGCTGCGAAACAGGGGATGCGTTTCAAACGATTCAAAGACTACGGCTGAGGCCAGCGCGACGCTCAGGGCGAAGAAGGTTGTTCCTGTGAGACAACCAAAGCGGGTGCGGTTCATAATTTTTTTGTGCGGGTCTGAGTTTTGGGTCTGCGTTTTAACCAGAATCTAGGGCCGGAAACAAAGCAATTCAAGGCTTGCATTGGGCGCCCGGATTAGCTGAAAACCGCTACCCAGTCCTGCCTCTGGCCGAAAACCAGCCGGGAGCTGTCAGCCCAATCAGCAGCTCGCCTTGGGACCATTTTCACCCCCGGTTCACTGTTGAACGGCAGGACCAGTCTGCGTTACTCGGTGAAGTCGTTGACGGATTTCAAATGCTTCCCCGCCGCCGCAAAAAACATATAAAACCCGCCGCCCAACCCAGCAGGCTCAGGCTGCCCGGTTCCGGCACCAGGAAAACAATGTTATCCACGTTGATCCGCAACTCATTGGCGTGGCTGCCCAAGTTGATTCCGGTTTGATCCACCACCTCCATGAAACTCAGCCCGGCCAAGGGGAAGACGAGGTCGTGGAACTCTCCATCAATCGGCAACGGCAAGGTGCCCGGCGATTCGAAGGAGCCGAAATTATTTTTCTGGAAGAAAGCCTGCACGTTGAGGTCGCCGCCTTCGCTGGTGCTGGTTTCGGTGGCCGACATGCGCACGATCATCTCCGCATAACCGGACAAATCGGTGGTGCGGTTGTTGAACGTGTTGCCGTTCCAAGCCGTGCCGTTGCCCCAACTGATGGCCCCGCCGTTGCCGCCGGCAATGTCTATCCATTCGAGCGATCCCGACCCGGATGGATTATGGGAAAGCCCGGTCTGATTTTGCCCGGTGTTGTTGAGGACCGAAGCCCCGTCGAAGTTGACGATGGCACCCTGCAGTCCGCCCTCCGCCGTGCCCGTGTCGTGGGTGACCAAGGTGCGCATGGTGAGGGTCTGTTCGAGCGATCGCACCTCCTCGATTGACCAGGTTACGTTCCCCTGCGCCGCGTGATTGCGGATGTTGAGCCCGATCGTGCGGACATACACCGCCTGTTCCGGGGTCAATCCCGAGAGCGGCACCCGGTAGGTGCCCATGCCCGGGGCCACGGCCAAATCGGGGCCCAGCGCGACAAAGTTACCGCCGGACGAGGCTTGAACGAAAAACTGGACGTTGATATCCGCGGTGCCGCTGTGTCCCAGATCAAATTCGAGATATTTCAAGCCGGTCAGGTCCAATCCACCGCTGGGACCGGTGGGCAATCCGCGCACGCGATTCCAGCCGTCGCTGATGGCTTGGGATCCCCCGGCGGCCACGCTGGTTTCGGTGAAGGTCAGCGTGCCGGCGGTAGAGTTCGCCAGCGTGCCTGAGGTATCGGTGGCGCCGAAGTTTCGGATCCAAGTTTGGACATCCCCGGTGCCGTCCCATGTGTAGAGTGTGCTGGGCAGTTGCCCGAGCGTCGGCAACGCCAAGCTAAAACTGAAAATCAGGCCTAAGACCGACAGGGTTAATCGTCGTTGGCCGAGGGGAGCGCGGAGATTGGGCGCGGGATTGCGGGATGGTTTGGTGTTCATGTCGCTGACGCTAAATGGAAATGGGATTTACGTCAAGATTTTTCGGGGTGTTTTGTTTGGTGACGAAAGGTTTTTCAGTTCATCCGCGCAAGCTAATTTTGGCTCGGTGAAGGGAAGTGGAAAAGAACGCCGCACCCTGATGACCATTGGTCGGCTGGTCAGTATGTGTGCTTGCGGTGTTTCCGCCCGTTGCCAAAACCACAAGGCACGCCACCGAAGCGGTTGAGCGCGTTTCAAATCACTCTGAGATTGAGCGACTTGCCCTGATCCGTTACGTCATCCAGCAAGGAAAGCGCGCTTCAGAACCGACCGGCGGCAAGGGTGGGTAACCGCACCCGCAAGGCGGGGTCGAAGTCCGTCGGGTCTTGGTAAAAATAGTAGATGCGCGACCCCAGATCCCACGTGGTCAGGAAATACATCTGTTCGTATTTAATCCAACGGGCGGAGCCATCCACGAAGACTTGGTTCGCGCCGATGGGGACCGGTGATTTGGGTCCGCGATGCTGCGGCATGTTGGCATAAACAAACTCCCGGCCCGCCACCTGGCCGCCCCAGCTCCCGTTGATTTTACCAATCGCGTCAGCGGCGAGCGTCCAGGAAGCCTTGGCTTGTCCCAGCTTGACGGGGCTGCGGGAGTAGAAAGTCCCGGCCGGGTTAAACCAGTTGGTCAAACCACCGAAATACTGGTAGCCGATGACCCATTGCGGGAAGTTGGCTTCATAAACCGGCAATCCCGGCCGGTTGGGACAGGTCCAGACCGAGGCCGTGTTGCTCTGCACCGTTAATCCGACGGTGGCGGCGGCGGCGGCTTCCGGCGGATTGAGACAGACCTGGACATAACTATTGGCGCTGTAACGCGCTTGCAGGACCATGTCGGCATTGTCCAGCGCATAAATGTTCACTCCCACCGCCAATTGGCGGAGGTTGCTCAGGCAACCGCCGCGTTTGGCTTTTTCCTTGGCCGCCGCCAGGGCCGGCAACAGCATGGCGGCTAAAATGGCGATGATGGCGATGACCACCAGTAGTTCGATCAAGGTAAATCCGGGCGCTTGGCGCGGAGCCGATTGGTCAGTGGTTCGGTTCATGAATGACAGGGAAGGGAGCATGCCAGGTTGGACGTGAAGGGGGCCGGCGCTGTTGCGTTTATCCCGGCAACTTTCCAGCTACCGGCAATCGCCATCGGCGCCGCATTACGCGAGACGCCGGTTGCCCTCAACGGGCGGCCACGGCTGCGCTGACTCCCTTTCGCCAACTGCGTGCTTGGTACTGCGGGTACAATCATAATGGCCTGCCGAGGCTGGAAACGGTTTAACGCTCCCAGCACCGCGTGGCAAGGGCCAAATTGATAAAGTTTGCGCGGGCGTGACTTTACCGGATCGCGCACGCACCGCGCGCGGCTTTTTCTACGAACGGTTCAGTGCGCTTAACACGGCGCGCACGGATGCCAGTTCGATGTTCGTATCCACGCCCACGCCCCAGCGCGTGCGGCCATCCGTGTGCTTGATTTGGATGTAGGCAATGGCGCTGGCGCCTTTCCCGGCGCTGAGCGCGTGTTCGCTGTAGGCGGTGATTTCAAAGTGCGGTCCGCCGGCCTGGCTGAAGCTGTTCACCAACGCCGCCAACGGCCCGTTGCCTTCGCCGGACAAAACGACCGGCTTGCCATCCTGAAGCAAACGGGCATTACATTTGACCAAGCCATTGCAGCTTTCCGTGGCAAAGCCCTGTAACTGCCACGGTTGAGTCCGCTCCACGTATTCCCGCCAGAACATGGCCTTTAATTCCGCGCCGCTGACTTCGCGGCCCAACCGGTCTACCTCGTCGTTGGCAATCGGCCCGAACTCGCGCTGCATTTCCTTGGGCAGAGCAATGCCAAACTCGCTCTCAAGCAGGTAGGCCACGCCGCCCCGGCCCGACTGGCTGTTGACCCGGATGACCTCGCGGTATTCGCGGCCAAGGTCGTTGGGGTCCACGGTCAGATAAGGGACATCCCAATAAGTGCGGCGTCCCTCGTTCCATTCCTTCAAGCCCTTGCGGATGGCGTCCTGGTGCGAACCGCTGAACGCGGTGAACACCAGTTCCCCGGCGTAGGGATGCCGCGGGGGCACCGTCATGCCCGTGCAGCGTTCATACACCCGCACCAGTGAATTCAAATCGGAGAAATCGAGTCCCGGATCAATCCCGTGCATGTAAAGATTCATGGCCACGGTGACCAAGTCCAGATTCCCGGTGCGTTCTCCGTTGCCGAACAACGTGCCTTCGACCCGGTCGGCGCCGGCCAGCAATCCCAGTTCGGTGGCCGCGGTGCCGGTGTTGCGGTCATTGTGCGTGTGCAGGCTGATGATGAGCGCGTCCCGGTTTTTGAGATGCCGGCACATCCACTCAATCTGGTCGGCGTACACATTGGGCATGGCGACCTCCACGGTATCCGGCAGGTTCAGAATCATCTTCCGTTCCGGGGTGGGCTGCCACACCTCCATCACCGCCTCGGAGACTTCTTTTGCGAATTCCACTTCGGTGGCGGAAAAACTCTCGGGCGAATACTGCAACATCACCTCCGTGCCGGGGAGCAAGGACAACCGTTCCCGGATCATCTGCGCACCCCGCACGGCGACTTGAAGAATTTCCTCTTTGGTCATGCCAAACACGACCCGGCGCTGGGCGGGCGAAGTGGAATTATAGAGATGGATAATGGCCTTCTTGGCGTTCACGAGCGATTCGAAGGTCCGCTCAATCAAATGCTCGCGCGCTTGGACCAACACCTGCAGCCAGACGTCATCGGGGGCGCGCCCTTCTTCAATCAACCGCCGGTTGAACGTGAATTCGGTGTTGGAAGCCGACGGAAACCCGACTTCAATTTCCCGAAACCCGACTTTGACGAGGGCATGAAACAGTTCGAGTTTCTGGCCCACATTCATCGGATCGGCCAAGGCTTGATTACCGTCGCGAAGATCCACGCTGCACCAGCGCGGAGCCTGGGTGAGCGTGCGGTTGGGCCACTTCCGGTCCGGAAGCGGGACCGGAGGGAACGGACGGTATTTCTGAGACGGTTGTTTCAACATAAACTCAAAAGGTAAATCCATTGAACCACGGGCGACCGGGAATGAACATGGCGAAATGAGGCTGTGGCCCGGCAAAGTCGTCTCCGCCGGTTCCCGACCGGTCCGGAGCCGTGGCTTCACCGGACAGCGCGGGCGTCATTCGCTGTTTGTGGCGCCTGATTTGGTTCATTCGCAATAAAAAAACACCCCACCGCCGGGCTGGCAGTGGGGTCCAGGAAATCGTCATCCGCACCTAGAACCCGACTGCCGCGCCGCTCAACAGCAGCGCGTCCGATAACAGCAGATTCCAGTTGCACTTCACGGGCGCACCCTAACCGGCGGACCGTTTCGGGTCAAATCGTTTTTTCCCCGACGCATCCAAGGGAACGACGGGGGGACGGAAAACAAATGGCGAACGGGCGTTACTCGTGATAAATAGACGGCGTGTTTGGCTGGTGGAAGAAAAATACCGAGCCGGTGCAAGCGGGCCGATTCGGCCGCTTTTTATTACAAGATCGAATTGCTAGTGGTGGCATGGCGGATATCTGGCTGGCGGCGGATGAGGCGCGCCGCTTCTACGCGCTCCGGTTGTTGCATAACCGGTTGCGCTCGGATTTTACCGCCCGGCGGCGGTTTCGCCACGGCTGCGAGGTCCTGGCGCGCATTCATCATCACCCGTTCGTGATCAATTACCATGAGCACGGCAAAATTGACGGGACGCCCTATCTGCTGATGGAATATGTGGACGGGGAGAACCTCAAGGAACTCTACGCCCGCCAGGATCCACTTCTGGCGGAGAATGTGGCCCAACTGCTCATTGATATGGCGCTGGGGCTGGAACACATCCACGAATGCGGTTTCATGCACCTGGATTTCAAACCGGAAAACGTGCTCGTAACCCGGCAGGCGGAGGTGCGCTTGGTGGATTTTGACACCGCCCAACCGCTGCCCGCCCAACCCCGTAAAATGCCGAAAAATCCCGGCACCCCGACTTACATGGCGCCGGAACAACTGGCCCGCCAGCCCCTGGATCATCGGGTGGATATTTTCGCCTTTGGCGTTGTGGCCTACGAATTGTTGACCAACCAAAAGCCGTTCGACGGCGCCACGCCGGCGGATATTTTACGCCGCGAGAATGACCGGTCCGATTTTATCCCGCCTCGGCGGCGCAACCCGGATATCCCGGTTGCCTTGGAACGGATCATCGTCCGCTGCCTGGAACGCGAGCCGGACCGGCGCTACGCCTTCATGAGCGTGCTGGTGCACGAGTTGCAGACCGCACTTTACGTTTGACCCGTCAACGGACGGCAAGGGTGACGGAGCGCGCTGGCCACGGTTGGTTTCGTGGCCTGGGTGATCGTTTGCGAAAGCGCCCGACCGGCTATATCGCGCGCTGTAACCGGCGGCGGCAGCGAGCAGGGTCAATCGAAATCCGTCGGGAGCGCGGGATTGCGCCAATGTTCATACAGACGCTGTACCTGCTCCGGCAAGAGCCGCGTGCGGGATAACGGGGGCAGCGCGTCCGGATGAAAAAATCCACCGCCGAGGTTTCGCCGCTGGGCGACGGCGCGCCGTCCAGGATGTCGCACAGGAAAAAAAGTTTGTAGATGTGGAAGGGGAAAGGCGGTTCGTGCGGGTGTTTGGCCCGGTCATAAACCGCCGCGAGCTTGCGCGCTTTCACCCGGAATCCGGATTCCTCGAAAGTCTCGCGCTCCACCGCTTCCGCGAGGGAATCGTTCACGTCCGCCCACCCGCCCGGCAGCGTCCACAATCCATCGGACGCCTCGCGCACCAACAGCACCTGATCATCGCGAAATACCGTCGCGCGCACATCCACCTTGGGGGTGGCGTAGCCGTCCTGCAGCGCAAACAACTGGCGGAATGTCGCGGCCGAGGTGGGGTTTTGCAGCGCCATCAATTCGGCGGCGATGTCGGAGGCGGTTTGATAGCGCTCGCGGTCGTAATTGCTTGTGGCGTAGGTGAGACCCGTTTGCGCCAGCGCCTGGAGTTGCCGGGCCAGTTTCCAAAGATGAGGTTCCGCAGTCATGTTCCGCCCGTCAGGGCGGAGGCATCGTGAGGGAAGCCTGAATGCCGGGCAATCTCAGACTTGAATTGATTCCCGAAAAGTTTGCCGGGTTTCCTCATTTTACGAACGAGGCGGCTCGGATGTGGAGCAAACGAAAAGATATCTTGCTGCGTTAAGGCTTGCAGCGGTGGGGCGCCTGATTAGAGTGGAGCAGCCGCAAGGCGCGAAATCGTATGCGTGCTCACCTGATAATTTTGGCCGGTGCCGGGCTTTGCGGACTGGCGGCGGCGGGCGCCAGCGCGGACCCGGTGGTTTTGCGGGTCGGCCATTTTCCGAACATTACCCACGCGCAGGCGGTCATCGGACATGGATTGAGCCGGGCCGGCACCGGCTGGTTTGAGGCGCGTTTGGGCCCGGCGGTGGAGGTGCAATGGTTTGTGTACAACGCCGGGCCGACGGCGATGGAGGCGTTGTTGGCCCGTTCGATTGATCTCAGCTACGTCGGGCCCAACCCGGCGCTCAACGCGCATCTCCGTTCGCGCGGCGCAGAAATCCGCGTCATTGCCGGGGCGTGCAGCGGGGGCGCGGCGTTGATTGTACAGCCGGATGGCCGCATTCAAACGGATGCCGATTTCAAAGGCCGCCTGCTGGCCACGCCGCAACTCGGCAACACCCAGGACGTGGCCGCCCGGGCTTGGCTGGGAAGCAAAGGTTTTCTCGTGCGGCTCACCGGTGGCGACGTGCGGGTGGTGCCCACGGCCAATCCGGATCAGCTCGCCCTGTTCCTCAAAGGCACGCTCGACGCGGTGTGGACGGTGGAACCGTGGGTGAGCCGGTTGACGCTGGAAGCCCGGGGCCGGGTCTATTTGGAGGAAGCCGCGTTGTGGCCGGAGACCCAAGGGCGTTATGTCACGACGCATCTGGTCAGCAGCGTGCGCGCCCTGCGGGAGCGGCGGGATTTGGTCCGGCAATGGCTTGTCGCGCACGTGGAATTGACCGAGTGGATTCATCAGCACCCCGACGAGGCCAAGCGCCTGCTCAATGCGGAATTGCAGGCGGCCACCGGCCGACCGTTGCCGGAAGACGTGTTGAACCGGGCTTGGGAACATATCGAACTGACCGCGGACCCGGTGCGCCCGTCGCTGGAGAAATCGGCGGCGGCGGCGCATCGCATCGGATTTCTCCGGCAGAAACCCGATCTCACGCGCCTTTATGCCTTGGAGCTGTTGAACGACGTGTTACGCGCCCAAGGGCTTCCGGAGGTGCCGCAATGACCGTCGCCCAGGAACTCGCCAATCTGCCGCCGCCGAAATTGGTGGTTGAGGGGGTCACCAAAAAATTCCACACCCGGCGGGCCCGGGTGACGGCGCTGGATAATGTGAGCTTCACGATCCGTGAGGGTGAATTCGTCTGCCTGCTGGGTCCGAGCGGGTGCGGCAAATCCACGCTCCTCAACATCATTGCCGGGTTGGAGATGCCTGACCAGGGCCGCGTGCTGGCGGATGAGTCGCCGGTCAACGGCCCCGGCAGCGACCGCATGGTGATGTTCCAAGAATCCGCCCTGTATCCGTGGCTGGACGTGTTGGGCAACGTCCTTTTCGGTCTCAAACTGAAACCCGGGCTCACCCGGCGGGAGCGCGCCGAAGTCGCGCGTTTTTATCTCCAACTCGTCGGCTTGGAAAAATTCAGCCGCGCGAACATTCATGAACTCAGCGGCGGGATGAAACAACGGGTGGCTCTGGCCCGCGCGCTCGCGCCCAATCCCCGGGTGTTGTTGATGGACGAACCGTTCGCCGCGCTGGACGCGTTGACCCGCGAACAGCTTTACGGGGATTTACAAGAAATCTGGTCGCGCCGACGCAAGACGGTCGTGTTCGTCACGCACAACGTGCGCGAGGCCGTCTGCTTGGGCGATCGCGTGGTGTTGCTCTCGCCCAGCCCGGGGCGCATTCGCGAACAATTCACGGTGGCGCTGCCCCGCCCGCGGGACATCAATTGTGTGGAATTGACGCGGGCGGCGGCGGAAATCACCGGCGCGCTGAAACCTCACTTGAACCCTGAACAAGTTGCGGAGGCCGAATGAAACGCTGGCTTCTTCCCGCCTGCCTGTTCCTGTTGCTGCTGGTGGCTTGGGGGTTGTTGGTGCGCGCGGAAATCTGGTCGCCCCTGCTGGTGCCCTCGCCGCTGGAGGTGGCGCGATATTTTATTGATCCCGAGCACGCGCGCGATTTGTGGTCGGCCGCAGTCGTCACGTTGAAACGGTTGTTCGTGGGTTACGCCGCCGGCTTGGCGCTGGGGCTGCCGTTGGGGTTGTTGACCGCGCGGTTCCGTTGCCTGCAGCAGACGGTGGGCTTGCTGGCGCTGGGTTTGCAGACCCTGCCCAGCGTTTGTTGGGCGCCGCTGGCGTTGCTGTGGTTTGGCCAGACCGAGACGGCCCTGTTGTTCATCGTCATTATGGGGTCGCTCTGGTCCATCCTGCTCGCCACGGACAACGGCGTGCGCAACGTGCCGCCGATTTACGCACGGGCGGCCCGGACGATGGGATCGCGCGGCCTGCACACGTGGATGAAAGTGATCCTGCCGGCGTCGCTGCCGTTCATCATCAGCGGCATGAAACAGGGCTGGGCTTTTGCCTGGCGCTCGCTCATGGCCGCGGAAATTTACATCACCGTCCTCACCGGCTTCGGGCTGGGGCACTTGTTGCATTATGCCCGCGAGTTGCACGCCATGGAGGCGGTGTTGGGCGTGATGCTGACCATTGTGGGCATTGGCCTGCTGGCGGACAAGGTGCTGTTCGCGCCGGTCGAACGGTTCATGCGCCGCCGCTGGGGCGTCGTTCCTTGAGGGTGCCGCCATCACAGAGTTGACGCCCGCTCGGAATTCCCCAAGATGAGCGCGCGCCGTATGACCACCGCCAACAAGATCACTATTCTGCGGATTCTGTTGATTCCGTTTTTTGTGGTTGAGGTCTTGTATTACGTCAAGACGGGCACGGAAGGCCATCGGATTGCCGCGTTGCTGTGTTTTGCCGTGGCCGCCATCTTCGATGGAGTGGATGGTTATGTCGCCCGTCGGTTCCACCAGAAAACCGAGTTGGGGGCGGTGCTTGATCCGCTGGCCGACAAACTCCTGCTCGTTTCGGCGGTGGTGTTGCTCAGTTTTGATCACACCCCACATTTCGAAGCCATCCCGTTGTGGCTCACGGGCACCATCATCGGGCGGGACATCCTCCTGCTGGCGGGCTTGGTGGTGATTCATTGGATGGTGGGCCGGGTGCAGGTGCGACCTCGCTTCATTGGCAAGCTGGCCACCGTTCTTCAAATGGGCGTGATCCTGTGGGTCTTGCTGCAGCGGCGCGATGTCTGGCTGGAAGGCGTGATGATCGGCGCGGCGGTATGCACCGGCGTTTCGGGATTGCTCTACGTGTGGGACGGAGCCCGCCAACTCAGCGCCAGCCCCAGCAGTTCGCCGGCCACCCGTCCACCCCCCAAGTGAGACGTCCTTTGCCGGAAGCCTATGGTGCCAACGGGTGTGTGTTCAAACGGCCCGACGATAAAGGATGTGGAATCGTCCGCGCCGGTTCGCCAGCCATCCGAAAGATTGTCGCGATGCCGGGAACTTGGTTAACTGCCGCGTGCAACCAACGAACGCAATGGGGCGGCGGATAATGACTCTGGCCGCCGTTGGCCTGGGCCTTCACAGCCTCACCGCCGCACCACCGCTGCAACAGCCGCCTGCGGCGCCGCCGGCGGATATGCCCGCATTATCCGCCTTGTTGGTTCCGGCGGATGGCAAACGGATTACCACCCGCCGTGCCTGGCATCGGGAACGGGAATCCCTCCGGCAACGCTGGTTGGATTTTTTGGGTGGATTGCCGGCCTCCCGGGCGCCGCTCAAACCGGAAATTCTGGCCACCGAAGCGTGCGATGGTTTCACGCGCCAATGGGTGCGTTATCAAGTCGAGGAGGGCGTCTTCACCGACGGTTACCTGCTGACGCCCGCGTCCACGTGGGAGAAGCGACGGCCCGGCATCGTGGTGTTTCATCCCACGACGCCGTTGCAGGCCTGCGGGGTGGCCGGTTTGGAACCCACCTATCCGGAGCGCAACTGGCAGGGATTGCAACTGGTGCGGCGGGGCTATGTCGTGTGGTGTCCGCGCAATTACATCAACACCCCCGGGGCGGATTGGGCCGGTAACGCCCGCGCGGCCCTGGCCGCGCATCCGGGCTGGACCGGCATGACCCGCATGGTGTGGGACGCCATTCGCGCGGCGGATTTTCTGGAATCATTGCCCCAGGTGGATGCCCGGCGGATAGGTTGTCTGGGACATTCGTTGGGGGGCAAAGAGGTGCTCTACGCGATGGCGTTTGACGCACGGTACCGGGTGGGCGTCTCCAGCGAAGGCGGCCTGGGTTTGAAGTTCAGCAACTGGGACGCGATTTGGTATCTGGGGCCGCAGATTCGCGCGCCGGATTTTCCGTTGGAACATCATCAACTGCTGGCGTTGGTGGCGCCGCGGCCGTTTCTCCTGCTCGCCGGCGAAGCGTCGGACAACGACCGGAGCTGGGCGTTTCTGGAAGCGGTGTTGCCGGTTTACCGGTTGGAACGCGCCCCGCAAAACGTGGGATGGCTCAATCATCGCGCGGGCCACGCCTACACGCCCGCCGCCCGGGCGGTCGCCGAACAATTCCTCGATCAACACCTGGCCCATCAACCTCTGCCGCCCCATCTGGACACGCTGACGGTGATTCCCGGTTCGCCGGGGTCTCCCGTGCTGCAGGCGCGCTTGGAGGCGATTGACGGCGCGATACGCGCCCAGTACGGCCTGACGACGGATCAGGCGGCGGTGGGGCTTCTGGATCTGCGCCAGCAACACCTGGCCCTGATCCATCCGGACCGGCAGGAATATGCGGCGAGTGTTCCCAAGATTGGCATTCTGCTCGCCTATTTTCATCTCCACCCCGGGGCGGCAACTAATCTGGACGCGCAGACGCGTCACGAACTGGGGTTGATGGTCAAAGCGTCGAGCAATGAAATGGCCACGCGGTTTTCCCGGGAATTGGGGCTGCGCCAAATCCAGGACGTGCTGAACGCGTATCAATTTTACGACCCCAAACAGGGCGGCGGTATCTGGGTGGGCAAACATTACGGCCAGGGCAGCGAGCGGATCGGGGATCCGCTGGACGATCATTCCCATGCGGCGACGGTGCGGCAATTGCTGCGGTACTTCCTGCGGCTGGAGCAGGGCACGTTGGTGTCGCCGGCGGCCTCGCGGGTGATGCGCGAGATTTTTGCGTCGCCGGAGATTCCCCACGACAACATCAAATTTGTGAAAGGCCTGGCGGATCGGGACGTGCAAATCCTTCGCAAATGGGGCACCTGGCAGGATTGGCGGCACGACGCGGCGATCGTCTCCGGTCCGGGCCGGCATTACATTTTGGCGGCGCTCACGCGGCATCCGCGCGGGGATGATTACCTGGTGGCGCTGGCGCGGGCGGTGGATGATTTGATGCAGGATCAATCCGTCGGGAAGTGATCCGGCACGTCCAGGAGGCGGGCGTCCCTGAATTGTCCGGCCCCAGTGACACGGGCCGCGCCCCAATCGTCGCTTGTGCCGGCAGCGGGATGTCCGCATCATTGTCGCATGCCCAAAATTGCCGTAGCCATCATTCACGGCATTGGCGCGCAAAAACCGAATTTTGCCGAGCCAATGCGGAAGGAGCTGACCAAACGATTTGCCGCCCTCATCGAAGGACTGGCCACCCGACCCGCCGCGGAACTGGTCATCGAGCCGGTGTATTGGGCCGAGGTGTTGCAGGCGGAGGAGGACAAATTGTGGGCTTGTTTGGCCACGGGCAGCCGGATGAATTACAAGGCGTTGCGCCGGTTCATGGTCAACTTTGCCGCCGATGCCATTGCTTACCAACCCGCGCCGCGCGAGCGCAATGCCTACGAAAAGATCCACCAAGAGTTTGCCCGGACCCTGAACCGGTTGGCGGCCGCGGCCGGGGCCGGCGCGCCGCTGGTGGTCATTGCGCACAGTCTGGGCACGGTGATCGCCAGCAATTTTCTTTACGATTTGCAAAAGCAAACGGAAAACCGCCGGCGCCGGTTTCTGCCCGCCGCCGTGCGGCAAACCATGGCGGCGACACCGCTGACTTGGGGCGAGACCTTTACGGCCTTTTACACGTTCGGCAGTCCGATCGCGTTGTGGAGTTTGCGTTACCGGGAGTTTGGCCAGCCCATTCGCGTGCCGTCGCCCGCCCTGGCCGCGCATCATCCCCATCTGCCGGCCGTGGCCGAGTGGATCAATTTTTACGATCCCGACGACATCATTGGCTATCCGCTGAAACAGCTCAACGAGGCCTATCGCGCGGTGGTGACGGAAGATCGCCGGGTCAACGTGGGCGGCGCGCTGAGCAGTTGGAATCCCCTTTCCCACAATGCCTATTGGACGGATAACGATGTGACCAAACCCATCGCAGCCGGATTGGCCCGTCTGTGGCAGCGCGCCAACGGGCTTTGACGGAGACTGGGCGGGCCGAGGGGTGAAGCGAGCCGGAAGCGGCCAAATGCCCGGTGCCGTCGCAATTGAGAGGCCAAATCGTCTTCCTTCCGAATCCCAACCGCATCCCACGTGCAAGACAGGATGGACGGCGTTTCCCAATAAATACCGTTATCGTTATCTCCAATCCTCACCCTCAGCCCTGTTTACACAGTGTAAAATCGAGTGCGGAGGCCAACCGATTTAATCCCAAAAAAAGTTTATTTTTTTCTTGCCGCATCCGCTTGGAGAGCATAAAGTCGGGCCGTAATTGACAGAATACTGGACCAAAACAACAGCTGTATTATGCAAATGACTTCAACGAAAAAATGTCTTGTTGTGATTGCTGCCGCGGCTCTCACCGCAGCCTATGGATGGGCGCAGACGCCGATTCTTAGTTATAGTTTCCCCGCGTCTTGGGATGGCACCGGGACCGTGGTGACCGATCTAAGCGCTGGCGGCAACAACGGTAGCATCAAGGTCACCCCTTCCTTATCCCCGACCGTTCCTTCGTGGGCTGCCATGGGTACCCAATCGCTCAACACCAGCGGGGGAAGCATTTTGACGGATAACACGTTGCAGTTGAATAATGCGGCAGTTGCCGCCGCCGGCGGGTTTAGTTACGACGTTTCTTTTCTCTGGGATGGCACTCACCGATCGAATTGGGGAAGTGTCCAAAAAATCCTGGATTACGCCGGCACGGAATCGTTGCAACTGGTGACCTCAGACGGAGGGCAAGCGAATCTGATCATGCGGTTCGACGATAGCCAAGACGTTCTGAGCACCGTTATTTTACCGGATACCTGGTATTCGGTGTCGGTGCAATTCGATACCCAAGGCAATACGGTGGACGGCAATGGGGATCTAGCCGGGGTGGTCAGCATGGCGATCAATGGAGGCTCGCCTCTTTCGGCGGCGGCAACCAAGACCAAAAAGGGTGATGATTTAGTACGGGGCATCGGGATTGGTCAGTTGGCCTTGGCCAACCATCTGGTTTATCTGGATGGGCTGATTTATGACCCGTCGGTCTCGTTGGGTGTCACGGTGATTCCCGAGCCGACCACTCTGTCCTTAGTCGGTTTGGGGGGCTTGCTGCTGTTCATCCGCCGCAAAAAAGCCTGAGCCGAGTTTTCTCGCACACCGCAAGGATTGCCTGCAAAGGCAGTTCTTGCGGTTTTTTGTTTGGTTGAAAACGGTCTCAACGGATCGCCGCCATAAAATGGTCAGGCAGCGTTTGGCTGGTGAAAGGGATCCCGATAAAGCAAAAAATCATCAGCCTATAGCGGTTTAACTAAAACTGTGGCCGTGACGGGAGCGCGGACTTGAGCCCGCTTCCGCGTGATATCGGTCACCGTTTTAGTTGATTTGCTCTAGCCATCGGGAAGGACAGCCTGCCGGCATTAAAATATATCCTCCAATGATGCGAATAGGCGGTAGGGAATAAACCGTTTGCCCGCCACCTCGGCCGCAGCCTCATGGACCGCCACCGGGTTCAGGCCAGCTTCCACGGCGCGCGATACGTCCGGGTCAGGAGCTGGCTCGCTTCGGCGTCGTCAATGATGATTTCGCGGGCGGCGTCCCAACGGATTTTCCGGCCCACGAGCATGGCAATTAATCCCAAGTGCCCGGGAATGGCGGAGTGATGCGCGGTTTCCACCGGCGTGATGGTCGGCTGCCGCGTTTTCACGCAGTCGAGGAAGTTACGCCAGTGATTGTCGGATTCGTAAAGCTTGATCCGGCGCAGGTCATCGGGCAGGCGGCGGCGGTCGGCCCAATCGGGATTCGACGCTTCGAAGGCGTTGCCGCGATTGACCCAGACCCAACCATCCGTGCCAATCCATTTCGTGCCGTTGCGAATGTCGTCGTGGCCCCCGGCCATGACCATCTCGACATCGTTCGGGTATTTCGCCGTGATGCGGTACTTCGTGCAGGTGTTCCAAATGGCGTTGCGGGGCGGGAACTCGCCGGTCGCCTCGACCTCAAGCGGGCCGGAGTTGTCGCTATCCATGCCCCAGTGGGCGATGTCGCCGTGGTGGCCGATCCAATCCAGCAACTGGCCGCCGCCGGTGTTGTAATTCCAGCGCCAGTTCATAAACACGCGGGTGCGAATGTAGGGTTCCATCTGGGCGGGGCCGATCCATAAATTGTAATCCAGTTCGGGCGGCGGCTCGGAAACGGCCAAATCCCATGCCGGGGTGCCGGGCACGATCCGGGACAGGTCCTTGGGATGATCCGGCAGCGTCGCCAGTTTTTCCATCAACGCTTTGACGGTGCCCGCAAAATCGTGATGCCCCGCCGGCAATCCCACCTCCACCCGCCGTAATTTGCCAATCAATCCGTTGCGGACAACCTCCGCGCCGTAATGGAAGTTCCGTTCCGAGCGCTGCCACGAACCGGTTTGCCAGACGCGCCGATGATGTTGCACCGCCTTCACGATGGCCTGTTGCTCGGCGATGGTGCGGGCCAGCGGTTTCTCGCCGTAAATGTCCTTCCCGTTTTTCGCCGCCTCGACGGCGAGCAGCGCATGCCAGTGATCCGGCACGGCCAGCATCACCGCGTCAATATCCGGGCGGGCCATCATTTCGCGGAAATCATGATACGGCCGGCAGTCTTGATTTTTGTAATGGCCGTTGACGCGGTCCAGCGCCTTCTGGAGGTTGTTCCGGTCCAGATCGCACGCGGCGACAATCTGACAATCCTTGAACCCGAGGAAGTTTCCGGTATTGCCCGGGCCCATCATGCCCCAGCCGACGATGCCCATGGTGATGCGTTCGGAGGGCGCGGGTTGGTCGCCCCGGCCCAGGGCGCTGCGGGGCACCAGGGTGGGCGCGGCCATGGCCAGACCGCTGAGCGCCAGAAAACGACGGCGGGTGAGGGGGGAGTGAACGGGAGTTGGTTTCATGGAATGATCAATACGCTGGGAGGGTTAAAAAATGCCGGTGCGCCAACCTTCACGATAAGTGCGCCGGAGGAATGAATTGGCCGCGGAATGATTGGTGATTCTCGCCTGAACGGGGTCCCAGATCAATTTTTGGTCCGGCACCCGAACCGCCACCGTGCCCAGCAGCACCGCCTCCGTCATGGATCCGGTTTGGGCGAAGTGCGATTCCGTTTGGGTCAACCCCAGACAAGCATCCACGAAATGATGATAATGATCGCGCGGCGCCGGTTTGGGGCGGGGTAGATGTTCAAATTTGTCTTCCGGCAACAGGATCGGCGCGTGCCCCAGTTCCAGCAGGAGCGCCCCTTCCGTGCCGAGGAACAAGGCCGCTTCCGGTGGATAATCCTTCACCGAGTACAAGGCGCGAATGCTTTCCGGCGGATAGAAATCACCGTCAAACCATTCCACCGGGAGCGTTTTGTCCGCAGTCAATGCGTTGCCGGGAAACGTCCAGGTAATGTGTTGTCCCTGCGGCCAGGTGTCCGCCCGGCGCGCGGGCGAGTTCTTCCAGGACGCCTGCACTTCCGCCACCACCTCCCGGGGCGGTTGCAAATTCAGTCCTTTCCAGACGGCATCGAACAGATGGCAACCGATGTCGCCCGACCAGCCGGTGCCAAAGTCCTGCCAGGCGCGCCATCGGGTCGGATGATAAAGCTGGCTGGCATATGGACGGGCCGGAGCGGTGCCCAGCCACCAATCCCACTGGAGCTCCGGCGGCGGCGGACTGCCCGTGTCCGGACGCGGTCCCGGCAGGCGATAATTCTCCACGGCACCGGGACGGTTGGCGCTCAGATAAACCTGTTTGATCCGGCCCACCGCGCCTTCGCGCAACATCTGCACGGCGCTGCGTTCGCCCGGGCCCGAGGCCATCTGGGTGCCCAGTTGCGTGACCACCTTGCGTTCCCCGGCCGCCCGGGTGAGCGCCCGCACCTCCGCGACGTCGTGACACATCGGTTTCTGGCAATAAACATGTTTGCCGAGTTCGATGGCCCGATACGCAATCGGGAAGTGCATGTGATCCGGCACGGATACACTCACGGTATCCACGCGTTCCGCCTCCGCCTCCAGCAACTCCCGCCAGTCGGCGTAGCGGCGCGCGTCCGGAAACGCTTGGGCCGTCCGGTCGAGTGCGAGGCGATCCACGTCACACACCGCCGCGATCCGCACCCGCGGGTGGCGCGCCAGCGTGTTTAAGTCGTGCCACCCCATGCCCCCGACGCCAATGGCGGCGTGGTTCAGTTGGGAGTTGGGCGTTGTGGCGTGCGCGAAGGCGGGGCGAAACGCCGGGACCGACAAGCCCGCCAGTGCCGCGGTTTGCAGGAAACCCCGGCGGGTGAAACGGCGTCGGCCGGGCGCAGCCGAAGACGGTTGTGCGCGCATAACGGGAACAAAGCATGGCGCACCGGAGGACGAATTCAAGCGCGAATCTGGCGGAAACTATTTTGTTCGGCCCGGCTTCTGGATTGGCAGTTTAGCCCGGTATTCGGGGAGAATCAAGGCAGAGTCGTGTGAGGAGACAGATATTTGAACGCCTGGCCAAACAATCCCAAGGCGAAGATGCCCAACAACAAAGCCAGCAAACGCAGGACCAACCGATACCCCGGTCCAGTCAGCAGTTTACGGGAACGCCCGGCCAGCACCGCAATGAGCACTTTGGACCCGACCAGCAAGAGATAGAAACCGAACAAAAACAACACCGCGGCAATCCAATGCCGGGCAAGGGCCGTGGCAAGGGTCGCGGCGCCGACCGTCAACCAGAACAGCCAGGGATGCGGACTGAGCAGATTGGTGAGCAACCCTTTGGACCACGACCGGGGGCGGTTCACGGCAGGCGCCGTGTCCGGAGGATTCCCCGGACGCAAGGATTCCCAAGCCAGATAAAGCACAAAAAAACCGCCGGCGAGGGAAACGATTCCCAGCAGGAATCGCATTTCCGCCAGTCGCGCCGCGAAGAAAACCGCCACCAGAATGAGCGGGGCATCCGTCAGCAGTGGCGTGAAGGCGACCTTGCAACCTTCGCGGGGGCCATGCCGCAGAGTTTGAGAAAGCACCAAGGCCAGCAACGGTCCGGGTGACAATCCGGCCGCGAGTCCCAGCAATACTCCAGTAGCCAGCGCCGTCAGCATCTCGGAACAGGCGGGAGGAGGATTTGCGCCGTCATCGTCATCAGTTTGCCGGAAAAAATGCCGCCGCCTCCCCGTGCTGTCCAGCGAGGTTTTGGGTCGCCTTGCAGCCCGCTGAACCAACGCACCTCCATCGCATTTCTGGGAGGGACAAGTTCCACCTTGTCCCCATTCACTTCGCAAACCCGAGTCCATAACCCCAGACTGTGATGGAAATTTTTTGCGATCTTCGGGTTCTTTTGCGGCAGAATTCTTTCTGACGAATACGCCCGCGGACGGATGCCGTCCAAAAACCGATACATTTATCCGGCGCATGAATGAACGCGCCGCGTCATGGAGTGCGGCCGTCTCCGACCGCTTTCCAGCATGGCACTGGGTGGAATTGGGGAGCGCACCTGTTCCGGGGCGCGTTTTGGCGGTGAATTCATTTGTCCTGAAGGGACACAATCTGAATAGCCGTGGGTGACCACCCACGGTGTTGAACGGCCGACATCTGCGACCCCGACGGGGTCGAATGGGATTGGGGATGTATCCGTGGGCTGCAGCCCACGGCTATTCAGGTTTGGCCGCGTTGCGGCCATCAAATTGAAACCATGCCGGATGGCTCAAGACGAAGAGCTGACCATAGCTCTGTCAGGAGCGGGATAATTGTAGGGCTCAACGCCAACGTCGTTTCCAGCCCCGTTCGGGGCGGCATCTTTTCTCCTTTGGCGCCGAGGCGAAGATTAGATGTAACGGCGGTTGGGTTGGGAAATCGGACTATGCCGCCCCTGACGGAGGTGGGAAATTATTTCCATCGGATTCTACAACGATGCCGCCTCTGCTGGGGCTGGGCCTCCGCTTTGGCGAGTGGGCGCATCACCGAGCACTGGCGGTACCCAGACATTGTCCTGGTTGAGGCCGTTTCTGTTGGTCGAAAGCGCCAGAGGGCTGGCGCAGTCCAAAAGCTGGCGCATGGACCCGGCGCGCGGATGGACGCGAAGCGTCGTGGAGTGCGGCAGTCCTCTGCCGCTTTCTGCCGCAGTGTCGGTGAGGAATTGGGAAGCGCACCTACTTCGGGGCGCGTTTTGCTGGTGAATTCATTTGTGTCCTGAAGGGACACAATCCGAATAGCCGTGGGTGACCACCCACGGTGTTGGATGGCGGGCATCTGCGACCCCAGCGGGGTCGAATGGGATTGGGGACGCATCCGCGGGCGGAAGTCCACGGCGATTCAGGTTTGGCCGCGTTGCAGCCATCCCATCGAGACCATGCTGGATGGCCCAAGACGAGGAACGGACCACAGCTCCGTCAGGAGCGACATATTTATAGGCTCAACGCCAACGCCATTTCCAGTCCCGCCAGGGCGGCATTTTCCCTCCTTTTGTGCCGGGGCGAAAATTGGGTGCAACGGTGATTGGGTTGTGAAGCCGGACGATGCCGCTCCTGACGGAGCTGGGGAATTGTTTGGGCCAGTTGCTACGGAGATGCCGCTCGCTGATGGGGCTTGACTGTCTTCCGGACCTACGGTTTCCAAATCTTCGTGACTGGATTTATTCCCCTTCACGCAGTTGATCCCGAGCCGCCAGCTCAACCGCCTGTTCCCTGACTTTGCGCAAATCCAATTTGCCGGAGCCTAACAGCGGAAACGCAGGCACGTGAAAAAACGCCTCCGCCTTTGGCTTCCACAGATTGGGCAAATCACTCGCCGCCAGCTTGGCCAACACCTCTTGCATCCGGGCCGCGGGCAATTGGTGCAGGACGACCAGGCGTTCGCCCTTCTTCTCATCGGTCACGCTGGTTACGACAAAGGTTTGCTGCGTCGTTCCGGCCAGTTCGTGCAACTTCTCTTCAATTTTGATGTGCGGCACCATTTCACCGCCAATCTTGCTGAACCGGCTCCAGCGATCGGTAATTTGCAGGAAACCGTCCTCGTCCAGCACGGCGATGTCGCCGGTGACATACCAGCCATTCCGCACGACGGCAGCGGTTTTTTCCGGTTGCCTCAAATAACCTTGCATCACGTTGGGGCCGCGGACGAGCAATAAGCCGCTTTGTCCCAAAGGCAACGCGGCCGACGGATCGGGTCGCGTCGGATCCACGATCCGCACGCACACGCCCGGCAAGGGGTGTCCGATTTTTCCCCGTTTCGCGCCCACTTGGCGGAAGCCCGCCGCGCGATAATCGAGTGTATTGACCGTTACGGCGGGCGAACATTCGGTGCAACCATACGCCTCGAACGGGCGCACTCCGAATTGATCCTCGAACGCCAAGGCCAGGCGTTCGGGCAATTTTTCCGCGCCCACGGCGACCAGGCGCACGCTGCCAAATTGCTCCGCCGTGCAGCCGCGCAGGTAAATTTGCAGGAAAGTGGGCGTCGCCAGCAGAAAGGTCACCCGATGCTCCAACACCAAGCCGCCAATGGTCTTGGCGTCCAGCGGATTCGCGTGATACACCGCCCCAATGCCGAGCACCCCGGGCAACAGCAAGGTGCCGGTGAAACCGAAGGAGTGAAAAAACGGCAGCACCCCAAGCACTATGTCCCCGCGGCGAAAGGCGAAAGTTTGCCCCAGTTGTTGAATGTTCGAGCTGAGGTTGTAATGCGACAACATCACGCCCTTGGGATCGCCGGTGCTGCCGCTGGAAAAAATGACGGAGGCCAGCCGGTCCAGCGGATCGGTTGGATCAACCTTGCTTGTGGTCGCCGTCGTTTGTGCAGCGGCAGCGCCCGTGTCGGCCAGCCACCGGGCCAGCCATCGGACCGGCACGCAACGCGCCAGAACCAGCGCGACCATCTTTTCGCCCAGCGTCACCGGACGCGCTTCCCGGCCGATAATATCTTCCAAGAACAAAATCTTCGCCGGCAGGGTAAACGACACTTTTTCCCAAAACGCGCGGGACGTGAGAATGGTGCTCATTTCACATCGGCGCACACACGCGGCGAGGGTTTCCGCCGATAACGTGTAGTTCAAATTTACCGGCACTTTGCCGCAAAACAACGCCGCCCAATTAGCCAAGGCCCCGCCGATGCTCGGCGGTAAAAGCATGCCCACCAGGGTCTGCCCGGACCAGATTTTCCGGCAACGCCGCGCCAGTAAAATCGCGCGGACCAACGCGCCGTGAAACGTGAGGGCCGGATGGGTCGCGTCCACCATCGCCAGGCGCCGGGGATGCCGGCGGGCGGTCACCACGAATTGATGATGCAGCGGGCGCGTGCGGCGCAGCCGTTGCTGCCAGGCCGTCGCCAGCAACTCTTGCACGGTTTGTCGCACCACAAACGGCGTGGCGCTGGACGGCAGCGTGCGCCCGAAATTGATGGTCACGGGATACGGAATGCGCTGCGGCAGTTTCCAGAGAAAGTGATGCCGCTCGAAACTGAAAATGCTGCCCCACACGCCGTCAAGCCCCACCGGAATGATGGGCGCGTCCAAGCCCTTCATGATGCGTTCAAAACCGCGTCGGAACGGCAGCATCTGACCAATCCGGGTAATCTGTCCCTCCGCAAAAATGCATACCACCTCGCCGTTTTCAATCGCGGTCCGGGCGGTTTGCAGCGATTGAATCATGGCGCGGGGGCGCAGTTCCGAGGAAATCGGGATCGCGCCGGTTGCCCGCGCCCACCAACCAATGAAGCGCTTTTCATACAAGGATTTCAGCATGAGGAAACGGATCGGACGATCCACCGCCGCCTGCAGCAGGACGGCGTCCACCAGGGAAAGATGATTGCAAACCAACAACGCCCCGCCCTTGCCGGGGATGTTTTTCCGTCCCAGCACTTTGATCCGGTAAAGCGAATGCGTCGCCAGCCACAGCACAAAACGCAGCAGCGCATCGGGCAGCAACCAGAACGACAACCCCGCGCTGATCAGCGTCAAAATGCCGCCGGCAAAGAAAATTTCGCGCGGCGAGAATGGCAGCCAGCCCGTGAGCAGATAATGCGCGCCGGACGCCGCGAACACGCCCACAAACGAAAGCAGGTTGGCGGCGGCCAGCAATTCGCCCCGCTGCCGGGCGGGCGGCCGGTGTTGCAACAGCGCGGTCACCGGCACAATGAAGAAGCCGCCGAAAAAGCCCAACCCCGCCAGCAACGCCATCACGCCGGGCAACTGCAGGCTTTTGACGAGCAGGGCCAGACAGGTCGCCGCCATGCCCAACGCCCCGAGCGGAACGAGGCCGTATTCAATTTTGTTGCCGGAGAGATAGCCGGCGGTCACGCTCCCCAGACCGATGCCGATGGCCAGGGCCACGTTCAACAGTCCGATTTTGGTTTCGGACACCTCGAGCACCTCCGCGCCAAAATAAAAGAGGTTCAATTGCAGCAACGCGCCGAGGAAGAAAAAATAGGTGTTGCCGACCAGGGCCAGTTGGAGCGGACGATCCGCGCGCGCCACCTGCAGGCTGCGCCACAATTCTTTGAGGCAGTTGAGATGGAAGGTCTTGTCCGGCGCCGCCGCCGGCACGCGGGTGATCCCCCAACTGGTTGTCAGCCCGACCAACGCCAGCCCCACCAAAAGCGCGCCCGACCAAAGATGACGGCCCCGGAAATGTTCCGCCAACAACGCGGCGGTAACCGTGCCCAGGATGATGGCGAGGAAAGTGCCCAGTTCCAAAATGCCGTTCCCCCAGGACAAGCGGCGTTTCGGCAGTAATTCGGGCAGCACACCATACTTTGAGGGGCCGAAAAAAGCGCTGTGCGTGCCCATCAAAAACACGCACGCCAACAACACCGGAAGGTTAGCCAAATAAAAGCCCGCCAAAGCGACGAGCATGATCATCACTTCGAAAATTTTGACCCCCACCATGATGGCGCGCTTGCTGTGGCGGTCCGCCAGGAAACCCCCGGCCATGGAGAAGAGAATGAAGGGCAGGGAAAACAACGCGCCAACGAGTTCGCCCAGCCGATGTTTTTCCGCCACGGTCAATCCGGCCCCGAGCATCATGAAGATGACCAGATTTTTCAGTACGTTGTCACTGAACGCCCCTTGGAATTGAGTGGCGATGAGCGCCCAGAATCCGGCTTGCCCGCGTGGCTCGGCCGCGGCGACCGGGACAGGCGCCCGGACGACGGAATTGGCGTTCATGCCGGCAAGCTATGCGAGCCGGAAAAAAGAGGAAATTGAAAATTTGGAGGGGACCTCAAAATTAATCAGGCCGCCCCGGCGCCCCGTTAAATGGCCAGCGCGGCCACAGCGCATGAATGAACGCGCAGCGTCATGGAGTGCGGCAGTCCTCTGCCGCTTTCCTATGACGGCGTCGGACGAAGTTGGGGAGCGCACCCGCCCCGGGTGCCGTTCGACGTGCCTCGCGGCAAACGTTGGTATGGGCTGGTGGGGCGGATCGTAGGATGCGTTTGAACGGTTATCGTTTCCGGCGAACGAGGCGTCCGCCGACACACGCGCGGCGCGTATGCTTCCCGGCCCCGTGGAGTCGTGGCGGCCTTGGGCGTTCGGATGCGGTTCGGGGTATTGACAACTCATGGTGCGGCTTCCACGCTCCGGGCATGGCTCGCCAATTACGCGCGCAGTATCCCGCCATGATTGATGCGTCGGTTAACGCGGGGAGTGACTGCGAAAGCCCCCGTTACGGACCCGGTCCGCTTGCGGCGTGGTTGGGGGTGGGGACGGCAAGCTATGTGAACAACCGACGGTACCGATGGCGAAAGGGAATGTTGCGTTGAGAAAACAATACTAAGAAATGATCGCTTTACGACGGATAGTTTAATCCGCTCTTGTGGCGTATTGCTTGACGGCCTCCCCCTGTGCAACAAACTCTTTTCATGCGTTTGACGAACTTCATGGCTTAACCTTGGCGGATGCAGGTAACGCGCAAACACCTTACCCGATTCGCCTGGCTCTCCATCGCGACTGCCCTGACAACTTTCGGGCTCAAAACGGCGGCTTGGTGGATTACCGGTTCCGTTGGCCTGCTCTCGGACGCCGTAGAGTCGCTCGTCAATCTCGCGGGCGGCATCATGGCATTGGCAATGTTGACCATTGCCGCCCGACCGGCGGACGAAGAACACGCGTACGGTCATGGCAAGGCTGAATATTTCTCCAGCGGCGTCGAAGGCGCCCTGATTTTTGTCGCCGCTGTGGGGATTGCCGCCACCGCCATTCCGCGGCTCCTCACGCCCAAACCGCTGCAGGATATCGGGGTGGGGCTGGCCATTTCCGTTTTGGCTTCCCTGCTCAATCTGGGTACCGCCTTGCTGTTGTTGCGCCAGGGCCGCCGACATAATTCGATCACGCTGGAAGCCAATGCCCACCATCTCTTGGCCGACGTCTGGACCTCGGTAGGCGTTCTGGCCGGCGTTGGCTTGGTCGCGCTGACCAGCTGGCAATGGCTGGACCCGTTGGTGGCCTTGATTGTCGCCACGAATATTCTCTGGACTGGTATCCGCATCATGCAGCGCTCGGTGGGCGGTTTGATGGATGCTTCGCTTGACCCGAAGGATATGCTCGCCGTGCGGGAAGTGCTACAGACCTACGAACAAACCGGCATTCAATTTCACGCTCTGCGCTCCCGACAATCAGGTGTCAGAAAATTCATTTCGGTTCACGTGCTGGTTCCGGGCGACTGGACCGTGCAGCATGGTCACGAATTGCTGGACAAGATCGAAGCTGATATTCGCAGCATTTTGCCGGATTCATCGGTCTTCACTCACCTTGAATCCCTGAACGATCCGGCTTCTTGGGAGGATCAATCATTCGAATCTGGAAAGGATGGTTGAACATCATGCACCGCAGTTATCATGTCAAAGATTGAAAAGGGGGCGGTTCTTGGTGTTGACTACATGCTGGGGCGCTGGTATGGCCCGACAGAACATCCCGGCGGGGTTTATCCTGCTGCATCGCGGTGATCGACCAGAACAAACGCTGGTCACGAAAAATTAACCGTAGCTCCGTCGGGAGCGGGATATTTGTAGGGCCAAAATGCCAACGCCGTTTCAAGCCCCGCCCGGGGCGGCATCTACCCTCTTTTACCCCGAGGCAAAGAATGGAGGTAACGGCGATTGGTTTGTGAAACCAGACGATGCCGCTCCTGACGGAGCTGGGTAATTGTTTCCATCGGATTCTACAACGATGCCGCCCCTGCTGGGGCTGGGCTTTCGCTTTGGCGAGTGGACGCATGATCGAGCACTGGCGGTACCCCGACATTGTCCTGGGCGAGGCTGTTTCTGTTTGTCGAAAGCGCCAGAGGGCTGGCGCAGTCCAAAAGTTGGC
>Ga0255340_1001727_pt1 | contig 27600 bp, 19 predicted proteins | sample wastewater_treat_7_FD_192417 | JGI IMG/M metagenome (GOLD analysis project Ga0255340, IMG submission 192417) | Wastewater microbial communities from Lulu Island WWTP, Vancouver, Canada - plant10 | ecosystem: Engineered > WWTP > Wastewater > Unclassified | place: Canada: Vancouver, British... | reverse complement strand
TCTTGCCCTTTACGTTGAATCCCGGATCAAGGACCTGTATCTCGATGCCGCGCGAGAAGGGCGAGCCGGCGACCGGCAGGGCATCGGCCCAGATGAAGAGACCGGAGTTGCCGCCTGACTTCATGTGCCGCCACTCGAAATCTATGATGAAGTTCTCATACATTTTCTCGGTGCGCAGGGTGCCGATCGGATCACCGGTGGTGATGATCAGCCCATCGCGCACAAAAAATGTCTCCGGCGCGATGTTGCACGGCACCCAACCGGTAAGGTCGCGTCCGTTGAAGAGCGGCACGAAGCCGCTCTCCTCGCCTTTGAGCGGCACGCGCCACTGGCTGCCGTCGTTGCGCTTCGTGCGCGCGGCCCATTCGGGCTTAGCTTGCTCGGGCGTCGCAGCCGGACGCGGCCTGTAATAATCGTGCTGTTTGAGCGAGAAGACCGCCTCATCCGCTGAGAGGCGCACCAGAACATAGCCGATATCGCCCCAGTGCCCGGTGGAGGGTAAGCACAGGGTCTGCACGCCGTTGGTCTCCTGCTGCAGCCAATTGTGGTTGTGGCCGTACACATATCCTTTACAGGCGGGCGTGGCCGCGAGTAGTGCGGCGATGCCGGTCTCATGAAGCGGGTGGTGAGCGCCGACAAAAACCGGCTTGCTGCGTCCGCTCAATACGGTCCGCAACCAAGCGCGCTGCGCGTCGTCCAAGCCACCGTGCACCGGGCCTTCGAGGCAGGAGTCCAACAGCACGAAATCGGCATGCGGCGTTTCAACCAACGACACCAACCGATCCGGCACGAGTGACGCGGCGGCGCACTCCGGGAAAATGGCGAAGAACGGCGCGCGCCGGTCGTGGTTGCCAAATGCGGCATGCCAGCGGACGCCAGCGTCGTCGAGCGGTTTGACCAGCGTCCTGAGCATGCGGTAGTCGTTGGTGGCGCCGCGATCAATCGAGAGGTCACCATAGAACAGCACGTTTGCGGGGCGCGGGTTGAGCGCCAGCACCTCGCGCACACAGCGCTCCAAACCCGCGCGCTGATGCTGGTTTTTGTTGTCCATCGTCACATGTAAATCGGCAAAGAGCGCCACCAGATTCGGATCAAGCGGAATATCCGCGGCCAGCGCGGTAAGCGCGCCTAGCATAGCTAGCGCGACGGCCAGCAACCGTGTTCTCGACAGCATCGTGTTCATCAAGGTTCTCCTTTTTTCATTCGTCATTCGGTGCGGCGCGCGGCCAGCACCTCCTCATAAACAGCCAAAGTTTTTTCCACCATCTGGGCGAGCGAAAAACGCGCAAGCGCATCTTCGCGGAGCCCGGTCAGCGTGTGACGCGAGGCTTCGACCAACCGGTCGGCAAGTTGAGCAGCGTCGCCCGGCTCGACCAGCCAGCCGTTGACCCCTTCGCGCACGATGTCGAGCGCACCACCGAAACGGGTAGCAATCACCGGACAGCCCATCGCCAGCGCCTCAGCCATCGAGCGGCCGAAGGCTTCGGGTTTGGTTTGATTGCCCGACACCAAAACATGGGCGCAGGCGTAGATTTCGGCGACCTGGCTCTGGCTGCCGGCAAACACCACATGCTCATCAAGCCCCAGACGACGTACCCGCTCATGCAGGGATTGCGCGTAGTCGGCGCGTGCGGGCTCGACGCCACCGACGATCACAGTCTTGATGGTCGGCAGGCGTTCGCGCACCGCAGCCGTGGCGTCGATCAGCACGTCATATCCTTTGAGCTGCGTGATACGACCGACACCCAACACCACAAAACGGCCCTCCAACTCGAAACGACGCCGAAAGTCGGCCATGAACGCCGCATCGGTCCGCACCGGGTCGAAACGCTGCGGATCGATGCCGCGCGGAATCAAGCGGAGTCGCTCGTCCGGCGTGCCGTAGTGAGCGCGGACAAAGTCAAGAACAGCAGTGCTGGGACAGATCACACGCTCGCCCGTAGTCATGATGCGGCTATAGGCGCTCACGCTGTTGAAGCCGTGTACGGTGGAGACCACGGGCATGTGCAACGAACGGTTGGCAAGACGCACAAGCCAGCCTGGCACCCGACTACGGAAATGGATGAGGTCCGGTTGAATCGCCACAAGCACGCGCCGCAACGCTGCGGCGCGCGACAGGGCGGTGAGAGGATTCTTCGATTTGACCTCCAGCGTCACATGCCGACCGCCCTCACGTTCTACGGTCGGCACCATCCTTCCGCCGCTCGATATTACGGTGCTGACGTGGCCGCGCCGGACGAACTCGCGATTAAGCTCGACCGTGCCGCGTTCCACACCGCCCTCGTCGAGCGCCGGAAGGATCTGGAGAATATGCATACAAGAACCCGCCGTTGCGGGGTTCTCGATCCAGCCGACGGATCTATTTCAGATCATTGAACATCTGAAACGCTTCGGCCGGCTTGAGCCCCTGGTGAACGACCGCCCCGACCGCCTGGATCATTGCCGCAGGCTTTTCCGACTGGAAGACGTTGCGCCCCATATCCACACCGGCGGCGCCGCTCTGGATCGCCCGGTAAGCCAAATCCAGCGCCTCCAACTCGGGCAACTTCTTGCCGCCCGCGATCACGATCGGCACCGGGCAACAGGCCACGACTTTTTCAAAGCCTTCGGTGTAGTAGGTTTTCACGATGTTTGCGCCATTCTCCGCGCACAGCCGCGAGGCCAGCCCGAAGTAACGCGCGTCACGCGCCATGTCCTTGCCGACCGCCGTCACGCCCATCACCGGAATGCCGTAGGCCTGGCCGTCATCGACCGCCTGATAGAGGTTCGCCACGGTCTCGGCCTCGGTGGCGGCATCACCGACCGACACCATCACCGCAATAGCCGAAGCGTTGACCTTCACCGCGTCCTGAATGTCGATCACCACGTTGTGGTTGAGTTCGGTCAGAATCGAGGTGCCGGCATCCGCGCGCAGACAAATCGGCTTGCGGCTGGTTGGCGGCACCAACGAGCGCAGCACGCCGCGCGTACACATCAAGCAATCCGCATACTCAATCAACGGCGCGATGCTGAGATCGATGCGCTCGACGCCCGAGGTCGGCCCCATGATGAAGCCGTGATCGAAGGCCAGCATCACAGTACGCCCTGTGGCCGGGTTGAAAATCCGGCTCAAGCGGTCCTTCATACCCCAGTCGAGATTGTTCGACCCCTTAAGAAAAAAGCCGTCGGTACATTGTTCCACGCCGACCCCATACTCCTTGCCGTCGCGGATATCATCTAAATCTGCCATGGTTCTCTCCTTTTCAACATGCTGCCTTGATCGACTTCGCGAAGGACGCGAAAATGCAGGCCATCGAAGCCGCGCCGGCATCGCGCGGGCCGATTGAACGCTCGCCGAGATTTTTCGCGCGCCCGAATTTGGCGCGCATCTCGCAAGTAGCTTCCGCCCCCTGCTCTGCGGCCGCAGCCGCCCACTCGAACATCGTTACGATGCCTTGAGAGTGGGCGGCCAGCAGCGCTTCGGTCGCGGGAATCAGCGCATCCATCAGCGTCTTGCCGCCGATACGGGCGGGCGTGACATACCCCAGTTCCTCAAGTCCACCGTTGAAGACCTTGGCCAGCGTTGCGGCATTGAGTTCCGTCGCGCCTGCCGGCGCGGTGTCACTCATGCCCTGCAACCAAGAACCGTACAGCGTGCTGGTCGAGCCGCAAGCCTCATTCTGCAGGGTCTCGCTCAGCGACTTGAGGTAGCTTTTGAAGTCCGCGCCCTCGGCTTTCTCCATTGCCTGAAAGGCCGTTACGATGGCCGTCCCGTGATCGCCGTCGCCGCCGGCAGCGGCGTCCAACTCGGAGAAACGCTTCTCCTCCGCGCGGATCGCCTCGCCGGCCGCCGCGATCATCTCCTTGAACATCTGAAGCGTCAGCGTCATGTCTGTCACTCGTTACGGGGTTCGGACTCAGGCGTTCCAGTACGGCGTACGGGCGGGCGCGCTGAGATACTCCCGGTGATCCGCATCGAGCTTGCACAGGATCATCTGGAAACCGCCCATCTCCTGCACGGTCAAATACTCTCCGCAAGCACCGGACGTAACATTGATGCCCTTGTCGGCAAGAATCTGCGCGGCTTTGCGGTAGACGATCAGCATTTCCATCAGCGTGGTCGCACCGACGCCGTTGATGATCAACAGAGCCGTATCGCCAGCCTTGACGCCGGTCGCCTGCATCAGCAGCGCGATCATGCGGGCGGCAGTCTCGTCGGCCGTGAGAATCTTGGTGCGGCCTCCACCTGCCTCGCCGTGCTGGCCCATGCCGATTTCCATCTCATCATCCGGCAACACCGTGATCGGCTCGCCGTTTTGCGGATGCGTGCAGCCGGTCATGGCCACCGCCAACGTCGCCACCTGACGGTTGAAGCGCTCGCCGATGTCCACGATCTCTTCAAGGCTCTTACCTGCCTCTGCCGCCGCGCCGATCACCTTGTAGAGCGGGACGCAGCCCGCCAGGCCACGCTTGTCTTCTGGGTCGGCATCAATGCCGGCGCTGATGTCATCGTGCGTCACGATCTCGCGGACCTTGATACCCTCCTTCTCTGCGTCGCGCAACGCCTTGGAGGCGCTCATGCGGTCGCCGGCGTGGTTCAGCGTAACCAGCACAATGCCCGCATCGCGCTTGAGCAGGCGCAGCGCTTCGAGCAGCTTGGGCGCGCCCGGCGCGGCAAAAACGTCGCCCACCACACTCGCGTCCAGCATGCCTTCGCCCACATACCCGCTGAGCGCGGGCTCATGTCCGGAGCCGCCCAGCGTGACGATCGCGACCTTGCTCTCGTCTTTCGGCGTGGCGCGCATCACGATCCTGTCGCTCACGAGTTTGACTCTGCCCTTGTAGCACAAGACCAGCCCTTCCAGCAATTCCTTGGTCAGATTCGCCGGATCATTGATAAACTTCTTCATCGCCATGATTAAACTCCCTTACACCAATTGCACATATTCGACCGGTATACCGCCGTCATACACGAACGCGATTTTCATCGTCGGGAACGTGGTGACCGGCCAGAGCACGCTCTTGCCTTGCAACGCCTTTTCGATGTCATCGACGACGTAGGCCACATGCGCTTCCTCCTGAATCGCCGCCGCCATCGGACTGTCCGGCTCAAAATAGAGGAACTCGATCTTGTACGGATGCTTGCTGGCGTCGGTGATCCACACCTTCAGCGGCTCGATAAAGGACATGTCGTCCTGCTTTTCAAACACCGGAATGCCTGTGTGATTGTACGTCATTTTATTTCTCCCTTGCTTTTCGTGTTTCGTCTCGTTTCAAACCCTACAGCGCGGCACCCGGCACCGTGAAGCGCAGTCCAGCGCTGTCGTGGAAAGTCGCGTACTCGGTGACAATCGCCCCATCTTTACCCGCCTGCATGAAGTGCCAAGTCTCAGGACCGGCCAGCTTGTACACCTTGCCGTCCGCCTCCCACTTCTCGACATGCACGCACTTGAGGTGCGGGATCTGCAACTTGGACAGCATGGCCTTGGCCTCGGGGAACTGATCGAGGTTCGGCTCGCCAACCTCGCTGAACCCGTACACATAACCGTTACGCACCTGCCAGCTCTCGATCTTGCAGCGGATGGTCTTGCCGTCCGCGTCCTTCGTGGGCAGATGGCGATGCTCGGCGATGCTCTGTCCGGGCAACAGATAGATGTCGTGGCCGAAATACCCCTCCGCCTTCTCATTGCACCAGATCACGCCGCCCATACCGAGCGCCGTAAAATCGCCCTTGCCGAAATCAATCGCCCAGAACGGTCCATCCGGACGCTTCAGTTCGGCATAGACAGGCACATTGAACTTCTCCATCAAATCGTAATACGCCTGCTTGGCCTTGGCCACATCGAATTTCCCGTCCTTGTAAAAATCCTCGTTCCTCATTTGTGTTGTCTCCTTTTTGTATCCACAACACGGGCTCGTGCAGCCCGCAGTTAAACCCATCAGTCCTGCACCCACTCCGACAGCCACCAGGCCGGTCAACACTGAGCGCATCGAAATCATCTGTTTCATGGTCGTTTCCTTTCCTCCTGGCCGCACCGGTCACGGTACTGCCACCTGTTAGACATATTGAATCGTATTGGGTCCCAGTTTAACCCAATCTACTGCCCGTGTAAATCCGGAATCTCAAAAACGCGCCGCGCTATTTCAGGAGAATCAAGGTGCCGGGCGACTTCGACTTCACCACGCCCGTCCCGCTGAACACTTCGGGGTGCGTCAATGCGCCGTACTGCCCACCGACATAGCGCACGCCGTTGATCACCAGATCACCCACAACGAACATGCCCGGATAGTCCAACTCCACACGCGCGCCAGTCTCGATCGTGAGTGACGACTCGTCGCTGGACAGCGCTTGCAGGGCTGCGATTTCAGAGACTCCGCTGATCCGTATATCATCGATCAACGAGCACGGATCGCCCTGCGGAATCAACTCCGTAGACCCTTGGAACTTCAGGATGTGCGTACCGGCCGTGACATGGACCAGCGGTATCGCCGCCGTGAGGAAACCGCGTTCCGTCACGGTCACGCTGCCGCACACCGCATCCGCCAATTGCACGTAAACCACATGATTCGTGTACCAGGTCCCGGCGTTATAGCGCGGGCAGTAGGCGAAGGTCAGGGTATAGGTGCCGTCCACGGGGAAGTTGAGCACCACCTGCATGGAACCGTTTCTGCGCACATAAGCGGTCTGGACCCCCTCCGGCGCGTATGCCAACGCTGTGGCCGCGAAATAACTGCCGTTGCGCTGATAGCCGGCATCATCGGTGTTGAATGTCCAGCCCGGGCAGCCGGTGGCCTTCGCGCCGCGTGCGTCCTTCACTCCCTGCCCCCCCGTCTCCGGCAGCAACGGGTTGCTTTCGAAGCCGGCATACGGCACGTTGACCGTGGCATAGGTCCGTGCGCCGCGAACCGCGAAAAGACCTTCGCTGACGGTAAGTGCGCCGGTAAACGGCGTGCTGTTCTCCGGGCAATCTGTCAGGGCGAACGTCCCCTGCCCAAGCTTGCGCCACGTTCCTTCCAGCGTGTTGACCACCAACTCGGCGTCGGTCACGCGCAGGTTCGTGCCTTCCGCATCCTCGCTCACCAGCCGGTGCAGCGTCTGCCGGTGCTGCACTTCGCCGAGTTCGTTGGTCGCGCCGACAACCTCGAAGGCCGCGCCGGCCGAGACCGTGACCGCGCTTTCAGGCGCGAGCAGATTGACCAGCGCGTTTGAGGGACTGGCCAGAGCGAAGTCGAGACGCAACGTGCCGTTAGAGACCAGCGTCGGCCCCGTATAGGTCATGGGAGCCGCGATCTTGAGCGTGCCGGCGCCCTGTTTGACCAGCGCACCGGTCGAATCCGGCGCCTGCGCGAAACCTTTGCCGCGGATCGCGACCTCATAGTCCGCCGTATCGATAATCGCACCGCCATTGCAGATCAACGGATCGACCGACTCTTCGGACAGCGCGATGAAAAAGTCTGTGTTGCGGGCAGCCTCGACCACCGTGCCGTTGAAGAGCAACGGACGTAGACTGAGATGCTGATTGCTGGCGTTGGGCACACCAAGAACCGGCAACCTCAGGCGACCACCATCCAGCGACAGTTGCGTGGCGTTCCCTTCCACGAAACGGAGTTCATTGCCCACCGTTACGAATGCGTCATTGGTGATGGAGACCACGGCATTCGAACCGGCGATGTCCAACCAGTCCGTCTTGAAGTCGCAGCCTTCGCCGAACACCACGCTGCATCCGTCCACGGTGTCCCAGCCGCACGAGAGCTTGCGGATGTTGCCTCGCACGTTCGACCAGCGGTGCAGTGCGGCCCCGCTGCCGGGCAACGCATCGCCCGCCAGATAGAGATCGAAATAGCCAAAGAACGCGCCATCCACATTGACGACCGTCAGCGGCACACCGTCGTCACGACCGTCCGGGAAACGCGACAGATCATCATGGGGTTGAATCACAAAGCCGGCGAACGCGTGGGCGCGCGGGGTTTCAATGCCGCGCGTAAAGGTGACCGTCGAGCCAGACGGCACGACAAAGCGTGTCGAGCGGTCGTTGGCATAGATCTGGTTCGGCACATAGATCATACTGTCGAGCGTGCCGCCCGTGCGCGGCTCAAAACGCCCGCCAGTGGCGAAAGAGATCTCTCCGCTGCCGATCGCGTCGACAGCATCGGCCGCCACCACGCCGCCGCCCACATGCAGGCCCCCCGCCAGCGAAAGCGGACCCTGCAGATCAAGTCGGCCATCGCCGGTTTTGACCAGCGTCACGGGACCGTCAGGCCGATCACCCAACGCGGTGCCCGGCACGGTATTGGTCTCATCCGTCGGCACGCGAAGCGTCAGGCTCACCGGATACGCGGCCGTCGCATTCGTCACCTTGCCAAAACCGCCGCCATCCGGCTGCAGGCCACCGTTGAGACGGACGTCCAACACTCCAACATCCAGCGTCGCACCAACCGCCAGTTTGACGGGATCCACGACCTTCTTGACCGCCGTGCCAATGGCAAAGCGGAAGCTGCCGGCGGTCACGCCGTACTCACTTTGCGGTGTCAGAGCAGTCGTCGGGAATGCCTGCGCACCGCCCTGTGAGCTATAGGCACCAGGCAGGAACGAGATCGCGCCTTCGCCGTCATTCAGCGTACCCGCCCATTCGCCGACACCTGCTTTGCCGGCTTCGATGTAGCGGTCTCCCTCATAAAAACCAAAGGTCACCAGCGCGTATTCACCCGGAGCCAACGCGACTGGTTCTGGCAGGCGGTGGAAACGATACCCGTTTTCGAGCGGATAGGTCTCCGAGACTCCTAGGGCGGTCACGGCCAACGGCACCCCGCCGGTGCGCGCGAAAATGGCAACCTTTTTGAAGTGCCCGTTCCCATCCCCAGCGCTGTCGTATGCGCCCAGATGCGTGACGGTGATCAGCCGGTTAACCTGAAAATCTGTACGCAGAGAGACCGAGGCACCACTCGCACCGGTATTGTGAAGCGCCGGGTCGGCGGCATACGCCTGGAAGAAACGCGGTGCTGGATCGTTGAAAGCCAGCGTGCCCTGTTGCACCATCAGTCCGCCGAGCGTGGCGGCACCGGTCACGACAGCGTCGCCGCCTCCGGTTTTGGTCAATGTCTGTACGCTGACCACGTCGGCATCCAGCGTGACACGGACACCGTCATCGACCGTCACGGTCGGCGACGGACCGCTGAAATCCAACACGCCGCTCTCGATGGTACGCTCGGCACCCGCGACGGACAATGTCCCGATATTTTGCAGGCCGCCTTGTAGCGAGATGGTCTGTGCCGTTGCAACATCGTTTGTGATAATGGCGGCTGCACCAACGCCTTCGGCGCGGATGCCACCCTGCCAGTTGGCGACGGTGGACCAGTCGGCTTCCGCCGCAGTACCGATCCACACGCCATCCGCGGTCTGTTTGATCGGCCCATCAGCCAGCACCTGCCGGGCATGCGCCGCATAGACCTCACGCGGATCATACGCATAGGCGGTCAATACCTGCTCGCCGCTGTGTTCACTGTCGTCCCCCAACCGGTAGAGGGCACGCGCCACGGCCAACTCCTTGAGGCAGCAGTTGCGCTCGATGTCAGCCTGCGTGTTTGAAAAATCGGTAATCAGCGGCGCTGTCGCGGCATTCGGCAACGCATGGCCTTGCACGAGCGGCAACAGAGCGGCAAGCCGCATGGCAGCCGAACCGCTGTCGAAACTTTCGCTCGCCAACGCGACCGTGCGGTAGTGAGAAAAGCTCGATGTGGCCTCGAACTGCGCGGCCTTGGCAAGCAACGGCGAGACGCCGCCCGGATCCAGCGTGCGTCCGAGCGCAATCAGATAGCTATCCATCGTGCTCACGGAACGTCCATATTGACCCATGCCACGGAAATTCCAACCGACGTCCCATGGATTCGGGCTTACAACATCAACCAGCGTCTGCGCACCGACCGGATCGCCCAGCAATCCCAGAACGTGCGCGTAGATCAGCCGATCCGCCGGATTGCCCGCACTGGCATACGCCGTACGCAACATCGGTAGCGCGGTGGCGGTGTCGGCCAACACCGTGGGCAACGTGGAATAGTTATTGACCAAGCCTGCGACGGCCAATTGGATCACATCGTAAGAGAGCGGAAAACTGTCCGTGTTATTGGCGTAGGCGGCCTCAATGATGCCCACGCTGACCAGATGCGTTTGCAACGCCGTGATGTTCACTGAGCGCACAGCGACACCAGCTTGAACGGCCAGCGCCGCAGCGTAACCGGCCGCATAGCCTTGATTCTGAACGTCGCGCTGCATGCGCAACAGCGGCATGGCGTCACGATGTGCGCTGATGCCGAGCCCTGTCACCAACAGACCCTCCAGCGTTTTAGGCAACAGTGCGCGGAACGGCAGGCTTGCCGTCCAAGAGGACGTGCCGGGGTCGTAGATAAAGAAGAGGTCATGCACCGTGAATCCATGCGAGTCAAAGTTGCTGCTCGGCCGTACGATCGTATCGGGCCACGTACGGTTATTCAGGATGTCGATCGGCGTGACGGTCACCGCGCCCACCAAGCGACGCCGCTCGCGCGTCGCGGGATTCTGCCCGGCATCCCAAGTCGCCGCAGGCATACTTTTGCGCGCGCGCCGTGCGAAGAAGAACACGTCGGTCACATCGGCATCGCCCACGAAACCGATGTCGTTGTTGAGATAGCTGTTGCCCAGCACATGCCGTGCCCAACCCGCGCCCTGCACGGCAGGTTCGCTACCCGTGATAAACTCGGTCTGAGCACCGGCGGCCGCGGCCACATCGGCATTGCCGGTCGAATCGATCACCGTCTGCGCGAGGATGACACCGCGCTGACCGTCGGGCAACACCGCCACCACGCCCTTCACCGCGTTGCCGTCAACCACCGCCCCGTTCGCGAGCGTCCCGTAAAGCACACGCACGTTGGCAGCGCGGCACGCCTGCCGGTACCACTCCGCCTTAGCCGTGTAGAGCGAGGCGCCAGTCGCCTTCCAGCCGGGGTCTACATCATTCGCAGTGAACCCACATGAATTACCGTAGTAGTACGAGCCGATACGCCCGTCGGTCTGCACACCGCCCATCGTATAGAGCACATCCAGCACCAACGTATCAGCACCAGCGCGGCCGGCGCTGATTGCGGCCGGCGCACCCGCCGTGCCCGCTCCGACCACCAGAACATCACACGTCGCCAGCACCGGCAGCGAACGTTCACCCTCCTCGACCACACCCAGCGCGTTCGTGGCCACCGGCGGCAGACCCGCCAGCGCTTCACGCACCTCTTCGGTCCCCGGTACAGCACCGACATCCGGCGGCAACGTAACACCGGCGAGCGGTGCGCGCGCCAGCGCATCAGCGGCCGCAGCCGCACCGATGCGGTCGGCCAGAGTCATCAGACGCACCGGATTCTGAAGGTCGGCCGCCAGCGAGCGCGGCAAATCAGCCCGCACACCCAGCACATAGAGATACGGCACGTCTTGAGGCCGAAATGCGTCCAAGTCCAGCGCGCCGGCACCGGGCCACGCAGTGGCTTGCTCAGGCGTAACACCGATGATGTGATCCGGCGGCAGCCACAAGAGACGATCCGCCTGATCCAAGCAGGTCTTGGCCCATGTCAGATCACGCGCCGTCTGCTCGATCTCCAAAAGTTCCAGCATGTCCCCCGTCTGCATGGATGCGGTGAACGTACAACGGTAGACACGTCCGTTCACACTCGTCGGCATGCCTGCCGGTGCCTCCACGCCTCCGACCGTGACTGGATAGGCGTAACCCGGCAAGGCCTCGACGCTCAGCCCCGGCGCAGAGGGCGCGTTTGTGGCATCCGCGATCACGATCCGCGAGAACGAATAGTCGCCGGGCGTGAAATCGGTCTTAACCGCCCCCGCGCAACGGGCCGGCCATGCACCCTCGGTCGCGTCGATCACGACCCGCGCCGTCACCGCCTGGCGTCCCGCGCGGTTCGCCAGCACCACGCCAGCGGGTTTCCCATCGGCATCCCGCAGCACGTCGCACACCGGTGCGCCACCCAGAAAAGGAATCCCCTGCTCTTCCAACGTGAGATCCAACGCACGCTTCAGCGCCAGCGGCTCGGCGTGGTAGCAACTACCCTTTACCGGATCATCTGGATCGGTGTGGACGATCAGCTCATCAAGCAACTGCCGCGCGTACGCGCCCGTGATATCGCACGCCAGACGCAGAAAGCGGGCACTGAACGGAGCGCCCGGCACGATCCGGGCGACCCAAGTGCTGTCGAAATCCGTTGTCAATTGCTCAAGTTCTGTGTTGTATGCGACGGCAGTCCACGTCACGCCGTCATCACTGCGCTCAAGGCCGGCGACCGTTGTTGAAAACGGGTTGTTACCCGAGGCAGGGCGGTCATAGTAGTAAAGGTCCAGTTGCGTCACACTGCCCGCGCCGGCAAATGTGACCGTGATCACTACGTCCGAGTTATACTGGACGCTGCCTGTGACTGCATTGAACTTAACGCCATCGGTCAACCGGGTATTACCGGGATCGCCGTGCGAGGCGTCCGGCACGACATTCGCCTGATAGGCAAACGGCACCTTGAGCGAAAAAATCTGTTGCGCCAACGGATGGGTATTGAATTCAGGAACCAACGCAGGCCAGAGTTCGCGCGTCCCGGCCAAATCGTCACCCAGATAGGTGCGTGGCGCTACAAGGAACACGCTGGCACCATTGGTTTTTGCGGCCACCGCCGCGGCCACCGCCGCGCTGCCGCCGCCGACCACCACGACATCCGCATCGCGGACCACCGGCACGGAACGCGCGGTCTGCGCCACAGATCCCGCACCCTGCCCGCCAGGTCCCGCAGCCTGCACCAAACACGCCGTTCCCAGACACATGATTGCAACATACGTTCTCGTCATGCTTATCTCCTACGTTCCTCGCCAGCCCGTCTAATACTGGTTAGCACTGTACCGAAAACAGCGTAGCTTGGTCAACATTGAACACCGAACGTGCCGTAATCGGTTAGCCCGCCGCCCGCGCTTCGCACAGGGATGTAAATGAGGACAACTTTGATCGGTGTAAGTGATAGGCAAGGAGTTTTCACCTTCAGAGTTCAGAGTTCGACGTTCAGCGTTCTGAGTTCAGAGTTCTGAGTTAAAAAACGTTTAACGCTCAACGTTCAACTTTTAACGCTCAAGTTATAGGCAAGTGACAGGGGTCATGCGAACCGAGCGCGTGTTTTGTGTGTACGCAACGGGAGCGCGGGCGTCCTTGCCCACTGAAAATTGAACGTTGAGCGTTGAACGTTGAGCGTTTTTTCCCCGCGCTGTGCGCGGAGCCCAAGCCGATTACGGTCAACAGGAATCAGGAATCAAGAGACGATGCCCAGCGGCGGAGTCTTTTCCCAGACACCGCGGGTGAAGTCCGGCACGTCCATCGAACGGCTGCGATTCGCCACGGACTCTGCACTCAATGTGCCGACCGCACTCCAAGCGGCCGCGTCGTACACGGTCTGGTCCAGCGGCTCGCCGTTACGCAGACAGTAAATCACGCGCCAATTCATGATGAAGTCCATGCCGCCGTGTCCGCCGACCCGTTTCGCCTCGGCCCCCATACGCTTCCAGAGCGGATGATCATAGGCATCGAACCACGGCTCCATGTTTTGGTCCCAAGCGTGGTAGTTGGTGGTCTTTTTGTCGCCCAGAATCTTCTGGATCGCAGGCGGCAGGTCCTCTTTCTTGTAGTCCAGCGCGATACGGTTCGGAAAGCCTGCGAACGTGCCGCGCGTGCCTTGGATCAAATTGTGGCGGCTGTAGGGGCGCGGGGAGGTCTCGTCCCATTGCACCATGATCGAGCGGCCCTTGACGGTTTTTATGATCGTGGTGTTCATGTCGCCACAACGCCACTCCTTGATCTGGTTCCACTTGTGGTCAGCCGGGAAACGCTCTTTGGCATACAGCGGGCGACCGAGCGCCGGAGACGACACCGAGCTTAGATAGTCGAAACGATCCCCTTGGTTGATGCCCATGTACTGCGCCACCGGGCCCAGACCGTGGGTCGGATACAGGTTGCCGTTACGTCGCGCATAGTGCAGAGTGCGCCATGAGCCTGTGCCGTGATCGACCTGATTCATCTGCCCGCGCAGTTCGTGGATGTAGGCGGCTTCGCCGTGCAGCAGCTCGCCGAAAAGTCCCTGCCTGACCATGTTCAGCACCATCAGCTCCTCGCGCCCATAGTTGACGTTCTCAAGCATCATACAGTGACGCTGCGTCTTCTCCGCCGTATCCACCAGCGCCCAGCACTCTTCGGTCGTGATCGCGGCGGGAACCTCGATAAAGGCGTGCTTGCCGGCCTGCATCGCGGCCAGCGCCTGCGGCGTGTGCAGTTCCCAAGGGGTCGCGATATAGACGATGTCAACATCATCCCGCGCGAGCATCTTTTTGTAGGCATCGGGACCGTCACCGAACACCGCCGGTTGCGGCTGTCCCGCATCGGTCACACGCTTAGTCGCTCTATCAAGCGTAGGCTGGTGGGTGTCGCACAGGGCCGTGACCACAGCCCCCTCTATCTTCAGGATGTCCCCCAGATGGCCGCCACCGCGCGCCCCTAGGCCGATAAAGCCCACGCGCACACGCTCCATCTTCGGCGTTCTAAGCCCCATCACAGTAGTTCCTGCACTACCTTGGGCGCGTGCCGAAGTCGGCTTCAGTACCTGTGCGGCGGCCGCACCGTATCCGGCCACGGCTGACAATTTCAGAAAATCACGACGCGATGCTTTGTACGACATTTCTTTCTCCCTGCTCTTTTGTCTGTTACACAGTTTCAATTGAAAACTGTGTGATATATTAAGTCTTAGCGTGCCCATCAGGCAAGCGTAAAGGACGTGAATGAACTTCCTCGCGGGGATAGACAACCGCCCCCCGATTGTGCGACACTGCCTCATAGCTACCACATGATCGAGACCTATCTTACGATGACGGCACTACTTACCAACCCCGCGCACGCTATTCGACGCCTCGGCATCGTCATGCTCATGCTACACGCCGCGAGCCTTGATGCGCGCGCGCAGGCCCGCGTGCAATGCGGCTACGAGCCGTTGCCATCAGGGTTCACGTTCGAGCACGTCCCGTTGCCTGCCAACAACGACGCGGCCACATCGGCCCGATTCTCCCTTGTGGACGGCCGGCCCGACCGCAACGGCGCATCCTTGGCGGCACTGCACGACGGCGCCGTTCCGCTGAATGAAGACGACCCCGCCCGTAACTTCTTTTTCCAGGCCGGTAGCGACGGCGGGCGCTTCATCGTCGACATGACCCGCAACTTATCCATCGCATACATCGCCACTTTTTCATGGCATCGCGGATCGCGCGGCCCCCAAGTTTACACGCTCTATGCCGCCAATGGCCTGCCATCGATCTTCCAGCGCGAACCCCGGCGCGGCACCGATCCGACCTCATGCGGCTGGATACGTCTCGCTCGTGTAGACACACGGCCGAAAGACGGATCGGAGGGCGGCGGGCAACACGGCGTTGCGATCCGTGCGCCGTCCGGTCGGCTGGGCTCCTTCCGCTACTTGCTTTTCGATGTCGAGCCCACCCAGCGGCATGACCCATTCGGACACACCTTTTTCAGCGAGATTGATGTCGTCGAAGCGGGAGGACCACCCGTAACATCCATGCTCCGTCCCCTAAAGCGGGTGCGCCGCACCTTTACCCTGCCCGATGCGAGTTGCACCTTTTTGCTGGACGCAACAGACGCGCCGGATCTGGTGTCGTGGGCCGAAAAGACGCTCCGCTCGGCCCTGACCGCTTGGAGACCTAAAATTACCGCGTTGCTGTCCTCTACCGACTACATGCCGCCCACGCATGTCACGCTGCTGTTCTGCAGCGACATGAACGCGCCCGCCGCTGCGAGTGGCGGGATCATCCGCCTCAATGCGACATGGTTCCGCCGCGAACTCGAGGACGAAGCCACCGGCTGCGTAATCCATGAGCTGGTACATGTGATACAGAACTACGGTCGTCCAACGCGCAATGCACAGCCGCCTGCCCCCGTGCCTGGCTGGGTGGTGGAAGGCATTGCCGACTACATCCGCTGGTTCCTTTTCGAACCGGAACGCCGGGGGGCGGAAATCACTTCGCGCCGAGCTATAGAGGCAGCCCGTTACGACGGCAGCTATCGCGTCAGCGCCAACTTCCTGAACTGGGCGGTCACGAAGTATGACCGGTCGCTCATCACGCGGCTGAATGCAGCCGCCCGCGAAGAACGTTATGACGACGCCCTCTGGCAAACCTGGACCGGCAAACATCTCCCAGAACTAGACAAAGAGTGGAAACACGACTTGGTCCGTCGCCTACCGCCAACGCATTGAGCGATTTTGCGGACAACTCCTAAATCCTAAATCCTAAATCCCAACTCCTAAATCATCAGTCCGCGCAACGCGCGGGACGTCGCAGCCCCATCTTTTCAAGCGGCAGTGGCTTGAACCCCGGAATGCGCGTGAAGACCGGCGACTCGGGCCTCAGCCGGAAATCCCGCTGCTGCATGTTGACGAACCCGGGATCGTCGGCTGTCACGAACTGGAGTTCGTTGGTCACCCAGCGGTTGCTTTTAACCTCATCGCACTTCACAAACAGATTGCGTACAGCGATGTTGTCGCGCGCGGCACCGGGCTTCGGATCCATGAACCCGATCAACTCCGGATACGCCTCGGTATAGGGCGGCTGCGTGATGTCCACCTCCTTAAGCAATCGCTCCTGCCACAGCGGTGCCTCGATGAACGCCTTCCAACGCGCATCATTCCACGGAGCGGAGCCCAACGCGCGTTTGCACTCGATAAAGACGCAGTTGTCCACGATGTTGCCGTGTCCGCCATGCGAAAAGACCGTGCCGAAAGGACCTTTGCCGGGGTCGCCGCAACGGAAGAACAGATTGCCGTAGACCGTTTCGCCGCCATCGCCGTCGTCAAAGTAAACCGCCGCGTTGCCATGCCCGCGCGGGCTCCCGATCTCGCTCCACAGGTTGTAGCGCAGCACGTTGCCGCGACAAGACGGATTACGCCCCTTGTAGAATGCGGCTGCGTCGTCAGAGGCCATGCAGACGTTGCTGACCACGTTGTACTCGAACAGGTGGTTGTTGCCGTGCATGCTGATCGCCTGATGCGGCGCGTCGTGAATCAGATTGTGGCGGGCCACGTTGCCGACACCGGAAAAATGCAGCGCGCTGGCGTACGTGAGCTGATGCACGGAGAAACGCCGGATGTGCGTATCTTCCAGCACATGCCCCGCAGGCGTCAGCGTCTTTCGGTCTCCCCCGCCCAACGTCACGCCGCCCGTGCCGGTGTCGTAAATATCGCACCTCGCGATCCGGTTGGATGCGCCGCCGTTCATGTGAATCGCCTTGCGCCGCAAATTGCGGAACACGCACTCCTCCACGGTCACCCGCCGACACTCGGTGATCGTCAGTCCATCTCCCTGCCCCTCTTCAAAGATCAAGCCGTGCAACGCGATGTCGGTCGCATTCTGCAAAACGATGAGCGGTTCGTCACGCACCGCCAGCGCAACCCGCGCCTGCGTAAGATCCTGATCGGGCCAGAGGTAGAGCCGGTTCGCCGCGACATCAATGAAGTATTCGCCGGGACGATCCAACTCTTCGAGTAGATTAACCGCACGCCAGCGGCGCGGCGACGGATTGCCCTGGCGCACACCGTAAACATGCGCCACCTTGAACGTGATCCGACGCTGCGCAGGATCGATGGCTGCCACGCGGATCGCGTCGTCATACCAGTCGAAACACCAGAACCCGTGCAACCACACGCCTTGCTCCACCCGCCAGCGCGCGGGACGGTCGCCCTCGTACTCAAATACGCCGCCGCGGTTCTCTTTGGGACGCGCCTTCTTCGGGTCAGCCGAATCCGAAACCGATCCATCGTTGCGCATCGTTCCTTGGTCGATGATCTTGGGGATCGTCGCCCAGCCCTCGTTCGGCCAGCAAGCCAGCGTCATGCGGCGACCGTTGACAAACAGTTCCGGGATACCGAACGGCAACCGGAAATTGTCGCGCGGCACAGAGGTCTTCGGGAAACCCAGCGCGTTCAGATCCACACAGCGCACCTGTCCGCGCGCCGCCGGATCGAGGCGTTCGTCGGCCGCATCCCCCGCAAGCGGCTGGAACGCACCGCAAGGAATCGGACGCGCACCGGTCAGGGAGACAGCGGCACCCGGCGCCGCCTTATAGATGATCGGCGCACCCTCCGCGCCGGAGTCTTCCGCTTCCAACTTTAAACTGCGGGTCAACGCATAGCGTCCGGCATGCAACACCACCTCGGCGCCGCCCGGCAACGCCCCTGCTTTCTTAGCTGCGCGCACCGCATCACGCGCCCGTTCCAGCGTCGCAAACGGCGCATCGGCACTTCCCGGCCCCGCATCATTACCGTCCGGCCGCACATGAAACACACGCGCATCCGCACCGTACACACTGATTGCCGTTCCCCACACGCCTGCCAAACAGAGCACCGTCATTCCGTATTTCAGCATCATCCCCTCATCCCCCTTTTTTCCAGCGCCAGCAGCCACGCCTTGTGCGACAGCCCGCCGCCATATCCCACCAAACTCCCGTCCGCGCCGATCACACGGTGGCACGGAATGATGATCGCAATCGGGTTGCGGTTATTGGCCATACCGACCGCGCGCGCGGCCTTGGGATTCCCGACAGCCGCCGCTACCCGCTGATAGCTCCACGTCTCACCATACGGGATCGTTTCAAGCACAGCCCACACACGCCGTTGAAACGGCGTTCCCACCGGAGCCAACGGTAGCGAAAAAACCGTCAGCCTGCCATCCAGATACGCCTGCAACTGGCGGAACGTCTCATCCAGCAACGCCCCCTCCGCCACGCTAGCATCCCTTGCCCCCTCGTCGGCAAAAAACACCCGCGTCACCGCGCCGTCCTTCACCTCAACGCCAATCCAGCCCAGCTCTGTTTTTCGATAGGCAAGTGCCATGACCTTTTCTGTTAACGCTCAACCATGAAACACATGAAACTTCATGAAAATCAGGGACGAACAGGTACCCATCCCTCTTGGCGTTCTCGGCATCTTGGCGGTTCCAAAAACTCCCCCAAAAATCTGTGTACTCTGTGCCATCTGTGGATAGAAACATCAGTGGATGAGAATAAATTGGCGGGGCTTCACTCCCCGTACATTTCCGTAATGGCACGGCGCAGAGCCGCAGCATCGCACTCGGGCAGCGACCCCAGCTTGCGTCCAAGCCGTTTTTTGCTGATGGTTCGGATTTGATCAACCGCGATTTCTGCCGGTCTGCCGGCGCATCGTATCTGAATGCGTGACCGCCAGCCCGGATGTATCTGACTGGTCAACGGACAGACCGTCACTGTCGCCAACACCTCATTCAGGGCATCCAGGCTCACAATCACAACCGGCCGTGTCTTGGCAATCTCTGATCCACGTACAGGATCCAGTTCTGCCCAAAAAATGTCGTACCGTTTTATATTCACATCCGCGCCGATTGTTTTGGATGGACACGATAAGCGGCCGGTTTTTCAGCCGCCCGTTCTGCCTCCCATGGAACGGTTTCGATTCCATCGGACGCAGTGACCTCCCATGCTGACCAATCCTCTTCCTCGGCGGCCATCGCCCGCGCCGTCTCCGCCCATGACAACTTTTGCCCCATCTGCGGTTTCGGGCACAGCAAGATGCCATCCTGAGTCTCATTCAGCACAAGCGTCTCCCCCACGTCGTATCTGCGCAACACGTCTGCTGGGATTCTCACTCCGCGCGAATTCCCGATCCTCACAACTTTCACTTCAACCGTTCGCATCATAACCTCCCAACCAATACGTAATTACAGTACCAACATTTCGATGCAAGGTCAACGCTCAACCATGAAACTCTCAACCATGAAACACATGAAACTTCATGAAAAACCATGCCATGCCTTTCCGTGTGTTCAGTGTATTCCGTGGTTAAAAACCCCGCGCCACGCCCCCAAAAAACTCTGCGTCTCTGCGCCTCTGCGTTAAAAACCCCGAGCCATGCCCCAAAAAAATCTGCGTAATCTGTGCCAATCTGTGGATAGAAAAAAACGCTCAATTCGCCACGATGTTAATCAAGCGGTTGGGGACGCAGATGACCTTGCGGATCGTCTTGCCGTCCAAGGCCTCGCGCACCGCATCCTGCTCCAGCGCGAGCCGCTGCATCGTCTCCTCGTCGGCCGGCGACGGCATCATGACGCGCGCCTTGGGCTTGCCCAGCACCTGCACGAGGATCTCCACCTCGTCCACCTTGAGATACTCTTCGTTGTACTCAGGCCAGGGCTCGTAGGCGAGCGTCGTATCGTGACCCAGACGCTCCCAAAGCTCTTCGCCCAGATGCGGCGCGAACGGGGACAGCAGCAGCACGAAGGCCTCCGCCGCCTCGCGCGGCAGCGGCTTGGCGTTGCCGGAGAAGGCGTTGACAAAGATCATCATCTGGCTGATGGCGGTATTGAAACTCATCGCATCGAGATCGTCCGTCACCTTTTTGATGGTGGCGTGCAGCAGACGGCGCTGCTCCGCGTCCAACGGGTCATCCGTGATCGGCTGTTCCACAACCATACGGAAGGCACGCTTGAGAAAACGGAACACGCCCTCCACACCTTTGGTATTCCAAGGCTTGACCGCCTCCAGCGGCCCCATGAACATCTCGTACAGGCGCATGCTGTCCGCGCCGTACTCACGGATGACATCGTCGGGATTGACCACATTCTTCAGCGACTTGGACATCTTGGCCGGGAACTCGACGAGCTTCTCGCCGGTCTCGGTATGGAAGGCACCCTCGGTGCGTTGCTCCACCAGTTCCATCGGCACCAGCGCACCGCGCGCGTCCTTGTAGGAGAGGCCCAGAATCATGCCTTGGTTCACGAGCTTCTGGAACGGCTCGGGGGTTGACACATAACCCAGATCAAACAGCACCTTGTGCCAGAAGCGGGAGTAGAGCAGATGCAGTACCGCGTGTTCCGCGCCGCCGACGTACAAGTCCACCGGCATCCAATACTTTTCTTTGGCCGTATCGAACGCAGCACGCTCGTTGCGCGGATCGATGTAGCGCAGATAGTACCAGCAGGAGCCCGCCCACTGCGGCATGGTGTTGGTCTCGCGACGCCCCTTCGCCCCAGTGACCGGATCGGTGTAATCGAGCCATGCGCCCGCCTTTGCGAGCGGCGGTTCGCCGGTGCCGGTGGGCTTGTAGTCCTCCAACTCGGGCAGGAGCAGCGGCAGATCGTTATCATCCACCAGACGGATGGAGCCGTCCTCCATGTGAATCACCGGGAAGGGCTCGCCCCAGTAGCGCTGCCGACTGAAGAGCCAGTCGCGCAGCTTGTACTTCACCGCAGCCTTGCCGACCCCGCGCGCGGCCAGCCACTCGGTGGTCACGCGCATGGAATCAGCAACGGCCATGCCGTTGATATCGAGGCCTTCGGAATTCGCCGAGCCGATCATGCGGCCATTGCCGGTCCAGCAGGCGCGGCCGGCCAGCACGTCATCCACAGATACGCCTTCAGCCGCCGCCTCGTCCGCGTCGGGCTCGATGATGCAGATGATCGGGAGCTTGAAGGTCTGGGCGAACTCAAAGTCACGCGTGTCATGTGCCGGCACAGCCATGATCGCGCCCGTACCGTAGCTGATCAGCACGTAGTCAGCGATCCAGATGGGAATCTCTCCGCCGGTCACGGGATTGATCGCACACGCACCGGTGAAGACACCGGTCTTCTCGGTGTTCAGCTCGGTGCGATCCATGTCGCTCTTACGCGCGGCCTCCTCGCGGTAGCGGTCAACGTCGGCCCGCTGCGCGTCGGTCGTAATGCGCGTCACCAGCGGATGCTCGGGCGCCAGCACCATGTAGGTCGCGCCGAACAGGGTGTCGGGACGCGTGGTGTACACCGTGACCTTTTCGTCGCTCCCCGCGATCTTGAAATCGACCTCCGCGCCCTCTGACTTGCCGATCCAGTTGCGCTGCATCTCCTTGATGCCTTCCGGCCAGTCCAATCCATCCAGATCCGCCAGCAGGCGCTCGGCATACTCTGTGATGCGCAGCATCCATTGACGCATCGGCCTGCGGATCACCGGGTGGTTGCCGCGTTCGCTGCGTCCGTCGATCACCTCTTCGTTGGCGAGTACCGTGCCGAGTGCGGGACACCAGTTCACCGGCACCTCGGCCATGTAGGCCAGCCCCTTCTTGTAAAGCTGCGTAAAGATCCACTGCGTCCACTTGTAGTAACCGGGATCGGTGGTGTTCACCTCGCGATCCCAATCGTAACTGAATCCCAGCGCTTTGATCTGCTGGCGGAAACGATTAATATTGCGTTCGGTCGTGATCGCGGGATGCGTACCGGTCTCGACAGCATACTGCTCGGCCGGCAGACCGAATGCGTCCCAGCCCATCGGATGCAACACGTTAAAGCCGCGCATGCGCTTGTACCGGCAAAGGATGTCAGTCGCCGTATAGCCTTCGGGATGGCCGACGTGCAATCCTGAGCCGCTCGGATACGGAAACATATCGAGGCAATAGAACTTCGGCTTGCCCGCTTCAAAGTCATTCACCTTGAAGGTTTTGTTCGTTTCCCAATACGTCTGCCATTTTTTTTCAATCGCGGTGAAATCATACTCGTTCGTCGTCATAACCGATTCCCATGGGTTAAAGAAAGCGGCATTGTAACAAACGAGGGGCTAATACTGAATAACGAATAGCGCGGAAGGAAGTAATAGGTAATGGGTAGGAGGTAATAAGTGGGAAAACCGCTCAACTTCCAACGCTCAACGCTCAACGTTCAAGTGGTTTGGCAAACGTTAAGCCACCCTGCTCACTTACCGCTTCAGCAGGAGAGAAGGATAAAGCCTCTGGTGGTTTTTATTTTCTTTATGCCTTTTCTTCGATTTCCGAGCAGTTCGCCATCCGGTTGTCTGTGCATCTTCCGCCAACACAAGAGATCATCCCCTTAAAGCATGTCATCTCCCCTGAGTTTACGTCGTCTTGTCTTGCACCCAGCGAACGCCCACCTTGAACGTTTTTTTTCAATCCGCGTCCGGACGAATTAAAAATACGTTCCGAGGTGTTGTTGTGGCTGGACCTCCTATGACGGGATAAACTCCGCTGCTCTGACTCCTTCACGCTTCCGGGCCTCACGGTAACAGTTGCGTATCGTCTCCTTCACGTTCACCGGTTTGTTGATCCCGATCAACGAAACCCGCGGATTCGAATCATCGGTTGAAAGGACGATGATCGTGCCAAAACCGAGAATCCTCTGGAGTATGCCTTGCTTTACCGTCACGTCTTTGACCCGGAAAAGTTCGAGTTCTTCAAGATGCTTAGCGATGAGCCCCTTCTCGACAAACAACCGCTGGGTGGTCAGTCGGTATTTCAACGACACCACCTTATACCACACGTTAAGCAGGATGATGAGTCCAACGATGAATGGACTTAATAGGATGCCGAGAATGATCTCGCCCAAAAAGGCTTTCGCCGTGGGCTTCAGCCTAAAGACTTCTCGCTCCTCGTCGGGGATTGGCGCCGCCGCCGGATGGGGCGGTGCGGAAGTGGTCACACGCACAACCTTGGCCGCTGGTTGGAATGCTTCCTTTGTGGGGATGATGATTTCGCCGTTACACGACGGGCAGCTGATCTTCTGGCCGCTGAGCCCCTCGTCACCTTCGAGATGCTGACCGCAGTGCGGACAGTCCAGTTTGATTTCCGCCATATCGTTTTCCCTTCTTCGTACCCTGACAATGCTATTGGCCTACCTCAGCGATGAAAAATCCAACAGAACGGTTTAAGGTTACTGAACCCTTGGCCTGCCTGTCAAATCGTTTAGGAGAATGACAACGGTTGGTTCATTAGTACATGAGCTTGGCCCCGTCGGGATCGGGATCGCTATCGGGATCGGGATCGCCGCCAGTCAACCTCTCTTTATTGCGGCCACCCAGTGGCTCGCACAGAACTTGTTCAAAGTTTGTGAGTCGTATTCTCCGGCGCTTGGTTGGGAGTCCCCTTCTTATCGATTGCGTAGAATGTAGTCCCGGTCGGTCGGTCCACGGCAATGAACCAATCTCCGCAGGTTCGCCAGAACAACACGGTCTTGTCCTTCAAGACGATGACTCCCGATTGCCAAAACACCTTGCCCCCGACGGGAAGTCTCACATCAGCGGGGACAAGTGTCGGCAACGCTTGAAGGAGCGAATCAGGCGTGTAGTAGTCCTTCAGTTCCTTCGAGTGTGGTGCGACCGCGATGACGAACACATCATCCGGTGATGGAAGGCCGGTCAATCGTTGCTCGTCCGCACCCACGGAAACCGCGATGGCGGTCAGTATCGCTGTCAGTATCTTCTTCATCACCTCTGTCCTCCCAACAGTGTCGTCGCCTCCCTAACAAGCAGTCGCTCTTCGGCTTCAGGTTCCATGATAGGGAAAATCACACTTGATCCTGAAAAACCGCGATTCAGGGATTGATGGCATTTCTGATTGCGGGGCTCTCGAAAACGGTAAGCGCCTTGAGCTGAATTTCTCGCGCCTTATCCGAATCACCGGTCTTATCGAGCACCGTGATGATCCGAATGATGTCGTTTGTAAAGATATGTTCAAGCGCTTCCCGCGAAGCGTCACCGTGTCGGCTCGTCTTGGCATACTGGATCCCTTTATCAAACCGATGTTTGGCTCTCTCGAAGCGCGTCATGGGATCACCTAAGTGCTTTTTAGCAAGGTCGTACTCCCCTGCCTCGATTAATGCTTCGTCGACTAAACTGTAAACGGACGTAGCAAATTCAGGCCGGACGCCTTCTATCTTCCGAAACAGATCAACTGTGGCCTTCGACTCACCCAGCCAATCATTTATAGACTCAACGTCGTGAAACAGAGCTCTATCCGCCTCCCCTGCCAACAGCCGCGATGTCTTTTCATCCCTGATACTCTTCAATGTCACCAGAGCCTCCGGATATTTCTTGCCCAACTCAATCCAATCTGCCAATGCAAAGGAAAGCCGGACGCCATAGTAACTTGGGTCAGCCTCCAACCCGTGGTTATGAAACCAAACATGTTTCTCAAGAGCTTGTTTGAACTTACCTTCTGCGGCAAGACGTCTTGCAGAACATAGGGCGTCCTTCGCTTCGTCCCTGGTGCCACAGGAGCACACGAATACAAGAAGTAGCAATGAAAACATGCGCATTGTTTTCTCCGAACGTCGAGCGACACAAACGCGCGTCAGCGCGTTCCGTGTGCGCACTAGTTAGCGGTTTTCTTCCAGAACTTGTTCAAAGTTTGTGCCGCAAAATGGACAAAAAGTCCAATCCTTTCGTAATGTCCTAAACCGTTTGTTGCATTTGGGGCATTTCGCTGTCAGCCTCATTAACAGGTCAAAGGCAAAAATACCGAGACCGCCGCCGCCATACAGGAGGCCAACGGCAACAAGGAACACCAACGACCAAGTCGAATTTGGCGCGCCAAAACTCAAACAACTCTCACTTCCAAGAAGGACAACCATTCCGAGGTTTCCCAATAGAAACATGACAGTCGTGACTTTCAAGTTCCGCCTGTAATGCCCTATCGTTTTTTCAATCTGCTCTCGAATGGTCATCTCTTATTCTCACCAACAGCATTATCGAGCTCACCTCACGGGAATGGGTGGAACCCCATTCGATGTGGTTATGGTAGTCGCTCGGATTGTATACGGTCAAGCCCCCGATTTGCTTAGAGATACGGCGGGACGTCTCGGACTGCCGAAAGAAAGCCGCCCATCAGGCGCGTATTTGGCTCGGCTCCCCTTCACCTTCTTCAGAGACGATCAAAGATGCATCCCCCTATGGTAAGGACTGCCATCGGTCCCGCTGAAAATCCGAAAAGGACACCCGACCACACAAAATCGGTCCACCTCTTGCGTAAGACGGCAACAAGACCAAGAATGATGGACAGCGGTATCGAGACCAGCGTAACACCGAGATATGCGGCTGCGAAATAAGCCACAGCATGGTACGGCGGAACAACGCTCAGAATCAGAGCGCCAATGAAAGACGTCGCCATGAGAGCCAGCATGGTCACTGCCAACACAGATGTGGTCGTATACTTCATCTTTTTGGCCGAACAGTAGTTATTGAGCCTATTTCAAAGACAGGAAACTCAACAAGACGGTTTAAACCTACTAAACCCTTGATCTGTCTGTCAAATCGTTTAGGGAGAATGACAGCAGTTAGTTCATTAGTGCATGAGCTTGGCCCCGTCGGGATCGGGATCGCTATCGGGATCGCCGCTGGTCAACCTCTCTTGTTACGACCACACAGTGGCTCGCAACGGCGAGAGAAGAAGCAACGTGCCCCGCAACAAATCGGTTGGGACCCTTCATGTCTTTTCAATCAGGAAGAGAAACTCACGATTGGGGACGTCGGCATCGCGTAACCACTCATTGGTCCACTTCATCTCGGCCATTACGTTTCTCTTGTAGTCGATCTCTATGGTGTCAAGGATCGTGCCGTTTGCCGATAGCACATCAACCAGTTCTTCAGCCGTTGCCCTTCCGCCAGAACTGTACGAAAGAATGATCCATCTCGCCTGTGTTTCCCTTAATAGCCGATCAATCGCCTCAACTGCCAAAAAACGCCCATTCTCATTACGTCGGAACTCCTCAAACTCAGAGCCGGCTACTGTGTCAGAGGTGTCGGCACGTCGGCGTGCTTTCCCAAACAGGGGTGGCGTGTCGTTCAGGCATATCGTTGTCCACAAGTGGTAATAGGATGCGTATCGAACACGGGAAGGCGGCATCTTTTCGTTATTCGATCCGTACGGCGGATCGAAATAGGCAAGATCGACGGGATGTCGCCCGACCAGATCGAAGATATCGCCCCGGTAGACCTTGTGGGGCTGCTCGGCGACAAACACCTGCGGCACGCGAAGAAAAAGTTTTTTGTATGATCGCGGCGACCAGTCTTGAAGGTAGGCGACATGATGGCCGAGCGTGCTATCGACAGAATCGAGGGCAAGAATGAGACTGGTCAACGCAACCGCCTTGTCTACTGGAGAAAGACGAAGCCGGTCAATCTCTGTTCGCACGGCATCCAGTTTGCGCGTGTTATGAATCTGCCATGGTTTCTTCAGACCGTCTGCCTGAACCGCCGATCCTCCGTTAGGCAGTCCACCATACTGTTCTGTGAACCACCCATCAACTGGCGGCACGGCGTTCAAATGCCTGATCAATTCCTCATACTCTCGCCGTTGTTTGGTGTTCTTCAAGTAACAGGTGCCGAACACCTCCGACCATACCGACACGTCGTTGGCAATGACGCGGTACCCCGTCTTTGCAAAGGCTTGTGATACACGGGTTGTCCCCGAGAATCCATCGAGGACCGTGCGCGCATCAACTTTCTTGGATAATTGCAGGATTTGCGGCAAAAGCTTAAGTTTTGAGCCAGCATACTTGATCCCCTCGGTTGAAGGGGCATCAACAACGATGTTAGGGAACAATGTTGGGGCCTGTATCATTTGCGAAGCCCAGCCTTCTGCTTCAGACGAACAATGTCTTCTTTGATCTTGTCCAGTGCCATTTCGTGGCCGACACTTGAGGAGACGAGGGCATGTGAAAACAGTTTTACAAGTACGAGGTTATGCGAATAGTCGATCCATCCGTTCGTGACACTGTCAAAA
>Ga0255340_1001725_pt1 | contig 27634 bp, 23 predicted proteins | sample wastewater_treat_7_FD_192417 | JGI IMG/M metagenome (GOLD analysis project Ga0255340, IMG submission 192417) | Wastewater microbial communities from Lulu Island WWTP, Vancouver, Canada - plant10 | ecosystem: Engineered > WWTP > Wastewater > Unclassified | place: Canada: Vancouver, British... | reverse complement strand
GAAGGCCTTCATGTAGCTCTTCAGGCCGAACCGCACCATGACGGGAAAGTCCGCCCCGGCCACCTCCTTGGTTCGCTTCAGCAGGTCGACCGGCGCCCTCATGCGGTTCTCGAAGCTGCCGCCATACTTGTCCGTCCTCTGGTTGAACAGCTCCATGGTGAACTGGTCCAGCAGATAGCCCTCGTGCACGGCGTGGACCTCTATGCCGTCGAAGCCGCTCTCGCGCGCGACCAGCGCGGCCCTGGCGAACTGCTCGATCAGGTAGTCCACCTCTTCTGTGGTCAGCTCCCTGCAGGTGATGGAGTCGTCCCAAAAGTTCCGGACGGGTGAAGGCGATACGGGCTGGCTCGTCGCGGTCTTGGGGTGAACCACCCGCCCGAAGCCGAAGGTCATCTGCAGGAATATCCTGCTGCCGTAAGCATGTATCCGCTCGTTCATCTCGATCGCCGTCTGGATGAAGTGCGCCTGGTTGAACATCGGGTCCGGCTGCGAGGGCATAACGAACGGCTCGACAAGCTGCTCGACCTTCGCGCACCCGGTTATCAGCAGGCCGACGTCGTTCCTCGCCCTCTCGACGAAGTACTCCACTCCGCGCGGGGTGAAGCCGCCCTCGGAGGTGACCAGCCCGCTGAGCCCCATGGGCGCCATCGAGATCCTGTTCTTGAGCTCGACCGACCCGATGCGCATGGGCTGAAAGAGGGCCTCGTACATCACCTTGCCCCCTCCGCGCCCGGGTCGGTGAAGGACCTGACGGCATCCCTCACGAGGGCGTCGTCGGCCATCCACGGCAGCGTAATGCAGTCTGCGGATCTCAGGTTGTGCTCCGCGGCCACCCTCATGGCGTTCTCGTTGCGGGCCCATGAGCGCCTGGCCACGCCTCCCATGACGTCCCACGAGATGCCGTTGCGGATTATCTCATCCACCCGCTCGCTTCCGTCCAGCACGAGGGAGAAGCCGCAGTGGATGCTCCTGCCTATCCCGACTCCTCCGCCGTTCTGGAGGGACACGAAGGTCATGCCGCGGGCCGCGTCCCCGGCGAAGCAGTGGGCCGACATGTCGGCGGTGACGTTGCTGCCGTCCCGCACGTTGGAGGTCTCGCGGGTGGGGCAGTCGGCGCCGCCGGTGTCGTGGTGGTCGCGCCCTATGATTATCGGTCCGGTCTCGCCGTCTCGGACAAGCCTGTTGAACCTGAGGGAGATCGCCATCCTGCCGGAGGCGTCCTGGTAGAGCATCCTGGCCCTGGTGCCTATCACGAGGTTGTTCTCCCCGGCGTGGCGTATCCAGTTGTAGTTGTCGCGGTCCTGCGGGGAGCGGTTCGGGTCGATGCACTCGAGCGCCGCGGCGTCGGTCCTGGCAAGGTCCTCGTCCCTTCCGCTGAGGCAGACCCACCTGAAGGGGCCGTACCCCCTGTCGAACAGCTCCGGCCCGGTGATGGCCTCTATGAAGTCGGGGAAGATGAAGCCGTCCTTCTTGTCCCTTCCGTTCCGCGACAGCTCCCTGACCCCGGCGTCGAACATCGCCTCCATGATGGAGTTGCCGTACTCGAGGAACCACGCTCCCCTGCCGGTGAGGGTCTTGAAACACTCCCAGTGGCGCCTCAGGCTCTGGTCGATCAGCGCCTTGAAGCCTTCGCGGTCCTTGGACAGAAGCTTCCTGCCCTCGTCGTAGGTCAACCCCTGAGGGGTGTAACCCCCGCTGTAGGGGATGTGGCAGGATGTCTGGTCCGAGATGATCTGCGGCGTGATGCCTCGTTCAATCAGGTGTTCGAGCAGGTCGACCGTGTTGCCCCGGTAGGCGGTCACCAGGCCCTCCTTCTTCTCAAGGGCCGCCATGGCTCTCTCGGTCACCAGGTCAAGGTCGTCCGACGCGAAGTCCAGCCAGCCGCGCTTCAGCCTCAGGTCTATCATCGCGTCGTTGACCTCGGCTATGATAGCGACGCACTTGGCTATCTGCGCCGCCTTGCCCTGGGCGCTGCTGATGCTGCCTATCCCGGCGGTGACGTAGAGCACGCCGCGCAGGTCGTCCCCGGTGCCGACGCCCGCCTTCCGAGCGGCGTTGAGCAGCATGTTGAAGCAGCCGTGTATGATCCCCTGCGGACCGATGAAGAACCATCCGCCCGCGGTCATCTGCCCGTAGTTTGAGACGCCCATCGACGCCGCGGTCTCCCAGTCGCGGTAGTTGTCGTAAGCCCCGACCATCAGGCCGTTGGTGTTTATGACCCTCGGCGAGTGAGGAAACGACCTGAATACCCCGAGCGGATGCCCTGAGTGGATGACCAGGGTCTGGTCGGGCTCCAGCACCTCGAGGTACTTCATCACCAGCCTGTACTGGAGCCAGTTCTGGAAGACCTGCCCGGACTCCCCGTAGGTAACCAGCTCGTAGGGGTAGAGCGCGACGTCGAAGTCCAGGTTGTTGTCTATCATGACCTGCATTGCCCTGGCTTCGAGGCACTCTCCCTCGTATTCGTCCACGCTCCTGCCCCGTATGCGTCCCTCCGGCCTGTAGCGATAGGCGTAGATCCTGCCGTACTTCACGAGCTCTTCCATGAACTCGGGCGCGAGCTGCCCGTGCAGGTGCGCGGGCACGTAGCGCAGCGCGTTCTTCAAAGCCGTCTCCGCCTGCGCCGGTGCGAGCGAGTACCCCCTGCCGGGCGCCCGGCGCACCCCCTCGACGAAGGCGGGGTACGGTGGGAGCTCGTCGCCAAGGCGTATCTTCATGGCCTCCCGCAGGTTCATGGGCTCCATTGCGTTCATGTTCCATTCCTCCCGTCGGTTCGATCTTCGTCAGTAAAATGTATGGTAAAAGCCGAGGATTGAACATCCTCTCTATTCACGATAGAGGGGCGGTCGGGAGTAGTATCAACAGACTAGCCGTCGGTGGCGACCGGCGCTAGAGGCCGATGTAGCCCTTTCTTATGGCGTACTTGGTCATCTCCACGGTGTTCTTAAGGGCGAGCTTCCTCATTATGTTCTGCCTGTGGGAGGCCACGGTGTTCACGCTCAGGTGCAGGCGATCGGCGGCCTCCCGGTTGGTCAGCCCCTCCGCCAGCAGGCTCAGCACCTCAATCTCCCTCGAGGACAGCTCCTCCTCCATCAGCTTCTGCTTGCTGCCGGACAGAGAGATCAGGAACATGTCGGAGAGCATGTTCTTCAGGCAGTCCCCAATGTACTTGCCGCCGGAGTGCACAACCCTGACGGCGTCCTCGAGCTCCTCGAAGGCGCAGTCCTTTACGAGGAAGGCGGCCGCTCCGGCGCGGAACATCTCGTAGACGAAGCCGGCGTTGGCGTACATCGAGAGGGCGACCACGTTCACCGACGGGTCCAGGCCCCTGATCGCCATCGTGGCGTCGAAGCCGTTCATCACCGGCATCATCACGTCCATGACAACTATGTCCGGCCGAAGCTCGCGCGCCATCCGGACGGCCTCCTCCCCGTCTGCCGCCTCGCCTACAACCTTCATGTCCGGCTGCCTGCAGAGCAGGGCCTTGAGACCCTCGCGCAGGATCTTGTGGTCGTCCGCTATCAGGATGTCCATCATGCGACCTCCACCGGGAAGGAGAGGCCGACCCACGTCCCGTCGCCCGGCTTGGACCTGACCTCCATGACCCCTCCCATCAGCGAGACCATTGTCCTAAGGCTGAACAGGCCGTAGGAGTTCTCGGAAAGGCAGGCCTCGTCCAGGCCGGACGGATCGAACCCCCTGCCGTTGTCGGTCACGTCGAGCAGGATTCGCCCGTTCTTCAACGACAGGCATATGTGGGCCTCGTCGGTCCCGGCGTGCTTGACGACGTTGACCAGCAGTTCCTGCACGGTGCGGAAGATGAACGCCTTGAGGTTGTCGTCGAGGTTCTGCGGCAGGGGGTCGCTGGTCAGGGAGATGGCTAGCCCGTGCTTTTTCTTGAAGTCATCCTTGAGGCACAGGATCGCCTGTTCAAGGCCGAACTGGTACAGCACCGGCAGACCCAGGTTGAACACCCGGGAGCGCGTGTGTTTCATCGTCTCGTCCAGGGTGGCTACCACGCTGTCTATCTCGGCCTTGGCCTCCGGACTGTCGATCGAGTCTCCGAGAAGGCGCAGCTTCAGCTTCGAGATGGCGAGGTTCTGTCCGATGGAGTCGTGTATCTCCATGGCCATCTGCCTTCTCTCCCTCTCCTGCGTGACGGAGAGGGCGTAGGTCAGCTTTCGCAGGCGCTCGAGGTACTCGCGCTCACGTTCCTCGGCCTTCTTCCTGTCCGTTATGTCGAAAAAGGCGCCGATGAGCCCTGTTATTTCGTCGTCCTCCCTTATCAGCGCCTTGTAGAACATCGTGTCGTGGAAGGTGCCGTCGCTGTGAAGCATCTGTCTCTCCTCGACCAGGCTGTTCCTGCCCTCGGCTATCATCTTCCTGTCTCTCTCGAAATGCTGCTCCGCCCGGTCGCGGCCGACTATGTCGAAGATGGTGCCTCCCAGGATCTCGTCCTCCTCCCTGCCCATGAAGTCGGCGAAGGCCCTGCTGCAACCAAGGTAGCGGCCCTGGACGTCCTCGTAGAAGACCGGCACCGGCAGTATCTCTAGCAGCTTCTCGGTGAACTTCGCCTGGCGCTCGAGCTGTTCACGCCCGTTTCCGGCGCTGTTTTCCCTTTTCATGACCATTTTCCACCTGCCTTTGCGGTAGTATCATTATACTATCGCGGAGAAGCGGCTCTCGTATCAAAAAAGGATGGAGCGCCAGGATGAAAGATGATAACCTAGATTGCGCTCGGAAGCCCGGCGCCGCATGCCGTGGCTTGCGCATCACCAAATCACGAGGAGGAGAAGAGATGAAAAGATCGGTAGTCGTCGCAGTTTTCGCCTGCATGTGCGTGCTGTTCGGGGCCGGGGCGGCCCTCGCCGCGGAGTTCACCATGAAAGTGGGGCACGTAGTCCCGGAGAGCTACCCGCACCACATTGCCGCGGTGGAGTACCTGAAGCCCTACATCGAGAGGGAGTCGGGCGGCAGGATAGCGGTGGAGCTGTTCCCCAACAGTCAGCTCGGAGGCGACCGGCAGCTGTGCGAGGCGGTCCAGATCGGCTCGCTGGAGATGGCCTTCCCGTCGACCACAATCCTGGCGGGTTTCGTACCGGAGCTGGGGCTGCTCGACCTGCCCTTCCTGTTCGCCACCAGGGACGACGTGTACAAGGTCGTCGACATCAACGGCCCGGTGGGCTCGGTCCTCGCTCGGAAGGCGAGGGAGCAGGGGATCTATCTGCTGGGGTACGCCGACCTTGGCTTCATGAACCTGACCAACAGCGCAAGGCCGATCACGACGCCGGAGGACGCGAAGGGCATAAAGATCCGCGTCATGGAGAACCCTGTCTACATCGACACGGCGATGGCGCTCGGGTGCAGCCCGATAACGATGGCCTTCGGCGAGGTCTACACGGCCCTTCAGCAGAAGGTCATAGACGGCCAGGAGCACAGCATCAACGTGGTCAAGAACATGAAGTTCGAGGAGGTCCAGGACTACCTCAGCCTCACCAGGGAGGCCTACTCGACCATTTCGATAATTGCGAGCGAGGCCTTCATGGACTCCCTGCCCGCCGATCTGCAGGACGTGGTAAAGAAAGGCGTCGAGCTATTCTGCAAGGAGCAGGGTCGAATAAACTCCGAGCAGGAGGCGGCGAACCTGGCATACCTCAAGGAGAAGGGCATGAAGGTCAACGAGCTCACTCCGGAGCAGAGGGCGCTGTTCGTGGAGGCGACGAAGGACGTCAGAGAGAAGCACGCCCGGCGCGAGGGAAGGCAGGAGCTGTACGAGCAGGTGCTCGCACTTTTAAAATAGAAGCGCGATGAAGTCCTTTTTTGACAGGCTGGAGGAGTACATCCTGGTCGGGGGGCTGGCGGTGCTGGTCTTTCTCGTGTGCCTCCAGGTGACCATGAGGTACTTTTTTCACACGGGTCTGACGTGGAGCGAGGAGGTAGCGCGCTTCCTGTTCCTGTGGCTGGTGTGGCTCGGCGCAGCGTACGCGGCCAAGAGGGGGTCGCACCTGAGGATCGAGGCTTTCGTGCAGAAGCTGTCCCCTAAAAGCCGCTCCAACGTCGAACTCGTCGCGCTTCTGATCTGGATCGTATTCAGCGCGTTTTTGACCTGGAAGGGGGCGGAGCTGACCATGATCCTCGTTAAGAGAAGGCAGCTCTCCCCCATCCTGGAGATAAGGATGGCGTGGGCTTATGCCGCCGTCCCGGTGGGAGCCGGCCTCATGCTGCTCAGGCTGCTGGCCAGGCTTGCGAGGACGCTGCGAGAAAGAACCGGAGCCACGGAGGTCTCGAGATGACCGGTACGATCATACTCGTCGTTTTGGGGCTGATCGCCTTCACCATGACGATAGGAGTGCCTATAGGGATAGCGGTCGGCTTTTCGACCGCGGTGACGATGTACTTCACCTGCAACACCCCGTTACTCTTCATAAGCCAGAATGCCTTCACGGCTCTCGACTCCTTCCCCCTGCTGGCGCTACCGCTGTTCATACTGTCGGGGAACCTGATGAGCCACGGGGGCATTTCGAAGAGACTTGTGAACCTGGCGGACAGCATAGTCGGCGCTGCCACCGGCGGTCTGGCCATGGTCACGGTGATGGCCTGCATGTTCTTCAGCGCCATATCCGGCTCGTCGGTGGCCACGGTGTCGGCGATAGGCAGCTTCATGATACCCGAGATGAAGCAGAAGAAGTACGACGACGGATTCGCCGCGGCCCTCACGGCCTCGGCAGGCTCCCTGGGGGTCATAATCCCTCCCAGCATCTCTTTCGTGGTCTACGGCGTCATGACCGGGGTATCGATAGGCGAGCTGTTCATAGCGGGCATAGTCCCCGGACTGCTGCTGGGGTTCGCGCTGATGGCGGTGGCCTACGTCATCTCCAGGAAAAAGGGGTACTCGAGCGCGGGTTCGGATGTCGCGCGAAAGAGCTTCCTCGCCTCGTTGAAGGACTCGTTCTGGGCTATCATGGTGCCCGTGATAATCCTCGGGGGCATCTACGGGGGGGTATTCACCCCCACCGAGGCCGCGGGGGTGGCTGTCGCCTACTCTCTCTTCGTCGGTCTGTTCATCTACAGGGAGCTCAACGCGCAGAACCTGTTCTCGGCATTCCTCGAGACGATGCTGGTCAACGGCGCGGTCACCTTCATGATCGGCCTGTCGATGGCCTTCGCGCGTTTTTTAACCATCGCCGGAGTGCCGAAGTACATGACCACCACGATACTGTCGTTCTCGCAAAGCAGCGCGATGACCCTGCTGCTGATCAACATCATATTCCTCGTGGTGGGGTGCTTCATAGACAACCTGTCAGCCGCCATCATCCTGGTCCCCATCCTTCTCCCCATCGTCACCAGCTTCGGGGTGGACCCGCTGCACTTCGGAGTAATCTCGACGGTCGCCCTGGCGATCGGATTCGTCACACCCCCCTATGGACCCAACCTGTTCGTCGCCTCCGCCATCTCGGGCGTCTCCATCGAGAGGATAACGAGGCATATCTGGTCGTTCTGCGCGGCCCTGGTCGTAGTCCTGATGTTCCTCACCTACATCCCAGCGCTGAGCACCGGCCTGGTGCAGCTGGTCTACAACTGACCGGCGGGCGGCGAGATTCCGGGACCGTCGAGAAGTACACGCCGACCCTTACGGTCGGCGTTTTTCGTCATGCGCCCCATCCCTACTCTGTGTTAAAATCTTAGCGTCGTTTTTCGATGTGCCATCATTAAAGAAGGTCGGTGAATCGAGATGAAGAAAGTTTTGGCGGCACTTGCGTGCCTGGCGGCGGCGATGCTCCTTCTCGGTCCGGTAGGATCCTGCGCCGAGGAGCGCTCCGTTGCGGACGTGCTGGTCTCCGCGATCGAAAACGCCGCGGAGCTGGATTTGAGCGACGGCAACCTCAAGGTAGGAAGCTACGATTCCAAGATATCCACCAAGGACGAGAAGTTCATGGGGCTGCTCAGGGCCAAGCTGCGCCTGTCCAGTATCTTCAGCCAGCTCTCCTACCGGGAGAAGGGCTTCACCTTCAGGAACGGCTACGAGCTCGTGCGCCTGCTGATGGAGGCGGCGGACAGCGGATCGCACGACATCTCCGGGGCGCCCTTCAACCTCGGCGACTACGTAATATACCAGATCGTCCTTCCACTAGGGCTGGAGCCGCTTATCAGGGAGCTGCCCGTCTACTACGACGCAGTTATGTCAACCGACGGCTGGGAGGAAAAGTTCGAGACGATCCTGGACGACGAGGAGGGGTGGGGCCCGCAGCTAAACCGCGGCAAGTCATTCCACCTGGCGGGTTTTCCCAAGGTCAACAAGAAGAAGGAGTACATCACCGCGGTCGATGTGGAGACGAAGGACGGCGCACTCTACTATTCGGAGGCCGACTCCTCTATCGAGGCCTGGCTCTACTCGTTCTGGATGAGGCGCTACGACGAGGGCTCGATGGACATGGTCAAGTCGGTCCTCGACTGGCTGAACGACCGGCTGGACGAGGTGGAGAACGCGGTCGGCTAGCCTCCTTCGGGCCGGGCAAAACAGAGGTTGCGACTGGATTGAGGGGAGGCAGAAGAATTGCGGAGAGTATTATTTATCCTTGTGCTGACAGCGGCCGTCTTCACGGCATTCGCTGCCTGCGCGGCACAGTCCGAGCGCGTTTTTACGGGGAAGATAAACCCGACTGACAACGGCGAGAAACTCCTGGCCATGCTGGTCTCCCTGACAGATCCCGAGTCTCTTGAGATCATGATGGACCAGATACCTGACGATGCAGGGTCGGTGCGCGATATTTCGATATTCATCCGGGGCGCTAGCATAGGAGGCTTCAGGGTAGAGAAGTTCGCCATCGAGTCGTCGTTCCTGGAGATGAACCCCCCGTCCAACTGGATCATAGGGGAGAGGGACTCACTTTCGGTGAAAAACGCCCTGCGCAGCAATGTGGAGCTCGTGGCGCTCGAGAGGGACATCAACGCGGCGCTTGTCAACTATGCCGGCGGCGACTGGAGCCGCATCTCGGTCGACCTGAAGCCTGGAAGGGTGGATGCCAAGGGGCACTACAGCTCCGGGGGGCTAAGCATTTTCGCAGAGGTCACCACCAGGCTGGAGATACGACAGGGCAAGCAGATCTGGCTCAAGGACACGTCCATCAAGATCAACAACGACGACCAGACGGACGTCATCAGGAAGGAGCTCGCGAAGATTCAGCCCGTGGTCGACATCGGGCGGTTTCCTTTCCCTGTGACCCTCGCGGTGCTGGATATCGACGAAAACAGGGTCGTGTTCTCCACCCGCACCCTTCCCAAACCGGTCAAGGGCCTCACGTACCGGTACACAAGGGGCTCATGACCTCCTGACCTCGTTTAGAAGGCCGGGGTGCGCGCACCCCGGCCCGCCTCTCTAGGCCATGGCACTTCGCGCCGCCACTACCCCGCTCGCGGCCGCCTGGATTATCCCCCTGCTCACGCCCGCCCCGTCCCCCGCCATGAACAGCCGCTGGACCACCGGCACCTCCAGGTTCTTCTTCAACTCCAGCCTCAGCGAGTACAGCTTGATCTCGACCCCGTACAGCAGTGTGTCGTTCTGGTTCACGCCGGGCATTATGATGTTAAGCGCGTCGAGGAACTCCACGACGTCGGTGAGATACCTGTGGGGCAGCACCAGGCTCAGGTCGCCGGGCTGGGCCGTCGCGGTGGGGGTGATCATGCCTCGGTCGATGCGCGACTGGGTGGAGCGCCTGCCGTCCTTCAGATCCCCCAGCCGCTGGACGAGAATGCCTCCTCCGGCCAGCATGTTGGCCAGCTTGGCGACGTGAGTTGCGTAGCCGATAGGGTCGTTGAAGGGCTGGGTGAAGTTCTTGGTCACCAGGATCGCGAAGTTCGTGTTCCTCGACTTCACGTTCTTCAGGCTGTGTCCGTTTACGGTGACCAGATCGTGCCCCTTGTTGTACTCGTACACGACGAAGCCGGACGGGTTCATGCAGAAGGTCCGGCACCTGTCGTCGAAGGTGGGGGTGTTGTACAGGCACTTTATCTCGTAGAAGTGCCTTGTGATGTCCTCGCAGACGCTGTCGGGGACCTCCACCCTTACGCCTATGTCCACGGGCATCGAGGCTATGGGGATGTTCAGCCTGGCGACCACCCGGGCCAGCCAGGAGGAGCCCTCCCTCCCGGGCGCGACTATGACGCTGCCGGCCCTGTGCTCGGATCCGTCGGCTAGGACAATCCCGCAGGCGCGGCCGTCCTCGACCAGGAGATCCCTCACCTCGGTCCTCATCATTATGTCGCACTTGTCCTTCAGCGCCTCGTACATGTTCCCGAGGACTACCCGCGAAGCATCAGTGCCTATGTGACGGATGCGCGCCGGCAGGATCTTGATCCCCACGCTGGACGCCTTTCGCACCGTCTCCCGGACTACTTCGCCGGACGGCTCGTATACGTTGTTGTCGGCGCCGTGCTCGACGAAGACCCTGTCCACGAGCTCGATCATCTCCACCAGCGCGCTCTCCCCGATGCTCTCCTCCAGGTTGCCGCCGAAGCCGGTGGTCAGGGTCAGCTTTCCGTCCGAGGCAGAGCCCGCGCCCCCCCAGCCGGAGACTATGCTGCACGACTGGCAGTTCAGGCACGTCTTGCTCCTGCCCTCCACGATCGGGCACTTTCTGTCGCGGATCAGCATTCCCTTGTCGATTATCAGCACTTTCTTGCCGCGTCCAACGCACTCCATGGCCGCGAAGATCCCGGCCGGGCCCGCCCCCACAATTATCACGTCGTACATACCGCGAACTGCCCCCTCCCGCAGCGCGCCGTTCTCCCCGCAATCGCCCTCGGGGTTTTGAAGATCCTGGCGGCGCGCCAATCGTCTCTCGTGTTATTTCAAACCCTTTTTGATCCCTTTTCGGATCCTGCTCAGTTTGTCCAGGTTCCTCTTCTTCTCCTCCGGGGTTCGCTCGCCAAGCGACGCCTCGGTCTGGATCTTTCCCAACTTGACGAGCGTCTCGATGGCCTTGACGTCGACTTCAAGCACACTCGCCAGCTCCTGCGCGGAGACCTTCCGGTGCCTGCCCGACTCCGTGGCCGCGTCCCTGAGGTAGTTCCAGGCCAGCTTGTAGATCCCCTCGAGCTCTTCTTCGCAGCCGGGACACAGGGGAACCGCCATGTCCTCGTCGCCCCCGATCCAGGCCTTGCCGCAGTACTCGCACACCCTCAATGCCATTTGAATCACTCCCCGGATTCGTTACCCTGCCGGGCCCCAAGGGCTTCCCTGACATCCGAGACGAAGCGTTCCACTCTCTCGGGGGTGTGAATGAACGCCGGGTCTCCCAGGTCGAACGTCATGAAGCCGGAGGCGGACAGCTCCTTCTCCGACCGAACGAAATCCAGGAACGAAGAGTAGGCCTCGTACAGCGAGCGCCAGTACTCCTCCCCCGCCTCGATCTCGTCGGGCCTGCCCCTCTCGTGGATCCGGCGCATTATCTCGTCGAAGGGGCAGGACAGGATAATTATGAGCTTCGGCATCTCCAGGTGCTTGAGCAGCGAGTCGTAAAGCATCAGGTAGGTCCCGAACTGGCTGTCCCTGAAGTAACCGAGCTTGTAGTAGAGGGTTGCGTAAATCTTGTCCCCGAAGACGCTGCGGTCGAGGATGTACTCGTCCGACTCGGAGGCACAAAGATACTGGGCGAACCGGGTCACCAGGAAGTTGAGCTGCATCGGAAACGCCCACCGCCTCTCCGCGTGAAAACGGCGCAGCAGGTCGTACTGATCTCGAAAGTCCTCCGGCATGACGCGAAGTCCCAATCTCTCCGACAGAAGGTTGACAACCGTGGACTTGCCGCTCGCCGTCATGCCTTCAACGATAATCTGAACTCTGCCCATCCTCTTCCTCCTATGCCTGTGGTTCGTTATCGAAAGGGAGCCAGCACAATTCTGTTTCCTCCCGCCCTCCTGGCGGCGGCCAACGCCTCCTCGGCCTTTTTCACCAATTCTCCTGTGGACAGATCCACCCGGTACTCGGCCACACCGACGCTCGGCTTGACTTTCACCTCGCCCCGCAGCCGTATGCGGGAGGCCAGATCGCGTATCGCCTCGGCCTCCTGGAGCGCTATCGGCCCGCTCATCGGGGTCAGGACCGCGAGCACCGCGAGGTTCCAGCGGCCGACATGGTCGGTGGGGCGGAGGCGCCCCTTCAGGGCGGAGAGAAGTTCACCCAAGGCCCTCTCGCGATTCTCCATCCCGAGCGCCTCGCCGGGCTTTTCCGGATCGTCAAGGCATACGAGGACAAGCGACATGTGTGTCTTGTAGCGTCTGGTCAGCCCCAGCTCCTGGTCCAGGAGGCGCAAGAACTCGTCTCGGCAGGGGATTCCGGCTCGTTCGACCTCGGACGGGAGCTCCTCCTGCCGCGGTCGCGGCGGCTCGACGGCAAAGGGCGCCGTCACCGCCCCTGTCTTCTCCGCGAGGACATACAGCAGGAGGTCGTCCTCACCGGACTCCACGCGCCTGACCGATGCGTCGAACGACAGGACCTCGCCGGACGACGACCGCAGCTCGAGCTCCATTCGCTCGGCCGAGGCATCCTCCGGATCCCGCGGGAGACGCTCGCTCCGGGCCGCGTCGGCGAACAGCCCGAGCTCCTCGAAGGTCCGCCCCTGGACGGAGGCCTCCGTCAGCCCAAGCCTCGACAGGAAGGCCCTGTTGCACTGAAGAATTGAACCGGTTCGAGCGGACGCGACAACAACGGGCTGGGAAGAGGCATCGCACAGCCGGCGGAATTTGTCCCCCTCCGCCCTGCACTCCCTCTCCAGCGCACGCAGAGCGGTCAGGTCCTCCGCCTCCAGCAGGAATGCGGAGGGCTTGTCCGGGGCGTCGAATACCGGGGAGAGCGAGAACGAGAAGTAGGAATCACCGCTCTCTCTCCCTATTCGGACGACCTCCCCGCGCCTTGCCCTCTCCACTCCCGCGCGGAGCCACTCCCCTCCGGGCCCGGGCTGGAGGACGTCGAGGATGGACTCGCCCTCGGCGGGAGCGCGGTCCCACAGGAGTCGCCCGACACTTTCAAACCCCTTCGTCATAGAGGCGAGCCTGCAATCGGAGTCGAGCACGCAGAGCCGGACGTCGTCCAGGCGATTCAGAAGCGACCAGGGGCCGGCGTCTGCCGGGATCTCCGCAGCCTCGTCGCCAGGCATCCCGGCATCGGCCACGGGGGCCGGGGGCACGGCGCTTTCGCGCTCCTCCCCACGGCACTCATCCTCCTCCGGCGTCTCGTGTCGAAGCAGGTACAGCACGCACTCGCGCCCACCGGTTGCTACGACAGCGGCCGCAACGCGTACCGGGGCAAGACCTCCGTCGGCGCTCGTCAACTCGGCGTCGAACTCGCTCACCCCGCCGTCGCCGATCAACCCGCGGACGACCAGCTCCCTCTCCTCGGCGTCCTCGAACAGCCCGAGGTCCTCCTCCGTCCTGCCGAAGAGTTCGTCCCCGGAGAGGCCGGTGAAGGAGAGCAGGGCCGAGGATCCCTGGAGAATCCTGCCATCGGCGGACGAGGCCAGCAGCAGCATCTCCTGCGACATGGAGAACAGGCGTCCGAAGCCCTCCGCCTCAGCCCGCAGGTTCTCTTCGAGCCCCAGCAGCTCACTCCTGTCCGCCAGGCACAGGTAGACGCCCATGAATTTTCCCTCTTCAGTGTAGATCGGAGAGAGAGAGCAGACAAACACAGTCCCTTCCGCTTCAATGGCGATCCTGGTCGAATCGCCCGCGCAGGCCCGCTCGAACGCCAGTCGGAAGGGGTCGTCCATGCTCACGGCTGGAAGCAGGCCCGGCAAGAGGTCTCCCTTCTCCGCCATCGCACCCCAGATTCTGACGGAGTCACTCTTGAACCCGGCGGTTAAAAAAGACACGACCCCGCCGCCGTCGGCGCAGCACAGCGACAGCCCCTCGTCCTCGCCAAGGGCCAGGCCGAGGCAGGCGTCAGGCCTTGCAACCTTCTCCTCCCGATCGGGCAGCTCGTAACCGGTCGCGAAAAGCACAGGCTCGCCCAGGTAAACCCCGTGGACGAATCCGCAGTCCAGGGTTCTCTCCCTGCCGTCCTCGCAACGGACGGAGAATACGATGCGGTGCCCTGTCCCGCCGTCACTTTGCTGCGAGGAGACGACCTGTTCCACCGAGGCGGCGCACCCGGGAGCGACGTAGTCAAGAAGAGGGAAACGCGGGCGCTCGCGGATGGAGAAACCGAAGAACTCCTCCCCCCGCCGGTTCATAAACAGGACCCTGCCGTCGAGTACGATCATCATGACGAGCAGAGGGCTGTCCAGGAGCGCCAGGTAGCGGCGCTCCATGTCGCGCAACACCGGCTCCTCCCGCTTGTGGCGGGCGAGCTCTTTTTCGAGGCGCTGCACAAGCTCGCAACTTCCCTCCGCGCACGACACCCCGCGTACCGCCTGGCTCCTGGTGTCGCCCCCCTCGGGAGCGACCGGCTCGTTTCCCTTCATGAAGCCACCCCTTCCTTACGCGCACCAGTGGTGAAGACCGTCTCTATTTTTTTAACATGCGGAAGTGCCCGCCGGAACACCCCTTAACGTCCGAGATGCAGATGAACCCCTTGTTATGCGTGTGCGCCACTATCACCGGGATGTCCTTCCTGCGGCATATCACCTTGACTATGGCCCTGACGCCGTCGCGCCCCCTGCCGTAAAGGACCGTGGCCCCGAAACCGTCGGCGCGTATGTCGTCCACCATCCTTCTGGTCTCCTCCGTCCGGTCCATGATGAGCTCGAGGAATACATAGGCGTTCATCAGCCTCTCCTCCAGCAGCGAACCTATGAAGTTCCCCGTGGAAAAGCCGGCGCAGTAGACCACCATTTGAACGAGGGTCAATTCCCTGCCGCCTCCGAGAATGTGCCCGAGGGCGGTGAGGTATATCATCACCTCGAAGAAGCCGATGAGAGCCGCCAGCGCCCTCCTGCCCCTGACGAGGAAGAGGATGCGGACCGTGCCGCAGCTGACGTCGACGATTCGAGCGCAAAAGATCAGGAACAAGCCGATTAAGTCCATATGTTTTCTCCCAGTGGAGGACGGTGTCTCGCCGGGCGACTGGCAAGCGACAAAATGAATTTGTTCTCGAGCCATCGTCTCCGCGTGAACAGTCCCCTGAAAACCTGCATCCGCAGGCCGCGCTCCGTGATTTTTCGAACACTCCGTAATAATAAACGAAGATGGCTGGAAATGGCAATTGCGGCAGGTCGGCAAAACTCACGGGCAATGCGAGTCGATATCCGGCAGGCGGGCGCAATCCGGTCCGGGCTGGCTTGCACCCCCCGACAACCATGATCGGCGCGAGCGGGGAGGAAGGACTTCCAACCCCTGCCCGCGCCGCGAGGACCTTCAACAGCGAGACAGTCTCTACTTCTCCTCTTCCGTCTTCTCTTCCTTCTTTTCGTTTTCCTTCTTCTCGTCCTCTTTCACCGCAACCTTGTACTTCTCGCGGAGCTCCTTCAGCTTGTTGTTGTAGATCTCGGCCTTCTTCTCATTGAGCAGCGTCTCGGTCAGGTGGGCGCGAACCTCGTCCAGCGGGCGGACAGAGGCCTCCTTCCGCTCCGCGAGCTTGATGAAGTGCAGCCCGAACTGAGTCTTGACCGGCTCGGCGGTGACCTCTCCCACCTTCATGGAAAAGGCCGCGTCGGCGAACTCCTTGACCATCTGATCCTTGGTGAAGAAGCCGAGATCCCCGCCCTGTTCCTTCGACGGGCAGGTCGAGTGCTTCCTGGCCGCCTCGTCGAAAGCCATCCCGGAGTCCAGGTCGGCCTTGACCTTCTTGGCGGCCTCCTCGTCCTCGACCAGGATGTGGCTCGCGCGCACCGTCTCGGGCACCTTGAAGGAGTCCTTCCTCTTCTCGTACTCGGCGGCGACCTCCTCGTCGGAGACGGACACGTCCTTCATTATCGCGTCGACGGCGAACTGGCGGACGATGTCCTTCCTGATCCTCTCCATGATGTTTATGAACTCCGCGTCCTTCTCGACCTCGAGCTCCGCGCCAAGAAGGGCGAACAGCTCCACGTTCACAAGCTCCTCCAGGATGGCCCGCCTCCCCATCTCGTTGTCGTACATCGCGGCTCGCTGCGGATCCAGCCTGGCTATCACGGCGTCGACATCCTTGACCCTGATCTCGGCACCCTCGACCGTCGCGAGCACCGAGTCGGGATCGGCGGGCTCCTTCGCGGCGACCGCAGCGCCGGACTCGGCGGCGAACGCGCTGGAAGCGAACAGCCCCAACAGCAGGAGCGACGCAAACACCTTGCTCATGTTTCTCATAAACTGACCTCCCTATGGAAATATACCGCTCTATGTCGGATTGAAACCTTGAGATTCTACCACACCGGCGGGGAAAGCGCCTCCGTCATTTCAATTCGGGATCAGGGGTTGCCCATGCTCCAGGCCATGATCGCTATGACACCCGCGCCCAGCAGGTCGCAAACTCCCTTGACCGGACTACCCGAGCGAAAGCGGTTTATCCCGAGCGGGACGAGGATGACCGAGCATGCGTAGAGAATATATGGCGCGGCGGACTGAAACAAACTCAAACAGAACACCCCCTCCCGTTCCGTATCCCCCGGCCTGCGTCCGGACGCCGCGGTTCATGTCAGCGGCAGCAGCGAGAACTCGTCCTCCGAGAGATCCATCCACAACAACCGGTCGTTGAGCAGCCTGCCCTTGCCGGTCAGGAGCTTAACAGCCTGAGCGCACTCGAGCGCCGCGACCACCGCCGGAGTGAAGGCCGGATTGCCGGTCTCGGTCTCAAGGCCCCTGTCCGTCTCCCCCGACAGGAACTCCGACAGGTTCCTCTCGTCGGGCATGGCGACTCCAACCTGGCCCCAGAAGCCCCCTATGGCGCCCGACACCACCGGTATTCCTCTCGTTCGACACTCCGAGAACAGGACTCGCCTCGTGTGCAGATTGTCAAGACAGTCGACCGCAAGGTCGCACCCCTCCAGGATGCCCTCGGCGGTGAACTCGTCGAACACGCACTGTCGCCCCTCCGCCCTCACCGCCCCGTTGACCTCGGAGACGCGGCGCGCCGCCACCTTGGACTTCGACAGCCCCAGGTTCTCCTCGCTGGCGAGGATCTGCCGATTCAGGTTGGTCTCGTCGAAGACATCCCCGTCGACCAGCACCAGCCGCCCCACCCCGGCGCGGGCAAGGAGGTCCGCCACCAGGCCGCCCAGGCCGCCGCATCCGACCACCACCACGGAGGACGACAGCAGGATTATCTGCCCGTCCAGGCCTATGGTGCCCATGTTTCGCACATACCTGGACGGCACGTAACCGCGCTCGAGACAGCGTATCTCAGCCTGCAGCGGGGTCAGCCCCTCGTCCAGAGCCGCCTCCCGCACCTCCAGGAAGGAGACGACCTGCCAGGAGCCGTGCCGGTCTGCCCTGAGAGGAAGAAAATCGAACCAGCTCAACACACTCTCACCTCCTGATGCGCATTATGATTATACAGGGAAATGGCGCGTACGAGAATTGACAAGTACAGGGTTTTAGTATTTAATACGTGATAATTCGCCCCAACAATCGCAACGAAGAGAAATATCGCGCCTTCGACCCGATCTGTCTCCAGGAGACACCTAGGGCATAGGGTGAAAAGAGCGATCTTTTCGCCGGCCGTGTTTGCAAAGAAGGATGGCGGCTCACAGAGCCGTCATCCTTCTTGTCGTTTCTACATACTGGTACTCACTAATACTGTCGAGGGAGGGAACTGTTGATGAACAAGTTTGGATCGATTCTTCGCATCAACCTCACCACGGGGTCCGTCAAGAAAGAGGAGCCGAACGAGCGCCTTATGAAGGAGTTCATAGGCGGGCGCGGGTACGCGACGAAGATGCTCTACGACGAGCTGGCGAAGGGGACCGACCCGCTGTCGCCCGAGAACAAGATCATCTTCGCGGGGGGGCCGCTTACGGGTAAGAGCGCGCCCGCGGCGGGCCGCTACATGGTCGTGACGAAGAGTCCGCTGAACAACCGGATAGCCAGCAGCAACTCCGGCGGTTTCTGGGGAGCGGAGCTCGCGCGCGCCGGATGGCTGATGCTCGTCATCGAGGGCAAGGCAGCGAAACCCTCGTACCTGTGGATCAAGGACGACAAGGTGGAGATCCGGGACGCGTCTGAGTTCTGGGGGCTTGACAGCCACAGCGCAACCGACGGGCTGCTGAAGGCGGTTGGCGACGACAGGGCCAGGGTGGCGTGCATCGGCCCCGCCGGCGAGAGGTTGTCGAGGATCTCCGCGGTCATGAACGAGAAGAACCGGGCGGCCGGGCGCGGCGGAGTCGGCGCGGTCATGGGCTCGAAAAACCTTAAGGCCGTGGTCGTGAAGGGGAGCGAGCGCCCCTACGTGGAGAACCTCGAGGAGATGAAGTCCGTCCTCGCCGCGGCGATGGAGAAGATCAAGGCCAACCCGGTCACCGGCCAGGGGCTTCCGACCTACGGCACGGCGGTGCTGGTCAACGTCATCAACCAGCTTGGCGGCTATCCGTACAAGAACTGGCAGGGCGCCTACATGCCCGAGGCCGACATGCAGTCGGGGGAGACCCTGGCGAACGATTACCTTGTGAAGAACTCGGCCTGCTTCGGATGCCCGATCGCATGCGGACGAATGACCAAGGTCAAGGGGCGCGAGGGCGAGGGCCCCGAGTACGAGACGATCTTCGCCTACGGGGTCTGCTGCGGAGTCGCGCCTCTCGAGCCTATCATAGAGGCCAACTACCTGTGCAACGAGTACGGGCTCGACACGATAAGCGCCGGGGTCACAATAGCTGCCGCCATGGAGCTGTACGAGAAGGGGCACATCGCGAAGGAGGAGCTGGAGGGCGGCCCGGAGCTGAAGTTCGGCAGTGGAGAGGCCATTACCTACTGGACGAAGAAGATGGGCCTGTCCGAGGGCCTGGGGGCGAAGCTGGCCCTGGGCTCCTACGCTCTGTGCGAGATGTACGGCCACCCCGAGTACTCCATGTCGGTGAAGAAGCTGGAGATGCCCGCATACGACGGGCGCGCCATACAGGGGATAGGGCTGAACTACGCCACGTCCAACCGCGGCGGATGCCACGTAAGGGGCTACACGATATCGCCGGAGGTGCTGGGCCTGCCGGAGAAGCTCGACCCGGACGACACCAAGTCGAAACCGTCCTGGGTGAAGATATTCCAGGACCTGTCGGCATCGATAGACGCCTCCGGTATGTGCCTTTTCACATCGTTCGCGCTTGGAGCGGACGACTATGCCGCTTTCCTGAAGGCCGCCACCGGGCTCGACTTCGACGGTGCCGAGGTACTGAAGGCCGGCGAAAGAATATGGAACATCGAGCGCCTGTTCAACATAAGGGAGGGGATGGACCCGTCGGAGGACACCCTGCCGGAGCGCCTTCTCAAGGAGCCGATACCGGAGGGCCCCTCCAAGGGAAAGGTGAGCCGCGTCCCCGAGATGCTGCCCGTGTACTACGAGCTTCGCGGGTGGGACGCCAGGGGATATCCCACCGCCGGCAAGCTGGAGGAGCTCGGGCTCAAGTAGGCTCATGATCAAGGTCCTGTTCTTCGCCTCGATAAGAGAGCGGACCATGGAGAAGGAGACAGAGGTGGAGGGCGCCCCCGCGACGATGGAGGCGCTCCTCCGCCTTCTCTGCACCCGCTACGGGCCGGACTTCGAGGCCGAGGTGTTCGACGGCGGCTCCCTGTCCTCGCGCCTGATCATACTGGTCAACGGCAGGCACATCGCCCACACGGGCGGACCCGGGACCCCCCTGCGCGACGGGGACACGGTCGCGGTATTCCCCCTGATAGGAGGGGGCTAGCCCGCTACTTCAGCACCATCCGCTTCTCCCCCGCCTGGTAGACCGCCGACAGCCCGGCGTAGGTCTCCTTGACGCGGGCTATCCTGTCCTTTGCCCTCGCATGGTCGTCCAGCCCCTCCGCCATCTCGATCAGCGACCGACTCTTGAAATAGATGTTGTCCCTGCTGGGCGCGGCGCAGCCGAACACCTCGCGCAGCATCCTGAGGTCGTGCGGGATGTTGAAGTCGTCCTGGGTCTGCTCGTACCCGAAGAAGTAGTAGATCTCACCGAACCCGGCCCACGCCAGGGCGGAGGTGCACATCGAGCAGGGCTCATGGGTCGACAGAAACAGGCACTCGGACGGGTCCGGGTGCCCCTGCAGCTCGTAAAAGAGCTTGATCGTGTACACCTCCCCGTGCCACAGCGGAGAGAACGCCTCGTGGTTCGTGCCGGCGACGACCAGCGACAGGTCGTCCTTTCTCAGCACCGCGGCGCCGAAGACCTTGCACCCTATGCTGACCCCCCTCGCGGTGAGCGGCACGATGTCCCCCTCTATAACATCCAGCATGCGGAAAAACAGCTTCTCCCTGTCCAAGACACCAGCTCCCCTCGGTTTTTATTCCACCGTGTACATTCTACCAGTCGTCTCGAAAAACTGAACCCCCCGCCGTCGATTGCCCCAGCCCACCAAGCGACGTTGCGCTGGGGCCTGTTTTATGCTAAATACTGACATCATAGGTCGAGAGGGAAATTCTGCTAGAATCTGCCGCCCGCTGGGCGACAAGAAGGAGGAGCAGCAAATGAGAAACCTGAAGATAGGCGCGAAGCTGACTTTGGCGTTCGCGGCGCTGTTGCTGATCTTCGCGGTAGTGGGAGCCTTCAGCTGGCTCAACATGAAAAACGTGAAGACCGAGGCCCTGGCCCTGGAGGAGCGGTACGTCCCGGAGCTCGTCATCGCAGGCGAAGTGCAGAACAGGGTGCAGAGCATGATGTACGAGGTCAGAGGCTATAACTTCACCTACGATAGTGCCTACCTGGAGTCCGGCCGCAAGGAGGCCGAGTCCGTCAAGAAGGCGATAGAGAAGGCCGCCGCGCTCGCCAGGGAATACCCTGAGCTGGCGGTGCTGCGCGAGGAGGTCGGGAAGATATCCTCGCTTGCCGTAGAATACTCGGACCTGATAGACCGCACCGAGCAGGCGGTCGTGATGATAAACAAGGCCAGGGCGGACTGCGACGAGAGCGCGAGGGTGTTCGCCGTGAACGCGAACGCATATTCGCAGTCGCAAAAGATCGCCATGAAGGATCAGATAAGAAAGGACCCGGACAGGGTCAAGCTGACGGAGCGCTTCGACAAGATGGACTCCGTAAACAGGATCATCACCATCGTGGACGGAGTCAGGATAGCGAACTACGCGGGGCAGGCGAAGCGCGACGTCTCCAGCCTAGAAAAAGCAGTCAACCGCCTGAAGGAGACGGGTTTCCTCGTATCGTCGATCAGGGACAAGTCGACCAAAAAGGAGAACCTCGACCAGATCGACGAGATAGAGAAGTCGATCGAAGGCTACAGAAATCAGATGCTGGCTTTTATAGGCGTCTGGAACGATCTCGAGGCAGTCAACGCGAGGCGCGTGGAGGTCGGCAACGAGATCCTCGACCTGTCTCAGCAGGTGGTGGCGGCCGCCGAGAGGAACACGGCCGACATCACCGCGCGCGCCGTCATCAACATCGACTCCACCATCCTGATTTTGCTGGCGGCCACGGTCGCCGCCGTCCTGCTGGGCGCTTTCATCTCGTTCGCGATGACCAGGAGCCTGACGGTCCCGTTGAGGCGCGTCTCCGAGCTGGCCGCCATAGCCAGGGACGGGGACTTCACCTTCGATCGGGAGGACTTCGGCATCAATAACAGGGACGAACTTGGCATGATGGCGGACGCTCTTGCCGAGATGGTGGCCTCGCTGCGGGACGTGATCCGCGACTTGAAGGAGAAGTCGATCAGCCTTGCGGCGCTGTCGGAGGAGTCGGCAGCCTCGACCGAGGAGGTGACGACCACCACCAGCGAGGTCGCGGAGAACAACGCGCGCCTGGCGGAGCGGACGCGAAAGGGACGCGAGAACGCGTTGGAGGCCTCGAAGGTTATGCTCGAGATGAGCAGCCTGATACAGATCGCCCAGTCGCTGGCGGCCAGCGCCGACAAGAACTCCATGGACATGGGGCAGGCTGCGTCCGAGGGCAGCAGGACCGTGGCACGGACGATAGACCACATGGAGGGTATTAAATCCTCCGTGAAGGAGACAGGGGACCTGTTGCAGCAGTTGGACGCGTACTCCCAGCGCATCGGGGTGGTGGGCGACACGATAACGGGTCTGGCCGACCAGACGAACCTGCTGGCGCTGAACGCGGCGATAGAGGCCGCCCGCGCAGGGGAGGCCGGACGAGGATTCGCGGTGGTCGCGGACGAGGTGCGCAAGCTGGCCGAGCAGTCGCAGCAGGGGGCGAGGGAGGTCGCCGAGTTGGTGTCGAAGATCCTGGAGGGCACCCGCTCGGCCGTGGCGTCCATGGACAAGAGCCGCGAAGGCGTGGAGGAGGGCGTCACAATCGCGCACATCGCCGGGACCGCGCTCGAGCGGATAGAGGCGGCGATCGAGAGCTCCGTCTCCGACCTGCGCAGGATAATCACCACCACCGACGAGGAGGTAGCGAAGTCCGAGCTGATCATCAAGCTCGTGGACTCGACCTCAAGCGTCATGGAGCTCACCGACGAGCACGTTCAGAGCCTGGCCGCCTCGATGGAGGAGACCGCCGCCGCCATGGAGAGCGTGGCCACCAGCTCTCAGGAGGTCAGCGAGACGTCCGAGGAGCTGCGACTCATGGCAGAGCGCTTCAAGGTGGACCGAGACGACCGGCAAGAGAGCGGCATCGTCCCTGTGGGATAGACAGCCAACAGGCAAAGCGAGACGAGCCTTCCGGCAGTCGCCTGCTTACGTCGCTGACGCTCCTCGGGATAAGCGACCGACATCGCGGTCGCCTGCACCCTTCGTCGCTTCGCTCCTCAGGGTAAGCGATCGACATCGCGGTCGCCTGCACCCTTCGTCGCTTCGCTCCTCAGGGATCGGGTAGGAGGGGGCGGCTAGCCCCCGTCCCCCCACACCACCGTACGTACCGTTCGGTATACGGCGGTTCACGGAGTTTAACCTGTGGACAGAGCCGAACTCAGACTGAACAGCCCGCGGGACTTGAAATATTTCAGCCCCAAGGCTATGTTGATTTGAGGTGTTGACGATAGACGCCAGTAGCCTTTCCGGGATCCGCCTATCATGATGGCCTTGTCTCTCGGGATTCCTAGAGCCATCAGCTCGCGGACCCGTGTCCTGCCCCTCTTCCATTGCTTGAGAAGGCACATGCGGAGTCGCCTGCGTATCCATCCGTCCAGCTGCTCGAATATGCTTCGGGTCTCGGCGAGCTTGAAGTAGCCCATCCATCCCCTGAGATACTGGTTGAGTTCGTGAATACGCTCCGCGAGGCTCATGCTTCTCCTGCGGCTGGTCAACTCCCGGACTTTGCCCTTGAATCTGTCGAGGCTCTTGGGCGCAACCCTGATTAGGGGCCGCTTGTAGTTCGTGAATGAGAATCCCAGAAACTTGCGTCTCCACGGGCGGTCGACGGCGCTCTTCTCTTCGTTGACTTTGAGCTTGAGCCTGCCCTCCACGTATCTGCGGATGCTCCCCATGACTCTCTCGCCCGCCCGCCTGCTCTTGACGTAGATGTTGCAGTCGTCGGCGTAGCGGACGAATCGGTGCCCCCTCTTCTCCAGCTCCTTGTCCAGGTCGTCGAGCATGATGTTGGCCAGAAGAGGACTCAAGGGGCCGCCCTGGGGCGTTCCTTCCTTCGTCCTCTCGAACATGCCGCCTATCATTACGCCCGCTTCGAGGTACGACCGTGTCAGGCGGAGCACTCGTTTGTCGGTCACCTTGCGCGCGACTCGGGCCATGAGCTTGTCGTGGTTCACTCTGTCGAAGAACTTCGCCAGATCCATGTCCACTACGTGTCTGAAACCCTCCTTGATGTGTTCGCGCGCTCTGAGAACCGCCTGCTTCGCGCTCCTGCCCCTCCTGAATCCGTAGCTGCTTTCGGAGAATCCGGGGTCGAATACGGGGGTGAGCACCTGATGAAGGGCTTGCTGGATCAGGCGGTCCACTACGGTGGGTATGCCGAGCAGGCGCACGCCCCCGTCGGGCTTGGGTATTTCCACCCTCCTGACGGGTTGGGGCTTGTAGACGCCACCCAGCAGTTCCTCCCTGATCCGCGCCCAGTTGTCGCGAAGGTACGGTTTCAGTTCCCGCACCTTCATGCCGTCGATTCCGGCGGCACCCTTGTTGCTCGTCACCTGCGCCAGCGCCGCCACCATGTTCTCCCGCGCTACCACCTGTTCCATGAGTTCACTGCGTTCCGTCGCGTCTCGGCGGGGTCGCTCTGCGGTTCGCGCCGGAGACGAACTCGGCACTGCGGCGGTCCCACGTGGATTCACCACTTCCTCCCGCCTGCAGCTCCCAAAAGGGATTTTCAGCTGTCTTGATTCGTCTCGCGAGCTCACCGTTCGCTCTCCCTTCTCCATGTTCGGCCCTTCCCTCCGGGAGTCATACTCTCCCTCGGGTACTATGGCCTCTGCTGACTCCTGCCGGCTCAGCCGGACATCTCTGTCCGGGTTGCCGAGTCGTTCGGCGTTCCCGACAGGCCTCCCCGGGTAAGAACGTTATCTTTCCTTCCACCTACCCGCCTCATCTACTCCCCGCAGCCTTCGGCAGCAAGGACTTTGTCTTGCTTAGCAGACTCGTCCAACTGCGCGGAGCCTTATATGAGGTTCATGTCCTTCGGGCCGGAAGTTTGCCTCGGGCTTCCTTCAGATTCCACCTCGCGATGGACACCCTTGCCTTCAGCTACGGCTACTGCTGCCTTCACCGCTCAGGACTTGCACCTGGTAGATAACGCCCATGCCGGGCACACTAAGCGATCGACACGAACGGAAAAGCGCCCGTTCGGTCGCCTGCTTATGTCGTCCCGAACGCAGCCTCTTGCGTCATCCCGAACGCAGTGAGGGATCTCGTCTTCGCAACCATGCTCGGCGAGATCCCTCCAGCCGTGAAGGTTAGTTGATACAGCTCGACCCGTGGAGATGGGCGGGTGCGATGCGCACCGCCGGTATCCCCTATTCGTCCAGGTACTCCAGCAAGTCATCGGGCAAGAACCATATTTGGCTGGCAGGGAAACGTTATCTTGAAGAGCTTTCTGGTGGTGGGGAAACCGGCTTTCGACTTCCCAAGGAGTATTCGGAACACGTTGTGACCCACTGATTTAAGTTCGAGCCACGCAGCCTATCTACTTCGGGAGTAAATCGCCGAGCGATGCCCTATGTCCACGGCGACGATGACGAGTTCGTCATCCCGTATCTCGGCCAGCAGACGGTAGTCTCCGATCCTGTAGCGCCATAGTCCGCGCAAAGGACCCGTGAGAGCTTTCCCGGAAGCGCGCGGGTCGGGGCTGTTCCGAAGATGTCGATTGATATAGCTCAGAATAAGGCGCTGCGTCTCCCGATCGAGTTTTTGTATCTTCTTTGCCGTTCCGGCATCTATTTCCACCGACCAGACGCTCATAAATCATCCTCGGAAAACCCGCATTCCTTCATTAAATCCTCGAAGCTCACAGTCTCTCGCTTGCTCTTCAACCATGCCGTATACACTTCGAGATCGTAGGCATCCTCGATTTTTTCGAGAAGAGACGCCCTGGCTAGCTGGGCGATGGTCATATTATTCTCCTTCGCGTACTCCTCGACCGCCATGCGCTCTTCGGGGGTGAGCCGCACCGTGAGCGTCTTTTCCAAAGTCGCCATTATCGCCACCTCCTCTGTATTGCATCGTAACACAACGGTGCGCGGCGTCAACTCCGAACCGTTGTAATAAGGCGCAGAGGTATGGCTACTCGCAGAAAGCCGCGGCTTCCGGCAAAGGCCGCTACCATTTGAAATGTACGGGCGGAAAATCCACGTTGATGATCTCAAACCGCACCGGCACCTCGAAGTAAATCGCAAACATCGCCCTGAACCGTTGACCGCAGCCAACGCATTTGTACTCGTCCAGAATGGTGACGCTTGTGCAGGGTGTTTCGGCGGGCGGCAGGAAGATGTCGATGGTATGGGTTATGTCGTTCGGACGGGAACAGGAGGGACAGCGGACAATGAGCGCGCCCGCATCATCTCCTGGACTTTTTCCCGAAAAGCGATAATTACCGTACCGACACAGGACGTACTGCGTGTAATAGAACACCCACCAGACCGAATATTTCGGTTCCCTTCCCTGCCGCACATCCCTGAGATTCGCGAGAAGCTCTTCGATCATCCCGATATCGCCTTTTAACCTGTCGTCGTTCTTCTCCGAAAGCCGGTCCCTGAACCCCTCGATTAGAATCACAACATCGTCCAGATGCCTGAGGAAATGTCCTCGATGATTCTCGCGGGCTTCACGGAGTCGTGCCTTCGCGATTCTTACCGCATCTTCCAGGCCCTCATTACAACGGTGGAGTCTGCCAGTCTCATGATCGTCGAGGTATCCCCGCTCATCGGCGAATTCCAAGCCGGTGAGCTCGTTGGAGTAATGTTGCACTTTTTCCGAGAGGAAATAGATATCAAAAAGAACAGATTGGAAATCCATGTGGCCTCCCTCGCGTACGGTCGTTGTCTCCGGCTACGCGTCCACCTCGGCCTCGGCAGCGTGGGCTATTATGAAGTCCCTCCTGGGCCCGACCGCATCTCCCATCAGTATGTCCAGCATCTCGCCCGACTCGGCCGCGCAATCGGCAACAGTTATCCTTCGCAGGGTCCTCGTATCGGGGTTCATGGTGGTCTCCCACAGCTGCTCGGGGGACATTTCTCCGAGTCCCTTGTACCGCTGTATGGTGTACTTGCCGCCTTTTCCGGACAGATCGGCGAGCTCGGATTCGCTGTAGAGCCATTGTACGGTCTTGCCCCTTGCCGCGCGGTACAGCGGCGGCTGAGCCGCGTAGACGCGCCCCTCGACCACCAGCTGAGGCAGAAGGCGGTAGAATAGCGTCAGCAGCAGGGTTCTTATATGGGCGCCGTCGACGTCGGCGTCGGTCATTATTATTATCTTTCCGTAGCGAAGCCGGGAGGCGTCGAACTCCGGCCCCACTCCGCAACCGAGGGCCTTGACGATGCTGCCCACCTCCGCGTTGGCCAGCACCTTGTCGAGCTGCGCCTTCTCCACGTTCAGTATCTTGCCTCGCAGGGGGAGTATCGCCTGGAACTTCCTGTCTCGCCCCTGTTTCGCACTGCCGCCGGCGCTGTCGCCCTCCACTATGAACAGCTCCGCCTCTTCGGTCTTTCTTGAGATGCAGTCGGCCAGCTTTCCCGGCAGTCCGGCGTCCTTCATCCCCCCCGACTTGCCGCGGACTAGCTCCCTGGCCCGTTTGGCGGCTTCTCTCCCTCTGCGGGTGGACAGGGCCTTCTCCACTATGATGCGCAGGACCTTTTCGCCTTCGTTCGCGAAGAAGCCTGCCAGCTTTTCATAGGCGAATGTGCCCACCGCGCCCATCGTCTCGCCGTTGCCGAGCTTCCCCTTGGTCTGCCCTTCGAACTGGGGATTTGGAAGCTTTACGGATAGCACGCAGAGCAGCCCCTCGCGCAGGTCGTCCCCCTGGATGTTGTCGTCTCCCGCTTTAAGCAGTTTCTCGTTCTTCGCGGACTCGTTGACAGCCCTGGTGAGAGCCGCGCGGAAGCCGGCCACGTGCGTGCCGCCCTCGGCGGTGGGAATCAGGTTGGCGAAGGAGAATACCCTCTCCGTGTA